>SXGR01422041.1_pt1 | contig 41356 bp, 44 predicted proteins | sample 3174711 | NCBI WGS metagenome assembly SXGR01 (sample SAMN11356860, study PRJNA531348) | freshwater metagenome | isolation source: freshwater sample F1-60 | place: China: Fuxian Lake, Yuxi | collected 2017-12-25
AGGACGTCCAGATCTTCGAGCCGTTGACGAGCCAGTGGTCGCCTTTGTCTTCAGCCTTGGTTTGTAGGCCTGCAAGGTCAGAACCTGCACCGGGTTCGGAATAGCCCTGACACCAGCGAATTTCGCCACGAATGATGGGTGGCAAGTAGCGTTGGCGTTGTTCTTCGCTGGCGTATTCGAGCAGCACCGGACCCAGCATCCAGATGCCGAAACTTTGCAACGGCGAACGCGCATTGATGCGGCGCATCTCTTCGTCGAGCACTTTGTTTTCTTCGGCGGACAGGCCACCACCACCGTAGACCTTTGGCCATCGTGGTGTGGTCCAGCCTTTTTCGGCCATGCGGTCGAGCCAGCGCTTCGAATCCGGATTGGCGTAGGTCGCGCCACGACCACCCCATACCGCTTCGTCTTCACCTCCAGGTGTACGCATGGATGCCGGGCAATTGGCCTCGAGCCAAACGCGAGTTTCCTGGCGGAATAATTCAATGTCAGCCACGTGATGCTCCCAGAAGGTGCAGTAGATGAGTAATGGGCGGCGATTTTAAAGGAAGCCCTCGCGGGGTTATAGTCGCGAACCTTTTTGCGGTGAGCGGGACCAATTCAATGGGGCGTGGTGCAAATGAGTGATTGGGACAGCCGTACTTTCCGCACGACAATGGGCCAGTTCAGTACCGGTGTCGTCATCGCCACTGGAATGTTGCGGGGAGAGCCCGCGGGTTTCGCGGCTCAGTCCTTCGTTTCCTTGTCGCTTGATCCACCGCTGATCGCCCTGTGCCCGGGCAAGACCAGCTCGAGCTGGCCGAAGCTCCGTGAATCGGGGAAGTTCTGCATCAACGTGCTCGCGGATGACCAGAAACCCGTCTGCGACATCATGGCGAAAACCGGCATCGACAAATTCGCCAGCATCGCCTGGCGCGCTGGCAAGACTGGATCACCGATTCTCGAAGGTGTCATTGCGTTCATCGACTGTGAGCTTGAGGCCGAACACGAAACAGGCGATCACACCATCGCCATCGGTCGCGTTGTTGACCTGGCAATTGTTCAATCGGACAAAGCCCCGCTGCTGTTCTTTCAAGGTCGTTACGGATCGTTTGCCAATCTGGTCTGATTTTTTCGCCTGGCGACAAATCCGGGAGGAAGGACGCATGAACACTTCACTTGGACCTCTCCGCCTGACTTTCGCGATCACAACCCTGTGGGGATGTACAGATCCGGCGTTTTCTGACAAACCCACAAGCACAGCGTCGATTGCGCCGGTCGAGTGGCGTCATCACGGCAATACACCGGATGAGCAGCGTTTTTCCAACACCGACTCGATGCTCATTCGGCGTTATGTAGGGGATCAGGCGCGCCGGATACACAGGCAATAGCGGCAGCGCGCAGGGGCCGATCAGCGAATCAGAGCCTCGAGCACTTCCCAATGCAGATCACCAAAGGTGCCGTTGGGATTCACTGGCTGCAGGCAAACATGATCAGCACCGGCATCAAAGTGTTCCCTGATGCGCGCCTTGATCTTGTCAACGCTGCCCCAGGCGAAGGTTGCGTCGATGAACTTGTCAGAGCCGCCGTTGGACAGGTCGTCTTCGGTGAGACCCATGCGCAACCAGTTGTTGCGATAGTTCGGCAGACCCAGATACATCGAAGCGACCGGTCGTGCGAGTTTGCGTGCGGTTTCCGCGTCTTCACAAAGGATGACCTTCTGTTCTACGCAGAGCAGCGGCCCTTTGCCCATGACCTTGCGCGCCATGGCGGTATGCACAGGTGACGAGAAATAGGGGTGTGCACCATTGGCCTTGGTCGCCGCAATCTCCAGCATTTTCGGACCAAGTGCCGCAATCACTGTTTGGGGTTTGGCTGGAGGTTGAGCACCTTGATAGGGCGAGGCGGCCATCTTTTCGAGATAAGCCTTCATCGTTGGTACGGGCGCGGAGTACTTCAGACCACGAACACCCTCGACGAGCGGCTTGTGGGATACACCGAGGCCGAGCAGGAAGCGATCACCGGACTGTTCAGCGAGAGCCATCTGTCCTGCGAGGGTTACGCCAGGTTCACGGTGATAGATGTTGGCGATACCGGTGGCGAGATTCAGGGTCTTGGTATTCGCGAGCAACCAGCTTGCGGTGACGAAGGGGTGTTTGCCGACGGTTTCCGGAATCCACAATGTTCCGTAGCCAATGCGCTCAATACGTTGTGCCGCTTCAGCCGCTTTCGTCGCAGGCATGCCATCAAAGAAGTACCAGACGCCGAGTTTGCTAAGGTTCATGTTAGATCCTTACTTTCCGATGAAGTTGCCAGGGCGTCGTTCTGACACGGAGCGAATACCTTCCTCCGAGTCTTTGGTTGCGCGCAGCCACTTCTGTTCCGAAAGTTCGTGTTCGGTCGCTTTCACGACGGCGTCGTACAGATCGCCACGCATGGTGGCGCGAACCGACAAGAGCGCGAGAGGCGCGTTTTCAGCGATTTCCTTGGCGAGTGTCATCGCTGCGGAACGAAGTTGATCGTGGGGCACCACTTGATCGGCAAGGCCCATCTCCAGTGCTTCTTCAGCACGAACACGTCGACCGGTGAGCAACATGTTGAGTGCGTTTTGTTGACCGACGATACGGGGTAATGTCACGGAGATGCCGAAACCCTGGTGAATACCGAGCTTCACGAAGTTGGCTGCGAACTTGGCTTCGGTGGAAGCAATACGGAAATCAGGAACCAGGGCGAGACCAAGACCACCACCAACGGCGGGACCATTGATGGCACCAATCACCGGTTTCTTGTTACGAAAGAGACGCGCAGCCTCGCGATAGAGTTTACCGGTGGTGTTGCGGAAGCCTTCCTCGGTAAAATCCTGGCTTCCCGTCCCGTCTGATTTTCCCGTCCCGAAATTCGCGCCGGCGCAGAAGGCTTTGCCATTGGCGGTAAGAATCACCGTGCGGCAGTTCGCATCTGCATCGAGCGCGTCAAAGGCGTCGGCGATCTGCCCGATCAAGCTATAGTCGAAGAAGTTGTTGGGCGGGCGCTGGATTTCAACCGTGGCCACATAATTTTCCAGTGTCACCGTGATATCGGTGTAGCCGCTCATGAGAAAGGTCCCCCAACAGAAGAAGTGAATGGAATCCAAGGATAGTAACAGCAAAGAAGAAGGCGCTCACGAGCGGGGCGAGCGTCCTGGCATCTGGCAACTCGCGTTTCCTTCCATGCTCGGCAACCTGTCCTACACTATCGTTGGCATGGTGCAGACCAAGTTCGTGGGGGAACTTGGAGCAGAGGCAGTTGCGGCGGTGGGCGCTGGGCAACGGGTGTTTTTTGCAATCCAGGCGATTCTGATGGCGGTCAGCGCGGGTACCATAGCATTGGTTGCACGCGCTTGGGGCGCGGGTGATTACACCGAGGCAAGTCGCGTCACCATGGCTTCACTCGCAGTCGGTGTGATGTTGTCGCTGTTGATGTCGACGCTCGGTTTGCTCTTTGCCGATTCCATGGCCGGTGTCTTTGGCCTTGATGTGGCAACCCTCGAACTTGCGGCCGATTACATCGAGTGGCTCTGCATCTTCAACATCGCCTTCGCGGCAAACTTCATTCTCGGTGCGGCGCTTCGTGCTTCAGGTGACGCGTGGACACCGCTGTGGATTGGCTTCGCCGTTAACATCGTGAACTTGCCACTGCTGTATGTGCTGGTCTTCGGCAAGTTTGGTTTTCCCGAGTTGGGTGCAAGCGGTGCAGCGGTCGCGAGTGGTTTTGCTTTCGCCTTCGGTGGCGTTGTGCTGCTGGTGATGTGGATCAAACAGAAGTTCCGCGTGCGCCATGTCGGTGGTGGGTGGTGGCGACGTGACCGATTGAAACGGCTGGTCAATATTGGTTACCCCGCTGCAGTCGAGCAGGGTGTCTTTCAGGTTGGTTTCTTCATTTTTCTGATGCTCATCGGTCGCAACTACGGCACCGAGGCGTTTGCCGCCTACAACGTCGGTGTGAATCTGCTCATGGTCTGCATGACTGTGGGTTTTGGTTTTTCTATTGCCGGATCAACGTTGGTGGGGCAAGCGCTCGGCGCCAACGATCATGCAGCGGCACAACGTGCAGGTTATCGCGCCATGTGGCTGGCCATTCTCTTTATGGGACTGGTCGGCGCGGTGATTTGTCTTTTTGCCTGGGAAATGGCGGCCTTTTTCCTGGAGGATCCACTCACTATTCGTTACACCGTGGAGTTCACCTATCTGCTCGGCGCGATGATGCCGCTGATGGCGATCGACTTTGCCATTGGTGGTGCACTTCGTGGTGCGGGTGATACCCGCTTCCCGCTCATGGCGACGTTCGCGGGTTTGATTGGTATGCGTTGTGGGCTTGCGATATTGGCGACCTGGCTCGGTATGCCGGTGGTCTGGGTCTACGCAGCGCTGATCGGCGATTACCTGCTTAAGGGGGTGATGCTGATCTGGCGTTTCCAGGGTGGTCGATGGCGAACGGTGGTGAAGCCCTATGACGCGGGACCATACTGAGAGTTCTATTTCTCCGGTGGGTCTTCACCTTTGTCGCTACGACCCACCACTTCAAAGATAAGGCCGGAAAGTGGTGCGACGCGAGTCACTCGGAAAATCAGACCGGCTCGTGACATCGGCCGTACTCGCCGTACTTCTTCGAGTTTGCGCAGGAAAGCGCTCACCGTGATGAGTCGTGCGATCCCGGAGATCAGGAACACACCGTAGAGGGGTGTGAGCCAAGAGAACACTTCTCCATCAAACGTAATCTCGTTCGGCAAGTTGTTACCGAGCCACGCGCCAATCAGTGCACCGATAAATGTCCCTGTGGCCGCAACCACGCCGTGTACTGCCATGAGCGTCACGCGGTGATCCCGCGGTGTAAGGTCATACACCATATTGCCTGCGCTCAGGGTGAACCCCGCCCATGCCAGTCCCGATATTGCTTGGACAACAAGTAAGTACACGTAGTCCGTCGAGAACATCCAAAGCACGGGCATTACCGGGATGATGAATCCGGTAGTCGCCAGAATCAGGCGGTTGCCAAAGAGGTCGGAAAGTCGTCCCCAACGATTGAGTGTGAGGAACTGGACACACACGGAGGCGGCCGTGTTGAACATGAATCCGAGATACGAAAATTCCAGGTCGCGAAGCATGTAGAGCGCGAAGTAAGGCGAAGCGATCGCGACCGACAACTGCATGCAGGCGAAGAACGCGGTGAAGCGTAAGAGTCCTGATTCACGATAGACCTGCCAAAGTCCGCCAAGGCCTGTGTTGATTGCGGCAACGTGTCCTGGGGGGTCAAACATCTTCGAGAGATGCCAGGCGGAGAGCAGCCGGAAGATGCTCGCCAGCGTGAAGATGGCGACGAATCCCCAGTAGGTCATTTCCCATCCTGCGAAGAGATGCAGGATGAGTCCAGCCAGTCCGAGTGCAGTGAAGTTGGCCAGGCTCGACAAACGTGTGCGTAATGCAAAAAAGCGCCCACGCCGGCTTTCGTGGACAAGGTCACCCATCAGTGAGCCCCACTGAGGTGAGCCCAGATTGGGACCTATAAAGTAAATCACCGCAAAAACTATCACGAGGGGCAGCGCGAGATCGGGATACCACATCGGCAGCGCCATCAGCGGAATCAGAGAGAACGCCTGTAACAGTGCACCACCGACGATGATCTCCTTGCGCTTCCGCAGACGCCTTCCAAGCCACGCCGAGATGACTTGTGAAAACGACGCGAGCAAAGGCGGTAGTGAAGCGAGCACGCCAACCTGTGTGGTCGTCGCTTTGAGAAATACGGCGAAGGCAGAGAAATAGTTTTCTGCCGTGCCGATCATTGCCGAGTAATACACCCCATCTCTAATGGAGTGTTTCAGTGAGCGATCAACGATCGGATCGGGATCGAGAACGTTGGCGGGTTCTTGTGGCGTCGCCACGATTTCCAAATCACTCCGGCGCTTGGTAGCGCCGGGATCATAGTCGGAGTTCTGGACGTTAGGAGCAGGCGCTCCCGATTATTTCTCCCAATTATTTTGGGGGAATACGAATCTTCTGGCCGGGATAAATCTTGTCCGGATGCAGGATGACTTCCCGATTAGCCTCAAAGATCTCCGTATAGCGAGCCCCTTTGCCAAGGGTATCGGCAGCGATCTTCCAGAAGGTGTCGCCTTTCTGAATAACGTAAAAGCGGGAAGGCACTTCAGCCTCCACCGGCGTAGCCGGAGCGGGATCGAGCGCAACGGCTGGTGTTGCTGAAGGTGCTGCAGTTTGCGTGAGAATTGATGGCGCTGCTTTACGGCGTACGGACAGATCATCCGCGACCACCTTCTCGACGCCGCGCACGTTGCCAGCCATCAAAACGCACTTCTCTTTGGACGCGTTGTTATCTGCCTGGCCGACGAGTGTCACGCAGCCATCGTCGTATTTCACGTCGAGCGGATTAACGCCCGGGTTGTTGGACTCGATGTGGCGCAGAATCGACATCGCTGCTTCCGCATCAGAAGTGAAGAGTTTGGCGCCAACATCTTTGGCAAAATCAAACAATGAACCGAACATGTGGACCCCTTTGTTAGTAGTGCAGCGTTGAACTTTGAAACGATTAGCGACCGAGGAATTTTCCGGCCATGCCGATGAGGTCATCGAGTGCCGGACCGTCGCGATTGCGGTCCAGCAACGAACCCAGCACATCCGAGATTTGATTACCGCTGGGTGCACTACTCGTTTGTTTGGAGAGTGAACCCATGGCTAATGAAGCGATCAGCGGGAGCAGCTGTTTGATGATGTCCGGGCTGATACCGGTGCTGGCACCGGCCTGGCCGGCAAGTGCCCTGGAGACATCTTTCGAGCCGAGGATGTGTCCAAGGATGTTATTACCGTCCTGAACCGTTTCGGCTTTGCCGAATACGTCGGGTTGATCGACGTAACGACTGTGACCACCTTTTTGTAGTGCGCCGATCAGTGCATCAAGTCCGCCTGCAGCTGACGTGTTGCATGCAGGCCTTGACCCAGAGCGGGTGCAACTTGTCCGATGACGTCGCGGATTTGTTGGTCATTGAGGCCGAACTGACGCGCGATTTGATTGAGAGCTGGGTTGTTCTGGCTACCCGCGAGTAGATCGATAAGATTCATATGCCATTCCCCCGGTGATTCTTGTGTTGTCCAAGACTCCGCTTTCGCCCGAATCGACGCAACGTGCCTTTGTAAAATCCCGGTATGCTCTAGGCGCGAAAAAGCGCAGAGGGAATGACGTCATGCAACCCGACAGGCACCCGAAAAATCGGCATTTCGAATGGCGGCAGGCTGCGATTGTGCCGCGTCGCATTACCGAGGCACAGGCGACCCAGTATCGCGAGCAAGGGTTCTTTCTGTTGGAGGACGCATTCACACTCGATGAAATGAGCCAGGTCATCGATGCGATCGCGCCACTCGATGAACAGACCGAAGCGTTTTTGAAGACACGTAAAAACGGCACTTTCGGAATCGCCCGCGCTAATGAAATTACCTTCTCGCCGCACTTGGTCACGCGCTCAACGGTGTTGCGGGATTTCTCCAAACACTCGGTCTTTGTGGATCTGGTTCATGACCTGATCGGACCTCCGGCGCGGTTGTACTGGGATCAAGCGGTCTACAAGAAACCAGGGAATCCAGAAGAGTTTCCCTGGCACCAGGACAATAGTTATACCTATGTAGAGCCACAGCAGTATTTGACCTGTTGGGTAGCGCTCACCGATGCGACACGCGATAACGGTTGCCCGTGGGTGGTGCCGGGATTGCATAAACTCGGCACCCTCGAACATGTAATGACACCACTCGGCTGGCAGTGTCTGGACAAGCCAACTGATGCGATCATGGTGGAGGCGAAGTCGGGGTCGGTTGCGGTTTTCTCGAGCTTGACACCCCATCGGACGGGGCCAAATCTAACGAGTGACGTTCGTAAGGCGTACATCCTGCAGTACGCACCCGATGGCGCCATCGCCTATCCGGCAGGTGGTCAGGCGAACCCATGTTGTGCGGCAGATCGTCAGTATCTGGTGTGTGAGTAACTCAATCCACCGAACGTAGCTGTGTAGATGAGATATCTGCGCGGAACTCGTGTTCGGGAATGCCTTCACACAAGCGAGCCAAAGTACTCGGCAATCCGAGTGACTCCAGTGTCCTGAAGCGATCACCCACCATGCGGCCAAAAACAAGGAAGCGAATGTTCTGTTCTCTCAAGAAATCGAGCGCATCGTCGCGACCTTCTTTGTCGGAGTAATAACGCACCTCGGCGATTCGCGCCACCGTGTCCGCACCTACCACAAATGTCGCGCCTGGAAAGAGCGCTGCTTTTTCAACGAAAGTGGGGGCATGGGTCAGCCACAACGCACGATCCACTGTGGTGCGGATCTGCGTGAGTCGATCTTCAATTTCCTGGTAGTCGAGGGGTGATTTGTCGACATTGCCGATGGACAGCTCCAGCGCCGCACGAAGGCCTGTACGGATTTCAGCGATGTCGATCATGCGTTGATGACCGTCGTGCAGGGGATTAAACGACCCAGGAATGAGCAGGAGACCATCGTGGTTTCCGCTGACCCAGGCTTTCTGGGACCCCGTGATGAGCGCGTGCCATTCGCTTCGACCTGCGGTAACTCGAAGGTCCGACGGCGAAGCATCACCGAGCAATACAAACACGAGCTTCCACAGCGCATCAGCGAGGGCCACTTCTTCAGTCGCTCGATCCGCTGAGAAATGAAGCTCAAGCGCATGGGTTGCGTGAGCGGTCTGGAGGGCGACGTGTGCGCGGTGAGCGCCTTTCTTCTCCCGATCTGTGGCGAGGCTTGCCGTGCAACCTAGACCAAATACTGCGTCATCCGAGAGCTTGCGCGCCTGCATGTATGCCGACATGGCGAGCGCTCGTGCCGTGGCATCCGAGCACGCGCGATCCTGCAATTTACCGAGCAACTGATGCAGTGCAGCTTCGGCGTAAGGTACCCGGGCATCGAGCACCGTTCGCGATGCACCTGGTGTTGACAGCAACTCGGCGAGAAAAAGGCTACCTCCCCCGGTGATATGGAACACGCCTTTCTGCGCAGCCGCATGCAGCCGCCCCGCACGGTCACTCACAGTTCACACACCGTGCAGGAACTCGTCGGTGATGGTGCAGAACTTGTCGAGTTGGTCGTGATGCACCCAGTGTCCAGCTTTCTCCACGTTTTCCATTCGCACGGTGGTTTTTGAGAAGTGGCTTGCCCTTCCATCCGTGGTTGGATCGGATGCCCATGACTCTGTGCCGCGGAAGAGGAGTGTTGGGCAGGTGATACGTGCGTAGAGCTTGTACTGCTCTTCGAATGGCAATTGGTTCGGTGAAAATGAGCGTACGTAGTTGTCAAACTTCCACGAAAAAGTGCCGTCTTCATTCTGGTTGCTGCCGTGAATAGTGAGATGCCGTGCCTGAGTCTCGGAAAGATGCGGATTCTCCGACTGCATGCGTTCGTAGGCTTCTTCCAGCGAGGCGTAACGTCGTGGGCTGCGGCCTGAGACTTTGCGCAGTTCATCGATCCACACCTTGAGGCGTTTTTCGATGGGCTGGTTGATGCGCTCTTGAATCATCTGGGGCGGAGGCCCCATGCCTTCGATCGCAACAAGTTTGTGCACGGTTTCTGGGTACAGACCCGTATACATAAGGGCGATGGAGCCGCCGAGCGAATGGCCGATGATGGTCACCGGTTGCATGTTTTTTTGATGGATCAGCTGAGCGATGTCGTAGACGTAGTCCGTCATGCTGTAGCTGCCACCCATCATCCATTGGGAATCACCGTGGCCACGCAGATCAGGAGCTACGATGTGGTAACGATCACGAAAACGTTCAGCAACCCAGTCCCAGTTACGACAGTGGTCGCGACCGCCATGAATGAGCAACATGGGTGGGGCGCTTTCATTACCCCAGTCAACGTAATGCAAACGCAGGCGCTGCGAAAAATAGACGTGTGAAGTCGGACCGAGCATGTTTGATCTGCCAAGCAAGTGAGGAACGAATGTGTTCAGTATAGGGGTGCTATTCCGTATCGGCGAATACGCGAGCACCTCGAGACCAGGTCTCGATCACACTCAGACGCAAAAGATCGGCGGGTTGCAGCTCGAGGGGATTCTCCGAAAGGACGACAAGATCGGCACGTTTGCCGACTTCGAGCGTGCCTTTCTGTGCTTCTTCAAAGTACTGCCACGCGGCGGTACGTGTAACTGCAGCGAGTGCGTCGCGAATGGAAATTCGTTGGTCAGCACCGAGAGTCTGACCGGACCGCGTATGTCGATGGGTGGTTGCCCACAACAGGCGAATCATGTCCGGTGGAACGATGGGTGCATCGTTGTGCAGGGTAAACGGAATGCTTCTGTCGAGTGTTGAACGCGCTGGACTGATGCGTTGCGCGCGATTACCAAGAACGGAGTCTCTGTGCCAATCGCCCCAATAGAAGGCATGGGCAGAAAAGTAGGAGGGCATGACCCCGAGTTCCCGCATGCGATCCAGTTGATCATCACGCACGGTCTGCGCGTGAATCATGACGGTGCGGTGGTCAGGCATGGCCGTTTTGCCGACAAAACTCTTTTCGACCGCATCCAGTATGGAGTCCGCTGTGGCGTCACCATTGGCATGTGCGATGACCTGGATGCCCTTGTCGAGCGCCTGATCGAAATGGCGGTTGGTGTTCTCCCGATCCATCGTGGGATAACCCCGATAGTCGGCTGCTTTGCCTTCAGGTGGAACGTGATAAGGCTGTGACAACCACGCGGTCTTCCCCTGCGGCGAGCCGTCCAGCAACAACTTAATCCCACCTACCCTAAAGCCGTTGGTGTATTCGCCAGAGGTGGGCGGCAGGGGCGTGCCCGGCTCGGCAAACTGGGTAAGGGCATAGGCGACGACGTCGAGGGTTAACGCGCCTTGGGCGGCCATGGCCGTCAGCAGACGAATCCCGGTTGGATCACTTGCGCCATCCTGCACTGTAGTGATGCCGAAACTCGCATATCGGGCCAGGGCACGGCTAATAAGATCAGCGCTCCACTTCGGTTGAGCAGCCTGACGCAGCGGCATTGTCGCGGTTTCTTCGAGAATGCCGTTGGGTTCCCCTGAATTCGGCCGGCGCCGGATGTGACCACCCTCCGGATCAGGCGTCTGTGCGGTGTAACCGGCACGCGCCAGTGCGGCGCTGTTAGTGGCCATTAGGTGCCTGGAAACATGTAACAGGACAACCGGGTGTTCTTTGCTCACCGCATCCAGAGTTTCCCGCGTCGGGTGGCGCTTTTCCCCGAGCAACGAGTCGTCGTAACCGAAACCGATTACCCACTCGCCCGCCGGTATGGGTTTCGTGTCGATGTGCCGGCGAAGAACCTCACCCAGCGTGTTGAAATCCGTCACTTCGCCAACCGGAGGTGACGACACATTGGCGAGGTCGAGGGTCGATGCGGTCATCAACAGATGGCCATGGGCGTCGATGAAGCCGGGTAGGAGTGCCTTGTTCTTGAGTTCGACGATGCGGGTTTCTGGACCGACCCAGTTACCCATCTTTTCGCGTTCACCCATCCATACGACCCGGTCTGCCTTGATGGCCAGTGCCGTGGGCTCGTGATCTGTGAGCTTCTCGCGCATCGTGACGATGTGGTCACCCACGAACACCGTGTCCGCTGATTCAGCGCGTGTGATTGTTACAAGGAAGAGCGAGAGGCTAAGAACGATGAGCCGCATAACGATCAATCTCCGCGCGGATAACTGGAGCCAGCAAATAGAGGCCGATGAGGTTGGGAATCGCGACGATAAACACCAGAGCATCAGAAAGATCAACAACGGCAGTGAGTTCGATGCTCGCACCGATCACCACGAAGAAGAGAAATGTTGCCTGAAAGCCCATGCGGGCGATTCGTGATTCGCCCACGAGGTACGTGAATGCCGTAACGCCGTAATACTCCCACGCGATGATGGTGGTGAAGGCGAACAACAAAGCGCAGATGGCCAGCGGAATCCCGGACCAGGAGAGCGTCGACTCGAAAGCGCGGGTGGACAGTTCAATACCACTGAGGGTGCCCGGTGATACGGCATCGTGTCCGGTGATCACCAGTACCAGCGCGGTCAGGGTGCAGATGACCACCGTGTCGATAAAAGGTTCGAGCAACCCCACATGACCCTCACTCGCAGGAAACGGAGTGCGGGCTGTGGAATGAGCGATTGCCGCTGATCCGAGACCCGCCTCATTGGAAAACACGGCGCGACGAAAGCCGATGATCATGACGCCGAGCACACCACCGGCGACACCTTCCGGCGAAAAGGCGCCATGCCAGATGCGAACGAAGGCATCGGGAAGCTTTTCGATGTTGAGCACGATGACCAGCAAGGACAGTGAGGCATACAACAAGGCTATGAACGGCACCATGCGGACGGTGGTGGCCGCGATGGAGCGGATGCCACCCATCGTGATGATGCCGACGGCGGCAGCCATCACCACGCCGATCATCCAGCTGTTGCCGTAGCGCGGACTCGACTCGCCACCGGTGATATCGACCAGAATCGCTGCCGACTGATTGGACTGGAACATGTTGCCGATGCCCAGACAGCCGAACACCATGGAGAGGGCGTAGAACGCGCCTAGTGCACGGCCAAGTCGAGGGCGGTTCAACTCCGCAAAACCGTGGCGCAGGTAATACATGGGACCACCAGCGACTTGTCCCTCTGCGTTGATGCGTCGATACCGCACACCCAGCGTGCATTCCGCCATCTTGGTGCTCATCCCGAGCAACCCGGCGACGATGAGCCAGAACGTTGCCCCAGCGCCACCCATGGAGATCGCCACGGCCACCCCGGCGATGTTGCCGATGCCAACCGTACCACTGATGGCTGTCGTCAGCGCACGAAACTGGGAGATTTCACCGGGGTCAGTGGACTGCGCGTATTTGCCGGTAAGTATCGCCCACGCATGCATCAATCCGCGCACGTTGATGAATCGCAGATACACGGTGAAGAACAGACCGCCAGCGATCAGCCAGAGCACAATCAACGGCAGGTCTGCGCCGCCGACGGGGATGGTGTAGAAGACGATGCCTGATACCAGGTCGGTGACCGGTTGAATGGCGGCGTTGATGCGTTAGTCGATGGAGGTCGAGTCTGAAGTACTCATCGGTCTACGGTATCGGCTTGTGGCAGAATTCGCGAGCTGAAAGGGTGGTAAGAACAGGAAGGGGTAAGAACGTGTCGCTGGTCAGAAATCTCCATGTATTGCTCGCTTACATCACCATCATCGGGTTTGTGATGCGTGCAGTGCTCGCCCTCATGGATTCAGCGGCACTGTCAAACAAAGCCCTGAAAATCCTGCCGCACGTAATCGACACACTGCTTTTGATGTGTGGGGCGCTGCTTGTCCTGAACCTTGGCCACGCTTTTACAGAGAGCTGGTTGCTGGCCAAGTTCATCGCGTTGCTTGCCTACATCGGCTTCGGTGTGCTGACACTGCGGGCCTCAAGCACACCGATGCGCGTAGTTGGCGTTATCGGCGCATTGGCGAGCGTCGGCTATATCTTCGCAGTGGCGATGTCGCGTAACCCGTTGCTTTTCTGACGGGCCGGATCACAAGGACCGCGAGATCAACTCCTTCATGATCTCGTTGGTGCCACCGTAGATTTTTTGCACCCGTGCGTCGGCGTACATGCGGGAAATTTCGTACTCATCCATGTAACCCGCGCCACCGTGCAATTGCAGGCACTCATCCACGATCTCGTTCTGTTTTTGTGTGCACCAGTACTTGGCCATTGAAGCCGTCGCCGCATCAAGTTTGCCTTCGAGGTGTTGCAGCAACAGCTGATCGACAAACGTTCGCGCCACCAGCGCTTCTGTCTTGCACTCGGCGAGTTTGAATTTGCTGTTCTGGAAATCGATCACGCGTTGACCAAAGGCTTTGCGCTGTTTGACGAAGTCGAGTGTTACTTCAAGCGCCCGTTCGATGCCACACACCGCTGCTTGTGCGATGTTGAAACGTTCTTGTGGTAACTGCTGCATCAGCTGCACGAAACCTTTGCCTTCTTCTTCGCCGAGAAGGTTGGTCACCGGTACCCGACAGTCGTCGAAGAACATCTCCGAGGTGTCCGCCGAATGTTGTCCTAGCTTCTTCAGATTTCGGCCACGTTTGAAGCCGGGGTTGTCCGTCTCAACCACAACCAGAGAGATCCCTCGGCCACCCAGTGCCGGATCGGTTTTGGCGACGACGATGACGAGCCCACAGTGTTGACCGTTGCTGATGTAGGTCTTGGCGCCGTTGATGACGTAGTGATCGTCCTGACGAATGGCGGTCGTTCGCACGGCCTGCAGATCAGACCCGGTATTCGGTTCGGTCATGGCGATGGCACCGACCGTCTCTCCGGTTGCCATCTTCGGAAGCCAACGGCGTCTTTGCTCTTCAGAGCCATAGTTGAGGATGTACGGTGCAACGATGGTGGAGTGCACCTGATTGCCGAAGCCGCCAAGCCCGGCATAGAGCATTTCTTCCATGATCACGGTTTCGTGACGATAGTCGCCGCCACCACCGCCGTATTCGGCGGGGATTTCCGCGCAGAGCAGTCCGGCTTCACCGGCCAGGAACCAGGCGTCCCGATCAACGATTCCGGCTTCGATCCAGCGATCATTCTTCGGCTTGAATTCGCTTTGGAAAAACTTGCGTGCGGCGTCACGCAGGATCCGCAGTTCATCGTTTTCCCAGGGCGAGGTGTAGTTTTGGAAGATCGGGTTGGTCATGGCGTTATCGCACTTACGATTAGAGCGCGGCATTAAACCCGAAGGTTTTCAGACTGGATAGACAGTCCCTTTCCTAAGGAAACTCTGATTAATTGGATATTTTTGTCAGAGCCAATACCTCTTGGGGGCTGGAGGAGCGGAGGAAAATCGCGGAAATGCAGTAGTTCCGCGATTTTCTGTAGCGACGACTAACGAAGCTCACTGCCCCTAAAGGGGGAGGCGGAAACAGACATTAATCAGAGATTCCCTAAAGACAGCCCCATTCATGGCAGGCCGGCGCCGGCGAATGGCGCCTTGGCTACCACCACCTGCCCACTGCGTTCAGCGCGGCATTTGTTCGGATGTGACGCGCCGGAAATCAGTACATACAAATCCGAGCCGCCGAGCATGCAGGCGTATGCACCACGATCGAAAGCGACGCGGTGTGTGACCTTTCCTCCTGCTTCGACGCGAATGCACTCATTGGTGGTCGGGGACGCGACCCAGATGCCGCCAGCAACATCCAGGCAGATCCCATCGGGAACTGCGCCGTTCGGAAGGTCTGCCCAAACGCGCCGGTTCGAGAGATCACCGTTTGGACCGACATCAAAGGCAGTCAGGCGACCAGTGAACGACTCGCCAACAACGAGGGTTTTGCCGTCCGGTGTAATGACGGTCCCGTTGGGAAACACCAAGTCACTCGCAACAATCCTTGATGAACCGTCCGGATCAACACAAATCAAGTCAGTCGGACGGGACTTTTCCCCGCCGTGGAGGTCAAACCCAAAGTTTCCGACGTAGGCGCGACCCTCTGCGTCGACAACCATGTCGTTACAGCGGCCTTTTGCCAGCGACGAAAGGTCCGCGTGAGTCGAGACCGATCCGTCGCGAAGTCGGAGCAGTTTCCGGTCCTCCATGGAGACGACCAACAGTGAACCGTCCGGCATCCAACCAAGACCTGAAGGGCAACCAGGCACCTCGAGAATCGACGTTGCGTTGCCGCTGCTGTCAAAACGAAGGACTTGGTGGGCGTGCATGTCAGAAATCCAGAGATTGCCGTCATACCAACGAGGACCCTCGCCAAAACAGAGACCCTTGGCAAAGAGTGTGGAGGGCAATTCAATAGACATCGTGATCTCTCCTAACGGTTAGGTGATAGGTCACGCGCTTCGGCTGCTGGGAAGTTAACATGCGCGAAATTGCGGCGCCCGACCTCGCCATCACGTCCTTCCTTCAGAAATTCTCCGGCATTTATCCATCGAGGCCCCATCCCCCACTTCTCATCAACCTCATTTCAGTTATTCTTGCGCCTCCCAAAACGGAGGTGTTCATGAAAACGCTCAACACAATGCTCAAAGCTCTGTCGATCGCCACCTTCGCGCTGCTGGTTGGCGCGTGCTCCCAGGAAGCCAAACAGGAAGCCACCGAGGCTGCTGCCGCTGCCACTGAAGCTGCCGATGCTGCAGGTGATGCTGCTGCCGCTGCGGGTGATGCCGCTGCTGAAGGCGCTGTCGACGCTGATGCTGCCGGCGAAGCCGTTGATGCAGCAGGCGAAGCGGTTGATGCGGCTGGTGCCGCAGTTGAAGGCGCAGGTGATGTAGCTGCTGATGCTGCCGCCGCTGTCGGCGCCGCAGTTGATACCGCTGCTGAAGGTGCTGTTGATGCTGCTGGTGCAGCCGTCGAAGGCGCTGCCGAAGCTGTAGAAGGCGCTGCTACGAACTAAGGTTCGAATCCGATCGGAAGTTGAGCCATAAAGCGCTCAACTTCCCGATCGTATCTCGCCCCAATTCTCGCCGTATGTCGCTTCTGGGATTGGTCGTGTGCTAGGTGCCACGGCGTGAACCCATTTCCGGCCCGATCTATGGTGGATTGCGAGATTTAAGGACAGTCGGAGTTTTTCTAGCTCGCTCGTCCCAAAGATAGTAGCCATTCGTCGATATTGAGCTCGATCGCTTTGAGTTCGGTCGCGTCCATCGGCAGGTACTGGTCTGATCTGAGACTAGGCCGCTAACGTTCGTAGTTCCCCGAAATCTCGCGAAGTCAGCTCCGTCTCCGGCGCGTAGGCTCGATGAAGTCGTCCCTTGCGGTCAGTTCTACATGCTTAGTGTTTTTTTTGCAGCGTTCGATAGCCCATGCCCGAACAGTAGCGCGGTCATGCTGCAACTGCATGACCGTTTGTTGACCGCGTCGGGAGCGCCCAGCAGCTCTCAGAGCATCTTTCGGAGTTCCTCTCCTATCGTTTCTGGCGTCACGGTTGGTGCATATCGAGCGATCACATGTCCGTCCCCGTCGACCAAAAACTTGGTGAAGTTCCAGGGAATATCTGACTTTCCGGCGTCATCGGGCTTTTCTGACCTCAGCCATTGATACAACTCGCAAGCTGTATCGCCATTGACGTCGATTTTGGAGAACATCGGAAAATTCGCCTGGTAACGGCTGGTGGCGAATTCAAGAATCTCGGCATCCGTGCCAGGCTCTTGCGAGCCAAACTGATTGCAAGGAAAGGCGAGTACGCTAAAGCCTTTTGAACTAAACGTTTCCTGCAGAGTACGCAACCCGGCGTACTGAGGTGTCAGCCCTCAGCGGCTAGCGACGTTGACGATCAGGCAGTGTGAACCCACGTAGTTCTTAAATGGAACGGGTTGGCCCTTGACGTCGTTCATGGTCAGTTCATGGAATCGGGACATGCTTGCCTCCTAAGTGGGCGGTTCAACGTATCGTGAAGATGCGAATTGTCTCCCTGGCCACCCACAGCAAAGCTGGTGGTGTTACCGCAAACCCTTGGTTAACATGCCAGCTGCCCTGGGTTCCAGGGATTTGTTGCGATAGCAACAAAGAAACATAAAACCAGGGGGAAACATGCGCGATGTCGTCATCGTAGACAGCGTTCGAACGGGGCTGGCCAAATCTTTCCGGGGCTCCTTCAACCTTACCCGTTCGGATGACATGGTGGCGCATTGCATCGATGCCCTGCTGGCTCGACATCCGAACCTGTCACCGGACGAAGTCGAAGACGTTGTCGTCGGTGCAGCAAGCCATTCTGGTGAACAGGACGGCAACCTGGCACGCCTCGCGGTCATCCTTTCGAAGCTGCCCGTGACCACTGCTGGTGTCACTATCAACCGGTTCTGCTCCTCGGGTCTGCAGTCCATCGCGATCGCCGCCAACCAGATTGCCTCAGGCCAAACAGAAGTTGCGATGGCCGGTGGGGTCGATTCCATCTCCATGCGTACGCGTCAAACTGCAGGTAAGGCCGAGCAGAACAAGCGCCTCGTCGAAGAAAAACCTGAGATTTTCATGGCCATGGGCAACACCGCGGAAGTGGTTGCTCGTCGCTACCAGGTCACCCGGGAAATGCAGGACGTTTACGCGCTGCAAAGCCAACAGCGTTATGCGAAAGCTGCGGCTGCTGGATGGATCGGTGAAGAAATCGTTCCGATGCAGGCAACCATGCTGAAGGTTGACAAAGAAACCGGCGCTGAATCCCGCGTCTCTGTCAGCGTCGACAAAGATGAATGTAACCGTGCCGACACAACACTGGCCGGGCTCGCCAAGCTGCCACCGGCGTTCGAAGAAGATGGCAGCGTCACCGCTGGCAATGCATCACAGCTGTCAGATGGTGCTTCAATGACCTTGATGATGTCCGCGCAGCGTGCCGCACAACTCGGCCTCAAGCCGATGGGAATTTTCCGAGGCTTCACCGTCGCAGGTTGTGAGCCGGACGAAATGGGTATCGGCCCCGTATTCGCCATCCCCAGGCTGCTTGAAAACGCTGGCCTGAAGCTGAACGACGTCGACCTTTGGGAGCTGAACGAAGCCTTCGCATCCCAGGCGCTCTACTGCCGCAACAAACTCGGCATCGACAATGAGCGCTACAACGTCAACGGCGGCTCCATTGCCATCGGCCATCCGTTCGGCATGACCGGCTCACGTTTGACGGGTGCGGTACTGCGTGAGCTGAAGCGTCGAAACAAGAAGTACGGCGTGGTCACCATGTGTATCGGTGGCGGACAGGGTGCAGCTGGTCTCTTCGAGGCCGTCTGATCATCCGCTCCTGCTAGTTGCGACCCGAAACACAATGAAACGGCGTCGAAACTGGCAGGAAACAGCCCTCGAAACCGCATTGGGGCATACTGCGATACGAAGTTCTGCAGAAACCGATATGCGCCTCGATATGTACCTGGCTCCTCAGGTCAATAACGAAGTCGACGTTACGCGACTCGACGCGAGGGGCGTAGAGAGAGTCGACATCAGGAGAGTTGACGCAACAAGCATCGACGCGAAGAACGTCGCCCGCAGCGGCGACGCGTCGAGGAGTGCGCAGCAAAAGGTGCTCGGCGTCTCGCAACTCTCGTCAAGGAGTGGACTAGTCGGAGCTATGTTAGCGCTTTTGTTTGGCCTGATCCCCGCTCAAGTTCTCGCAGTCAAACCTGCTGAAGAGGTCGTTCCTCAAGCGGAATCTGAGCTCCCTGTATCTCGTCCGATTTCTTATGTCAACGCGACCAACCAAGAGCTCGATGCGCTCGGTGCGCGTTGGGGGTATTTGAGTGCACCCGAACGTCGCGCGCTTCTTGCTGAGGTGCGCCGCAGGATGGCGCAGAACAATGGTGTCAGCGGCAACACTGGCAAAGTACGTATCCAGGCAACCCGTCAATTTGGCGTGGTGAAGCGACCGGATGGAACCACCGTCCGAGTTGAGCGTCGCATCATTCGAATGATCCCAGTGGATCAAGGTTATGGCACTGGCTTTGAACAACGTGCGGCCCGTGATGACGGTTCGCTTCCGGCGACGTCCCAGGAAGCGCAAAGGCGAGCGCTGGAACAGGAGGAAAAACTAAATCCTGATCCGCGAAAGAGTCCCAGTACTTCTCGAGGCGTGATGCCCGCGTCGTCTTCCACCACCGTGCCGGAACTCCCCGACGCGTCACCTGTTTCGCGCTGAGGACCAGTCCCACCGTGGATGTTGAAGGTGCCCGTCTGTTGGTCGTTGATGACGACCCTGAAATCCTCGAACTCATCGAAGCCTACCTTGTGCAACAGGGGTTCAAGGTCAGCTGCGTTCAGTCCGGCACTGAGATGTTCGAGAAGCTGGCGAGCGAGCGTTTCGATCTTATCGTTCTTGATTTGATGTTGCCCGGTGAACATGGGTTGTCGCTTGCCGGCCGAGTCAAACGCGAACTGAATACGCCGATCATCATCGTTTCTGCTGCGGGCGAAGATGTGGACCGGATTGTCGGGCTTGAGGTTGGCGCCGATGACTACCTTTCCAAGCCGTTTAATCCTCGCGAGTTGTTGGCGCGAGTTCGTGCCGTGCTTAGACGCGCTGCTGGCGCTCAACCGGCACCAGCTGCAAATGCCCAACGGTTCCGCTTCGGGGTGTATACCCTTGACGCAGTTGCGCACCGACTGACACGCGGTAGTGATGAGGTGCCACTGACGACGGGTGAGTTCGATCTACTCGCTGTGTTCGTGCGGCATCCAAATCGACTGCTGGATCGCGACCGAATTCTCGATCTTCTAACGGGTGCAGAACGACTACCGTTCGACCGCTCCATCGATGTCCGCGTTACACGGCTGCGAAGCAAAATCGAAACTGATCCTTCCAATCCCCGGTTCATCAAAACCATCTGGGGAAAGGGCTACATGTTCTGTCCCGAAGGCGGTGACGTTGAGTGATCGTGCTCGACCAGCTTCGTTGCTGGTCCGCACCAACCTCACACTGGCGGTGAGTTCGCTTCTGATTGCGATCATTGCCACGACCGCTCTCAACACCTTTGTGATCGATCCGATCGCGCGCCGTTCGGCGGATGACGCTGCTGGATTGTTGGTGCTGTCTGCACAAACCTGGGTCGAGTTACCCCCAGAAGCTAGACCCTACTTCGAGCTTGAACTGGCGGAGAGTCACGACCTGATTCTTACCGGTGATGTGCGTACCTACGACGATCCGATGCCGGCTGCAAACTACTTCACTCTGCTTGAGGAAAGCTTGGAATCACGCCTCGATGAACCGATCAAGATGCAGGCTGGCGAAGACCTGATCTGGGTGGACGTGCCGATGGGCGGGCAGACACTGCAGATCGGCTTTGTGCCTACGCTCGAAGACATTCAGCCGCTCTATGTGGGCATCATCATCATTGTGCTCGGTGCCGGAATCGTTTTTGTCACCTCCTTGATTATCGTGCGCCGCATCGCCGGACCTCTAACCTATGTTGCTGATCGCGTGGAGGCGTTTCGTGGCAACAAGGACTTCGAGCCTTTGCCCGAAACGGGTCCTCGTGAGCTCGCGAGTCTGGTGCACAACTTCAACACGATGGCTCAAGAGATCGGCGCTCTACTCTCCAATCGCACGACGTTGGTCGCTGGAATTTCGCACGATCTGCGCACTCCGCTCACGCGTATGCGACTGGCTGTGGAGCTCTTGCCTGACCATGTCGATCCGGCGCTTGTTGAGCGATTCAAACGTAATCTTGAGGTCATGGACCGACTCATCGGTGACGCACTGAGTTTTGCGCGTGGTGCCGAGGAAAAACCTAAAGAAGCTGACGTCGAACAACTTATGACCGAAGTGGTGGAGTCATTTGTCACGCCGGTCCCTTATCGATGCGCGCAGCCCGAGCCGAGGCGGATGCTGCTCGCCGTGAATGCACTCAAACGGGTGCTGCAGAATCTTCTGGTTAACGGTATTCAACATGGTGGCGGTGTAACACTCGAACGCAACGGCACCCGGATTCTAGTCACCGACAATGGCAAGGGGATTCCCGAAGAGTATCGCGAACAGGTGTTCCAACCTTTTTTTCGACTGGATGAAGCACGCAGTGCGACGACAGGGGGAAGTGGTCTTGGTCTCGCTATCGTTAGGCAGCTTTGTGAACTTCAGGGATGGCAGGTCTGGATCGAAAGCGCGCCGAAGCACGGGGCTCGCTTTGTTGTGGAACTCCAACCGAACCGCTCCTCACAATCGAACGCCCGAGGAGTTAGCGTCTAGGTCTATTGATCGACGTTGATCAAACGCGGTGCTCGAATCACCTCGGCCTGACATCGACCTCGTAACAAAGTGACACAAAAAAATTGTTGCAGGAAATTGTAGTGAAACAGAGAGGGTTCAGTATCTCTTTCTGAGGCGGGCAACTGCCTCAGAGAGAACGCAATCTCTATGCCCTTGAGACCTCTCGCAGGTCGCTCCAAACCGCCGGTCACCTCTCCAGACCGGCGGTTTTCTTTTGGGGATCGGAAACTGTTTGGACGCCAACAACTCGCTTGAGCGGATGACGCGCAAGGAGATTCGACGCCACTCACACCCTCACTTGTTTTCATCGGCGAGCAACTGTAAAACTGATCTCTCATTCGTGCGCCAGGGAGTGCGCAGCGATGTCTATGCAAATCCGTTCCACCGATTCGAATCCGGACAAACGAATTCTGCTCGTCGGCATCGATTCACGCAGTCTTTCCCGTGTTGGGCGATGGCCTTGGTCCCGAGAAACCCAAGCGGAACTCCTGGCAGCGATTCAGGCACAGAAACCTGAAAGCGTGTTCGTGGATGTGGTGTACACCGACGGAGGCTCACCGGCGGGTGACGCAGCATTGGTTTCTGCTGCTGCGAAGATTGATCAACTGGTCCTACCCGTCGTTATCGACGCGGTGACTCCCGGCGGCACGCTGCTCGAACAACTCCCCTTTCCTGATCTACTCGACGTCGCTGATCACTTAGGTCACGTGCACGTGGCACCCGATGGGGACGGTATCGTCCGTGGAAGTTACCGATATGAAGGCATCGGTGAACCCCATTGGCCTCATATTGGATGGTTGCTGTCGGGGCTTCCGGAGACGGTGGAAGAAAGGAGCAGAGCGGAGTGCACCCAAGACGCACAGAGTTCCATCGCCAATGAACGCTGTGCTTACCGTCGAATCTGGTTTGCCGGTCCGCCAGGCAGTTTTCAGCATGTATCCGCCCATGAAGTCCTGACGGGTGCTGTTGATGCGAAGGTTCTACAGGGTCGTATCGTCCTGGTTGGCCGCACGGACCTCGGGGCACCGGATGCAATTCCGGTACCGGTGTCTGCAGAGATTCGCCCGATGGCCGGTGTCGAATACAACGCCAATGTGCTCAATGCGGTGGTCCAAGGCGGTGTACTTGCACCTGTCCCGCCATGGGCCATCTGATGCATCACGCTCACTTGGGTTCTGGTCGCGCTGGTGTTGATTCCTCGCCTTCATCCGGGAGAGATGTTGTCAGTTTCTGTGGTTTTGGCGGTTGCCCCGACCGTGTTCAGCGCAACCGCCATGCTCATGATGTCGCACTTCCTGGACCTGGCTGCGGCAAGTGTTGGTGCGACACTCGTGTACCCGCTATGGAGCTGGCGAGCAAATGCCATGGGTTGGAGATTTGTAGGTGATGAACTGGATCGACTCGCGATCGAGGCGTTCCGCTGGTCACGTCGTCGAGCCAGAATCACCGGGACCACCGTCGAGGAGCGACTCCGTTGGCTGCTTCAACCTGACGATTCTACTATGGGGATTGAAAATTCAGGTCCAAGCGCAGAGGTGGCGGCGCTGCGCGAGGCCGTAACTCTTGATCAACGCCAAGTCTCGGCGCTCAAAGGGAGTCCTACCGACCCATTTGTGTCGCGGTTGCTGCGCATTCAAACCCTCGCCGACGAAGTGCGCGTAGGGCGAGATGTGAGCATGGCGGGTACCGACCAAATGCCTGTCGGGCTCTGCATCTTTGTTGTCTCTGGTAACGTGCTGCTCTCTAACGCTTCTTTTCGCAGTTTCACCGGTGTGCCCGATGAACACTCGTACTTCGTAGAAACGGCACTAGCAGGGCTTACCGGAATTGAGTGGAGACCGGTGTTGCGTCGAGCGGCGCTGCGCGACGCACTCAAATTCTCGAAACACGCAATACCAAAGGGCAGCGGTTAATCGCGCGTTTTGAACCCCTCCGCGTGAGTGGTTGCGCGCAGCCGGTATGTTTACTCACGCTCAATGACGTTACCGCGATTCGCCTGGCGCAGGAGCGACGTGACGAAACGCTGGCCTTTGTCTCCCACGATTTGCGCTCTCCGATTTCCTCGATTCTCTCCATTGTGCGCAATCCGCGGTTAGTCGATGACCCTGCGGCGCTCCAGCGCATCGAGAACTACGCCACTCGCAGTCTTAAGGTGTCGGAGGAGTTCGAGCGCCTGTCGAGGCTCGAGAACCTGTCTGTCCTCGATCGGGACGAGTTTGACATGCTCGCGGTGATGGAAAATGCAGTTGATCAGGTCTATGAACAAGCGCGAAACAGAAACGTGTAAGTGAAGTTCGACCGCGAACATGAATTGCCATCGTCATTGTGGATACTCGGCGATGGTGAGTTACTGGAGCGTGTATTCGTCAACCTCATCGACAACGCGATCAAATATAGTCCGATGGGAAGTCAGGTCACCTTCCGGCTTCGCCCCGTCGCGAAAGTGGTGGACGTCGAGGTGTGTGATCAGGGTTTTGGAATCCCCGCGGAAGACTTAGGCAGGGTATTTGATCCGTATTTCCACGCCACCCTGACACCGCCGATCGAAAGTTCAGGCGTAGGTCTCAGCTTACGATTTGTCCGCACTGCAGTTGAGCTGCATGGTGGCAGTGTGTTGGTCGAAAGCGAAGTCGGACGTGGTTCGACTTTTATCGTCAGGTTGCCCACAGAAGCGCCCCAGCCGGAATCACCGCGCGCCGCGGATCAGGGGTTGGCCGACTATCAAACTGTTGACCGGTCTGACTCCGGCAGCGTACCAAACCTGTAAAAAGTAGGCGTAAGCGATCAGGCGGTCTCGCAGCAGTGCCCGTCTGTGGTTAGGCTGCGCAGTCCCAACGAACGTTTTAAGGAAGGGTGATGAGTATGTTTCTGCGGATGACGCGCTGGCGATCAAAATCAGCAATTCTGCTTCTCGAGCTCGCGCTTGCACACACTGCGCAAGCGGATCGCGTGGAGTTCACGAATGGGGATGTCATCACCGGCACTGTGACATCCATCGCGGGTGGCAAAGTAGTTGTGCAGACCGAATACGCCGGCAAGATCACGGCAGGGCTCGATAAGGTGGCGCGCATCAAAACGGATGCCGAGCTGAATCTGCTGACCAGTGGAGGCGAAAATCTCTTCAGTGCTATTGATGGCGAAGCGGCTGCGTTAAAGCTGTCCTCTCTCAACCGCGATCTCGCACTTGCTGATGTCAGTAAAGCTACGCGATCTGCCGGGGGGCAGCGGTCGACGTTACCAACTGGCAACACAAAGTGGACGTCGCAGCAGCGCTCACCAAAGGCAATACCGACAACCGCAACTTCTCGGTGTCCACCGAGTCGTTGGCGCGAAATGTCAAAAACCAACACCTGCTAACCGTCGCACTCTTTCAGGACGAGGTGGATTCGGTCACCACCCGGGAACTCTTCGACATCGACTATGGTTACAAGCGTTTTCTGGCCAATCCAAAGTGGTTCTTCGGTGCGAACGCCGAATATTTCAAGGACAAACTGCTGGGCGTGGACCCACGCATAACGGCAGGTGCCGGTCTAGGTTACCGGTTCTGGGATAACAGCCTTGGCTCACTCACGGTGGAACTTGGTGGTAGTGCGGTTTACGAGGACATCGTTACTGGATCGGAGACCAACCCAGCAGCCCGTTGGGCACTCGCCTACCGCAGGTTGTTGGTAGGGGAACAGCTGGAGTTCTTCCATCGCCACCAGATCCTGAAAATTCTGGATAGCAGCCGTGGTGAAGTGCTGGATTCTTCTACCGGTCTCGCGTTCCTGTTTGATGAGTGGTGGAGTTCGACGATCCGAGCAGACCTGCGTCATCAGACCAAACCGCCCTTGGGTAGCCACAAAACTGACATCGCGTATGCGATCGGGGTAGATGTGCGCTTCTAAGTTCTTGGGGTAGAGCGCTGACTTAGCGACCGGCGGGATCCTCCCGCCGGTACTGTTTTTGCCATGAGTAAACTCAGGATCAATGCAGTTGGGGCGTGATTCCATTCATTGAATTGAGAACACCGAGTGTGTCGAGCAACGACAGTTCGGAAAGTTGCGGGTGCGACTGCACCGCGTCTTCAAAGAATTTGAAGAAGAGGCGTTGATGTGTTGGTTTTCCCGACTGCCATTCAAGCCAGAGTTGGATGATCTGCCCGGTCGTTTCTTCCGTGACTTCCATAGAGAGGCTGTATTCAGTGCTGCGTATGGGGCGGGAGTATTGAGGATTACGAACGTCTGCTGCAGGCGATAAGAAGTGAGTTGACAGCTCTTTTACAATCACCATCATTCGGGGCGTGAAATCGGCTGCTTTAATGGCGTCAGTGGCTATAATGCCGGCCTGCTCGATGCCCGTCGCAGGCCGTTCGTTTGATGCGGACCGTGACTTCGGTACACGCTTAGGAGAAGTCGGCAGCGGACCGCGACAGTTTAAGAACATCTGTGCAAGAACTTCAAGACAAGAACGTCAATAACTGGAGAGACATCAACATGAGACAGGGTTTGCGTGTCCTGTACGCAGTGGTGATGGCCAGCCTTCTGTGGTCGGCCAATGCGATTGCCGGTGACCAAGGCACCGTCTATCTGAGCCCCGGTCTGATCTACTACAAGGCGCCGGACAAGCAGTCGATCGGTATCGATGATGCGGAGCTCGGTGGTGGTCTTGCTGTCGGTTTTCCGGTCAGCGAGCGGATCAACATTGAACTTCTGGCCGGTCGCGCCAAGCTCGACTACGACTTGCCTGGCGGCAATGGTTCGGACAACTCCGACCTGCTGTGGCTGGACGTCCTCTATCGCATCAGCAACAACAATGGTTGGTCACCTTTCCTGCTGTTCGGCGCTGGCCGTACGGAGATCGAGTTCGACGACGTTCGTGATGCTGAGAAAGATACCCAGCTCAACGCAGGTGTCGGTGTCTTCAAGAACCTGACCGAGCGTCTTGCACTGCGTGGTGATATCCGTTTGATGTATTCCCCTGACCAGGAAGACATCCAGCCCTTCGCGTTCGTCGGTTTGACCGCGTTCATGGGTGACATGGGTGGCGCCGCCAGCATCGGTGATGCGGATGGCGATGGTGTGCTCGATCCGGATGACAAGTGTCCCAACACTCCCCCGGGTACCAAAGTGGGTCCTGATGGTTGTGAACTCGATAGCGACGGCGACGGTGTTGTCGACAGCGCTGACAAGTGTCCAGGTACGCCGCCAGGTATTGCCGTTGATGCAGATGGCTGCCCGCCACCCGCACCGGAAGCTGCACCTGAACTGGCTGAGACGGTGACGATCGACCTGAACCTTGAGTTCGACTTCGACTCCGCACAACTGCGCCCGTCGCACTTCCCGGAAATCGATGAAGTCACAGCGTTCATGAAGCAATTCTCGGGTTCGGTCGCTGTACTCGAAGGCCACACTGATGCACGGGGTACCGATGCGTACAACCAGAGCCTGTCTGAGCGTCGCGCCAGCGCCGTTCTGGAAGACATGGTGACTCGTGGTGGTGTTGCCCGTGAGCGTCTGTCGTCGAAGGGTCTGGGTGAGTCTTCACCCATTGACACCAATGACACGGAAGAAGGTCGTCAGCACAACCGTCGGGTCTCTGCGAAGATTTCTAACGGTCAATAAGTGCTGAACCTGTAAGTGGTAGTTGCGAAGGCCGCTCTTGAGCGGCCTTCGTCTTTTCTGGAAAGACCGTTCTGGAGACAACAAGCGTGCGAAACATCTGGCTAGTTCTTTTGCTGACGGCGCTCTTCGGGTGCGGTACCGCTTACTACGGTGCGATGGAGCAGGTTGGTGTACACAAGCGTGACATCCTGCGTGATCGGGTCGAAGCGGCCATGGATTCCCAGGAAGAAGCCAAAGAGGAGTTTAAAACGGCACTGGAGCAGTTCGAGTCTGTGGTCGGTGTCCAGTCGGGTGAACTCAAGGACGCCTATACCGAACTGCAAGAGGCTTTTGACGACGCAGAAGTGCGCGCCAAAGACGTGTCGGATCGTATCGCCGCGGTTGAAGATGTGTCGGGTGATCTATTCATCGAATGGCAGAAGGAAATCGAACTGATTTCCAACCCCAAACTAAAGGCGGGTAGTCGCAAGCAGCTGCTGGCATCTCAAACGGCATACAAAGGTTTTATCGCGTCGATGCGGCGTGCGGAATCGCGGATGCAGCTCGTGTTGACAGTCTTTCGCGACCAGGTGCTCTATCTCAAACACAATCTCAATGCCCAAGCGATTGCCTCGCTGAAAGGTGAACTTGGAGTGATCGAGGGAGACGTGGGTCGTTTGATCAAGGACATGGAAGAGTCGATCCGCCAATCTCAGGCATTTCTTAGTCAGTTACCTTCCTCAGAAGGCTAGAATTCGCACTTCCTTCTGACAGACGAGCTCGACGTGGACTACGCGAACATCCTCTACGAAACACGTGGGCCGATGGCGCTCATCACCATCAACCGTGCGGACAAACACAACGCGATTTCTTTGGCGACACTCGACGAACTGCAACAGGCCGTGCGGGTGGCGGCGGGTGACGACGATGTCCGGGTGATCACCATCACCGGTGCTGGCGATCGGGCTTTTGCCTCTGGATCGGACCTCTCTGAAGTCCTGCACCGGGATTTTCGCAAAGCCCTCGAGCCAATTGTTCAAGGGTTGGCGGATCAGCTCGAACGTACGCCGAAGCCCACCATCGCAGCCATTAACGGCATCTGTATGGGTGGTGGTCTTGAAGTGGCGCTGGGATGCGATCTGCGCATCAGCGTGCCGCACGCGCGCTTTGCCACACCGGAGGGCAAGCTTGGCATCATTCCAGGGGGTGGTGCCTGTGCGCGATTGCCGAGGGTGGTTGGTCGCGGCTGGGGTATGGAGATGATGTTGATGGGTGATCCCATCGATGCGGATCGAGCCCTGGCGATTGGCCTTGTCACCCGCATCGTTCCTGCAGATCAGTTACTTGCTGAAGCGCAGCGCATGGCAGAACACCTGGCGTCGTTTGCGCCGTTCGTCCCACGCACCATGAAAGCCATGGTGCACTTCGGTATGGAAGCGAGCCTCGCGGGGGCTTTGATGTTTGAAAAGTACGCGCAAGGCGCCCTGGTGCAGACGGAAGATAAAATCGAAGGCATCACCGCGTTTCTGGAAAAGCGAAAGCCTGAGTTCAAGGGACGCTGACGACGCCGAGAAATTCGGCGACACTAACGCCCGGCATAACACGTATTCCAAAAGGGGGGAACCATGGCCGTTGACCGATTTCCGGTGGAAGCGACGCACATCATGATGTTTGCGCGCTCCGTCGCCGACTATAACCAGATCTATTACGACGACAACTACGCGAAGACCACAGAAGTGGGGCACGTCATTGCACCGCCGACGTTTGCGCAATCGAGCGCTCAGTTTGATCCCAACTACTTCCTTCGTCCGAAGGTCGGCCAGCCTTGGTTTGGCTCTGGCAAGGAACCTACCGGCATTAAGCGTGAGCCCTCATCCGGTGGTGGTGGTGGCGGCGGTGGACTACATGCTGAGCAGCACTACGAATATCACCGGCACATCAAACCCGGTGATATTCTCAAGGGTGTAGTGAAGCCGGGAAAAACCTGGGAAAAAGAAGGCAAGCGCTCTGGCAAGCTCGTGTTCACGGAAACGGTGACTGAGTATTACGACCAGACCGGCGAGCTCGTCATTACCGCGAAGGGTGTCGGTGTTCGCACCGAACGTCCTGTTGATTCGAAGTAAGGAGGTCACCCATGGCACTCAAAGCAACTCAACTGAAAGTAGGCGACACCTACACTGAATGTCTGGTGGAAGACCTCAAACGAACGCAGATCGTCATGTATGCCGGAACGTCTGGTGACTACAACCCGCTACATACCGATGAGATCTATACAAAGGATGTGGCGAAGTATCCGTCCGTCTTCGCGCACGGGATGCTCACCATGGGCATGACCGGTCGCATGCTGACGAACTATGTCGGTGATGGGCGCCTGACCAAGTATGGTGTGCGGTTCACCAGTCAGGTGTGGCCTGGAGATACGCTACATTCAACCGCGACGGTTGACAGTGTCGACAAGGGCATCGTCAATCTGACCGTAGAGACACGTAATCAGAACGATGTGGTCGTGCTCTCAGGCTACGCGGCGGCACGAATCGACTAACGAGTCTTTTCTGTTCTGAAAGGGAAGGCTTTGTCGGAGCGGTTTGAAAGCCGCTCCGACTTATGCCGTATAGGGAATCTCTGATTAATGTCTATTTCCGCCATAACTTCGTTGGTCGTCGCTCCAAAATATCGCGGAACTACTGCATTTCCGCGATTTTTCTACGCTCCTCTCGCCTCGTTCTGACGAAAATATCCAATTAATCAGAGTTTCCTTAGGGTAACTCTGATCAATTCGCTCCTGCGAATCGATCAGGTCGGCACCCTGAGGGTGTCTCGCATTTTCCCTGCGTTTACACGGGCTTTGCCCTTAAATGCGCGTGCGAGGTACGCGCCACACGCATGAAAAATGGCGGTGCATCCCTGCACCACACAGGAAGGTCTGAGTAATCAGACCTTCCTTAGAGATACCGCCTCACCGCAGCGTACACGTCATTCGCGGCTGAACGACTGCATGCGAACATCCCCGCCGTCGCCATAAAGTCGTGAATAAGACCGGCGTAACAGGTGTAGGTCACACTGTTGCCAGCATTCGCGAGTGCGCCTGCGTACAACGCGCCTTCATCACACAGCGGATCGAACTCCGCGGTTGCAATGATTGCGGGTGGCAAGCCTCGAAGATTTATCGCGCGCAGCGGTGATGCGTGCGGATGGGTGCGCTGGCCTTCGGGACAATACGTATCCCAGAACCACTTCATAGTATCTTTCGACAACAAAAAACCTTCTCCATTGCGTCGATAAGAGTCCCTGGTCATGTCGGCATCAGTGACCGGATAGAACAGCACTTGCGCAGTAATTGCCGGGCCGCCTTCATCCCGCGCCTTGATGCACATCACCGCGGCGAGATTGCCACCGGCACTTTCGCCTCCCACCAACACTTTGCCATTGCCGCCTAGACTCGCCGAGTTGGCCACGGCCCAGCAGAGAGCGTCATAACTGTCATCCACTGCAGCCGGAAACAGGTGTTCTGGTGCCAACCTGTAGTCGACGGAAACAACGATGCAATCGAGTGCGGTCGCCAGATCACGACAGGCAGCATCAGCCGTGTCGAGGTCACCGATCACCCAGCCACCGCCGTGGTAGTTGATGAACATGGCCTTAGCACCCGAAGTCAGAGGGCGATAGATGCGTAATGCAATGGCGCCTGACTTGCCGTTGATCGTCCGGTTTTCGACGCCGCCAATGGGCAGTTCAGCCACTACTGGGCGCATCATGCGGTACATCTCGCGGCCGGCGCTCGGTGGCAGGTCACTCATCGCCGGGCCGGGTTGCGCCGACAGTTGTTTGAGCATGGCGTCGTATTCGGGTGCCAAAGGCATCGCGGTTTCCCCCTCAGTGCTGGTGTAGAATCGCCGACTTTACCGTACCCCGATGATGAGGTGTAACGTGACAGACAGGATGGACGCCGAGAAAAACCCCGAAGAAGTTGCGAAGAATATGAACTTCCTCGAGAACGGACTGTTCAAGAACAGGACACTCACGCTGTTTGGAGAGGTGAATCAGGAAGTCGCGCGGCGCACTGCAGAAAAGCTGCTGACGCTGTCATATGAGTCTGACGACCCGATCACGTTCTATATCAGCTCCCCCGGTGGTCACGTCGAATCGGGTGATGTGATATATGACATGATCCAGTACATCAAACCCGTGGTCCGCTGCATTGGTACCGGCTGGGTCGGCAGCATTGCCACGCATATCTACCTTGCGGCGGAAAAAGAGAATCGTCTCTGTTTGCCGAATACGCGGTTCCTGATTCACCAGCCTGCAGGCGGATTTGGTGGTGACGCTACGGATATCGCCATTCATGCACGCGAGATCGTCAAGACCCGCGAGCGTATCAACGCGGTCATCGCTGAGCGCACGGGCCAGCCCCTCGAACGGGTCACGCAGGATACGGATCGTGACTACTGGATGAGCGCCGAAGAATCGGTGGCTTATGGCCTCGTAGGCCGGATCATCCGCAGCGTCGACGACCTCAAGGGTTAACCTGCGCTCGCTCGCCCCGGTCTTCGTTGGCCGGGAGCGAGAATCCATTGCGCTTCAGAATTTCGAGCGCCGCCGGTGTTTGCACGAAGGCCTCGAAACTTCTTGCCAACTGATTCCCCTCGGCCCTCTTGGTGACTACAAATCCTTGCTCGAGTGGCCGGTGAAGGTGTTCCGGGATGAGCGTGTAGTGCCCTTCTTCCGACAACGGTGGATGCAGCACAAGCGATAAAGCCAGCACGGCGATGTCGGCATTCCCGGTTAGAGCAAATTGCGCGGTCTGCGCGATGTTCTCGCCATAGACCAGTTTGTGTTCTACCCCAACCCAAAGATCGAGTGCGCGCAGCGCTTCTTCTGCACGCTTGCCGTAAGGGGCGTGCTTTGGGTTGGCGATGGCGATTCGTCGCACGTTCGTGTCTTTGACCGAAGCGAGTGAAAGTGAAGATGCGCTGATCCGTTTGTTCCAGACAACGAGGCGACCAATCGCGTAGCGGTGTACCGGCGATGCGGTCAGACCTTCTTTCGCAAGAACTTCTGGATAGTCGATGTCAGCGGAAAAGTAGACATCAAACGGTGCGCCGTTTTGTATCTGGTTGAAGAACCGACCTGAAGAGCCATAGATCACGTTAATGGCGGCTTGGCTGTGATCTGCACGAAAGCTCGTGATCAACGAGTCCATCGCGAATTTGAGATCCGCTGCCGCGGCTATGGTGAGACGTTCCGCTTTTGCGTGGCCCAACGTGCTGCACAGCAACAGCAAACACCAGAGCATTGAGCAAAGCCGATGGCGAAATTGGATCATGAGGTTCTAGCTTTTTGCGGCAACAACGTCTCGACGACCGCCGCCAGCTTTCCCAGTGTGAATGGTTTTTGCAGGAACACCGTGTGCGGGTCGTTCGCGTAAATATCGTGTATGTCGACGGTGTTGTAGCCGCTAACGACGATGATGGGGAGCTCGTGATTTCGAGACCTTAGCATCGTGATGACTTCACGGATGGTGACTCCGGGCATCGTGAGGTCCACCATCAATAGATCCGACGAAACTGCGAGATCGAGCGTCGTCTCCAATCGTCCGTCAGCATCTTTCGCGTCAAAACCCAGGCGTTCCAGCATTTGCATGTCCACACTGCGTACGGTTTCGTTGTCGTCAAGAATGACTGCGCGCTTGCCTCGCCGATGCGAAACTGCGGACGAAACACTCGAGTCTTGAGTACCGTCGGAAGACTGGACACGCGGAATGTAAACAGTGAACACGCTGCCTTTTCCGACGACGCTGGCCACCCGAATATAGCCTTGATGTTTGCGAATCGTGCCAATAGCGCTGGAAAGTCCAAGGCCTCTGCCGACAGCCTTGGTCGAGAAAAACGGGTCGAATATGCGCGCCTGCCATTCCATCGGAATTCCGCCGCCACTGTCTTCGACCATCACATACACGTAGTCGCCCGCGGATAGATTCTCTGCGCCAGGCAACCCATCGAGCGCCTCACGATCGAGTGTTGTATATCCGGTTCGTACACAAATTTTCCCCGGGTGATCGCCAATGGCTTCGTGGGCGTTGACGATGAGGTTCAAAAGGATTTGTGCGATCTGAGTCGAATCTGTCAGCACCTTTAAGGGTTCTTTCGAATCCGCTTCGACGATCAATTCAGTGGATCCCCGCAGGGATGAACGCAACATGTCGACAGTGCCTACAACAAGACGCTTGAGATCCACTTCTGCGAGAACAACTTCCCCCTTAGCGGCGTAGTTCAACAGCTGCCGAGCAAGGTCAGCACCTTGTTCTCCGGCGTGGCGAATACGGCGCAGATACTCTTTGACGCGTGCCGGTTCGCTGTCAGCGAAGACCTCCCCAAGTTCCGCATTGCCGTTGATGCTGACCAAGAGGTTGTTGAAGTCGTGGGCAACTCCACCCGCGATCAATCCAAGGCTCTCAAGTTTGCGCGCCACCTGTACGGTTTCATCCATGTGTTTGCGTTGGGTTTCGTCGTGGACAAACCAAACGGTCCCCACAGCTTTACCTTCGAGCAGCACTGGCCGTTTTTCGATTTCAACCCAGGTGTCTGGACGAGCTTGAAGCTGCAGGAGTGATGTGGGTTCGGGATCCGAGATCTGCATCCCGGTCGAATCGATCAATCGTGAATGCACCCATGGTGCCAGCTGCTCGTTGTTCGGCAAGTCTTCGAATAGCCGCTGAATGAAAACGTTGGAGAAAATGACGCGATGATTGCGATCCACCAGGATGCCGGCTACGGGGTCCGAGCCGATCCACTCTTCAAGTCGAACGGTGCTGGCAGCATGCAGCTGGCCGCGATAGATCGCGATCACTAACATGGATGTGCCGATGCTCAAGCCAACTACGGTTGGGTCGAAGTCCACCGGTGAGGGAGCGAGCGTGTAGGTCGCATTGAGTATAGTCGGCAACGCCGACGATAAGGCGCAAAGCCGCATCTGCGCGCGGTCGCTCGCGAACTCAGCGATTCGATGTCGATAAACGGAGAGGAGTACGGTGCAGAAAATGAGCGACCACAGAAAAATACCGTTGGCGTACCAAAAAAAACTGTACTCGCTACGTGCTCCAGGTATCGGAACCAGGAAAAGCCCGTGCCATGGATTGGTGGTGGAGATCACCCATCCGGTGAGTGCGAGACCCACAGGAAGTCGAAACCACAGCCATTCCGGGACTCGCCACTTCATCCCCTGCATGATGGCCAGGCGCACCGTGACTAGCCACCAGGTCGTGACAGTCCAGATGAGTCCTGTATAGAGAATCAGGAGTGATCCTGTGTAGGCAGCGGGATCGTGATCTTTCAGGTTGGCGCCGAGGTTGCCGGTGGCGAAGAGGAACGGCGAAAAAATCCCGATCTGCAACCAGGGAGAGAGTTTGCATGGTGACCAACGCGATAACACAAACACCGCATTCGCGGTAATGACCGCAATGCAGATGATGTCAATCAGAATCGATGTCGACACCGCGCCTTCCTGGGCCGGTTGGAGCGTGGCTACCGGCCGAAGTTCTTCAGTCGTTCCTCAAGATCGGGGCCACGACCTGGACTGTTCGTTCGTTCGAACTGCAGCCCGTCTGCCAGTGTGTAGTTGAGCCCTTTGTTCACCAACATTTTGTCTGCCCGCAGGGTAAACCAGGAATTTTCGAGAAAGGTACGGGCCATGGTGATGGTGTGATTGATCAATTGATCCTTAGGCACGCACGCATTCGCAAGCCCGATTCGTGCAGCTTCGTCCCCGCCAACTATCCGACCGCTGAACATGATCTCTTTCGCTTTGAGCAGTCCCACACGACGTGGCAGTCGCTGACTCATGCCCCAGGTCGGTGACATACCCCACTTGCCGTGAGTGTCCGAGAAACGAGCATCGTCCGCTGCAACCAAGAGGTCACAGGCGAGTGCAAGTTCCAGAGAGCCTGTGTAACAGTGTCCCTGCACTGCAGCGATCACGGGTTGTGGCAATGCTTCGATGGCGTCGAGTGTTTCGGCCTGAAAATGCCGCGACGGCGCAACTTCTCCGGACTGAATGGCCTTGAGGTCATTGCCAGCGGAGAAGGAGCGACCTTTGCCGCACAGGATCACGCAACCGATGCTGTCGGTGCTCTTGGCGATCGAGTCGATGTGCGCACGCAACTCCACAAAAAGGCTTGGTGACAGCGCGTTGAGTGCGTCGGGTCGGTTCAGCGTGAGGATCGTGAGGCCGTTGTCGTCGGTTCTTTCTACCAGTGCCATGTGTGTACCCCTTTGTCAGATCCCTTTGACGGGATGATTAATCAAAGACCAAGCACGAGCTTGGCAACGATGTTCTTCTGCACCTCGTTGGTACCTCCGGCGATGGACGAAGCACGCAGATTGAAATAACGCAGGAAGGACACTGCGCCTTCCTTGAAGCCCACCGGTTCCGCTTGTGGCATCGCGGCGCCTTGATATGCCATCACTTCGACCGACAGCTGTGACAGGTACTGGCCCATGTCGGCGGAGAGATTCTTCATGATGGAAGACTCTGGTCCCGGATTCTGACCCTTCGAGAGCTGCGCCATGATGCGAAACTCGGTGTACTGAATCGCCTGCAGTTTAACGTCGGCGGCATCGAGCCGGTGTGCGAACGCAGCGTCATCGAGTAGCGTCGAACCATCCGCGCATGTCATACCCGCCAGGCGACGTAGTTTCTTCAACGCGGTTTGTTGTGCGGCGGTGCCACCACCGCCGCGCTCAAACTCAAGCAGATATTTCGCAACGGTCCAACCCTTGTCGATGGCGCCAACAACGTTGCTAACAGGTACACGCACGTTGTCAAAAAACACCTGGTTCACTTCGTGAGTGCCTGAAGCAAAGATGATCGGTTCAACACGGATGCCGGGCGTGTCCATATCGAGTAAAAGAAAGGTAATGCCTTCTTGGGGTTTGCCTGTGGCGCCCGTACGCACGAGACAGAACATATGATTGGCGAAATGCGCGTGGGTAGTCCAGATCTTGGTCCCGTTCAAAACCAACTCATCACCGTCACGATCTGCTCTGAGTTTGAGTGCGGCCAAATCTGAGCCTGAGCCCGGCTCTGAATAACCCTGACACCAGTAGTCTTCACCCGAAAGGATACGTGGCAAGTAAAACGTCTTTTGTTCCGGCGTGCCATGACCAATCAACATGGGACCACACATGCCAAGACCCATGGGAGCAGTGCTGGGTGTGCCCGCGAGCGTGCACTCGGTTGTCCAGATGTACTTCTGAGTGAGATCCCAACCGGTGCCACCGTATTCTTTCGGCCACGATGGTGCGACCCAGCCTTTGGCATGCAGGATGCGGTGCCAGCGAATGTTGTGTTCGTAGTCGAGAAAGATGCCGGGGCAGGTTCGTGCGGCTTCCTTCAAATCTTCCGTCAGCGATGAATTCAGGAAATCCCGGACTTCTTCGCGAAAGGCTTCGTGTTCGGCGCTGAATTCGATGTTCATGGGCGTGGTCTGATGCGGCTTTGATAAGAGTCCGCAAAAGACCACACGGGCGGGCTTGGGGTCAAGTCACCGTCGGGTCACAAGAGGTCAAGTGAGTCGAGCTCAGTCGCCTGTTGCGCGTGCCGGTTGGCCATGGCCATAAACATCTCATCTCCGCGAGCAGTCTGGCCGACCAGCATCGAAGCGATCACCGCCATCACAAGCCCGCTGAAGCTGAACCTTCGATAGTCGCGGTAGCAGTCTTCGAAGCCGTAACCTGAAACACCGGCTTCGCAGATCGCTTCATGGTATTGCCACACCAGCAGCCGTTCATGAACCCGGCGTGCTTGCGGAACCAATCCTGCGCCGAGAAAGTACGAAATGTCCGCGAGAGGATGACCAATGGCTACCGTTTGCCAGTCAACCACGGCGATCGGGACGTTTTCTCCGAACAGGAGGTTGTCGAGTCTGAAATCACAGTGAGTCAGTGCGAATGGCGTTTCTGCACGTGTCAGCCAACCGTCGAGGCGCTGTGAAAATGCACTTAAGAGTTCGAGGTTTTCTTTCGACATACGCGCCTGATAACGCGCGATAAATCCGGGATACATCTGCGCCCAGAAGGACTTGAAGAATTCAGGCCCAAGTGCCGCGTTGGGTTGAATGAAGGTGACCTCATTCAACGTCGGGTCATTCCATCGCGGCGCATGCAGTTTCGCCGCTTCCCGCAGCGCGAGCTGCGCCATCTCGACAGTGTCACCCTGAATCTGATCACCCTGCCGGGACGGCGTGATGTCTTCGAGCATCAAACAGAATGCATGGGTCGCGGGATCGATGTCGGTGTAAAAAGGTTTAGGTGTGCGAATCTGAACTGTCGGCAACAGCTCATTATAGAAATTCACTTCCTTGAAATAGTTCTGCTGCGCAATGCCCGTGGCACGGCTGGTGGGATCAGTGGAAGCGAACTTGCCAACGATGGATGCGGGGCCTGCTCCTCGTGAGTAGTCGAGTGTAAACCTTACGCTGCGGCCAACTTGTCCGGTCCCAATATCCTTTGCAACAAAGGAACGCACGTCCGCCTCAACGCCACCATGGCGGAGCACTGCAGTGAGCCAGGGCGGAGTGATGTCTTCCGGTTCGGCAATGATGCCAGGCCGATCACTCATGCAAGCCCTCGCGACAATTTGAAAGCACGTGTGCTCTCTTGTTGTAGATCGGGGGAGAGCAAATAGTCGAGCGCCGTCAGGGCGAGCGACTTGGCGCCATCGATGGCGGCGCGATCACCCATCTCCGAGCCTGCCCACTTGGCAAAATCCGGGTGGTGAATCACGACGTTGGTCGGTGCAGAGGCCACCATGGGATGGATCGACGGCACCAGATAACTCACGTTGCCCATGTCTGTACTGCCAGACGGCGCGCCAATCAACTGCTCCTTCGGAACGAAGGTCCGACCGAGCGCTTCGGCGTGAGCTTGAAAACGATCAGCCAGCGGCCAATTGGTATTGAGATCAAGGTAATCAACACCGGCCCACTGGATGTCCACCGTGCAGCCAGTGCCCATCGCGCCGGCTTCGAAACAAGCTTGCACACGAGGCTTGAGCGCAGCGAGGGCTTTTGCATTGGCGGCGCGTACGTAGAACTCGCCGACAGTACGTTCTGGCACGATGTTAGGCGCGAGCCCACCTTCGGTGATGATGCCGTGAATACGTTCCGTTGAACGGATGTGTTGTCTGAGGTTGGAAATCGCTTGGTAAGCCAATAACAGAGCATCGAGTGCGTTCAGCCCTTTGTGAGGCATCGCCGATGCGTGAGCTGAGCGTCCGTGATAGATGACTTTAACTTCAGCGACGCAGATGCACGGCATCGATGCCATGTTCATGCCGGCAGGGTGGATCATCATGGCGGCGTCGATGCCTTTAAATGCCCCCGCACGCGCCATCAGTTCTTTTCCGCCGCCTCTCTCTTCAGCCGGTGTCCCCAAGAAACGAACGTTACCGGGCAGCTTGTTGGCGACGGTCTGCAGTCCAAGGGTTGCGCCGAGTGCACTTGTTGCAATGAGGTTGTGTCCGCAGGAATGCCCGATGCCAGGCAGAGCATCGTACTCAGCCAAAATGGCTACGCGTGGTCCTGACCCTTGCGTGATGAGATCGGCCTCAATCGCCGTCTCCAGGGTGTAGACCCCCGTTCGAGCTTCGATGCCTTGAGCCTGCAGCGCAGCGACCAGTGTGCGTGCGGCGTGGTGTTCCTTGAAGGCAAGCTCTGGATTCGCATGGATCGAGTGAGAAACGGTGAGTAACTCGTCGGCCAGTTCATCGATGCGACGACTGACGATGGCGTGCAGATCTTGCGGCATGTTTTTCCTTCCCCTCTCCTGAACCCTCGAAGTCTGCGCCGACTATACCCCGCCGGTCGCTCGACGTAGAGTGTCGCCATCTGACTTGATCGCACCCAAAAACTAAGGGGAGTCACATGGCCTATACGTACAAACTGCTGCGCGTCGAGATTCAAGGACGTATCGCGACTGTCATCATCGACAATCCACCCATCAACATCATCACTCCATCGCTGTATGCCGAGCTTGCGCAGCTTGCGGGTGAACTCAAGTCCGATCCGAACCTCACCGTCGTCGTACTGAAGAGCGCGAACCCAGACTTTTTCCTCGCCCACTTCGACGTGTCCGCAATCCTGTCGTTCCCTACGGATAAACCCGCGGAACGTGATCCTGAACTGAACGCCTACCACATAATGTGCGAACGTTTCCGTACGATGGACAAAGTGACCATTGCCCAAATTGAAGGGCGTGTCGGTGGAGGCGGCAGTGAACTCGCAGCCAGCTGCGACATGCGATTCGGTGTACGCGGCAAAACCATCATCAATCAAATGGAGGTGCCACTCGGCATTCTGCCCGGCGGTACCGGAACACAGCGATTGCCACGCCTCGTAGGTCGTGGTCGCGCCATGGAAATTGTGCTCGCAGGGGATGACCTCGATGCCGTGACCGCGGAACGTTGGGGTTATCTCAACCGCATCTTTGAAGCTAACGACATCAATGGCTGGGTGCAGAAACTTGCACACCGAATCGCTTCCTTCCCGGTCGAGGCGGTGCGTCTCGCCAAGGCATCCGTTGACGGTGCGGAGCAACCCATCGAAGAAGGGTTACGTGATGAGGCCTACCTCTTCCAGCGACTGCTGCGCACCGATGGCGCGCAGAAGAATATGAAGAAGTTTCTGGAGATCGGCGGCCAAACCCGTGAGGGTGAGCTTAAGGTCGGAGAGCTCGCCCGCCGTCTCGGTGAGACCGACTGAGATGGCCACCCTGCGTATTGGGTCGAACCAGTTTCATATCATCGAAGCCGGCAAACCCGGTGATCCCTTGGTGCTGCTGCTGCACGGCTTTCCACAAACCAATCACACGTGGCGAGAACAGTTGCCTGCGCTTGCCGCCGCCGGGTTTCATGCAGTGGCGCCAAACCAACGTGGTTATTCTGCCGGCGCACGCCCTAAGGAACTCGAAGACTACCGCGTTGAGCACCTTGTTAACGACGTGCTGGCGATGGTCGACGCGCTCGGTGCCAAACAGTTTCATCTGGTAGGTCATGACTGGGGTGGACAGGTGGCGTGGCTCACGACGGCACTGTATGCAGATCGGGTACTCACGCTCTCTGTACTATCTAGACCTCATCCCGCAGCCTTTATCCGCGCGATGAAAGAAGACTCCGCTCAAGGTGAACGCTCGAAACATCATCGGGCGTTCCAGAATCAGGATACGGTTAGTCGCTTGCTCGAGAACGACGCGGCGAGACTTCGGCGAACGTTGAGTGATCAAGGTGTGTCCTCCGCCGACGTCGATGCCTATCTGTCAGTCCTTGGCAATCATGAAGCACTGACCGCGGCGGTGAACTGGTATCGAGCATCGGCAACTGCAACCGACTCAGCCCTGGTGGTGCGTGACCTTCCCGCCGTTACAGTGCCTACGCTCTATATCTGGGGTGATGCGGATGCGACGGTGGGCCGCATTGCAGCATCTTTGACGGCCGAGTACGTGCAATCGGTCTACACCTTTGTACAGATTCCGAACGTCGGACACTTTGTTACGGATCAGGATGCCCATGCGGTGAACCACGCCCTGGTGACTCACCTCACCCGGCCTGGCTTTGTGGCCATCAAGCGACACGAACCCACTCGGTTTGCGCCGACGGACTAAGACAGCTCTGGAGGCGCATTGACTATCCAATCCGCTGGGTTGCCTCGGCGGATTTCGCCCCACATACTCTAGTCATCTGTCATCCCACACCCGCAATTCTCAGGGGATTTCTGCCATGGCCGCTGTTCAAACCCTCGACTTTGACCCCGCCGCACTGCACCGCAAGTACTTGCTCGAACGTGACAAGCGCTTGCGGGTTGAGGCCAATGATCAGTACACCGAAGTCAAAGGAGATTTCAGTCGCTACGTGGATGATCCTTATGTTAGGCCGGGATTCACACGTGCACCGCTCAACGACGAAGTTGATGTTGTCATCATCGGTGGTGGCTTTGGTGGTTTGCTCGCCGGCGCGCGGTTGCGTCAGGCAGGGGTCGAGAGCATTCGTATCATCGACAAAGCCGGCGACTTCGGCGGCACGTGGTACTGGAATC
>SXGR01222066.1_pt1 | contig 41232 bp, 65 predicted proteins | sample 3174711 | NCBI WGS metagenome assembly SXGR01 (sample SAMN11356860, study PRJNA531348) | freshwater metagenome | isolation source: freshwater sample F1-60 | place: China: Fuxian Lake, Yuxi | collected 2017-12-25
CCGTGATTCTCGTAAAAATTTAGACCAAGCTGAGGCTCTTCAATCATTCCTTGTTGAGCTACTAGGTCCAACTATTGGAATAGGCGTTAACGCCGCCCGCGCGGTTGATCTATATAACCAAGGTCATGGAGATCGTGCGATAGAAGCCATATCACCAGCGTTTATTAAGAACGCGTTGATCGCTGGCAGAATGGGTCGTGAAGGCGGTGCAACAACTTTACGGGGAGACATGCTCACTGAAGATGACTCACCATTTATACTAATGATGCAGGGATTGGGCTTGCGTTCAGCAGAGTTGGCAGAACGTCAGTACTACAACATTACTGTTAAGGGCACAGAACAAGCAATTCTTAAAGAACGTCAAAACTTGTTAAACTACTATGGTCTAACTTTTATGTCAAACGACGTAGAGGCAAACGAGAAAGCCTTCGATAAAATTATGGAGTTCAATCAGAAGCACGCAACAGTAGCCATCCCTGCAGACTCAATTATTAGCTCTATTAAAAATAGGGTAAAAAAGAGTGCGCAGACTGATCATGGTATGTACATAGACCCGCGCCTACGAGCCCAACTGTCTCAGCAAGACTACTTAGCTAGTCAGTGAAAAAAAGCCCCGCTGTTTAAGGCGGGGCTAATCACTATCTAAGGAGAGAGCAACTGCTAGTTGCAGGCGAATTCTAACGCTTAATTCTCCAAACCCGTAATCCCCTTATTCCATCTTCTACTACTAGCTTAATAGTTGTTGCGTAGTTAAGACGCTTTAGCTTACGTTCTAAAAGCTCTCGTGCTTCTGTGTCATTAAGACACGGCACAAAGAAGGAGCTACCTACGGTGAACTCCAACCAGTTAAGTTTATAAGTTATGCCTTCAATCCGCATCGCCAGCGGTAGGTGGTGCAATACCCAGCAAATCAGCATCAAACTCTAGGGCTACTACGGGAGGCACGGTCATCTCCATACCCATATCTAAGCGAGTGCGCACCTCAGCTATAAATGCGCCAGTTTTATTCAAACCCTCGAGCAAGTCCATAAACGTGACCTGACGGCTTACGCAGAAGTCCTTCAGTGCTTGGCGCACGATAAATATCTTCTTGGTGTCAGGCTCGTAGCGAATCATCAGTGCACCCTTGGGGCTGACTATAGGAGAGGCGGCTATACCGGAGCGTGATGTGCTGTGGCGGTTGCAAACTAAAGTATTTACGTTGTGTTTAAGTAAAAACTCACCCACCACGGTAGCGTAGTCCTCAAAGGTCAGACGTGTAGCGTTCTGCATACCTGAGATTTCGTTGACTGACCAGTCGTATACACGTTTGACATCTATGTCGTGAAGTCCTAGTTTTTTAGCAACCAGAGCGCCAGCCAAATTAGCCGCCGCCATGCCCGACCAGTAGCGTTCACGAGTCTCAATCTTTACTGCGTCATCAAACCTAAGTTGCGTTCTTAGCGCTAAGTCAACGACTTCTTCTAAATTCTGTACGAGATATTGTGCATATGGCTGACCAGCCAAACCGTGGTTACTGTTAAGCCGACCGAAGATATGTTTGGCTGTGGCTTTGTCTAAGTTATTAGTCGGGTCAATCCTGTATTGCATCATGCGCATCAGTTCACCCTCAGACGTAGACTTCAGTGACTCCAGTTTGTCAGTCATACTAGAGTTAGATGTGCTGACCATCATGGTTGCCCAAAAGCCTTGGGACTCGCGCTCCTCGTTGGCAGACGCCTTCATACGACGACGTGGCGTGCCTTGAGTAACGCTATAGGCTAGGTCGGAGAAGTCGTCGCCACTCATCTTAGTGATCTCGTCTACACCGATTGGCAGGTTACACATCACAGCCATACGATGTAGTTTGACGTTCAAAGTATCACGCCATTGGAGCATCAAATAATCAGGGTGTCCCCATACACTGTTCATAACTTGCAGGATAGTGGACTTACCTGTACCCGAGCGGTTGTTAATTAAGTTAATGATCCCGCCTTTTAAGTTCATGAATTTCAGCAGCGGTGCACCAAATGCCGTGAACACAGCAAAAGCGTGTGGTTCAAAGCCGTGCATATTGTAGACATTGATAATGTCTTTCCAGTCCCCAAGCGTACCTGCGGGGCGCAGAGCATGAGCCACTTCACGGGTAGCCTTAGAGGGCGGGCTATACCGAATAAAACTAGGGCCGATTTCTCGGTCACCCAAAATAAACTTAGAGTCTTCGTCAGCCCATCCAAATTGTAATCTCATCATTTCTGCCTCGTGTGATAGCTGCAGTTCCTTGGCACATTGCACGAGGTACTCGAGAATTAGATTCATCTGAGTTTGCATGGCAATCACGCCTTGGAACGAAAGCACCTTACGTAGTTCTTCTTTGCTAAGCGCATCTACCAACGTAAGGGAAAATTCTTTAACACCATCTTTGGGCAAAGCCAGATGTATCAATACTGTCTCGCCCTGCATAGGGTCAAATAAACGCTTGATAACGAACAGGTCGTACTCGTAGACGAGGACAACGCCCATACCGCCGTCTTCTTCCTCTTCGTCTTTTACGTTCTTATAGATACCACCGTTCTTACCACGAAAGTATTTGTTTGGAAGCTTGGGAACTTTAAACCCTGTTGTGGTTGAAGCTATGGATGCCACCGCTGGATTGGCGGCATAGTTGATCTCTGCACCTTCTTCAGACTTGGCAATCTCGTGCCCGATGACGATCGGGGATTTGATATGCCCGCGATGACTACAGTTAGTGCAGATGTTGGGGGCGAAAGAGTCAAAGGTATCGCAGGTGTAAGGACCCTTAGTCTTGTTGGCCTTGCGCTCTGTCTCAGCGGGGTCGTACTGCGGGTGCTTCTTGGATATGGCGTGTATGGCTATATCCCTGTCTACACAGTGCTGGGCTATTGATAGCCCCGCCCGCCATAACGGTTCTTCGATCGTGTCTTGGTTGTCTATGATGTTCTGCAGTTGTGCACAGCCTTTGCCATCAGCCGTTTTTATCAGAATGGTTTTGAACCTAGACTGTCTATTCCCTATTACTGCTCTCGTGAAATCATCTAATTCTTTAGGTGGCGTGTGGGGCTTGACCGGAATGATTGGACCCAGCTTGTCAGCAAACTCCTCGAACGTGATAGGCGGCGCTAGGTGCATCAGCGTCACGTCATGGGGCGGCGTGTCTTTAAAGTTTTTAGTTCCGGGGATACGTAAGATGCGGGCGGCGTCCGCTGGTACAGCAGGGTCAACGATGAACTTGTGTTGCAAACATAGAACCTTAAACGTATTCGCTACAGGTTGCCACTTGTCCCGCTCTACGGGTTCGGTCAGCGTCCAGTAGACATGCCAGCCACGCCCTGAGTTGACGATGGTCGGGCGCGGTAGGTTGAGCGTCTTGCACAAGCCTTTGAGTGCGTCCATACCCGTGGCTTGGTCAATGTAGCCCTTGATGCGACCATACTTGTCCGGTGTAGCCTTATCTGCCCCGCAGTCAATGTCTAGAAAAAACGATTGCATCCAACCACAGTTGTCAGCATCTCGGTTCTCATAAGTAATAAAGCGCCCGCACGCATAAAACGCATCGGCCTCTGCCGCAACTAAACGGTCAGATTCAACCACGACTTCGGCTAGTGTTTTGTAGTGCTCTTGGGATACAAATTTCCCATTTTTTAAACCAAAGACGCAGTACCAACCTTCTGCAAGGTTAGGTACTACAGCCTCAAGTAATCGAACATCCGTCATATGTTGTCCTGCACGTCAGAAGAAGAAAGGGGGTAACGGGGGCTGACGGACACCCCGTTCGCTCCGTCGAGCTAGCTACCCCCAGAACTTTTGGATAAGGATTGAAAAAAGCTGTCAATCATACGACCATGTTGTAGGCTAGGACGGCTGATGCCATAGAACCAGTTGTAAACTGTTTGTTTGGTCACGTCGAAGTACGCCATTACGTCTGTAACCGGAATGTCCCTAGCAATACAAAACTTGCCAAGGCGCACCCCAAGATTTTTTTGATCAGCTTCTTTGTTAACCCTTACGACTTTTTGGGAGTAGCCAATCATTTTTCGTCATCACCCCACTCGTCAATTAACGCGCCAAGATTCTGCTTAGCTTTTGATTGAGTTTCTTCTTTCTTCTTCTCAGAACGCACGGTAGGTGCCACGATCTCTTCCTCTTTCTTGCCCACGACTTCTGCGGCGGCACTGCCAGCAGGTGCGACTAACTTAGGAATAACGGGTGCGGATGCAATAGCCTCTGCCTTCTTGGTAAAGTTGAGCTTGCCAGCATTAACAGCGATCTGTGACTCACCTTGTTTAATGCACGTCATGTAATTCTCTTTGTCGAGAAACTCAGCGTGTGTGAACACCAGCTTAGGGAAGTCGCTATCAGTATCAAACGTCAAGCGAGTAGTAAGCATGTTTAAGTTGTAGCCTGACTGCGCAACGTACTTGGCGTACTGGAGGAAAGGCATGTGCTCAACATCCCCCTGCCCGAACAACGATTTCTGCGGTAGTATGAGTTGAAATATATCTCCACCTACATTGTTGCGAAGCACCACACCCAAACGCCATGAAAAGCGGCAAGCGGCACGACCAGCACCACCGGAGCCTTTGATAGCCTTGGGGCACTCTTTGCAGTTTTGACCTTGTGGGTCAGCAACGTCAGCGTCAGGGCGCTCACCATCGCTAGACCAGCAGTCAGGTATAGAAGTCTCGTCAGCGTTGTACTCAGAGCCGTAGTAAGACTTTTGCACAGATTTACTACCGTTAACGATAACGACGTCCATGTGGGGGTCAGTGTTCTTGGTAATCTCTTTGCCGCCGTCAACGAGACGAAAGACGCGCCCGCGCAGTGTGATGCGCTTCATGCTCCCGCCTGATGACTTAAATGATTGGGTGAAGTCGTCCAGCTTCACGTTTTGCAGATGCTCTGGCAGGTTCTCGCGGAATGTAGTAGTGATGTTGCTCATATGGTTCTCCTAATTAAGCAAGGTTTTCGTTGTACAGGTTGATTAGTTCTTGTTTAGGCATCTTGGAATACATGTCGTACAGGTATTCGTTTACCTGATCTTCTGTAACTAGGTGCTCACGTCCGCACTCTTTGGCGTATGCGGCGTCTTGGTTCATGTAGTCTTTCTCCAAGATAACGAGTTTGTCGATTAGTTCTTTTGTGTGTTCGTCCATGTTCTTCTCCTTAAAGTGATGGCTTGCGTTTGACAGTAACAGCGTAACGGCTGTCGACGTTGAGACCTTCGGGGTACTCATCTGGATGTTGGTCCAGAAAATCTTTCATGTTGGTATCGTGAACGCGCTTGTGCAGGAGACCATACGCGCCGTATTTGCCGACGAGACGATAGACTGCGTCCCAATTAGTTGGGTTGTAACGCTTGGTTACACGCTTGATGACTGTGTACTTTTCAGTAGACATGCTTGTAGTGTTTTCAGCAAGCATAATATCAATGAGCTTAGCTTCAATCTCAGCAAGTTGGTCTGAGTAGACCTTATCTTTCTCCTCGAAGATTTCTCGCTTTGCTTCGCGCTCATTGCGAATCTCGACGTACCTGTTTGATAGGTCGGCGACTGATTCAGTGGCGGTTGTGCTCTCTTCCATACTAACTCCTTTGTTGTAGTGAAACTATATTATATGGCTAAATTAGACTTTGTCAAGTGTCAGCCAATTCTTTTTTGTAAAGATCAATCACTTTGATGTGATTTGTTATGTTTGTTTGTAGCATCCGATAAAGTTTTTTCTCTATTGGGCTACCTTCGACGTGCACGATTGTCATCGCGTTTTTCTGACCGGGGCGGTCAATACGAGCATTAGCTTGCAAGTATGTTTCTGTCGACGTAACGGGAGCGTACCATATGATTACGTCTGCCGCAGTAAGAGTTACCCCATGTGATGCGGCTTGTGGTTGGATGACTAGAACTTTTGGTTTTGACTTCTCTTGAAATAGCTTAAACGTATCTGAACGTAAGCGCATACCAACATCACCATGAATAACTTCTGTGGCTATGCCCGCTTTGGTTAAGTGTTCATGTACCAACTCAATAGCGTGACGGAACGGAACAAAGATAAGAACTTTGTTGCTAGTTTCGTTTACAACTTCTTCTATCACACGTAGTCTTTCGGATACATCAAAGTGCACCACGGCTCCACTGTCGCTATAAACTGCACCACAAGATATTTGTAGTAACTTGTTCATGCGTGCGGCGGCATTGACTGTGCTGATCTCTTCGCCCGCTGTCTCCAAAAGCATCTGACTCTTGAGCTCTTGGTAGTACTTGCGTTGGGTTGGCGTGAGAGGGGCGTCACGATATACGTGCGTAACAGGCGGCAAATCCAAGCAGTCTGCCTTGGAGTAGCGGATGGCTGGTTGCAACATCTCATGCACAGTCTTCTCTGCATCAGGGCGAGGCTCCCAACGATACATACCAAAGTTCTGCATGACTGACTCGCGGAAGTCTCCAAAGAATCTAGGTGCACGCTCAGGTGAGCACAACTTACCCAAACCGTAAGCATCCACGGGAGATTGTGCGGCTGGTGTTCCGGTAAGCATCCACAACCATGTCTTGTCGGTCACTAACTTGTTCATGAGTTTCCAGCGTCTAGTCTGTACGTTCTTGTACGCGTTAGCTTCGTCAATGACGATGAGGTCAAACATGCCTGTCTTGATAGTCTCTTCTGCGATAGCAGGGACGCCGTCATAGTTAATGATTACAAAGTCAACGTTGCTCTTAGCTATTTTCAATCGCTTTTTGGTATCACCATACGCTACGTCTACGCGTCTGTGTGTGGCAAACTTAAACAAGTCCTGTTGCCAAGCGCTCTGCATGATAGATAAAGGGCACACGATTAAGACACGCTTGATCACGCCCGCGTTGAGTAAGTAGTCAGCCGCCCAAATTACTGAGGCGGTCTTGCCTGTACCTTGTTCATTGAAACAAAACGCCCGCTTGCGCAAGGACAAGAACGACGATGTTTCACGCTGATGATCAAATGGTTCAAACCCCATAGGACGGGGCCACTTGTAATCACGCTTGATAGGCGACGGCACATTCTTCATGTACTGGCTAAGCACGCGGGCTGCTTGAAGATTCCACTTCACAGCTACTTCGTACCGCCCATCGCCGTAGTTCATGACAACCTCACTGTCGGGGATTGTCTGCGTGATACGCGCGGGGTATTTAGTTTTAACCACAAGTGTGTGGTCGGCTAGTATCTGCATGTTATTTTATTGAACTGTCTGAGTTTCGTTTGAATGAGCGGTTCTTACTGGGGGCTTCAAGTCGAACTCCATCCTTGTTGCTTCCTCCTTTAGATAAAGCTTTGACGTGTGCAACATCTTTGCCGCTTCTGTCAACACCCTTGGCGTCAAGTTTTCTGCGGGCACGCTGACGCTCCATCCGGTCAGGTAACTCACCCCTAGATTTTTGTTGTTCATACTCTTTCTTGTAGGGTCGGGACTTGTTTACGTAAGGCATCTTCTTTTTCCTTCATGATGATTAAAGTATTTTGTAAAACACGGGCCTCAGCTACCAAGATAAGGCACAGCTCAGAGGCCGTGTTTATGTCACGGTCTAATATTTGATTGTGCATCGCTTTTATCAAACTTTCAATCCGCATCATGGGCGCGGCGTAGTCAATAAATGTGGTCATAGCAGTGCTTCCTCATGGTCGTTTTTAATAAATCTTCGATTTATTTTTTCTAATAGTTTTGGATTTACTCGCTCAAATGGATTCCAGTCGTTCGCGCATATTTTCAAGACGACTTCTTCGTTCTTTGTCAATTTCTTCTTGCGGGATAAAGATTTCTTTAGTTGTAAATCTGTGTTCGTTTCCACATTCTCTCCTTCGTGTATGCCCAAATGTGGGCGATTCTCTTGTTGTTTTAACCAGCGACCACGCCCCACATACGGGACACTTCATAGTGTGGCTTCCAATCGTTGGTTTATTGCTTGCTGATTTTTATAAAACTTGATTCTTACCCGCATAATTCGAGCATCCCTGTCCGAAATATAGGGTTTCTTTGGTTTCGTTAAATCATTGTTTCTATTAAACGACCTATGCTCTAAGTTGTAGATAAAGGCTTGTGGGTCTATTCCAATCGCAGAAGCATAAATTTTAAATGGGCTGTTTTCTTCATAGAAAAACCTGATACTTGCCAATGCGTCAACACATGTATTCCTTCTGTTTCTCTTTTCACTTGCGTTACAAGGGATGGACAAATCGTTCACTGCCTGTGCAAGAATTGCGGCAATAAAGTGAGCGCATCTTTTTGATTGCTCATCTATCCCAAGTCTAGTACTCATAAAATCTATCATTTAGTCCTCCGAACTTAACATAAATATTGCCACGGCAACCGTCACTACGACTACGCCACCTAGACACATCAGTAACACTATCCATGCAATTGTTTCAAGCATTTTTATCTCCTATTTCTAAAAGTTTTTCTTCCAGCCTACGAATACGTTGACGGTTGTAATCAACAACGCTCGATGCATACTCAAGCGACTTCTCCGCTTGCATCTTTGATAGAAGTGCGTCACGCATCTCGATATCAATAATCTCGCGTAGGGTTCTTGGGCGTAACATATCTTTGATAAAAGTTACTATGGTTTCTCGTTTAGTCATGTGTTCTTCTCCGTTAAATCAACATCAAACCCTATACCGCGCCTAACACCATCGTATGTAGATGGCGGCACCTCATGTGCAATATGCGACTCCCACATAAGCAACTCCCCCGCTAAGGGGTTCATCGTTGTAGTTTCAGAGTTAAAAACTGTGTACTCTTTAACTTTCATTTTGAATTTGTTTATTAGTATCAAAGGCGTTTTAAAGTTAATTCCTCCAGTGTTTGTTGGCATACGTACATAAAAGTTTCCAGAAAAAGTGTGCGCCCAATGGTTGTGTAGCGAATGGTATGTCCCAGACGCCATTTCATTTAACCAAAGACCAGCTACTTGAAAATCATAGTCATCAACATCACCACCCAACCCCGTAAAAAATTCTTTGGCGCAATCTACGATAAAGTTTTTTAATGGTTCTGAATTTGGCAAGTCTTCACAGGTGATACCGCTGTATTTATTTAGGCTTGTTAAATACGAATCGTTTGGAACTTCTTTCAATTTCACTGTATCAAACAACGGATTAGCGTAGTCAATAAACTGTGACGCATCAAATGCCGCAACAGGTGTTACGTGTATTGCAGTTAGTTTCATGTGTTCTTCTCCTTGAGTTTGATTTCCAAAGCGCGGGCAAAGTTATCAACTAACTCAGCAATATCTTTCTTCAACACTGCTTCATAAATATCTACAACTTCTCCGTGTGTCAACCCAACCCAAGGCTTCTTGTACTCTTGGATGTCATCGTCTTCTTCATGTCTTGGCTTACGCAAGATAACCTTGTCAGGGTCTGTAGGATGGTCTTCAAAGGTTGCTTTCATGCTTGTCCCCTTGCTCTGATAGCGTGAGCGCATTCATCCGCATAGCATCCTTCCCATGTGTGCTTGTCAGATAGTTCATCACACACCTTTGCACACGCCTCACGCTCGGCTTCTATCGCGGGCTTGAGCATATCTATCGCTGTCTCATGCAACTTCTGTTGTATCTCTAACATCTCTGTCAACTTGGCAATCTGTTCTTCGTGTGTCATGTGTTCTTCTCCAATTTAGCCAGTCGGTCACCCAACTCGCGTATCAATATGCGGGCAAGGGCTAGTTCCTCCATAAGTTCATGGACAGTGGGCCCGGAATGTAGTTCTTCCATATCCTTAGCTATGCGCATAAACATTTCGCGTTCTTCGTCGGATTCTGTTTCGATGTTCATATCTCTCCAATCATTCGTTTAATTTTGAATAGGTCCGCGTGCTGCGGGTAAGTCTTTCTCCATAATCGAGCATAGAAAGCTATGTAGTCGTTGCGGATTTTGAAGTCCTTACCCGTCGTAACTATATAGACTTCCCAACAAATTCGGTTGATGATCAGCCAGTGGCTAATCCTTCGTTTCCCATGAGCGAAAGCCTGTAATGAAAATTGCTCAAAGTACTTCCAAATCATTGGGTTGTCCGCGTGCCACTTGTCAAAATTAGCTTGTCTCTTGTGGAACGGTAACGCCATAATTACACCAGCTTTTCGATTGCTCTAGCCAAGTACCACTGCGCCTTCTTTAAGTCCTCCAATTTGTTGCCTTTGTGGTCAGCACGGCTTACGTACTTCACTACGTTGCCAAGGTGATAGCCCAACTCTTTGGCTTCGATAAAGTCGATAGTCTCGATACCGCCCGCTTTGTAGTGCGGTGGATGGTTAACCATGTCAGTGTGATGCTGAGCAACTATGTCGGGTGCAGGGCGATCTACCGCGCTCTGCATCCGCGCCTTAAACGACAGACCCTTCTCCCTAGCGTAGGCTTCTATGGGTACGCCCAACGATTTAGCGATCTTGACATCATTGACAGTGAGATGCACCTTCAGAGGCTTCATCTTATGCAACACCTGATAGACGTACTGCGGCTTTAACTTCAACGCCTCCGCAATATCTTTTGCTTTCGCGTCTTTGTGCTTGGCAACATACTCGCGAACCTTCTGCGCGTTACTAATCCATTTTAATTTTCTAGCCATTACTTAGCTCCTTGATTGTGGTCACATGAATGAACAGGGCACCAGCCCCGACAGGTAAAGTTGGGTTTAGCGTTCCACACGTCGTTAATGACGGAGGTCTCTAATTGCCCAACATCTGATACCCAGTCGGTCCACAACGTAGATTGCGTATCGGCTGAGTAAACAGTCTTAATAAAGTCACCAGCGAACAAGAACAGCAGTCCTGCCTTGACGCGTTTGACTTGGGGGTAATGTTTGAACAACGCCAACGCAAGAATCTCAAGCTGCTTGAGGTCTGCGTACTGGCTCTTCTTGCCCGTCTTGTAGTCAACAGTAAGAATCGTGTCGCCCTGCAATATGATGATGTCAGCAACGCCACGCCACCACACTTTCTTGTCAAAGAACCCGCATGGCTCAAAGTCAATGGTCAGACCTAACTTGTTCTCGCATAGTTTTTCGCCCTCCATATCTTTCAGTGCTTTGAGTGCTGGCTCAATGCCTCTGTATTTCTCTGGGATAGGTCTGTCCTTGGCTACATACTCTTCGGCGATTTTGTGAATCTCGTTGCCAAAAATGATAGCCTCGCCTAGTTCTTCTTTAATATCCTTCGCTACTTTTAAGTGATAGTATTTTTTCGGGCACTGCTGATACAGTGCCAAGGTACTATATGACCACGTTATAGGCTTCATTAACAATCTCCATAGTTTTGAGCCATGCCTGACTCACAGTTAAGGGGTAGCCCAACGGCCCACTTTGGGGGTGTGCGCATACATTTTTCAACGTATGCACGAGCTTCGTCTGCCTCGTCTACTGGTGCTACACAAGCTATGGCATCGTGGACGGTGAGCACGACCCTATAACGCTTCTCGATGTTGATCATCTGTTCTCCGATAATGCAACGAGCAACCGCCTGACACAAATTCTCGGCAACCTTCCCGCCGTATATCTTGTTACGTCCCGCCCGTGTTTGATACGAAAACTCACCATTACTTGAGCGGGTAAGTTCGGGATAATTGAGGTACAACCCGTTAGGCAAACTAATGCCTGTAAACGGTGTTGTCTGCATAAGGTTAGCCATATCTACGTGGTGTTCTTTACTGGAAATAAGGGCTAACAAGACTTGATTGAGATGATTCCACCACCCTGCTATATGTGGATTACTATTGCGATACGCCTTGATGATGTGCTTACACATGTCTAAGTCGACGCTCTTACCCATACTGGCAAGTTGCGCTTGGAATTTTGCACCGCCCATGCCGTAGCCCGCGCCGAGCACTGTGGTCTTACCGATGAATCGTTCTTCGGGCGTGATAGCGTCGTTGAACCCCTTGCCATATATGTGAGCCGCCATGTACTTGTATACGTCTGCACCTTCGCGAAACAGCTTGAGCAACATATCTTCGCCCGCCAGCCATGCCAATACACGGGCTTCGATTGAAGACGAATCGCAATCAATGATGACATGCCCGCGAGGTGCGACTATGCACCGCTTGAGTTTGCCACCCTCAGCGCCACGGCTAGGCAAGTTCTGCAGGTTGACTTTGTCTGAGCCACCCCAACGCCCTGTGTGGGCGGCGTAATACTTCAGAGGGATGGGCATCCTCCTGATAGAACCTAGTATCGGTCCGCGCTTGGCTATCTCTATGAAACGTTCTGTTCTTGTCTCCTCCAGTGTCGACTTCGCACCGAGACGAGCCGCGACTATGGCTTGCACGTCGGGGTTCGGATGGTCCAATAACTCAGTAAATTCTTGATCACTTTTTGCGAACGCATAGGTCTCTTTGCCCGTCGTGGGGCTTATCTTTCTTGGGGGGTATACCTTGTGCTGTATCAATAGGTCAGCGAACTTGGCTGAACTGTTGAGCACTTCTTTGGTGATGCCGGACTCGGTGAATAGCTTTTCCTTGCGTGCTTGTACTTCAGCAAGGTGAGTCTGCAGTTTGTCCGCATCCAACTCCAACAACGGGTCGCTGAACATGCGGATGGTTATGTCTATGAGGCGCTTCTCCTTGACGGGGAATGTTGCGTCGAATTCCTTAAATAGCTTATAGGTTAACTCCACGTCGTTGACGCAGTAGCCACCATACGCTGTCAAGTCCTCGGCAGAAAAATCTTCTAATCGTTTACCCTTAGCGTCGTTGACCTCGAGTCCTTTCGAACCCAAACCAAACTCTTCGACCAATGCACCCAAGCCCACTTTGGCATTTAAGCCGAGCGTGGCACGAGCCATAGATAGCGTATCTAGCCATGCCTTTGGTCTGTGCCCAAACACCCATGTAAGGATGGCGGCATCGAAGATAGCGTTATGGGCTAACACGAAGTGGTTGTGCCAATCGAAGCCCGCGAGCCACTCAGCCGTTTCTTCGTGCGACCCGCTAAACCATTCGGCGGGAGCATCGTTCACCTTGACGGCTACCCCGATCACTTGGAATAAATCACTGCGCACATACTCCTCCGTTGTGACTTTTGTGAGAGAAAAGTCAGCCGAGTAGTAAGTTTCGAAATCAATGGTTATCACTTAAAAACTCTACCCTTGTGGTCTTTGTTTTTTGGGGAGTTGATAACAATCTCCATAATCGAATTAAGAGCAAGGGTTCGCTCATATTTAAACACGGCTCGCCTTAACATAGCACGTTCAAACCAAGTCAACCCGCGTCGATCTAAAACTTCCCAAACTAGTCTTAGGTGACTGGCATCAGAAGTTTGTTCGACCGCTTCTATCTTTTCGATTAAAGTAATAAGTTGCTCAGGGAGTCTCGCCCGTAAGAATTGCTCTAGCATGTTTGTTCTCTTTCTCGATAGTGTTTAAAATCTTCTCTACCAAATCTATGTTGGTTTCATTTACAACGACGGCTATGCCGTTCGCTTTTCTTATCGCTGCGAGTTCTCTTTCTTGTAACGCAGTCGTTCTTCCTTTGCCCGCTTTGCACTCGACGGCTACGAATAGCCCGCGATGACAAATGATAATATCGGGTACACCTGCGCGACCCATACCATAAGTGAAAGGAAAGAAGTAGTATGCACCATGTTGTTTGAGCAATGCAACTACTTTATCTTTTACTTTCTTCTCGGGTGTAGATGCCACTTTCCTCTCCTGTGAGGTACTAATGTAATGGCAATATTAGACTAAGTCAAGTGTTATTTTATTGGGGGAAACACTTACCATTAAGAACATATCGAATTAGTTTCGATTTGTTCGCAGACAAAAAAAGACCCGCACTTGGCGGGTCTAAATAGATGCTATAAGTTGTTATTAGATAAGTACAAACACCCCAGCTTTCGCTCGGAAGCCTACATTCCTGACCATCTCGTTGTCCTGCATAAGTTGTAAGACCGCGATCTTGTCCTGCATACTCTGAAATAACTCTTCGTATGGCTTCGTTACTAGCTGAACATCAGCCTCTCCCTCGACCATAGCCTTGTACGCAAACCTATCACCTACATCTACCACCGCCATTTTGTCAGCGCGTGATATTTCCACAGCCAGCAAGTATTCGTCCACGGCTTTGACGTATTCGGGGGTCTTCAACTTGTCGTGTATGTCTATCAACTCTTTGTTATCGAACGGCATGTTGTGAACCAAGCAGAACGCAACTAACTGCACGCCAGTAGTATTGCGTATCATCTGAGAATTGTTGATTGGCGCTTGCAGATCACGAACCGCGCGGTTACACGCGGAGATCGCATCGTCACTCCCCTTCTCGTACAACTCTAGCAAATTGCGCTTCTTGAATGTCTTCTTGCACTCACGCACCGCTACATCTAGTTTCTTAGTTGTAGTTGTGTTGCGTCTGCCCCGAGACTTATCTATCCGCCAGTTTGATATGGTGAAGATAAAGCCTGTATCGGAATTACTTTCTTGGTCTACCCCGACGTTGCCGACGTGCTCGTTGTCTTCGTACACCCTCATGATGCGGATGAACTTACAGTCGTCGGGAGCCTTGTACTTCTCCTTGAACTTAGAGTAAGAGAATGTTACGTCGTACTCGTACTCGCTGGTTTCCTTGGGTTGAGCGAATACGAACTTAGGGTTGAGCATTATCAGCTTATCGACAAGCACCTTGAGGTGCGGGTCGATCAGCGCCTTCTCGCCTGTCATGCGAATGTTTACAAATTTTGCCATGTTATTCCTTTACTTCTTTTAGGTCATACACTTCCATATCACCACTTACGCTATCCCCCATAGGGTTAGCCTCGTCATACATCAAAAGTTCGGCTTCTTGTTCTGTGTCAGCCAGCACCGTGATTTCTTGTTGATATGTAGTTACTACTATGCCTTTCCATGTTTTCATATAGATTCCTTACCAGTTAAATTTACTAATGATCTCGTCCACGCTAGACTTCAACTCTTGGCGAGCACTCGGTATCTTGCGTAGGTCTTCGGGGTCTACACCCAACACCGTATGCTCTAGCATTCGTCTAGCTTTTTCGAGCTCTGGGTCCTTGGTTACATTCAAACGCGTGAGCAGATCACACAAACCTACCGCGTTGTTGACGATAGAGTCGCGGAAGATTTTGCGCTTGCCATCTGGTGAGTCCGTCAATGTATCGCTCATCTTTGTGAGTAAATCATGCAGTCTCTCCCAAGGGTCAAGCATCGCTTCGGCTAACTTGTCGTTGTACATCTTCTCGTACTGATCGGCTAGGTCTTGGCGTACGCGGTCCTCGCATTGCAAGCGGAAGTCCCCTTTCTCTGGAACAGGGAGAAAGTTAGCGACAAACTTGAAACGACGTGGTAGAGACTCCGCAGTTGGGAACTCTGACGCATCGAAATACTTACCTAGTTTGAACGCTTGTGCGTTGACTAGCGTAGGGTAAGCCACAATGAAGTCATCAACTAACTTGTAGAAGTTGTTCTCCATCGTACCCAGTTGCTCACGATACGAGAAGAAGTTCTCCATCGGTAGCAAGCCCACGCCCTTCATCCAAGGCAAAGTCTGTGTGCCATTCCATGCACGGCATTTGGCGGCGTACTTCTCGATCTTGTCGAGGTGATCACTGCCCGCCATGAGGTATTTGTAGACAGAGCTCGCGTCTTGCGACGCCTCCTTCGCTGTATTCAGATCAGCAGTTGTTTCCTTGTCACGCTTACGCGCAGTCCAAGTGCTGATGCGTAGTTCAACTAGCATAGCCATTGACGATAATGAAATCGGTGGTGCAATCATATTAGACATATATTTCTCCAAGATAGTTTGGTTATGAACTTATCGAATTTGATTCGATTTGTTCGCTTAGGGCAGGCTCCGTTACATAGTGCCTGTTGCTCTTAGATGGGACAACTCCCGCTTCTAGTTGCTCTTCGATGAATACCTCATCCGCATACACGACGCAGATCAGTTCTTCAATATAGTTAGTCAAGTCATCACCTCTGAAGAAGCGCACATAGGTCGAGCTCCTACCGTATATATGCTCATGTGCGCCACCCTGTCTGAGTAAGACATACATAGCCCACGACCAATCCTCGGTTGGCTCAGCCCCCGAAATCCATTCAAGTAATCGTTCCGCGCTCTGCAGATGACTCCAATGCTTACCATACCTAGACCTGCGGGGTGTGGGCAGTTCATCAAGGACAGTCATGTCATAGCTGAACGACTTACGCAATGGTTCGTCATACGACATATGTGAGTAAACCTTGCGATATTGATCGTCATACCAAGTAGATGATCTGTACCCGCACGCTACACGCAATCTGTTGTGTGCCTCGGTTGTCTCGACTTCAAAATCATTTACTTTGTTGTCAATCGACATGACTAACGCCACCCAATCTATGAACGGTTGGTACTTCGCCATGATCTTCTTTGCTCGACCAGGTCGTTTACGATAGTTGTATTCTTTAGGATAGGATTCCAAGTCGTACCCTGTTGTTCTCATGACAAACTTCAACGACCCGCCTTTCTCTAGAAGAAAGCGCTTACCACCATGACCATCCATCGTGACAACCAAGCGTGACTTATCCCATTGAAAGAACAGAGGGTTAGGTAGATAATTGTGTAGTGTGTGCACAATAAACCCCGAGTAGTGGTGCGGAGCGTGGACGGTGAACCCGCCCGTCGCGTGCCACACCACGAAAGGTTGACCGAGATAGTTGAGTTGCACATCGCCTGTCGTCCCATCGAGAGAAATGGAAGCGGATGGGTGATGACGGCGTATACCCAATGGGCGCACAGTTTTACCGCGTATTGGTGCTACGCCGTTGTAATGTGCCAACGCTTCGTCATAGTTAGCAAATGGTTGTATTCCAAACGTATTCATGTAATATCTCTCCTTACTGTCTATATCGAACATATCGAATTCCTTTCGTTTAGTTCGTTTCATTGAAGAAGACTGCGATCAAATGGCGCACCACTTGCCCGTTAGTCGGCTCGAACCCTAGCTTCTCAACGAGGGCGGTCTTGACCTCTTGAAGAAGGTCGTATGTTTCTTTATTAAGGGCTATCGAATAACCCTGTGACGGCTTCATCATTTCTTTTCCTCCGCTTCTATTGCGCGTTGATTTGAGTCCAGCTCCATGCGGAATATGCCTGTCATCGGTGTGATGAAACACACATCGTTGCTTGGCTTATGCACGCAAGTAACCGACCCATTCTTGAGCCACTTACTGCCAACCGTTTGGCAAGAGTTGAGAACCTTGGCTATCTCCATAGCCTCGGACATATTGAGTAGGAACTTGGTGCTACCCACATTCATGATCACTTCTTCGTCATTCATTTCTTTCTCCTAATACAAGGAACCACCCGACTAACGGGCTATCGTTACTACAATCGACTTCGTATGGGAAGCCGTGCGAAATAAAACTACCAGCACTTGACTGCGTTCGAAAACCGTCAAGAGCCTCCACTTGGACTATCCCCACGCAGTAATCCCACAACTTCTGAAAGCCCTCGAGCGTATCGAACTTGGGTAAACCAAGATCAAATCGCGCCTTAGCAAACATATGGAAGTGGTCATACCTGTTGTGTATATAAGCCGTTGGGTCTATCTCCCTGATGAGCGCCATGCCCGCAGGGTTAAGGCGCATCGAGAAGTTAGTCTGCCCCACCGTGCAAATATTATTTGCATGGCGGATGCGTTCGACCATTGGGTCACTATCGGATAACAAGTTTCTGCCCATTAGGGACCTCGTACTTGTCATTACCAAGAATGCACCACAGGGTAGGCGCTTTGATTGCCGCCCACTTCTGCTTGTTGGTGCGCATATGCCCATCCGACAGCATGATGAGTGCATCGGGGGTCATGCGTTTCTCTTGCATGAAGTCCACCACAACATCGGGGTCAGTACCACCGCCACCCTTGGGGTTAGTCTTATGCACAATGTTCTTGGTGTTACCTTTGTAGGTCTCATGTCCGGCTACCTCGGCGTCCCAATAGATAACATCGACACGATCGGCGCCCACGCTTGCTAGACAACCATTCATCTCTGATAGGAAGTCGGTCAAGAGCTGCCCCTGAATCGAGCCTGATGTGTCCATACCAATGACGAGCCACTTCATGCGTTTACCCAATATGCTTGGGAGAATCACGTCCTGCCATAAGAAGTTCTTATGCGCCTTGCGCCATGATGCGGAGTCCCGATCTTTGAGTGAAGTACGCACGAACCGATGCAAGACTGCACGCCAATCAATCTTTGGCTTGAGTAGTTCACCGATCTCGCGTGGAATATTCCCGCCGACCTTGCCCGCGTAGATACCACCTTGGCGTAACACCTGATCAATGTCACGCTCAAGTTGTTTCTTCTCGTCCTCAGTCATGCCGTTCTGTGCATCTTCCCATTCGTGCTCATCGAGAGTTGGGAACTTTCCGAAACCTTTTCGTTTTGTTCCGTTGCCACCCTCGTCGCTGTCCTTGTCACCGCTTGGACCGTCACCCTCGTCACCATCCTCGCCCTCGTCGCCACCCTCCTCCATGAGAATGTCGAACACCTGCTTGGCGTCCATGCCACGGAAGCGTTCATCGAAACAACCAATACGCTGACCCGTTGTCTTATCGCGAGGGAACGCGAGACAAGTCTCTTGGGGGTCCATGTCATGTAGTTGTATATTGATAACAAAGTCACACGCGTTGTTGGCTATACCCGCGTTGACCTCCCACAACTTACGCCATGTAGTCAGGTGACGATAGCACTTGTGCATGTTCTCGTGCATGATAAGGAAAGCCAATTCTTTATCTGTGAGAGAGTCCACAAAGGTGCGACCATACTTAGCGTCGCGCCCGTTGGTGCTCGCTGTGTAATGCTCACTCTCCACGATAGTGATCTTGCCTACCATGAATAGACCAGCGAACAACGCGAACTTGGGGTCACGCATCAAACTCACATGGACTACCTCAATCCGCTTTTCAGCGGGAAGTCTTACTTTAGTTAGCATTTTGTACCTCCCTGTAATCAGCAATTACTTTTTCACGCAGTTCATCGTATTCAAGTAGCGCTTGAACAAAGCGTCTACCGTTTTGCGAATCTTGCTTGAACCTAAAGGCGTAGCCCGTGGCGATGATCGCCCACGCGAACAACGCTATCTCTGTTATAGATACTTCAATCATTCTCGAACTCCTTCTCATGTAAAACAGGATGACCAAGTGCCGTCTTGAAACGGTCGACCAACTCTTGCAGTTCCTCAAAGGTATCGCCACCCATAAACGGATTACCGTATGAATGGGCTACGCCCTTGTCGTCGTAATAGACTTCTTTAAAAAGAAAGCAGTCCTCACCACCGTTCTCCGATGGGCAGTTCATCACTCTATGATTCCAGTTCATCATGGTCTCCAAATAGTTATATCTAACACCAATACGACAAAGCCTACAAACAAGGCGATGCCAACCAACCAACTAATGTCATAGTCTTTACGCACTGGGTGCCTCCGTATCTTTTTTGTACTGTTCCCAATCAACCCAATGCTCATCCAATAAGGTAGAGCCAGCATCGTGTAGCGCAGTGAACACATTCCACATCATGTCGACCACTTGGTCTTCGCGTAGCGTCTGCCACCCCTCGCCCTCGTCGAGATACTTTTCGGCTAACGATTCAGCTTTAGCGAATACAAGTTTCCAACCTTCCTCCCAGTCAGTCATGTCGAACTCACCCACGTAGTGCCCGCCACTCCCGTACTCACCTTGTAAGGAAAGAACAAACCATTTGATCTTGCCGTTGTCGTGCGGTATGCCCGACTCCTGCATCCAGTTGTCCATATCATTCATAGTCTTACCCTTTCTCTAGTAAGGCGTAGCGCAAACACCTCCATGTCATGCGCCTCGTCGTTCATGTTAATCATGCGCAGGTTGTCAGCCAAGCGCATACTGTGGTGGTAGATGCGTTCACGAATATCGGCATCCATCTCGATCTCAGAACTTAACGAATCCAATTCGATTTGTTCGTCCTCGACTTCTTCAGTAGGTTCGTCAACCTCGATGTTGAGAATGCGAGCGCCCTCGAATATCTCGACGACCTCATACTCCACACCGATGCGATCAAGCACATCGTAGATTTCAGTGGGTGTCATGATTAGCCCTTCAATCCTGCGAACATGTACTGGTTCTCGCGAGCCCATGTCACGAACGCGGGGTGCGCCATAGCCCACTGCTTCTTAGCGCTGATCTCTAAGAGAGAATTGATAAACACGGCTTGCGTCTCTTTAGGCATACGCTTGATGTAACGCAACCAAGTAGCAAAAGTGTCGCGGGTACACACCATCACGCCCTTGAAAGCAAGAATACAAAGAGCCGCAGGGCTAGTCGGTATCGGTGCTGTATCAGGCGACTGCTCGATAGACTCACGCGTTGGGAGCTGGTCCGACAGAGAGATGTATGCTTGCAGATCACGCGATGCAGATATGCCGATAGTGCCGTCCAGCGCACAGATCAACGCATTCTCTGATATGTTGTGACGCACATTGACCCAATGCGATGCCTTGAACGCAGAGCGAGGCGAGAAGAACGCAGTCTGACTCGCGTCCGTTGGGTTGAAGATGTACGGGTTCTCTTTCTGCCCGCCGTCCATGTACGACGCCATGCTATGCGGATACTCTTTGACCCACGCTTGAATCTCAGGTGCCACGCCCGCGTTGCCCGCCCACACTAGCCACTCGTCAGCGGTGGGCTTCATGTAGGTCATCCATGTCTGACGATTACGGGTATGCGCCTTCGCAGAATCACCAACACCATCGGCATCGTTGTTACCAGTAGTAAAGACAATAGAGTCGGGGTGCAGTTGGAAATTACCAAGACGACGCTCGTGTAGCAAAGGGTGCAGGGTGTTGCGCACATAGTCATCGGTCTTAGTCCACTCGTCGATCATGATTACGCATGGTTCGTTAGTGTGTAGACGATAGGAATGGGCGGGATAGAAATCCAAGGTACGCGTCTCATGATTAGGGATTGGCATACCCGCTTGACCCACATCGGTGTTAGGTCCGTCGATGTACACCTTGTGAAAACCCGTCTTCGCTACGAGCACATCTTGGATCGCGGTTTTACCGACACCGGGTTCTCCAGTAAGGTGTATTGAGTTATGCCCGCTGTTGATAAGCAGGTTGACCGCCTCGTTGAAGTTGATACGGCGATTAAAAGATAGTTCTGACATTTAGTTTTTCCTAGATAAGTGAGGATTTACAAAGAACAAATCGAATTGATTTCGATTAGTTCGAACGGGGGTTTTTCTGATTCGTGTCGAGCAAAGTCTGGGGTGCAGACTCAACCGTTACGAGCATATACGGACCCTTGCCGTATGGTTGCACCACGCACCATGAGGCACGCTCGGCAAGTGCGGCATCTTCACCGCACATCATGCAGAGTTTGAAACCTAAGTCCCAACGCTCCACGCGTACATCGTCACCGCAGTGAACGCACGCACGCCAGTCGAAATCAGTTGAAGGCGCTGCGCCTACAACATCATCGTATTCTTGTACTTTCTGAGTAAACATAATCTACCTCCTTGATGGAACAAATCGAAATGGATTCGATAAGTTCCGTTAACTATCGTTGTCATTGAAAATCTACTGAAGTAGATTATAGCATACATATTAGACTTTGTCAAGTGGCTGTTCGTGTTTTGCCCGCGTAGTTCGTGCATTTAGGATTCTGATCATTGCTTCCTGCACATCCTTCGGCGCCCGCTCTGCAAACTCGTCGAATATGTCCAACTTTGGTGTGTAGGAATGATCTTTGACCCGATAGGCAACGATACGCCCGCCATTGGCACGGCTGTCTTTGCTCAGCATAGTTGTATACATGAGCACCATGTCATCGGCTTGCTCTTTGGTGTCGCAGATGGACTGCGGTTCCCAACGGCTAGGCACGGTCTTGAATTTGATCAAGCGTTCTACTGTGTAACTCATTTGCGTCTCCTCATTAGTGCAACTCAAAAGCTGAGTCGTCGCCGTCATAGAACCAGTCTGTGTAGGAATAGATACTTCCCGAGACTGAGGTGTGTGAGCCGTGCATCTGCTCGGACTCTTCTTCATACTCCGCTTCCTCCAAGGATACAAAGCGGGCTGTGTTTGTCATATCAACTCTCATAACGATCTCCAATATAGGATTTAAGGATACCGAACAAATCGAATTGATTTCGATAAGTTCGGCGGACATAGTAGTTAGTTAGTATTGCTTCGCTCTACCATCTAATCTACTAAAGTAGATTATAGCATACTAATTAGACTTTGTCAATAGCGTGTTCGCGTTTACGGGGCAATGTTCGAGCTTTTGGATTTGCCTATATGAGAGAAGAGTTGCTCAATCTCAGCCCAGTCCTCGTCTAGTTTTTTGGGTGTGTAGGGGTTGGATTGCAGTTCCTCCTCGCGTTTCTTCCTCTCGACGAGTGACTTCATCACGAGCACGGGCTTGTCGTCTTGCGCGACTGGGACGCCTTTGGCAAGCAATCTGTTCTGCGCTAAGTTGCGTGCATCAAAGCCCGCTAGTTCTGAACTCGCTCTGAGCATCTCATTAACATAAGGGTCGCGTGGTTTCAATGGCAGGAGGTCAGCATCCGTTGGAAGCAGGTGTCGATGCACTTCTTGCTCAGCCAGCAATTCCCGCCCCGAGCCCATGAGGTTCTCCTCTGCTCGAAGTCTGCGCTTCACGATGTCGCGGGTTTCGGTGTGGTGATACGGATTAACACAATATGGTGTGTTGCACCATTTTACCATCCGCGTTGAGGCAGGTATGTGTCGGCAAAGGATGAATAGGATTCGGGCTACTGAGTTGGTGCCGATTACTTTGGCGAGGGGCGAAACTGGGCTGATCAACGGTGAGGGCAGTTTGTCGCTGTTCCAAATGAAGCAGGTCTCTTTGATAGTGCAGTTGTTGATGAGGTCGTCCGCGTTGCGGTATTTGGCTGGTCGTCCCATGAGGTTCTCCGTTTAATATGTTAGCGCTAAGATATTTTATCGCGGGTGTATGATATTAAATAAATCGGGGTTTGTCAAGCATCCATGCGGGCTTTGCGGTTATATGATAAATAATAAAGAATCCCTTAAAGACTTTTGGAACTATGAAAGAGGGTGGAGAAAAGTTGGGGGAAGGGGCGATGAGGGGGCGAAGCAGATCGCGCAAAGTCGGGGAGATTTGGGGTCGCCTCTCAATTCCAAATTTCTCTATGGGATTTTATATTATATTATAAATAGATAGATAGAGAGAGAAGAAACCTAGGAAAATCAACGACTTGTGCTCGCGAAGGGGTCAATAATAAAATATGATGCGGTGGTCGTAAAATATGTTAGCGTTGGCGCGACCGCAATGTTATCAAACTCGATGTTGCGGGCTATGCCGTTTATGGATAGTCTAATATGGGGTTGTGCCCAATAACGACGCGGGTTCGCGCCCTTAGCCATGCCCGCTTTGCGCTACCTAAAAAGCCATGCCCGCTATGCTATTAAAATATGTTGCCGTGTTTTTGTAATACTTTATGCCCCATGCTTACACTCGGCGAGGCGGGCGTGACGTCCGAGCCCCCCAAAAAGTAATACTAAATAGAACAAATCGAATTGGTTTCGCTTTGTTCGCCTAGCCCGCGATGCCCGGGGGTGGTTTCGGACTAACCCGTTAATACAGAATAGGATTAGCCAGACCCGCCAGGGTCACGAAACTAGCCCGTTAAGAACTACGCCGTTCAGGGAACTGGTTTCGCTCGCTACCGCTCGCTCAGAATACGGGAACTGGCATCGGGGCGGGCTCGGCAAGACCGCGCGAGCCAAAAAAAACCGCCCGCCACGCTTTCGCGTGACGGGCAGAGCGGGCAGAGTTAATCCGCACGCGTACCGACATAGGCTTTGATGCCATGTGAATTCAGGACATCCGCGTAAGCGCGGGCGCCCGCTTCTTTCAAGTCCATGCTTTGTGTATGCGAGCCCGCAGGGTTCCACAACTGCAGACCGCTCGCGCCATACATCGGGCTAAACCCAACTTTTTTCATGTCGCGCCCCAATTTGGTGTTGCCGGACACGACCGCACGAACCCACGCGAAACCGCAAAACATGGGCTCGCCATGCTTAGCAAGGAACGCGGCTTCCGCAGATTTCGCGGCTTGTAATGCTTCAAGGTGAATTGCAAAAATATCCATGATGATTTTCCTAATAGAAAGAAAAGAAAGAAAAGCCCGCCATGCTCATAACATGGCGGGCAGAACAAATCGAATTGATTTCGATTATTTCGTCATCGCAAGTAGGCCCGCGATCAACAACTCGTCAGCGTCAGCAGTGCCCGCCTTGCACAACTCACGAGCACGGGCAACGATTGCGTCGCGTGTAACCGCACGGGCTTTTTGCGCCTTTTCTAATTCTGGCTTTTCGCGACGGGCTAATTCGTCGTTGATTTCTTTGACGAGCGCGACCGCTTTATTGTCACCCTTCGCGAGTAATGCCGTGCGATCTTCTACCAATTCGGTAGCCGACTTTGACGCGTGTTTTTCGATTAGCCCCTCGCGTTTTTTCGCCATGCGAACCGCGTCTTTGCTCTCCGCCTTTGGGCGCGTATAATCCGCTTCACGAGCCAACTCCTTGATAGTTTCCTCCCAGACTTTCTCAGCCGCTTCAATAGAAACCGCGCCCGCTTCATACGCCGCATCAACATAGAAACTGCGTATGATCTTGAAATCATCATACTTAATTGGTATGATTTTATTAGGCGTCGACTCGTGATCGGCAGGGAAACGCATGAGTTTGCCCTCAGTGTCTAGTTGCGCGATCCAACCAAGAAGGTTAGTATTCAAACGCGCTAACTCGCCTTTGGATTTGTCGATCTTTGCTGTCTCTTTTTGCGACGCGAACCCGATTTCCTTAATCGATGCTTCGACAGTAGCAATAGCAACACCATTGATTGACTCAACAGCGGGCAGGGTTTCCGCAATAGCAGAATTGATTTCGGTTTTTTGCATTTGATATTCTCCAAATAAGTAAAGAAATTGGCAATAGCGCCACCGAACAAACCGAATTGATTTCGATTTGTTCGCATCGCGGGCAGAGTTTGCATCTCTGCTTCCCGATGAATACAGTATGACAGAACCAGTAGATTTGTGGGTATTCGGAACACCGCCCGCATAGCGTAAACCGATGCTATCTAACCCTAAAAAAAATTTCGACCTTTCTCCGACTACATAGTAGAAAATCGAAACGACTTTCTCCGGCTATACCCCTAAAATAAAAAACGCCTCGCGCCGGAGAGACCCCCACAGCCCCATTGCGCGTCGGAGAGGACCCGCACACCATACACAGTGTTTTGCACGGTGGATGAGCAATTTTTATAATTCACCCCCCCGGCTATCAAATGCTTCTCTATAGGGGGAGGGGGGTATATTTTTATTCAACATTTATCATTTATATTGCTATACAAAAGACCCCCGGGTAGGAGTCCCAACCTCCTCTTGCCTTACGTAGTATTTTTCTGTTACATTTCTGCAAACAACGGAGTGCCCCTTTTCCTCCATGACGCTACAACTTAATCCTGATAAGACGGTTCCTTACCCCACGAGTCTGGAACCCGAAGTTGCTTCTACTTTGCATGAAAACATGCAGATCGCGGCGAACACGGCAGCGTTGCTAAAAGAGTTAGGTGCCCACGTAGATGATGACCCCGAAGCAGAAACAAAAGCGGGCGAGGTCTTCAAAACATTCAATGAGCTGATTGTTGATCAATACGAGAAGGCTATGACTGCTGACGCCCCGCAAAAGCGGGGCAGGGGTAGACCGCGCAAAGAAGTAACCCCCCAAGACAAGAACCCGCAGACTCTGTATTCCCTGCCTGTCGCGGACCGCATAGGCAACATGCTGCGCGAGTACGACAATGAGTTTGTGGCTGATGCTTCTCAACTCAGGTTAGTGGTCACTAACAAACTGTTGGACTTGGCTTCGTGCGGCGACCCTAAGATAGAAATAAAAGCAACAGAAATGTTAGGAAAGATCAGCGATGTGGGCTTGTTCTCTGAGAAGACTGAGATTACCGTGACCTATAACAACGTCACCGATCTTGATCAGGCTATTAAAGATAAGGTGCGCAAGATGCTGCTGGGGCAAGGCGTTACCGACATCACTCCTATAGATATAGACCTCGATGCGGAGTTTGGCCCGCTAGAGATGGTCGAGGAAGTTAGGCCCGCCGAGCCTGATGAGTCCGACTTACCCGCTGAGGACAGTAATGCGGGATGAGATTGCCGTACCTCCAATGGATGCGGAGCTCAAAGCTCTGATTGCTAACTTAGGAAAGCTGTCTCCAGCGCAAAAAACTGTTGTATTAGATGATCTGAACAAGCGCGATGAGATGTATGAGAAGCAACTTGCCCGTGATACGTTCATGGGGTTTGTTGAAAAGATGTGGCCTCAGTTTATTGGAGGTAGACACCACAAAATAATGGCAAAAGCGTTTGAGAAAGCCATCAAAGGCGAGACAAAACGCTTGATTATTAACATGCCACCCCGTCATACCAAGTCAGAATTCGCTAGTTATCTACTTCCGGCGTGGTTTTTGGGTAAATTTCCCCATAAAAAGGTAATTCAGTGCTCGAATACGGCAGAATTGGCGGTTGGATTTGGTAGAAAAGTACGCAATTTGGTGGATTCCGAGGAATATAGGGCGTTATTTCCTAGTTTGGAGCTAAGAGCTGACTCAAAAGCTGCCGGACGGTGGAATACGAGTAAAAATGGTGACTATTTCGCGATTGGTGTAGGTGGAACGGTTACGGGTAAGGGTGCTGACCTGCTTATTATTGACGACCCACACTCAGAACAAGAAGCTGCGCTGGCAGCGACCAACCCGGATGTGTTTGATAAGGTCACGGAATGGTATACGTCTGGACCACGCCAGCGTCTCCAGCCGGGTGGTGTGATTATTGTCGTGATGACGCGCTGGGCTATGCGAGATTTGACAGGTCAGGTGCTTAAAGCGGCAGCAGCGCGGGGCGGTGACAAGTGGGATGTGATCGAGTTTCCTGCAATCATGCCTAGTGGTAAACCCTTATGGCCTGAGTTCTGGTCATTGGCAGAACTAGAAGCGCTTCGCGAAGAACTCCCTAATGCGAAGTGGCAAGCTCAGTATCAACAGAACCCTGTAGGTAACGAGAGTGCGATTATCAAGAGAGATTGGTGGAAGTGGTGGGAAGCGGACAATCCCCCACAGTGTGAGTACATACTTCAGACTTGGGACACTGCGTTTGAGAAGAACAATCGTGCTGACTATTCAGCGGGTACAACGTGGGGGGTCTTCACTAATGATGAGGACAATGGGTCTAAGAATCTCATACTGTTGAACACGTACAGAAAACGGGTTGAGTATCCAGACTTAAAAAGAGATGTGCTCCAAGAGTACAAGGACTATGAGCCGGATGGTGTATTGATTGAGAAAAAAGCGACGGGCGCTCCGCTTATCTATGAGTTAAGAGCAATGGGTATACCTGTACAGGAGTTCACTCCTAGTAAGGGGCAAGATAAAATTTCCCGCCTTAACTCTGTATCAGACATAATTGCGTCCGGTAAAGTATGGGTTCCGCAGACTCGTTGGGCTGAAGAGCTTGTTGACGAGGTTGCTGCGTTTCCCTCTGGCGAGCATGACGACTTGGTTGATGCGACTACACTCGCGCTTATGCGTTTTCGCGCTGGTGGGTTCTTACGCTTACCGAGCGATGAGCCCGAAGATATAAGGTACTTCAAAGGGTACTCTCGTGACAAGTATTACACCGTTTAAGGACACGATATGGCAATAGGCATGATGGACAAAGGTTTATATCAAGCACCCATAGGAATGGATATGGAAGAGGGTCCTGATATGGAGATTGAGATCGAAGACCCAGAGTCTGTAAATATTGGGTTAGGTGATATAGAGATTCAACTGCGCCCTGAGAAAGAGACAGCAGAAACTTTTGGCGCCAACTTAGCTGAGTACATGGACGACGGTGATTTGTCTGGTCTTGCCGAGGAGTTAATAAGTGACTTTGATAAAGATACGATGGACCGCAAGGACTGGATAAAAACATATGTAGACGGATTGAAGTTGCTGGGTTTAAATTACGAAGATAGAACAGAACCTTGGCAGGGTGCGTGTGGCGTGTTTCACCCTATGCTCACCGAGTCAGTTGTACGGTTTCAATCAGAAGCCATGATGGAGACATTCCCAGCGATGGGACCTGTGAAGACGCAGATTGTGGGCGCTGTAAATTTACTTCGTGAGGAGGCAGCCGCTCGCGTGCGCGAGGACATGAACTATCAACTCACAGATGTGATGACTGAGTACAGACCTGAACACGAGAAGATGTTGTGGTCATTACCACTAGCAGGCAGTGCGTTTAAGAAAGTCTACTTTGATCCTAGTAAGGGTCGTCAAGTTGCTGTGTTTATTCCAGCAGAAGATATTGTTGTGCCGTATGGAGCGTCATCAATAGAAGATGCAGAGCGTGTTACACACGTCATGCGTAAAACTGAAAATGAAGTTATTAAGTTACAAGAAGCGGGTTTTTACGCGAATGTAGATTTGGGTGAACCCGGTTATGAGTTAGACGACATTGAGAAACAAAAAGCCGAAGAGCAAGGCATGAACGCCACGCAGGATGATCGGTTTCGTATCTTGGAGATGCATGTCAACTTAGACCTAAAGGGGTTTGAACACAAAGATAAAAAAGGTCGTGAGACTGAGATTGCCCTGCCGTATGTTGTTACTATAGAGAAGACATCTCGCACTGTTCTTGCTATTAGGAGAAATTGGTATGAAGACGACGTCCTCCACTCCAAACGACAGCACTTTGTCCACTACCAATACATCCCCGGTTTTGGCTTCTACGGGTATGGTCTCATCCACCTCATTGGAGGCTATGCGAAATCAGCAACGATGCTCATCCGCCAACTTGTTGACGCGGGCACTTTATCTAATCTCCCCGGCGGACTTAAATCAAGAGGACTTCGGATTAAAGGTGACGACACCCCTATCCAGCCCGGAGAGTTCAGGGACGTAGATGTACCAAGCGGCTCTATCCGCGACAATATATTACCGCTGCCTTATAAAGAACCATCACAAGTATTGATGGCGCTGTTCCAGCAGATAGTACAAGAGGGTCGGGCATTTGCGTCGAGTGGGGACATGAATGTGTCAGACATGAGCACTAACGCTCCTGTTGGTACAACACTAGCTCTGTTAGAAAGAACATTGAAGGTGATGACGGCTGTACAAGCGCGTCTGCACTATGCGATGAAGCAAGAGTTCAAACTACTCAAAGTCATTATTGCTGACTACACACCAGAAGAGTATGACTACAACCCAGAAGATGCTAATCGCAAGGCAAAGAAGTCTGACTACGATTCAACAGATGTTATTCCTGTAAGTGACCCAAACGCGGCAACTATGGCGCAGAAGATTGTGCAGTATCAAGCTGCCCTACAACTTGCACAAACGGCACCGCAACTCTATAACCTTCCGTTACTGCATCGTCAGATGATTGAGGTGTTGGGTATAAAGAATGCTAATAAACTAATTCCCGTTGAAGATGATCAGGTACCAACTGATCCAGTACAAGAGAATCAGAACTTGTTAACTGGCAAACCCGTCAAGGCGTTTGTTGAGCAAAATCATGAAGCGCATATTCAAACACATATGGCTGCTATACAGAATCCAAAAATTCAGCAGTTAATGCAGATGAACCCGCAAGCTCAAGCAATTATGGCTGCGGCTATGGCGCATATTAATGAGCACATTGCGTTTGAGTATCGCAAACAAGTTGAGATGGCAATTGGCGTACCTTTACCCGGTGAGGAGCAGAACAAACATATGCCTCCAGAAATGGCTGATCAAATTGCGATGGCTACAGCCAAAGCATCACAACAACTCTTACAACAGGCTCAACAGCAAGTCGCGCAGCAACAGGCGCAGCAACAGATGCAGGACCCAGTTGTGCAAATGCAGATGCAAGAGTTACAACTTAAACAGCAAGACTTACAACTCAAGGCTCAAAAGCAACAGATTGATGCAGCCGCTAAAGCTGATCAGATACGAGTTGAAGAGTCACGCATTGAAGCGCAGATGCAGATTGCGGCTATGCAGGTGGGCGCAAACGCCGCTGCTAAACGAGATCAGGCAGAGAAAAAACAACAGACTGAAGGTATTCGTATGGGTATTGACATAGCCAAGCATAAAGCGCAGATGTCACAAAACAATACAGGCGGTAAAAAAGGAAATAGATGAGTTTACAAACGCTTCAGTATTTAGCTAAAGAGATAGACAAGCTTCGTAGCGATCAAATTTCCTTCCTCGCAGGAGGAGGTGCTAAAGATTTTGCCGAGTATCGGCATGTCTGCGGTGTTGTCCGGGGTCTGACACATGCAGAACAACTTGTCAAAGACCTCGTGCAGAAAATGGAGTATTCCGATGAGTGAGTTTGATGTTTCCGCTGTGGACTTGTCTGGTATTTTAAATATCAGTAATGAAGACAAGGCTAAACAGTTGCCCGACCCAGCCACCTTTTACATATTGACTGTTGTCCCCGAGGCGATGGAAGAGTATGCAAATAGTGATGCTGGTATCGTCAAGTCCAGTCAATCTATGTATTACGAAGAAGTGCTGACCCCAGTGCTGTTTGTAGTAAAGATGGGGCCTGATTGCTATAAAGACACTACCCGCTTCCCAAGTGGAGCTAGTTGCAAAATTGGTGACTTCGTTGTTGTTCGCCCCAATTCAGGCACCCGCCTGAAAATTCACGGTCGTGAGTTCCGCTTAATTGCAGATACCTCAGTCGAGGCCGTTGTTCAAGACCCGCGCGGAATTACCCGCGCTGCATAAAAAGGATAAATCATGGCATTACCAGAATTTGAGTTACCCGATCCTGATAAACAGGATGCTGCTGCTGAAGACGATAAGTTTGAGGTAGAAATCGAAGACGATACCCCCAAGGAGGATAGACGTAGACGTCCAGACCCCGAGGGTCCGCCCGAAGACCCAACTGAAGACGAGTTAGCCTCGTATGACGAGAAGGTACAGGCACGTATCAAGAAGTTTACCCGTGGCTACCACGACGAGCGCCGTGCTAAAGAAGAAGCCCTGCGGGAACGCGAAGCGGCAGAAACTTTTGCTAAACAGGTGTTTGAAGAAAACAAACGTCTTCAACAGCAGCTATCAACTGGTAGTAAAGCATTCATTGAACAGTCTCAGTCCTCTGCGGAAATTGAACTTATCAACGCAAAAAAGAAGTACAAAGAAGCCCATGAATTGGGTGACGTAGATGCTCTTGCTGACGCGCAAGCAGAAATCTCTAAAGCTACATTGAAGTTGGATAAAGCTCAAGGATTAAAACCGATAGAGGTAGAAGAGAAAGAGTTTACTCCCGCAAAACCAGAAGGTCCTTCTGTTAGTCCCCGCACCCAGAAGTGGGTCCAATCCAACAGTGATTGGTGGGGGGTAGACGAAGAAATGACTATGGCGGCTATGGGGCTTGACAAGAAGTTAGCTAAAGAGTATGGTCCGGACTACGTAGGTACTGAAGAGTACTTTAAAACCATCGACAAAACGATGCGCAAAAGATTCCCTGAGCATTTCGAAGATGTTCAGAGCGACGAGGAAGATACACCGCCTCCAAAGAAAAGAGTATCAGAACCGGTTGATGAGGATGATGAACCCCCACGCCGTGCACAAAAAATCACTACGGTTGTAGGCGCAGCCTCACGTAGTACTCCGCCTAACCGCATAAAGTTAAAAGCATCAGAAGCCGCCATTGCGCGTCGTCTTGGGGTGCCTATTGAAGAATATGCGAAGCAGGTTGCACAACTTAAAAGAGGTTAAATATGGAACAGGCAAAAGTAGATAAAACGCAAAATCGTTTGGCTCGTGAACTTGATACGCGTGCAGCAATGCAGCGTCCCACCTCGTGGCAAGCTCCTGAAGCCCTACCCTCACCTAACCCACGCGAAGGCATTACACATCGCTGGATACGCACCAGCTTTGCAGGAAGGTCAGATGCGCAAAACATCTCTAGTAAGTTGAGAGAAGGATATGAACCCGTGAAAGCGGAGGACTATCCTGAAATGATGATGCACGCTTCTACTGAAGGTCGCTTTAAGGGCAACATTGAGGTGGGAGGTTTAGTTCTCTGTAGTATTCCGTCAGAGTTTTTGAAGCAACGTGAAGCACACTTTGCAAACATCAATAAACAGACTATGGAATCTGTAGATAACAATTTCATGAGAGACAACGATCCACGGATGTCGAAATTTTCTGAAAAATCGTCAAAAGTGACGTTTGGTTCTGGTTCTTAACTTTTTTAGGAGTCTTAAATGGCTTATCCAACAGTCTCAGCCCCTTATGGGCTAAAGCCTGTCAACCTCATAGGGGGTCAGGTTTTTGCGGGTTCAACCCGCAGCATGGAAATTGCCAGTGGTTATGCCACCAGCATTTTCTATGGTGATTTAGTAAAGCGCGTGTCTGGCGGCACTATTGAAAAAGATACTGGCACAACTACTGCCACACCTTGCGGTGTGTTTTTGGGTGTTAGTTTCACAAACAGTTCCACAAATCAAGTACAACAGCAACAGTTTTATCCAGCGAGTCAGGCTATCAAGTCTGGCACAAAGATATTTGCCGTTGTTGCAGATGACCCTGATACGTTGTTTCAAGCGGCTGTAGTTTCTGGCACAACGACTATCTCTGGTGTTGGTATTACCGCCATCGGAAATAACGCCACGCTGGTTCAGAACGCTGGTAGCTCTACGACAGGTAACTCTGCCGTCGCTATTCTAGATTCAACAGCTACAACCAATACTTTGCCTGTTCGTATTATTGATGTGGTTCGGGACACCGAAACCACTACCGATAACTTCCCCGAAGTTATCGTCAAAATCAATGCGACTATGCATCAGTACAACAATTCCACTGGCGTATAAGGAGCATAAATCATGGCTATTTCACGCGCACAACTACTTAAAGAGTTGCTCCCCGGACTAAACGCATTGTTCGGTCTTGAGTACGCCCGTTATGGTGAGGAACATAAAGAGCTTTATGAAACCGAAACCTCCGAGCGTTCTTTTGAAGAAGAAACTAAGTTGTCAGGCTTCTCCGCCGCACCAGTCAAAAACGAAGGTTCTGCCATCGCTTATGACAATGCGCAAGAGGCATTTTCAACTCGTTATAACCACGAAACCATTGCTTTGGGTTTCTCAATCACTGAAGAGGCGATTGAAGATAACTTGTATGACAGCTTGTCTGCTCGTTATACCAAAGGTTTGGCTCGTGCTATGGCTTACACCAAGCAAATTAAGGCTGCCGCTGTTTTGAATAACGGCTTCTCTGCTGGCATATATGCTGGTGGTGATGGCGTAGCATTGTTTAGCACAGCACATCCTTTAGTTTCTGGTGGCACTAACAGCAATCGTCCTACTACTGGCGCTGACTTGAACGAGACTTCTCTTGAAGCCGCCGTCATTCAGATTGCCGCTTGGACAGACGAGCGCGGTTTGTTAATTGCAGCAAAGCCTAAGAAGTTGGTCATCCCACCAGCACTTCAGTTCGTTGCTACTCGTTTGTTAGAGACTAACCTTCGTGTTGGTACCGCTGACAACGACATCAACGCGTTGAAGAACAACGGTTCAATCCCAGAAGGTTATGCAATTAACCACTATCTAACCGATTCAAACGCTTGGTTCTTGACCACAGACGTTCCAAACGGTATGAAGCATTTCGTTCGTACACCGCTGCAAAACAGCATGGACGGCGACTTCGATACTGGCAACGTCCGCTACAAAGCTCGTGAGCGTTACAGCTTCGGCTTTTCTGATCCATTAGGTATGTTTGGTTCCCCCGGAGCCTAACAAAAAGAGGGCCTTGTGCCCTCTTTTCTTTTGGAGTATATTCAACTCATTCCGGGCTTTCCGGTACATCTGACAGTCCCGGCTGACGACATGCAGACAGATGTACTTAACTTGCATGTAAGGAAAAAACATGGCACGCACTACGTTCTCCGGCCCAGTTAGATCACAAAATGGATTTATTGACGGGCATGAAGTTGCAAGCGCTAACGCAATAAACGCAACAGCTACAGCAACCGCAGCACAAGTAGCCACTGGCTACATCACCTCTACCTCCGCAGCGGCAACTACAATTATTCTGCCTACAGGCACATTGTTAGGCGCGGCTCTTAGCGCTACACAAGGCACTGTGTTTGATTTGTATATTGACAACACCGCAGGCTCAAACACTGTGACTGTTGCAGTTGCAACAGCTAACGGTATTTTGTCTACCGCAGCCGACGACGCTGCTGGCTCGTTTGGTGACCTGACAATTGCCGCAGGTCCAACAGGCATTGGTCGTTTTACAATTATGTTCTCTAGCGCCACAGCGTACGTGTTTACACGCACTGCTTAATTAGGAGCCTAATATGGCAATGCAAACCGATGTACTGGCAAGTGTGCCGCTAACTTCTACTGGGCAGTTTACAAATCAAGCGAGCGGCAATCTTGATAGAACAAGAATTAAAGCTGTTTACATGGTTCCGACAGGCACGGCTGGCAGTGTGATATTCAAAAATGGTGGGTCAGGCGGCACAACCGTGATGACCTTGAACACTGTGGCTTCTGCTACGCAACCTACGTACCTCATACTGCCGGGCGAGGGTGTTTTATTTAGTACCAATGTTCATGGAACTGTGGCGAACGTAGGTTCAGTCACAATTTTTTATGGCTAAAGCCGCGCCTAAAAAGAAAGGCCCTGTGTTATCTGTTGGTAGAGGGGAAAAACTTCCCATCTCCAAAGGCGCGGGCTTGACTGCCAAAGGCAGGGCTAAGTACAACGCTGCAACAGGTAGTAATCTAAAAGCCCCGCAACCACAAGGCGGCCCACGTAAGAAATCATTCTGCGCTCGGATGTCGGGTATGCCCGGCCCGATGAAAGACGAGAAGGGTAAACCTACTCGCAAAGCCGCAGCTTTAGCAAGATGGAAATGTTGATATGAGTCAAGAAACCATTGAAACTGTAAAGCATGTAGCAGACGGTGTAGCCGCTGTTACGGCTATTGGTACGGTGATGCAATTACTTCCCGCAGTCGCGGCATTGTTTACGATTGTGTGGACAGGTATGCGTATTGCAGAAATGATTGCAGGCAAATCTTTCTATAAGATTATTCGTGGGAAGAAGGCAGACAATGCCATCAACAAGTAAGAAGCAACACAATTTCATGGCGGCGGTGGCTAACAACCCATCGTTTGCTAAGAAAGCTGGTGTCCCTCAGTCTGTAGGTAAGGAATTTACCGAGGCTGATAAAGGCATCAAATTCAAAGGTGGGCCACGTGAGCGGCCTGATTTACAGAAGATAAACAAGCCAAAGACCGATAGTGGTTCGACGGCATTTTTTAAACAAGGTGGCAATATGGCTGGAAAAATGAACCCCGGAATGATGGCAATAATGGCTAAGAAAAAGGGCGCTGTAAAAATGTCTGCTGGCGGCAAGATGCCCATGAAAGATGGCAAGCCCGCTTTTTTAGGACACGGCGGCATGGCTAAGAAAAAAATGGCTATGGGCGGATACGCTGGTGGAGGTTCCGCATCTAAACGCGCTGATGGTATTGCTTCTAAAGGTAAGACCAAAGGCAAAATGATGTCTAAAGGCGGTAAAGCCTGTTAAGGAGCCATCATGAAAAAAGTTAAACGCTACAACAACGAGGGTTACGTTACATCTGATGATAGCAACTTTGGGATGAAAGAAGCCCGTGATGCGATTGACGCTGAAATAGCTAGAACACCAAGTGCTGATTATGGGGATTACATGCCCGAGTCTTCTTCGCAAACTATAGCAGCGCCAAAGTCAAAGCCAAAAACTGTTACTAAGGAAGAGCTTGAAAAATCAGGTTTGAATTTGCGCGATTATATGAATAAACAGCAAGGTTTAACTCGTCGTGACGGCGCAAAAGCTGAACCAAAAGCTGAACCAAAAGCTAAACCAAAAGCTGAACCAAAATCAGTTCTTGGAAGAGAAGCCGAAAGAATGCAAAAATCTCGAAGTGATTTTGGTGTAAAAAATCGTGAGCCTTCTAGTATGTCTATGAAAGATAGTATTACTAAAGAAGCCATTAACGCTATAAAGGCTAGTGGAAAAAAGTATCCTGATATGAGTGCATTACAAGCGCCCGCAAAACGTTCTGGTATGACTGCTATGGCCTCTGGTGGCTCGGTCTCTTCTCGCGCAGATGGCATAGCTCAGCGAGGCAAAACTCGTGGAAAGATTTGCTAATCATGGCTGATGTTAAATATCCAGACTATACCCCAGTAGACGAACCTGTTCGTACAGGTCCTAAACCAGCGGGACCCGGTAGCGGCATCAGGGTTGAAAAAGAACCCGCACCTAAACCTACCCCAAAGGTAGTTAAAAAAGCCGCTGGCGGCACTGCTTCTTCTCGTGCAGACGGTATTGCCCAGAAGGGCAAAACCAAAGGAAGGATGTGCTAAATGATGTCAAGTCGCGGTATGGGGTCCATAAACCCCAAGAAAATGCCCAAAGGCAAAAAGATTACTCGCAAAGATGACCCCAATGAGGTGGAGATGTATGCGGGTGGTGGCTTGTACGCCAACATTGCTGCCAAGAAAAAACGCATTGCCGCAGGCTCTGGTGAGAAGATGCGTAGTCAAGGTGAAGCAGGTGCTCCCAAAAAGAGCGACTTTGCTAACGCGGCTAAAACAGCTTCTTATGCTGAAGGCGGCAAGACTAAATCCAAGGTAAATGAGGCTGGCAACTACACCAAGCCTGAGTTACGCAAACGTATCTTTAACAGCGTCAAAGCTGCGGCAATCGTTGGCACAGGCGCAGGCCAGTGGTCAGCTAGAAAAGCTCAGGTAATGGCTAAACGCTATAAAGCAGCGGGTGGTGGTTATAAATGAAATGGTCTGCCAAGCGTAAGAAGTCTGTAGACTGCGACAATCCAAAAGGGTTCTCGGAGAAGGCACACTGCGCTGGCAAAAAGAAGATGGCTGGTGGTGGCTTGGCTAAATCGCAACAGTCCTTAAAAGACTGGGGCAAACAAGACTGGACAACTAAAAGTGGTAAAAAATCTTCTGAGACAGGTGAGCGCTACCTTCCAAAAGCTGCGATTAAAAGTCTCAGCTCTGCTGAGTACGCTGCGACAACACGTGCGAAACGCGCGGGCAAAGCCGCCGGAAAACAATTCGTAGCACAACCCAAAGGTATAGCAAAGAAAACAGCAGGTTTTAGATAATGGCAGTTACTTCTGGTGCAACTAGTTTTGACCTTGACCTCACCGAATTAGTCGAAGAGGCGTTTGAACGCGCTGGTAGTGAGATGCGCACAGGTTATGACCTGCGTACTGCACGCCGCAGTCTCAACATCATGTTTGCTGATTGGGCGAATCGTGGCATAAACATGTGGACGATTGAGTCAGGGACTATTGACTTGGTACAAGGTCAAAACACCTACCCCCTACCTAATGACACCGTTGACTTACTTGAGCATTTAATCCGTACACAAGCAAACAGTACGTCTAATCAAGCTGATTTGACAATCACACGTATTAGTGTTTCTACCTACGCCACGATACCAAACAAGTTAACGCAAGCCAGACCTATTCAGATTTGGATTCAACGCTACAACGGGCAGATTTCTACTACAGGGATAACCCTTAGTTCAACAATTACTTCATCTTCCACGTCTTGCACATTGAGTTCAGTTGTTGGGCTTCCAGCCTCTGGGTTTATCAAAATAGACTCAGAAATTATCAACTATGGGTATATAGAAGGTAATGTTTTGTATAACTTGTTCCGTGGTCAACAAAACACAACTGCCGACGATCATACTGCTAACGCTGAAGTGTATTGGGCACAGATACCCGCAGTAACAGTTTGGCCTACTCCTGACAATGCGCAAACATATCAACTTGTGTACTGGCGTTTGCGTCGTACGCAAGACGCAGGTGGTGGTGTAAATGTGATGGACGTGCCGTTTAGGTTTGTCCCTTGTATGGCGGCTGGTCTGTCGTACTACATAGCCATGAAAGTGCCCACTGGCGGTGAGCGTCTTGGCATGTTAAAACAACAATACGACGAGGCGTGGGAGTTAGCCGCATATGAAGACCATGAGAAGGCTGCATTGCGTTTGGTTCCTAGACAGACCTACATTGGGAGGTAGTCGTGGGTAATCGTTTTGCTTCTGGCAAAAATGCAATTTCGGAGTGCGACCGTTGTGGTCAACGGTTCAAGTTAAAGCTTCTAAAAACTGAGATTATCAAGTTAAAGAACTACAACTTGTTGGTGTGCCCAGAGTGTTGGGACCCAGACCAGCCGCAGTTGCAGTTGGGTATGTTCCCAGTGGATGACCCACAGGCTTTGCGTAATCCTAGACCTGACAGAAGTTATCAGGTTTCTGGCTTGTTAGCAGATGGCGAGTCTGGAGGTGGTAGTCGAATCTTTCAATGGGGCTGGAACCCTGTTGGCGGGTCAAGTAGTTTTGATGCGGCGTTGACACCAAATAATTTGGCTTTAACGGTGCAATTGGGTACAGTAACGGTTAGCGTAACTTAGGAGTTAAAAATGGATACTATGAAAAAGATAGCCAAGACAGAAGTTAAAGCACACGAAAAGCGTATGCACAAAATGGCTAAGGGTGGCAAGACCAACGACATGATGAAGCAATACGGGCGTGGCATGGCTAAGGTCGTGAACCAACGTGGCGCTGCAAGGGGTAAATAATGGCTAAATTCAGCATGAAAAAAATGGGCAAAGAAGTTGGCCCAGCTAGTGTGTACGCTGTACCACATGACATGTCTGGTAAAGAGACTAGTCCAGACTTACCCGTTCAAACTGGTGCTCAACGCATGACAGAGATGAACCCCTCTGTTGGCGGTATCAGCAAGGGCAACTACAAACCCACTAAGACCACTGGTATCAAGATGCGCGGCACTGGCGCGGCTACCAAAGGCGTAATGTCAAGAGGACCGATGGGATGAACTACACCCAGTTAGTAACTGCGATTAAGACGTACACAGAAAACAGCTTCCCCGACACAACGCTGACGGATAGCACAGTCGTCACTTCAGCCGAACAAGTTAACCGCTTTATTGAGCAGGCTGAGCAACGCATTTACAACTCGGTACAGTTCCCATCTATTCGTAAGAATGTGTATTCAGCCATTACTGCTAACAATAAATACGTCTCTCTGCCTAATGATTTTTTAGCTGTATATTCTTTAGCGTTGGTAACGGGGGCTACTGGTAGTCCTATTAACTTAGATACAGGCACGTTTGAGTATTTGTTGAACAAAGATGTTAACTTCATACGTCAGGCGTACCCAACTCCAAACGATACAGGTGAGCCAAAGTACTACGCGCTGTTTGGCCCAACTATTGTTAATTCTGCAATTACAAATGAGTTGTCACTAATTGTTGGTCCAACGCCAGACTCAACTTATTACGTAGAACTGCATTACTATTTTTACCCAGAGTCAATTACCACCGCAGTTACAACGTGGTTAGGAGATAACTTTGATACGGTTCTCTTGTACGGTGCGTTGGTTGAGGCGTATACCTACATGAAGGGCGAACCAGACATGATTACTTTGTACGACACCAAGTACAAGGAGGCACTAGCTTTGGCTAAACGCCTTGGAGACGGTATGGAGCGTCAAGATGCGTATCGTTCTGGTCAGTATAGACAGGCGGTGACTTAATGGCGTTTACGGGTAATTTTTCTACCAATACGTTCAAGATAGGCTTGTTCAATGGCACGTTTGACTTTACGTCTGGCACGTTCTATTTAGCGTTGTACACCAACTCAGCTACGCTAAATGAAGACACAACTGCGTACACAGCTACAGGTGAATCTTCTGGTGGTAACTATGTAGCAGGTGGTAACTTATTGACCATAGCCCAAGTCCCAACAGTGAGTAGTGGAGACATAGCGTTTGTGTCGTTTTCTAATACTTCATGGACAGGCGCAATAACTGCACGCGGTGCTTTGATATACAAGAATGACGGTTCTGCTAATCCGGCAGTTTGTGTTTTAGATTTTGGTGCAGATAAGACCTCTACAGCCACATTTACCGTAGAATTCCCAGCAGTATCTAACACATCCGCGATTATTCGCATTTCTTAAAGGAGCACTAATGGCTATCGTAACAACCACTAAAGGCGACATGGACGATTCTTTGCTTGAAAAGCGAGAAGGCACAGTCAACAATAGCAACGAGTCAACCACATGGGTGGAGTATTGGTTGGAAGGCGAACTTGTCCACCGTTCTGCCCACGTAACTTTGAAGCAACCCGCTACTTTTGCTGGCGCAGAAGCAGCTTCATTTAGCTAAAGGATAAATCATGGCGAATACCCAATCAATGTGCACCTCGTTCATGGGCGAGTTGATGACAGCAACGCACAATTTTGGCACTGCGCCAACTCGTGCTACATCCGCAACCGATTCGTTTAAAGCAGCGTTGTTTTTAGTATCAGCTACCTACGACGCATCGACTACAGCGTACTCTTCTACGGGGGAAGTCTCTGGGACGGGTTACACCGCTGGTGGTGTGGCGGTAACTATGGGAACTGCGCCTACAGCAACCAATTCTTCTACTACAGCGGGCGTGGCGTTTGTTACGCCTTCCGCTTCGATTGTTTACACAACCGTAACTTTGAGCACAGCGTTTGACGCGGTGTTAATTTATAACTCTTCACAGAGTAATAAAGCGGTTTCTGTTCACACTTTTGGTAGTCAGACCATCACGGCAGGCACGTTCACCTTAACGATGCCTTCAAACACCACATCAACCGCATTACTGCGTCTGGCAACCACTTAATGCGGAGGCGGCGCAGGCCGTAAACCATGTTTGGTATATCCGCATTTTCGCAAGCGCCGTTTTCATCATTAGGGGAAAACAATGTCGTCGTAGCCCTGACAGGTGTATCTGCGACTGGTAATGTTGGAACGGTTCTTGGCGGGCAAGCATTAACGAGTCTAGCGGCTTCAGGTGCAGTTGGCACGATAGTTCAGTCTAGCTCTGTCACTTTGACGGGCGTGTTGTGCCACCCAGACGTTGGCGCTGTAGATGAGACTAATTTCCCGTTAATAGCAAGTGTTCACGCCAATGGGCTTACAGGCACACTTACCCCTGAGAAGATATTTGCAATAACCGGGGTATCAGCTTCTGGCGCGGTTGGCACAGTAACCAACGGTGGCATAGGGGTTGCGCTGTCTGGTGTACAGGCTTCAGGTTCTGCTGGGACAGTAATTTATAACG
>SXGR01081268.1_pt1 | contig 41142 bp, 36 predicted proteins | sample 3174711 | NCBI WGS metagenome assembly SXGR01 (sample SAMN11356860, study PRJNA531348) | freshwater metagenome | isolation source: freshwater sample F1-60 | place: China: Fuxian Lake, Yuxi | collected 2017-12-25
GCGCGAGTGCCTGGAGATGCTGGGCTGCTATGGCGGGGGAAAGGTGAACAAGCTCGCAGAGATCGTCGCGGCGACCGTCCTGTGCGGGGATATCTCGCTTCAGGCGGCGATCGTCGCCGACGAGTGGGTCACCGCCCACGATGAGCTGGGCCGCAACCGGCCCTGACGACCGGCAATTAGTAGCACGACGCCGATAAAACGCGGCGGCGGAGCGGTTCGCATCTTGACTTGCTGCGCGACATGCGCAGCACCTCGCTGCTGGTGTGCGAGCTGTCGGCAGGCGTAGTAGCAGTCGAACCAATCAGCTCCTGCTCGCGCCCGACATGTTATTTTCAGTTCATGTCTTGGCGGCTACTTGGTTCTTGGCGGCTACTTGGTTCTTGGCGCATGCTCGGCATCGTGGCGACGGCCGTCGCGCTGGTGATGCTGGTGGGCTCGCTGGCCGTCGCGAATGCGCGCAGTACCGCTCCAGACCGGACGGCGGTTTGGCAAGCAGCGATGGCCGGAAGTCAGTTCGCGCGACCGTACGATCAAACAAGCGAACAGACCCGCTCGCCGAATAGGACGGTCCGCCAGTTGTTCAAGCTTTCGAGCGATTCACGATCAATTCGCGTGCGTTTCAGCAACTACTTCGGCAAAACTCCATTGACTATTAAGCAGGCATGGGCTGGCAACCCGGTAGCCAGCAGTACGGCGCGCCTCGTGAGTGGCTCTAACGTGCGCATGACGTTTGGCCGCAGGGGATCGATAAAGATCCCGCCGGGCGAGCAGGCTTGGAGTGACCCGGTCGACATCCGCGTGCGGGCCGGCGATCAAGTGGCGTTGAGCATCTACGCACCCGGCAGTCCGGTCTCGGGAAAGAACAACATCTTCCCTTACGCTTACGACGTTGCTGGAATGTACATCAGCACTCTCGGCGACCATGCCCGTGACTCCGGAGCTGGTGCGTTCCCGGCACTGGACGTAATTCCAGAGCCAAAGACATACTCAGCCGCAGCGTATTTCCCCGGCCAAGTGTGGTGGACCGATGTTGTAGCCGCGCGCACCAATTCGATCGGCACCGTAGTCGCTGTGGGCGATTCGATCACCGACGGATTTTACGCAGTTGGTCCGCCTGGGCAGCGGTGGACCGACGTCTTGGCGACGCGCCTCAACGCATTACCGGCAGCGAAACGCCTGTCGGTTTCGAATGCGGCGATCTCCGGCAACACCGTGTCCATCCAGCCAAATCCGTATGAACCGAGTCCGCCCTTCTGTTGCGGTCTTCCCGCTGTGAAGCGGCTGTGGCGCGACGCGCTGTCGGTGCCTGGAGTGGCCGCAATCGTCCTACTCGAAGGCTCAAATGACATCGCGGGAAGTACCCCGGGACAATGCTGCGATGTCCCGCCGAGTCCGCCGGGACAGGTCAAGGCGGCCATGCGCGACATCGTCAAGCGCGCTCACGCACGCAGCATTCCGGTGATTGGGGCGACGCTTATCCCGATGGACATGCCACTGGAAAGTGTGCAGGAGAAGAACCGACAGACGGTCAATGCTTGGATTCGTGGCAGCGGTGCCTTTGACGGGGTCATTGACTTTGACGCGATGGTCCGAGATCCCAAAGCGCCGTGGCAGATCTACGAAGCGTGGAAGGCGCCGGCGTGGCAGGGCAACAGCTACCACACGAATGCGATGGGGCAGACGGTGATGGGACAGGGGATAAATCTTGAGGTCTTCAAGGCTGTGCGCCCCGCAGGGATGACTCGATGAGAGGTCAAAGCGCCTTGGGACGGGCCTTCTGGGCCTGACGGCAGCGCGTCAAGTTCTTCTAGCTGATTGCGTTTCGCCCGAAGCCGGAGAGGGGATTCGAACCCCTGACCCCCTGTTTACAAGACAGGTGCTCTGACCAGCTGAGCTACTCCGGCGCGAGCGGTGAGTCTACGCGTCAGTCGCGTTCGACCGGCGGCATCACGGCGCCGATGATCCAGAACAGCGGGAAGAAGATGCCGATGATGAACATGATCCAGTGGCCCTTGCGCAGGCTTGTAATGCCGAGGACGACAAGCAGGACGAAATAGATGACTGCGAGGAGGCCCCAAACTGGGCCGCTGACGGCGAGGATCATTACTGGCTCTCCATTGGCTGGGTACCGATCGACGGATCCTACCCGACGGACGGGCGGTTTAGCGCGCGCTCGGTCTCGCCGAGCACGAAACCGAACAGCAGGTGGCGCCAAGTCGCCTGCGCGAAGGCGGCGCGGCTGCCGCTCAGCTTCGGCAGTTCATCGCGCGCAGGGTGAAAACGCTCGCTTAGCCCTACTGCAGGCCACGAAGCCAGATGCTCGGCCATTCCGGCGGCCGGCCCCTTAAGGAGGGGCGGCAGCGGGACGTGGGGCGCAACGTTGGCGTAAACAGCGCCAAAGAGGGCACCGTTTAGAAGGTGCATCGCTGCACCGATCGGCCTCCAGGCCGGCCCGCGAGTTGCAGCCTTGCCGAGCAGCTCTGTGTCGTCGTAGCGGATGCCGAAGATCCGCATGTCGATTGGCTGCTGAATCGCCCAAATGCCGCTGGCAATCGCTCCAGCCAGCGCGCCGCGTAAAGTTCGGTTCCGGTCAAAATCCATTGCCCTGAAGGTATCCAGATGCGGTGTAACCAAATGCGCCGGGATTGGTAAAGGCAGGTATGGAACGGGAGAAACTGCTTGAAAATGCTGGCGGCCACGGCGTAAACCGCGTCGTATTCCGCGTCGTGCGCACCTTCTTCCTGCCGTTCTTTCGCACCTACTTCCGCCTCAGCACGCTCGGCCGCGAACACGTGCCAAAGAGCGGCGCGACGATCTACGCCTGCAACCACCGCTCGTTCCTTGACCCGTTTGTAATCAGCGCGCTTGGACGCAGGCCGCTCTACTTCGTCGCCAAACGCGAACTCTTCGAGAAGAACCGTCTCCAAACGTGGTTCCTCAACAGCCTTGGCGCCTTTCCGATCGATCGCGGGCATGGCGATAACGACTCGATGGAGACGGCGCTGCGAATCCTTGCGCGCGGCGACGGCGTGATGATCTTCATGGAGGGAACGCGCGTGCGGCCCGGTCCGCTGGGCCACCCGCGCAGCGGTGTCGGGCGGCTCGCGCTGCAGAGCGGAGCCCCGGTCGTGCCGGTAGCCGTCATCGGCACCGAGAACGTTCGCCGCAAGTGGCGGATCTACCCAAGGAAGATCACCGTCCGCGCCGGCGCGCCGCTGACCTTCCCTCAGGTTGACGAACCCTCGCACGAACTCGCCAAGTCGGTCGCTGACCGGGTCTGGCCCTGCGTCGAGATGCAATGGGAGTGGCTCGGCGGCGCGGTTCCGCTGCGGCGCGTTGGAGTGGTCGGCGCCGGCGGCTGGGGGACAAGCCTCGCCGTCGCCCTCGCCCGCGCCGGAGTTGCAGTTGAGCTCGGAACCCAGGGCGCCGAGCAGGCGGCTGAGATCGCTGCCGCGCGCGTCAACGAGCGCTACTTGCCGGGCGTTGAGCTGGAGGCCGCGATCACCGTAACCGAGGCCTCCGCAATGGATCTCGAACACGCCGACGCCGTCTTTCTCGCCGTTCCCACCCGCGAGCTGCCTGCTGTCACCGGTGCAATGGCGCCTCGCCTCGGCGCGGCAACCGGTGTCGTCGTAACGTCGAAGGGGCTGGTGCCGCCCTCGGGTGAGCTGCCAACGCCCTATTGCGCGGCACGGATTGGCGACCGCCCGGTCGCTTGCCTCGGCGGCCCCGGCCACTCCGCTGATGCTCTCGAGCACGGCGCTGCGCTCGTCGTTGCGGGCAGCGACAAGGAATTCCTCGCGCAGCTGCGCCGCGCCTTCGCCGACGCCCGCTTCGATGTGACCCTGACCGCAGACACGACCGGCGTGGAGCTGGCTGGAGTGGCGACAAACGCAGCCGTCCTTGCCGCCACGACCGCCAGCGTCGCCGGCCCAAACGCGGCAGGGGCCGCAGCAGGCAAGGTCTTCTCCGAGGTTGCCGCCTACGCGGCGGCGCTCGGCGGCGAAGCCGAAAGCTGGACCGGCCTCGCAGGGGTGGGAGACCTCGTCGCCTCGGTTGTCGCCGCAGGCGGCCGCAACCGCCGCGCCGGCGAAATGCTTGCGGCCGGCGCTTCGGCGCAGGAGATCCGGCCGGAGATCGGCCAGGTCGCCGAAGCGCTCGACTCGCTGCCGCTGCTGGCCGAGTCGCTCGCCGCCGCCGATCTGCGCGCTCCCGCGATCGACGCTCTGGCCAAGGTGGTTGAGGGGCACATTGACGCCGCAAGCTTTGCCGAGTCCGTAATCCAACCGCGCCGCGTGGTCGGCGCACGCGTCGTCTAGGACGCGCGGGTACGCTCTGATGCGTGGACAAGGAGGAACTGGACCGGCGTTTCAGCGACTGCTACCGCGATCACCTTCGCGACGTCTACTCCTACTCGTATTACCGCGTCGGCAACCACCACGACGCCGAGGACCTGACCGAGCAGACCTTCCTGCAGGCCTACCGTCATTTCGAACGTGCGCTGGCAGAATCGGAAGGAAGGCCGCTGCGGCCGTGGCTGATTCGCATCGCCCACAACCTCGCCGCCAATCTCTACCGCGACCGCTCGCGCAAGCCGCAGACGAATATCGACGCGATCGCCGAGCCCGGCGCGCTGCACACGACCGAGCAGCTGGTCGAGGGGCGCGACGAACTGCGGCGGATTCTCGATTCGGTGCAGGAGCTGCCGGACGATCGCCGCGAAGCGCTGATCATGCGCTTTGCGCTTGGAATGAACAACAAGGAGATCGGCTGCGCGCTGGGTCGCAGCGAAGGGGCAACGAAGGTGCTGCTGCACCGCGCGATCAAGCAGCTCGAAACTCTCGTTGGAGAACCGCAGGAGGCCTAGAGCGATGAGCAGCCAGCCAAACCGGATCGACCTTGAAGCGCTGCTCGCTCAGGCGCTGGCGCCGGTAGACCCGCCTGATTACTTGATGAGCGACCTTGAAGACCGACTGAACCGAATCTCGGGGATCGCCGCCGACGAGCTTGACGCATGGGAGGCCGGCGCCTTCCATGACCCCCGTACCTGGGTGAGGCCGGCGGCGGCGCTGGCTGTTGGCACGGCCGCGGCCGGTGCGGCAGCGGTGCTTGGCGTGCGCCGCAAGCGCAGCCGTCAGCAGACCGCAGCGACCGGGCCGGTCGTCTTCGCACGCAAGGCGCTTGACACGATCGGCAACGAAGTAACGCGGCGCCTCGGCAGCTAGCCTCAAGCCATAGGCTAAGTAGCTAATTACTGTCGCCCGGCGCGACCACGGACGATCGCGATCACTTCCACCACAACCACCTGCTATCGCCACTCCTCGCGTGAGACCGCCGTCTCGTGCTCGGGCTGCGGCAAGCCGATCTGCACCGACTGCATGACGCCAAGCCCGGTTGGGATGCGCTGCCCTGACTGCGCGACCCAGAGCGGCAAGGCGGTGCGCCTGCCGGCGCTCAGCGGTCAGTCGGACAAGCCGGTCGTAACGCTTACGCTGATCGGCCTCTGCCTGCTCGGTTATCTGCTTTCCGGCGGTTTTCCATTCGGCACAGGGCAGAACCAGATCTTTTACGAGGGCGCGCTGGCGGCAGCCCCGATCGGTGCCGGCGGGCAGTACTGGCGGCTCGTAAGCTCCGGCTTCCTTCACGCCGGGCTGATGCACCTTGCCTTCAACATGATTCTGCTTTGGTTCATCGGCTCGCAGATGGAGCCGCAGCTCGGTCGCGCCCGCTTCCTGACGCTCTACGTCGTCTCGCTGCTCGGCGGCTCGTTCGGCGCGCTGATGCTGTCGCCCAACGCTTTGACGGTCGGCGCCTCGGGTGCAATCTTTGGCCTGATGGGCGCAGCCTCAGCGATCATCTACGCCCGCGGCGGCAATCCGCTCCAGAGCGGCATCGGAATCTTGCTGGTCTTCAACCTCGTCTTTAGTTTTGTGCTCTCAAACGTTTCGATCGGTGGTCACCTCGGCGGGCTCGCGGCCGGGGCACTCGCCGGTGGTGCCTTCGTGATGGCCGAGAAGCGTGGACAACCGGCGCTCGGCTGGGCGGCCTGCGCGGGAATCGCAGTGGTCGCAGTGGTTGGTTCTCTGGTGCTGGCTACGGCCTCGGTCTCGGTCTTCATCGGCTAGATCAGCAGGTCGAGCGCCGGGCCTGGTGCCTCGGGAACAACGTCGGGGTGGAGCACGTGGGCGATGATCTCAAGCCCATCAACGAGCCTTGGGCCGGGGCGCGAGAAGGTCGCTGAACCGTCGATCGCGACGATCCGCTGCGCGCCGGTTGCGACGAGCTGCTGGCGGTGCTGCTCGGCCGCTTCCAGCGCGCCTGCTGCATCAATCCCGCACGGCATCACAAAGACCACCCGCGGCTCGGCTTCGATCACGGCATCCCAGCTGCTCTGCGGCGAGGGCTCGCCCGGCAAGCCGAGCAGATCAACACCGCCGGCGATCTCGATCAGCTGCGGCGTCCAGTGGCCGCCGATGAAAACAGGGTCGAGCCACTCGATTGCGACTGCGCCGATCATCGGCTGGTCCGCGACGGCCGCTTCGATCGCGTCAACGCGGGCGCGCTGGCTGGCGATCAGCGTTAGCGCTTCACGCTCACTACCGGTTGCTTGCGCGACGGTGCGGATGTCAACCATCGTTTCGCCAAAGGTGTTTGGGTCGAGCGCGATCACCTTCGGCTTGCTTTCGATCCGCTCGGCGACGCTGACGACGTCGTCGTAGCTGACGGCGCAGACGGGGCAAAGCGCCTGCGTAACAATCAGGTCAGGCTCCAGCTCAGCGAGCAGTTGCTCGTCGAGCTGGTAGATCGCTTCGCCCTTGCCGGTGATCTCGCGAACCGCGGCGTCGATCTCGGCTGCCGAGAGGCCCGGTTCCAGCAGATCGCGCGTTACCGCCGCAGCGTCGGCGGCCTCCGGCGGCCAATCGCACTCGTGCGTCACGCCGACGACTTGGTCGCCAAGGCCAAGCGCGAAGCAGATTTCGGTGGCGTGGGGGACGAGGCTTACAATCCGCACCCGTCAATCGTACGGAAATGGCTCTACACTCGCGCCATGGATCGACTAGAGAACGATGTGATCGAAACAGCAATCGCCGACGGCGAGTGGCGCAACGAGGACGGCGGAATCGTCCGCGACTACTCGCTGCCTAACTTTGAGTCGGCAATCCAGTTCGTCCACAGCGTCGCCGGTGTAGCCGAGGTAGCTAACCATCACCCCGACATCTTGATCCACAGCTGGAACCAAGTGCGCATTACTTGCACGACCCATTCTGAGGGCGGCGTCACCGACGCTGACCTCGCTTTGGCCAAGCAGATCGACGAACTGGCCTAACTTTGCTTTTTCGGCCCCGCGGCCGGTAGAGTTCGAGTTGATCATTAGTGCCTGACGACCTTCCGCGAAGTACCTCCCCACAGGCCCCGACGCGATGACCGCGCTGCTAATTGTTGCGATCTTCGTGCTGATAGCGGCCAACGGCTTCTTCGTTGCCGCCGAGTTCGCGCTCGTGCGCGCCAGCAGCGGCCGCCTGCAGGCTGAGGCCGAGGAGGGCGTTCGAGGCGCCGCGCGAGCCGCGGCGCAGCGGGAAGACCTTAGCCAGTACCTATCGGCCTGTCAGTTTGGAATAACGCTCGCTTCGCTCGGAATCGGCTTCCTCGGCGAACCGGCGATCGCAACGCTGCTTGAGCCGCTGCTCGGCGGCCCACTCGCGCACGGCGCAGCGGTCGCCGCTTCGGTTGCAATCGCCTACATCCTCGTCACCTCGCTACACGTGACCGCCGGTGAGCAGATCCCGAAGATGTTCGCGATCGTCAAGGCAGAGCGTGTTGCGCGAGCTTGCGCCAATCCGCTGAATATCTTCGAGGTCGTGATGCGCCCATTCATCGCCTTGCTCAACGGCGCTTCAAACGCAGTGCTGCGTCTAATACGGATCGATCCGCAAGCCAGCCTTGACGAAGGTGGAACGCCCGATGACCTCAAACTGTTGATCTCGCAGGCCCAGATCGGCGGCAAGCTCGACCCTGGTGAGGCGACGATGCTCGCTGGCGTCTTCCACCTCCATGAGCAGCAGGCCCGTCAGGTGATGACGCCGATCCCTGCCGTTGTGGTGGTCGATGTAACCGACAATGTCGAGACGGCGCTGCGCAGCTGCATTAGCTCCGGCCACACAAGGCTGGTCGTAACCGAGGATCGCAGCGCCGAGCACGTCCGCGGCACCGTTCACGCCAACTCGCTGATTGAGCTCTACCTCGAAGCGGGCGCCGAAGCTTCGATCGAGCCGCTCGTCCGTGACGCCGTTATCGTGCCCGAGACGAAGCCGCTCGACGACCTACTCGCCGACCTTCAGCGCGCGCGCTCATCACTGGCTGTGGTGATCGATGAGTATGGCCGTACCGCCGGCCTTGTAACGGTTGAGGACATCGTCGAAGAGGTCGTCGGCGAGATCGATGATGAAACGGACCCGACGGCGCGCTCTGTTCGCAAGCTTGCAAGCGGCGGCTGGTCCGTTAGCGGCCACGTCCCAATCTCAGACCTGCCCGACTTCGGCATCAACCTGCCGGCCGACAGCGACGCTTACAACTCGGTCGGCGGACTCGTTTTTCACAAACTTGGAAAGATGCCGGAGCGTGGTGACACAGTTACCGTTGAGGGCTATCGCCTGCGAGTTGAGTCGGTGCGCGAGAACCGCATCACCGCGGTGCGTATCAGGCCGGTCGTCGAGCAGTCCTGAGCCGATCAAAGGATCAGTTTTGGCCCCTCAACCAAGACCGGCCCGCTGGGGGAGCGGACCGGCCGGTCAATCTGGGAGGAGGAACATCCATGAAGAATGTTCTAGACCTCATGGTGCAGGAAAATCCTGAACGGTCGCTAAAGAATTTGTGCCGTAGTTGTTACTGATTCCCCGCCGGTGTTTACGCCTGCCGAGGCGCGCAGCCGGGCCTAGCCCGTGACGCCGGGCTTGATCGGTGGGCACTTCGTGATCGATTGGGGAGAGACGGGTCTGCTGACTCTGGTCGAACACTTCTGCGGCACGTAGATGATGATCGTGCCGCGCAAGGTCATCGTGTACCAGCGCCCTGCATAGGCGGGCTGAACCATCCATGCCAGGTCGGTCGGGCCGTTGGTTGCGGACTGGGCGACAGTCTTCCCTGTCGCCTCGTTGACCCAGAGGACGCTTTCGGTCCAAGTTCCAGTCTGCACCTGCGACGGGAAGTTAGAGCTGAGGTACTGCGATGAAAGCACACGGTTGCTCGACGGCCCGGACGCCGTGAAGTAGTCGGAGGTTCGCCAGTCAGGGCGACTCCACTTGACCTTCATCTTCCCGGAGGATTGGTTGAGATGGACTGCGAAGACGCCACCCATGAGCATGTCCTGCATGAAGATCAAGTTCTTCTGGGGGTCGGTCGAGAAGCTTGCCGGCGCGTTGCTGGACTTACCGGCGGGAATAGTCATTCCCCATGGGCAGATGCGGTGAATATTGGCGGCGTCGCTCATCTTCGCTGCAACGGCACAGACCGGTACTCCCGGCGCTTTAACCGGAGGCGAGGCGTTGTTGTTGAAGATCACCCACTTTCCCACCGGAACCGGTGCATCACCCGTGGTCTGCCCAGCCAGGAGGTACGGCGGCTGCCAGCTGGTGTCTTCATTAAGGGTCTTCGTTTTCGGGTTCCAAGTAACTCGGACTCCACGGGTTGCGCCCGCGAGGTACATATCTGTGTTGCCGCCGTTCGCGACTAGCGTCGGTCGCGCGGCGACCGGTTGGCTTAGCTTGATAGCTGTGATGTTCGCCAGCGTCACCGAACTAACCGCCACGACCGTGGTGTCCGGCTGCGGTCCATAATCTGTCGTGCACATTGACATCGCTTGGTTGCCCTGAATCGTGCAACCAGTCGAGCGATTTTGACTCTTCAGCAGGATTGTCCCTGTCGAGTCGGGGGCTATGGCGAAGCCATCGAAGTTCGCATCGATCGCCTCGCCGTCGAGGATCGGCTGCTCGGCGGAGGCGACGATCTTGCCTGTCGTCGGGTTCAGCTTGTAGATCGTGGGGCCGACTACAACAACGACCCAGCCACCCTTCACGACGGCGCCGCTAGGGGCAGCGATCCATTGCCCTGGCGCGATCGGGAGTGAGGTGCGCCAGATCTGGGCACCTGTGGCCGGATCAAAACGCGCAACGTAAGGGCCTGCGGTGTAGGAGGGGATCGGCGTTCCTGGAGAACCGCCAATAAGGAAGGCGGCATTTGGGCCGCCTTGGATGATCATTTGGATCTGCCCCGGGTATACCGTCGGTGACAGGTACTGCGCTACTTGGAACTTGTTATTGCTGATGTTCGCGCCACCAGCGAATGTGGCGCATGGCTGCAGGCCACTGTGGACCGCGTCGACCACCTCGGGCGCGCCGATCGCTGGCGCGTAGTTGGTGAAGTTGTTGGCCGGGTCGGCGGCGTAAGACTTCATGCAGGCAACTTCCTGCTTGATTAGGGACTGCTTGCTTGCGGCGTCGGACTGCACCGGCGCAATCGCGGCGACGACCAAGGCAGCAGCGGCCAGGGGGCAAGCACTCTGTTCATGTGCCTTGCCTCCCGCTCGCCATCAGAAGCGGAGCGCCTCGGCTTAGTAGTCATAAAAGCCGCGGCCGCTCTTACGTCCGAGCGCGCCTTCGGCGATGAGTGCCTGAACACGCGCTGGGGCGGGAGAGCCAATCTCATCGCCGATAGCGGCCGAGACGTCAAGGCCAACGAAGTCGAGCAGCGCCAGCGGCCCCATCGGGTGGCCGGCCCCGAGTTTCATAGCTTCATCAACGTCTGCCGGGTCCATTCCGGTCTGGTCGAGGAAATCGACGGCCGAGAAGAGGTAAGGGAAGAGCAGGCGGTTAACAACGAAGCCGGGCAGGTCTGGAACCGGTACGGCCGTCTTGCCGAGCGCCTCGCAGAGCGCCGCGGCGCGCTCACGCGTGGCCTCGGTCGCCTCATCCGGAAAGGCCAGCTCGATCAGCGCCATCCGCGGAACAGGGTTGAAGACGTGGAGGCCAACGAAACGCTCCGGTGATCCACTGGCGCGGGCAAGCTCGCCGACCGAAAGCGAAGAGGTTGTCGTTGCCCACAGCGCGTCATCGGACGAAACGGAAGCGATCGTCGCGAATACCTCGCCCTTGATTGCCGGGTCCTCAGCGACCGCTTCAACGAAGACGGTTGCGCCGGCCGTGTCGGCAGGGTCGGTGGTGACGGTCACGGAGCCCGGCCCGGCTTCGTCGCCCATCTTGCCTACCTGCTTTTCGATTGACGCGCGGGCGCGATCGGCCGATTCCTCGCTGCGTGCGAGCAGCGTTACGTCACCGGTTTTCGTGGCAACTGCGGCCAGCCCACAGGCAATGGCGCCGCTGCCGATAACTGCGATCTGTTCAGGCATCGGCGGAACCCTACCGATCGGCCTGCCTGCGCACCAACTGGCCGATCGGCCAGCCAAGTCGGTACGCTTGCCGCTGTCCCGCAAATCTGAACTCGAAAGGTCTTATTCCGTTATGCCGCTACAGGGCCGTGAAGTAGTCATCGTTGAAGCCGTTCGCACCCCGATCGGGCGCGGCCACAAGGAGAAGGGCTACTACAAGGACACGCACCCTGCAGCGCTGCTGGCTCGCAGCTACGGCGAGCTGATGGACCGCACGGGAATGGACCCGCACGAGGTTGACACCGTGATCGCAGGCTGCGTTCAGCAGCTCGGCGAGCAGGCTCTCAACATCGGCCGCAACGCTTGGCTCCAGGAAGGGCTGCCGATCGAAACTTCAGCGACGACGATCGACACGCAGTGCGGCTCAGCTCAGCAGGCCGTCGGATACGGCGCCGCGCTGATCGCAACCGGCGTCCATGACGTCGTCATCGGCTCCGGCGTTGAGCACATGGGCCACCTGCCGTTCTCGGCGGGAAGGGAGACGCAGGACAAGTACGGCCACGCCTTCACGCCTGAGCTGATGGCTAAGCACAACATCGTCGGCCAGGGCCTCGGCGCCGAGATGATCGCCGACCAGTGGGAGATTCCCCGCTCCGAGCTCGACGAGCTGGCGGTTCGCTCGCACGCGCTCGCCAACAAGGCGACCGAGAACGGAAGCTTTGCTCGCGAGATGGTCAAGATCGAGATTGACGGAAACGTTCTGACAGTCGACCAAGGGATTCGCCCCGACACCAACATCGAAAGGCTTAGCGAGCTGAAGCCAGTCTTCAAGCCTGATGGCAAAGTGACTGCCGCCAACGCTTCGCAGATCTCAGACGGCGCCGCCGCGGTGCTGATGATGACGCGCGAGAAGGCCGCTGAGCTAGGCCTAACGCCGCGCGCGATCATCGTTGATGAGACCAGCGTCGGCTGCGACCCGGTGAAGATGCTTGAGGGCCCGATTCCGGCAACGGCGAAGATCCTCGAGCGCAACAACATGACGATCAACGACATTGACTTCTTTGAGGTCAACGAAGCCTTCGCTCCCGTTGTTGCCGCCTGGGCACGCGAGCACAACCCAGACATGGACCGCGTCAACGCGCGCGGCGGAGCGATGGCGCTCGGCCACCCGCTCGGTTCAACCGGCGCGCGCCTGCTGACGACGCTGCTTCACGAGCTTGAGGACGAGGACAAGGAGTACGGCCTCGTCACGATGTGCTGCGGCGGCGGAATCGGCACCGGCACGCTGATCAAGCGCGTTTAGAGCTCAGGTTCAGCTTCGCCGCCGCTGGCGCGTAGCGCCTCGGCGATCGACTCAGATATTGGGGTCGACTTGTCGGCGACATAGTCGTAGCCGACAAGTGCTCCCCAGCCTTCAGCCAGAGTGCGGCCGTCGCTATCAGAGGTCATTAGGAACTCGGTGCGGAAGCTGGAGCGCTTCAGCGCGCGCGGACGGATGAAGGTCCGCACCTCTTCGTCGAAGAGACCCGGCGAGCGGTAGTTGATGTGCGCTTCGGCGAAGATCAGCCCAACCTTGTGCTCGGCCTCGACCGGGCTGTGCGAAGCGACCAGAGACTGAATGAAGGCGATCCGCGCGCTCTCAAAGAAGCCGAGGAAGGCGACGTTGTTGAGGTGGCGCATCGCGTCGAGGTCGCCGAAGCGAATTCGATCAACGTACGAGAACGGCCAGCCTTCACGTTCTGTCGCTACTGCCATTGGAAACCGACCTCGCTAATAGCGACCGGCAGCGGGCTTGGGGGCAAGCCGGCGGCGACAACCGGCTCGTTGTAACCTCTTGGGGCGACGTCGTTGGGGCCGTCCGGGTGGAAGCAGGAGGCAAGGTACTGAATCTGCCCGCGACCGACACCAAGCTCAAACTGGCCGCCGCCATACATTGCGATGCCGCGCTGCTCGCAGACGTCATAGGCGCGGAAGAGCTCGCTCAGAGGGCCAAAACGCGAGGGCTTGATGTTGACCATCGTCGGTTGGAAGGGGAGCGCGTCAATGTCGGCGACCGAGTTGATGTTTGCGTCCCAAGTAATCCGCTCGCGGGCGTCGGTGAGCACGGCGTCGATCTCAGCGGTCAGCTTTGGATCCTCGATCCAAGTGTTTGGAAGCTCTGCGAGAACACGCGCGTAGAAGAGCGGGTCGTCTGGCGTGTCAACTTCCGTTCCTTCGTAAAGCCCTTTGAAGTCGAGTACTGCAGCGCAGCCACTGTCAGCGACGGCCCGCAGTGTTGCTTCGTCCCACTCGGGAGTTGGGTCGAGCTTGAACTCCAAGTTCGGGTATAGAGAGAGCCGCTGTTCGAGCGGCGCCAAAATCGCCGGAGCTTCGCCGAGTCGCAGCGAACAGACGAAGCGAAGCGGCCTTGGCGTCAAACCAAGGCGCTGGTGGAGCGACTGTCCGGCTTGACGCAGGGTCAGGTCGAGTGCGGCCGACTCAAATCCCCAAATTCTGTAGTTGTGGGAGATCTCGCGGACGGGGGGCTGTGGAAAAAGATCGAGCCCTTCGAGCGCTTGGCAGAAGCTCCCCAGCGTCCACTCGCCGGCCAGTGGTAGCGGCGCGCCCCAAGCCTGCAGCGCTACGTGGTCTTCGTTGTCGTAGGTGACGTCCTCGCCGCTGCCAGTCTCGCCCGCGCCACTGAAGCTGATTGTCGTCGTCATCCGCAGAAAGCCGGATGAAACGTCCGCCTGCTGCCCGCTCAGCTCGTGACTGTCGATCGTCAGCGGCAGCTCAGCAAGACGGTCGAAGCTTGCCATCACGGAGCTTCTGGGCTTTGCGCTTCAAGCCGCGCAATCAACTCGTCCAGCTTGATCTCGTCGAGCCCTTGGCTGACCGCTTCCAGCTCACCGGCGCAATACTCGACCAGCGCGCGCCCTTCCTTGACCAGCTCCAGCGTTTCGCGCAGCCCTGCCTCGCCGGAATCGAGCCTGCGGATTATCTCCTCAAGGCGGGCGGTCGCAAGCTCGTAGCTCTGTTCAGGCTCAGTCATCGATGCCCGTGATCTTCGCATCAACTGCGTTGTCTGCGAACTGAAGACGAAGATCTTCCGCCGCGCGGGCCTGCGCAGCGCTTGTGATCACGTTCCCCTTGCCATCGTCAACCATCGCGTAACCGCGCTCAAGCACTCCCTTCGGATCATGCGCGGAGAGCGCGATCGAGAGGCCTTCGAGCGTGCGCAGGCGGGCGAGCTTGTCGGGGCCTGCACCGGCGAGCGCCTTGCGCGCCAGCACCTCAGCGACAGTCGCTGAACGTTCGCGTTCAAGCACAAGGCGTCGCTGGCCGGCGGCGCGCAGCTCACGCGCATCCTGGTGAAGTTCACGCCGCTGGTCCGCGATCTGCGTTCCCGGCACGCGCGCCAGCGCCGCTAAGGCGCGTGCGCGGCCGACTACGGCGCCCTGCGCGTTGCGCGAGAGCGCGCCGATTAAGGCGCGCAGCGCGGCGCGCTCGCCGTTGATGTCGAGCGGCACTGCGGCCTCGGCGGCGTGGGTTGGCGTTGAGCAGCTCTCGGCCGCGACGTCGTCAATCAGCGTTTGGTCGGTGTGGTGGCCAACGCTGGCGATCACCGGCACGCGCAGCAGCGCGACGGTGCGGCAGAGCGTTTCGTCGCAGAAGGCAAAAAGGTCGGCCAGCGAGCCGCCGCCGCGGGCGACGATGATCGTCTCGACCTGCTGAATCCCGGAAAGATCAGTTAGCGCCTGCGTTATCGCAGAAGCTGCCCTGCGGTCCTGCACCGGCGCGAAGCCCCAGACCAGAGTGCCTGCCCAGCCGCGACGCTCGAGCCCGGCGAGAACGTCATCACGCGCCTTCCCTGTTTCGCTAGTGATCACGCCGATCGTGTGCGGCAGATGCGGCCGCGCCAGGAGCTTCTGTGGTTCAAAGAGTCCCTCGCCCTGAAGTTGGCGCCGCAGCACCGCCAGCTGCGCTAGCAGATCTCCTTCACCGGCTGCGCGAAGCGCCGTCACCTCAAATGAGAAGGAGGGAGAGGAGGTCTTGCTGCCGGGGTAGTAGTCGGGGCCGCCGGCAACGACGATCTGGGCGCCGTCTGAGAGCGAAGAGCCAACCTCACCGAGGGCTTCGAACTTGTTCGTCCACATTGCGCAGGGCACAGCGCCGCGCGCGTCGCGCAGCTCAAAGTAGACGCGCGCCTTTGACCTCCTCAGCGTCCAGATCTCACCAAACAGTTGAAGCCTTGCGCGGCCGCGCAGCTCCTCGCGCAACATCTCGGCGTAGGCGCCAACTGGGAACGGCCCCTTCAGCGCGCTGCCCTCGATTCCGGCTGGGATCTCGGGGCTCTCGTCCATCGCCCCGGGCCGGCTAGCGCAGCTTCGGGTCGATTACGCTGGCCAGCGGCTCGAGCCCTTCGCTCTGCTGCCCGCGGATCTCGCCGTCGTAGCCGAGCTCGTCGAGACGGGCGATCTGCAGCTGGCCTTCGAGCCGCGCGGGGTGCCCAGCGGGAAGATCCTCAATCAAGCGACGAATCCGGTTGCGTAGTTGGAGCGAAAAGTGCGGCGTTGAGGCATGAACGAGCTTGCGAACGTCATCAACGCTGATGTCGAGTGCCTGGCTTGGGTTGTTGGAGGGCGTCTGGGATTCACTCATCGGGCTGCTGCCTCTTTCGTTACCGGAGCAATCTCCAGCAAGCTATCGATCGTAGCCTGCGCGCGGTCGGTTACGGCCGTCGGGTCGCCAATTATCCAAGCGTGGTTGTAAACGCCGCGCACCGGGTCGGATGAGTAACCGGGGCGGATGTCGCGCAGATAGTTGGCAACATCGGGCGGCAGGCTGCCGTCGCGGCCAACCAGCAGCAGCGGGCCATAACTGCCACTGGCCGAAAGCGGCGCGGCTCCACCGGCCGTCAACGGAGCGGCGACGTTGGTGAAGACGAGGCCATGACCGGGGTCTACGATTCCCCAGCCAAAGTTACCGTCACGGAAGCGTGCAAATGCGATCGCGTTGGCGCTGGCTGGCCTTGCGCCGACCCTCGTAACTTGACCGAGCGCCGCTAGCTCGCGGGCAACATTTTCGGAGATCACCGAGCTCGGCCCGAGGATGTAGATCTTCGGCTTGCCGTGAGCCTTTACCGCTGCCGCCGTCGCAGCGGGGAGCTTGTCGCGGCCGCTGAAGAGAATGCTGTCCCCCGACTTTGCTGCCCACGAAGCGGCCGGCATCGCCATCTCCGGCGATTCGGACGAGGCGATCACGACGGCTGTGCTCCAGCGCCCCGCGATGCGTGCCTGGTAGGCGTCGATGCGCGCCGCCAGCGTAAAGGGGTCGTCGCCACCGATTGAAAGCGACTTCAGCGATGTCGGCGATCCTGCCGCGCCGAGGCGTACTACCTGCGGCCCGTCCTTTCCGGCGCCGCTTGGCGAAAGCGCGCTGAGAGCTGACTGCGTGGCGGCGGGAAGCTCAGCGCCTTCGGTCAGCAGCATCGGCGCGTGAAGCGGCGCCGCCATCAGTACTGCGCCGGCGATCGTCGCCTGCCAGCTGCCGGAGTCGGCGAGAACTACCGAAAGTGGGCGCTGGCTCGGCCGCGAGCCCGGGTAGACGGCGCGCGCGGCCGAGGCCGCAACCGAAGCCGGCGAGCTTGCCCAGACGCGGGTCGTGTTTTTCGTTGCGGCGCTGGGAATAGCAGCGACGGTTTCGCCGGGCGCTGCCTGCGCGCCCGATGAACCGTTGGTGCCTGCGTCGCCTGCGCGCCCGCAGCCTGCGGGCATCGCGATCATCAGAGCAAAACTGCCGATTGCGAAGCAACGGCGTAACGAGTTGGGCAGCATTGGCGCGAGCCTAGCGGCGAGCTATCGCCGACTCAGTCTGGAATTAGGCCCTCGCCTGTGAACTCCTCGCCGGCCTCTTCGAAGCTGAGGTCGTCGGGGGGAATAATAACGTCGGAGACAGAAAGGTCATCGTCAGCGATGACGGTGCCCTCAGAGCGAACTAGAGCCAGCAACGCGTCAAAGTTCTGCTGAAAGCCTTCGTGGTCTCCGGCTTCGACGGCCGCAACGGCGGCGTTGTCGAGCTCATTGACGCGGGCAAGCGCGTCGTCATCGAGCCGGTACTGGTTTTCTGAAGCGATTCGGATAATCATTTCGCTGGCTCCTCTCCTGCTTCAAGTTCTGCCGGCGGCGTTCCAGCGTCAAGCTCGGCCTTCATCCGCGCCATGTCGTCTTCGACGGCGCTGGCGCTCGAGAGCTCGGCGAGCTGACGATCGATGTCGTCGTTACCGTCACCGAGTGTCGTCAGGTCGTCGAAGGTGCCGGCAGCCTCCAGCTCTTCCACGGCTGAGGCGCGAGCCTTCATGTCCTCCGTCTTGTCGACGGCGCGCTGCATCGCGAGGCCAACGTCGGCCATCTCCTCGCCTACGCCAGTCGCTGCCTCGGAGATTCGGACCTGCGCTTCGGCCGCTGAGTACTGGGCCTTGATTGTCTCCTTCTTCGTGCGGAAGGCTTCGATCTTCGCGCGCAGTTTTGCTTCCGAGTCGGTCAGCTTCTGCTGCTGGCCCTCGAGCTCGGCGATCTGCGAGTCGAACGACTGCAGCTCGGTCTGGGCGATGTTCTTGCGCTCCAACGCCTCGCGCGCCAGCTCCTCATTGCCTTGGGCGAGCGCTTGGCGGGCCTGAGTGTCGAGCTTCACAACCGACTGCTCAAGCTTCTCCGACTGCATCTGCAGGCGCTTTTTGGCCGTTACGACTTCAGCGATTCCCTGCTTCACCTTCTGCAGCGACTCAAGCTGCTTCTGGTAGCTGTAGTCGAGCGTTTCGCCCGGATCTTCAGCGCGGTCCAAAACCTTTGAAACCTTCGCTTTTATGACGGTTGACATGCGCCCACTTAGACCAGCCACTTGTGCTCCTTAAGGTCGACTTAACAAGATTCTTCCCAAGCCTAGCGGCAGGGCGTTGCTAAGCTGCGATCAGGCCGAGTTCCTCACCGATATGAGTGAGGAAGCGGGGGACCCAACGGAGGCTTTGGCCTTCAGGGGCGAATACCGGGCATTGCCGCCTGGTTAGCGTTTTTTTGCGCGAGCCCGTCAGCTCACCTCGCAGGCCTGATTGCAGTGATTGCCAATGAGCAAGTCGACCAATAGCTTCCGCGCTCTGATGCGCCCCCGCCTTTCCCTGCTCGCTCTCGTGGCGATCCTTCCTGCCGTCCTTTGGGCGGTCGTTCCGGTCGGCTCGCTCGGTGCCTCCAGCGACGCCAAGCTCAGCGACCTCAAGAACAAGATCGAGAAGACGCAGTCGCAGGTTGATTCGAAGAAGGGAACCGAAGGCGTTCTCACCTCAGAGGTTGCCAAGTGGCAGTCGAAGATCAACGCCCTTCAAGCCAAAATCAACAAGCTGCAGAGCCGCCAAGATGAAATTCAGGTTGGCCTCAATCGCGAAACCAAAGAGCTGACCGAGATTCAAGATGAGCTGCGCAAGCAGCGCCGCCGACAGGTCGTGATGAAGGCCCGGCTCGAAGAGGGTCGCCGCGTGCTCGGCCAACGCCTGTTTGAGCTCTACCGCGCCGACGCGCCGACGCTGATCTCGGTCGTGCTTGATTCGAAAGGCTTCGCCGAGCTGCTTGAGCGCAGCGAATTTCTCCAGCGGATCGGCGAGCAGGACAGGCGCGTGATCACGCTTGTTCGCGAGGCACGAGTCGAAGCGACCGTCAGCGCCAACCGCCTTGGCACGCTCGAAGGCCGCCAGCAGAAAGTTACCGCGCGAATCAAAGTAAAGCGCGATGCTGTCGCTTCAATCAAGCGCGAACTCGTGTCCACGCGCGGTGGCTTCGACCAAAGCAAGGAGCGCAAAGCGACGCTGCTGGCCAGCGTCAAGAGCGACCGCCGCAAGCTTGAGGGCGCGCTTTCAGAAATGATTGAAACGCAGGCCAAGATTGAGGGCGTGCTGGTAAACGGCGGACCGATCCGCCAAGGTTCAGGTTCGATGGTTTGGCCGGTCAACGGGCCGATCACATCGCCCTTCTGCGAGCGCCGCGCGTGGGAATCCTGCCACCCTGGAATCGACATTGGCGTTCCAGCAGGAACGCCAATCCGCGCTGCCGACAGCGGTACAGTCCGAGTCGCCTCGATGAACGGCGGCTACGGCAACTACACCTGCGTCGCGCACAGCGCATCGCTCTCCAGCTGCTACGCCCACCAATCGCGCTACGCCGTGAGCGTCGGCCAAAATGTCAGCAAGGGTCAGGTAATCGGCTACATCGGCTGCACGGGGTTCTGCTTCGGTGACCACCTCCACTTCGAGGTGCGAATCAACGGTCAAGTGACCAACCCGATGAACTACCTCTAGCCTTTCTCCAATGCAGCCGGAGATCGACCTTTTCGGGCTGCCGGTAAAGACCTTCGGGCTGATGTTCGCGCTCGCCTTCCTTGCCGGCGGCGCCGTGCTCCACCGTCGCCTGCTGGAGCGCGGGCTGCCCGGCGACTGGGCCTATGAGGCGATCTTCGCGGCGCTCGCCGGCGGCCTCGTTGGCGCGCGGCTGATCTGGATTGTCGAGAATCTCGACTCGGTCGATGGCGACGTGCTCGGCAGCATCTTTTCCGGCTCTGGGTTGGTCTGGTACGGAGGGGCGGCCGGCGGCGCTTTGGCGGTGATCGTCTGGGCGCGTTGGCGCGGCTGCCTTGAGATGGCGACCTTCGACCTCGCTGCGGTGCCGCTCGCACTCGGCTACGCGATCGGCCGAATCGGCTGCCAGCTCTCCGGTGACGGCGATTACGGCAAAGCCTGGGATGGACCGTGGGCGATGGGCTACCCAGACGGCACTGTGCCGACGGCGCCGGGCGTGACCGTCCACCCAACGCCGATCTACGAGACGCTGGTGATGGGCCTGATCGCTTGGCTGCTGTGGAACCTGCGTGACCGCGTGCGGCCAGGAGTCTTGTTCGCGCTTTGGCTGCTGCTCGCCGGGCTGGAACGCTTGCTGGTTGAGTTCTTCCGCCGCAACGAGATCGCGGCGCTCGGCCTGACCCTGCCGCAGTTGCAGAGCCTTGCGATGATCATCGGCGCGCTGATCTGGCTGGCAGTCGTCTTCCGGCGCCATGGTTCGGTCACATTGCCTAGGCAGAGTGGAATGATGCGCGCCAATGGCTGAAACAGAACTGTTGGAGAACGTCTACCCAATCGGGAGCAGACTCAACGAGCTCGGAAGGCTCGAGGTCGGTGGCTGCGACGTTGTAGAGCTGGCGGCCGAGTTTGGCACTCCCGCCTACATTGTCGCCGAAGACGACTTGCGCGCCCGCGCCCGCGGCCTCCAGTCCGCCTTTGGCGCTGCGAGCGATGACTTTGAGCTCATATTTGCTTCGAAGGCCTTTCCCTGCGCAGCGATCTGTGCGCTCTTTGCCGAGGAAGGCTTTGGCTGCGACGTCGCCTCAGCCGGTGAGATGGCAATCGCGCTTTCCGGCGGAGTTCCCGCCGCGAAGATTCAGATGCACGGCAACGCAAAGAGCGAGCTCGATCTTCAGCGCGCCGTCGAGCTTGGGGTAGGCGCGATAGTGGTTGACAACCTTCGTGACCTTGACCGGCTCGAGCGGCTCGTCGAGAGCCCGGCGAAGCAAAGGGTTTATTTGCGGGTCGCGCCCGGAATTAATCCCGACACGCATCCGGCGATCTCAACCGGCGGGCCGAACACGAAGTTCGGCTTCGATCTTGAGCACGCGCCGGCTGCGATCGCCCGCGCTCAGCAGATCGGCTCGCTCAATCTCGCCGGCCTGCACTTCCACATCGGCTCGCAGATCTTCGATCTTTCCCCATTCGAAGGCGCGCTACAGAGCCTCGCCAGCCTCGGCGACTTCAAGGCCTACAACCTTGGCGGCGGACTCGCCGCTGCCTACACGGCGCAGGATCAGCCGCCGAGCTACGCCGAATACGCGGCGGTCAAGGCGGGTGCGCTGGAGAGCGTTTTCGGGCCTGGCCACCGCCTGCTTGACGAGCCAGGCCGCGCACTGGTAGCCAACGGCTGCGTCACGCTTTACAGCGTTGAGTCGGTCAAGCGGAATGTTGATACCTACGTCGCCGTTGACGGTGGCATGTCCGACAATTTGCGGCCGATGCTTTATGGCGCTCGCTACGAGGCAGAGATTGCCGACCGTTTCGGCGGTGGCACCGCCTGCCATCTGGTTGGAAAACATTGCGAATCGGGCGACATTCTGATCCGTGGCGCCGATCTAAATCAGCCGGCTGCAGGAGATCTGGTCGTTGTTCCGGCCACGGGGGCGTACGGTCATGCAATGGCCAACAACTACAACGGCGCTTTGAGGCCACCTGTGATCTTTGCGAGCAATGGCGACGCGCGCGTCGTCGTGCGCCGCGAGAGCGACGACGACCTCTTGGTCCGTGATGTCTGAGCAGCAGCTGAAGATTGGCTTGCTGGGCCGCGGGACGGTAGGAGCGGCCTTCGCTGAGCTGGTCGAAGAGCGCGCCGACGAGGTCGCTGGGCTGACCGGTCGACGCCCCGTGATCAGCGGTGTACTGACGCGCAGCGAAGGTGATGCCTCGGCGATTATCGCCGAGGCCGACCTGATCGTCGAAGTGATCGGTGGAACCGAGCCGGCGCGCGAATACGTGCTCGCGGCGCTGAACGCCGGGTTGCCGGTAGTCAGCGCCAACAAGCAGCTGCTTAGTCGCCACGGCCCTGAGCTCTGGGCCGCAGCCACGGCGGGCGGAGCGCAGATCCGCTTCGAGGCCGCTGTCGCTGCGATCGTTCCTGTCGTTCGCGTTCTTTCCGAATCACTGAGCGGGGCGCAGATCGACCGCATCCACGGAATCGTCAACGGCACGACCAACTTCATCCTCTCCGAGATGGCCTCGACCGGAGCCAGCTACGAAGCTGCGCTGGCGCAGGCGCAGCAACTTGGCTTCGCCGAAGCCGACCCCAGCGAGGACGTCGGCGGCGCTGACGCTGCCGCCAAAATGGCGCTGCTCGCACAGCTCGCCTTCGGTGGCTGGGTAGCGCTCGAGGAGGTCGTTTTCGAAGGGATTGAGCAGCTGACGACGGAGGACATCGCCTACGCCAAAGAGTTCGGCCTGGCGCTGAAACTGCTCGGCACCGCAGAACGCGTCGGTGACGCGATCTCGGTTCGCGTCCATCCTGCCTTCCTGTACGCAGCCCATCCGCTGGCGAGCATCAACGGCTCGTTCAACGCCGTCACGATCGAGTCACCGGCAATCACTGAGATCACGCTCTCCGGCCCCGGCGCAGGCGGCCCGCAGACGGCCAGCGCCGTGCTCGGCGACGTCGTCAGCGTGCTGAGCGGCGTGCCAGCAGTAGAGCCTCCCCGGCGCGAGGCGAAGCTCACCGACGCTGTTTGGTCGGCTTTCTATCTGCACCTTGAGGTTGCCGACAGGCCGGGCGTGCTGGCGCAGGTCGCGCAGCTGCTCGGCGAGCATGGCGTCTCGGTCAAGAGCGTTGCGCAGTCCGGCCTCGGCGACAACGCTCGCCTGGTGATGGTCACGCACTCGATTCTCGAAGCCGATTTCTACAGCGCCTGCGATCAGATTGCGGAATTGGAGTTCATCCGTGCTGCGCCCCGCGCAATCCGTGTAATCGACGAGCAGTTCATCGGCTGATGGAAGGCCTGATCGAGCGCTACCGCGAGCGCCTGCCGTTCGCTGCGGACGATCCGATTGTCAGCCTCGATGAAGGCTCAACGCCGCTGCTTTACGCTTGCGAGCTAAGCGAACGACTCGGCGTCGAGGCTTGGCTGAAGATCGAGGGGGCCAACCCAACCGGCTCGTTCAAAGATCGCGGTATGACCTGCGCAGTTTCGGGCGCGCTGCGTGACGGCTCGACCGCCGTCGTCTGCGCCTCAACCGGCAACACGGCAGCAAGCGCGGCCGCCTACGCCGCGCGCGCCCGAATGACCTGTGCCGTGATCGTCCCCGACGGCAAGATCGCCCGCGGCAAGTTGGCTCAGGCAGTAATTCATGGTGCCCGCGTGATCGGGCTGCGCGGCAACTTTGACGAGGCTCTGCGGCTTGTGCGTGAGCTTTCCGCCAACCATCCAATCGCGCTGGTCAATAGCGTCAACCCATTGCGAATCGAAGGCCAAAAGACCGCCGCCTTTGAGCTGATTGAGGCGCTTGGCCCTGAGCGGCCGCTCGATGCGCTTTCAATCCCTGTTGGCAACGCTGGCAACATAACCGCCTATTGGAAGGGCTTCACGGAATCTGCTGATGTGCTCGAACGGATGCCGCGGATGCTTGGCTTTCAGGCTGCCGGTGCTGCGCCGCTCGTTCTCGGCCACCCGGTTGAGCAGCCGGAGACGCTTGCGAGCGCGATTCGGATTGGCGACCCGGCGCGCGGCGACGAGGCGCTCAGCGCCGTCGCTGATTCTGGCGGCGTGATCAACTCCGTGACCGACGAGCAGATTCTTGAGGCCTACAGCTTCCTTGGCTCCCACGACGGCGTCTTCTGCGAACCATCGAGCGCGGCGTCGGTTGCTGGGCTGATCGTCCACGGCGTGCCAGAAGGGGTCGAGCGGATCGTCTGCGTTCTGACCGGGCATGGTCTGAAGGATCCTGAAACGGCGATCGAAGTTGGCGGCGGAATAATCGCCTGCGAACCGGAGCTGGCGGCGGTCGAGGCCGCCGTCTGGGGCTGACGATGGAGCGGCGCCGGCTTGTAACCGTCCCGGCCTCATCTGCCAACCTTGGCCCCGGCTTTGACGCCTTCGCCGTAGCGCTTTCATGGGCGATGGAACTTGAGGTGGCGGAGACCGGCAGCTTCTCGGTTGAGACCGATCTCGCGATCGCGCGCGATCGCCGCAACCTCGTTGTCCGCGGCTTTGAGCGGCTCCATCCGCCCGACGACTTCAGCTTCACGATCCGTTCCGAGATTCCGCTGAGCGGTGGCCTTGGAACCAGCGCCGCCGCCTACCTCGCGGGATTGATCGCCGCCGATCATCTCTTTGAGCTAGACGCCGACCTGTTCTCGCTTGGTGCCGAGCTAGATGAGCACCCCGACAACATCGCTGCTGCGCTCCAAGGCGGCTTCGTCATAACGACCGGTGGCGAGATCACGCGCTTCGATCCGCCGGACGGGCTCGAAGCTGTGCTCGTCGTGCCGAACGAGGCGGTCGCCACGCGTGAGGCCCGCGCGGCGCTGCCCGAGCAGGTGCCGATCGCTGATGCCGTCTTCAACGTCGCCCACGGCGCCTTGCTGACGCTCGGGCTCGCGCAAGGCGACTTTGAGCTAATCGCTCGCGGCCTCGATGATCGCCTCCACCAGACCTACCGCGGCCCGCTATACCCGCGCTCCTTTGACCTGATCGCGCGGGCGAAGGAGTTTGGCGCGCTCGGCGCGACGCTCTCCGGCGCCGGGCCAACGGTGCTGGCCTGGACGACCTTCGATACAACTGGGGGAGTAGCCGAAGCGCTCAGCGCCGAGGCTGGCGAGTGGGCGCAGGTGAGCCGCGTTCGCTTCGAACCGAGCGGAGCTGACGTTCGCGAGCTTTAGGCGCCGGCTTCGGCCGGTATCAGCGAAGCGATTTGCGCGCTCTGCTCGTGAAGGCCGAGTCGCTTGAGTAATTCGGCGGCGACGAGCAGGTAGTCGGCGCCAAGGTCGGGACGATGCTCGAAGATTGGTGTTGCCCGCTCGGCCGATTCGGCATAGGCGATCGATTGGCGCACGGTCTGGTCAAGTAACCGGTCACCGACGTGCTCGCGCAGCGCTTCGAAGGCTTCGCGCGAGTGAACGGTGCGCATGTCGGCGATGTTGAAGAGAACGCCAAGCCATTGGAGCTGAGGGTTGAGGCTGTCGCGCGCCAGCTCGATCACCTCGAGCGCCTGCTCGACGCCGTGCAGCGCGAAGTACTGCGCCTCACTGCTGAGCAGCGCTTGGTCGGCTGCGACGAGCGCGTTGACGGTCAGGAGCCCCAGCGCTGGCGGGCAGTCGATGAAGATCACGTCGTAGCGGTCACCGACCTCGGCGAGCGCGCCGCGCAGGGTTAGCTCGCGGCCCATCTTGCCGGCCAGCGTGATCTCGGCCTCAGCCAAGCTCAGGTTGGCGGGAATCACATCGTCAACTATCGCGGCGCTGGCAGTGGCGCGGCCGGAGAGCACATCGCCGATCGTTGGCTCAGCCTCGGGGTCGATGTCGAAGTAGTCGGAGAGGTTGCCTTGGGGGTCTAAATCAACGGCCAGCACGCGCAGGCCGGTCTGTCGGAATGCGCCGACGAGGTGACGGACCGTCGTTGTCTTGCCTGTCCCGCCCTTCTGGCTCAGGACCGAGATCGTAATCGCCATTTGCGGCGAGTCTAGACAGGCAGCGAGCTGGGCGGTTCGGCGCCCTCGGCTGCGACGTCGGTTGTGACGCTGACGAAGTTCATCTGGTAGCGACCGATGAGGAAGCTGTCGCCGTCGACAAGGGTGTGACGGTCGATCCGCTCGGCGGCAACAAAGATTCCGTTGAGGCTGCTGTCGTCAACCAGTTTCAGATCATCGCCTTCGCGAATGATCAGCGCGTGGCGACGCGAGACGGTCGGATCATCGAAGCGGATGTCGGCGGCCGTACTGCGACCGATTCGCGTCCAGTCGCCGATCAAAGCGACTACGCGAACAAGATCGCCTTCGCTAAAGACCAGATAGTCACCGGCCTGCGTCAGCGAGCCGCGCGCGACGTCGACCAGTTCGGCCTGTGAATCTAGCTGCGGCTCCCGCGCCGAGGGCGCAGGCGAATGCGATGCGGTCGTGCGGTCAAGTCGATCCTCTGCGCTCATCACAAGCCGTCCAATCGTTGAAGCTGAATCGCGACTGACGTTAATCCTACGCTTGCTGTCAATACATTGACAGCAAGCGGCAGGAGAACCTTAATTGCCAACGAATTAGGCAAGATGTTGAGTTGGAATCGCTTACTTGGAGAGCCGGAATTGGAGATCAGGCTGCTGCGAAAAGGGCACGCCACACGGCTTGCAGCCGAGCTTCATTGCGCCGACTGTGGCCGCATTCCGCTGACAGGCGAGCAGGTCTATGAGTTCGAAGGCGGGACGATCTGCACACTCTGCAGCAGCAAACATCAAGATCAGCCGCGAGTGGTCGCTCCAGTTCATCACGTCGAGCACGGCATCAGCGTTCGCAGATCAAAGCTGCCGCGCGCCGCGTAGCGTTAGTCGCGCGCCTTTCCGCTTCGCTGCCTCGGTAGACTGCGCCGAGAAATGCAGCCCTGCACGATTTCGCAGAAGATTGACCGGCCGGTGAACGTCGTCTTCGACTACCTCTCCGATCTGGCGAACTACTCCGAGTTCACCGACCATTTTCTGACCGACTGGCGGATGACGCGCGAGGAGACCTACGGGCTGGGGGCGGGTGGGCGCTTCCGCGAGGAGATTCGCTTCGACCGCTTTGGATGGGGCGACATGGCGATCGTTGAGTACGTTGCCCCTCGGCTGATCGTGCTCGTCGGCTGCGGCGGCAAGTACAACCGCATCCGCAGCTTGACGGCCTTCGAGCTGAGCGACGACGGCGATGACGGCAGCGAGGTCAGATTGACCGTTGAGACACGCCCCGTCTTCCCCAGCGACAAGGTCGTCGGCGCGCTGGGTCAAGACCGCGCCCGTCGTCGCGGCTGGCGCAAGTCGCTCAAACGGCTTTCACGGATTCTCGAAGAGGGCAAAGAGCGTGGGCCGCGGGCGACGATCGCCGGCGGTGCTCGCAAGCCCGCAACAGGGCTGCGCGACTAGGTCTTGCTGGCGCTTAATCGAATACAGTTTGAGTCCGTAATGTTCCGCCGCCTCTTCGCCCTAACCCTTCTCGCCGCCGCACTAACTGGCCTCGCCGCTTGCGGTGACAAGGAGGCGACCGTTTCCGTTGGTGAATCGGAGGCGATCTTCGTGACGCTGGGCGATCTCCAGTACCAAGTTCAAATGTCGCGCCAGCTCAATCCTGCCGATGCTGGTGACAGCGACCTGCTGGCTGGAATCGATCCAACTGAATCATCGTTGGGCGACGAAGACCTCTGGTTCGGCGTCTGGGTACGCGCTTTTAACAGCAGCGACTCGGTCGCCTCGACTGCCGACGAGTTCAAGATTATTGACACGCGCGGCGAGGAGTTCGAGCCGATGGTCGTCGAGGAGAGCAACAAGCTCGTCTTCCGTGCGGCGCCGGTTGAGGCCGATGGCGGCCAGTATCCCAACCCCAACAGCGCTGCCGCGAACTTGCCGACGGCCGGTGCGATCCTGATCTTCAAGCTCCCTTATCCGGTGCTCGACTACCGCCCGCTTGAACTTGAGATTGAAAGCACCGATCTTCCTGGCGAGAAGGCCAGCGTCACACTCGACGTTTAGCGCTGCGCGAGCATCGCGCTCAGTACCCCTCTGGCCGCGGGAGCCGCGGTTCCGCCACCAGTCCCGGCGCCTACGAACATCACGCCGACCGCGCTGCTGGCGACCTTCCCCTTGCCGGCCGGCGCGAAAGCAATAAACCAGGCGTCGGTGTCTTCCGGGTTCTCGCTCGGCGAACGCAGCTCGGCGGTGCCCGTCTTTCCCGCGACCTTCACACCGGGAATTGCTGAGGCCGTCCCGGTGCCGCGGCTGACGACACCGATCATGTAACGCTCAAGAATCTCTGCCGTCGACCGCTTGATCGCTCGCGCGCCGCTTGAAGGCTTCGCTTTCGCGGCGGTCGCTTGGCTGAGCGTTGGCGTCACCAGGCGACCCTTGCGAGCGATCGTCGTCGCAACCAGCGCCATCTGCAGCGTGCTGGCCTGAACTTGACCCTGCCCAATCGCCGATGAGCCGACGTTGAGGTCGTCGCCGAGCTCGAGCGGGATAGTGCTCTGCGCCGCGCCGGGGATCGGCGAGATGCGGTTGAACCCAAAGCGCTGCGCGGCGGCGACCAACTTCGGCCCACCGAGCTTTGCGCCAAGCGGGGCGAATACCGAGTTGCAGGACTCGGCAAATGCCTCGGCGAGGCTGCCGCCGCAGACTTCTCCCCCGGCATTCGAGAGGCGGAAGCCGGAGATCTCAATCCCCGACATGAACGGGAAGGTCGATTTTGTGCTGACGACTCCAGCGTCGAGCGCGCCAGCGGTTGAGATTACTTTGAAGGTTGAGCCGGGAGGCTGAAGCAGCGAAAAGGCTTGGCCGGCGAATGCTTCAATCGCGCCGTTGCGCGGGTTCAGCGCGACGACGCCGCCTTGGCGGCCGGCCATCGCGTTGATCGCCGCCTGTTCGACGCTTGGGACGATTGTCGTCCGCACCTTTTCGCCGGGGCTTCCCGGGGAGCGTGCGATCACTCGATTGCCTGCGCTCAGGGTGCCCGACGGCAAGCCCGCCAGTTGCGGTTGAAAGATCAGCTCCAGCCCCGAGATGCCAACCTGAGCGTCGGGCGGAATCCCGAGAGCGTTGATTTCTGGTGCGCGCTCCGCAGGAATCGAGCCAATCTGGCCGACAACTTCGCTCGAGATCGCCGGGATTGATGAGCTTCGCGCCGCTCCTTCAGCGAGTACCTGCCCGTCTTTGGCGAGCAGTGAGCCGCGTTCCTTCATCTCTGTGCTGCGCGTTAGCTGCTGACCGGGTTTTAGGTCGGGGAAGGCGTTGGCGGGGATCCAAGCGATACGGGTGTTGTCGCCGTCCTCCGTCGTTTGCAGCACGACGTTGCCGCTGATCGTGCCGAAGATGCGTGTGCGGATTGTCAACGGAAGCTGCCAGCGGCCGTCACCAATCTCTTTCGGTTCGCCGGCTCTGACCGATCGTTCGCCTGCCGTCGCGGTAGCGAGCGTCGTGCGGTTCGATTGAGCGAAGTCAAGCAGCGGCGTGCTCTTCTGGGTTTGCGCAGTTAGCTGCGCATACATCGTCGCCCAATCGGCCTTCGACCAGGCTTGCGCGTAGGCACGAACCTCACTTTCACCGGCGGCGCCCGAGGAGGCTCCAGCGATCGCGCCGAAGAGGAATGCCAGGCCGGCGAAAAGTGCTGCGGGAATCGCGCATTGACGTAACAAATCGTTTCGTTTCTGCCCGTCGGTGCGCTTCACATTGGAGCGGCTGCTCGAACCCGGTCGCTTCGGTCGTGATCGACTAGGCTTTTCGCTCATCGTTCGCTCACAGCCGTCATTTTAAGGTAACTAACGAGGCGGTCAGATTAGGGTCGGTCCGGGAGGCCGCTACGCTGCGGCGCGATGGGTAAGACATTGATCATCGCCGAGAAGCCGTCCGTGGGGGAGGACCTCGCTCGCGTCCTGCCCGGCCCTTTCAAGAAGAAAGCCGGCACTGGCGAGAAGCGATCCCGCGCCCTCGAAGGCCCCGATCACATCGTTAGCTGGGCGGTCGGTCACCTCGTTTCGCTCGCCGATCCGGACCAGTATGACGACAAGTTCAAGAAGTGGCGGATGGCGGATCTACCGATCGTTCCGACCAAGTTCAAACTTGAAGTGCGCGATGAGCGCGCGCAGAAGCAGATGAAGGTCGTCCGGGAATACCTGCGCAGCGCCGAGGTTGATCTCGTCATCAACGCTTGCGATGCCGGCCGCGAGGGTGAGCTGATCTTCGCCTACCTCTACGAGAAGTCTGGTTCAAAGAAGCCGGTCGAGCGGCTCTGGCTCTCTTCGATGACGGAATCGGCGATGCGGGAGGCGCTTGAAAATCTGCGCCCCGCAAGCGAGTTTGCGCTGCTTGAGGAAGCTGCACGCTCGCGCTCTGAGGCCGACTGGATCGTCGGAATGAACGCCACTCGGGCAGCGACGATTCGGCTGCGCTCATCGTTTGACGGCGCCGTTTCGCTCGGCCGCGTGCAGACGCCGACGCTGGCGATCTTGACCTCTCGCGAAGAGGAGATTCGAGCTTTCGTCCCCGAGGCCTACTGGCTCGTTGACGCCAAGTTTGAGGCTGTCGGCGACCGCAAGTATGAGGGCCGCTACCACGCCGGCGCCAAGCCACGGATCGAAAAGCAGGCATCGGCCGACGAGATCGTCGCCGCCGTCAAAGGCCAGCGCGGCAAGATCACAAAGCTCGACAAGACGAAGAGAACTGAAAAGCCACCGATGCTTTACGACCTTACATCGCTCCAGCGCGACGCCAATACGCGCTTTGGTTTCTCGGCTAAAAGGACGCTTGGCGCTGCGCAGCGCTGCTACGAGGAACACAAGGCGCTCACCTATCCGAGGACGAACTCGCGCTACCTGACGACAGACATGGTCGATGAGATCAAGCCAACCGCCGAACAGGTCGGCCGCGACTCCGAGTACGCGGCCGCCGCCGAATACGTAACCGGCCTCGACCTGCTGCCGCTGGGGCGCGTAGTCAACGACGAGAAGGTCGGTGACCACCACGCGATCATTCCAACCAACGCCGGTCACAAGCTCGACAAGATGAGCTCCGATGATCGCCGCATCTACGACCTCGTCGTGCGGCGCTTCCTGGCGATCTTTCACCCCGACGCTGAGTTTGAGAACACGCGCGTCGAAACGACCGTCGCCGAACACGTCTTCCGAACCCGCGGCAAGGTTCTGATCGTCCCCGGCTGGCGCGGCGTCTACGGCGAGCTGGCCGACGGCGCAAAGAGCGCGGCCGAAGAGGACGAAGGGCGCGACCAGACGCTGCCGAAGCTTGAGCTCGACGAAGAGATCGATACGACAGAGGTCGAGGCGCTCGAGAAGGAGACAAAGCCGCCGCGGCGCTACTCCGACGCTTCGCTGCTTGGAGCAATGGAGACGGCCGGCAAGCTAGTTGACGACGACGAGCTGCGCGAAGCGATGAAGGAGTCGGGGATCGGCACGCCCGCCACGCGCGCCGCGATCATCGAACGCCTGATCGACGTTGGCTACATCGAGCGCGAAGGCCGCGCGCTGGTCCCAACCGAGAAGGGAATGAATGTGATTCGCCTGCTCGAAGGCCATCCGCTGACGCAGCCCGCCTTGACCGGCGAGTGGGAGCATCGCCTCAGCGAGATTCAAGAGGGAACCGAAACGCGCAAGAAGTTCATGGCCGACATCAAAGAGTTCGCAGTCGGCACGATCAGCGAGCTCGACACAAAGCTCAAGGACGTCAAGATTCCGCGCGCCAACCTTGGGCCATGCCCGGTCTGTGGCGCCGACATCATCGAAAACCGCAAGGGCTACTCCTGCTGGGCGCGTGAGGACCCAGGCTGTGGCTTCGTGATCTGGAAGGGCAAGGTCGGCAAGCAGCTGCCGGCGGCGATCGCCCGCGAGCTGATCACAACCGGCCGCACTGAAAAGCAGGTCGCAGGTTTTAAGGGCCGCAGCGGCCGCTCGTTCCGCGCCAAGCTCGCGCTTCAGCAGTCCGAGGAAGGCAAGTGGCGCGTTGAGTTCGACGAGGCCTGGGCAAAGGAGGGCGCGAAGGCGCCTGCCGCCGAGGACGCAACCGCCGACGCCGACGCGATCGCCGAGGCCGAGGCCGCCAAGGCGGCTAAGACCGGCGGCGACTCCGCCGACGAGGCCGCTTGAGCCTGCGCCTCAGGCGCGTCAGTTTTTCCCGGTCGGCGGCGACCATCTTCTAGTGCCGCTGAAACTGATCACAGGGCCGGTCAACTCCGGCAAGGCCGACCTCGTGCTTTTTGAGGTCGGAGCTGCAGCAGATGCGGGGCTCGATCCTGTTCTCGTCGCACCGACGCTTGCTGACGCCGACCTGCTGCGCCGTGATCTCGCGCGGCGCGGCGTAACCGACGCCGTCCGCGTAACCAGCTTCCGTGGCCTTTGGGAGCTGATCGCGCGGCGCGCAGGCTTCGACCCGAGGCCCCTCTCCGCGTTCATCCTGCAGCGGATCGCTCGCGTCGTCGTCGATCAAACCCTCGCCAGCGGCCAACTAACGCTGCTCGCAGCTTCCGCCCAGAGCGACAGCTTTGCCGCAGCGCTCGCGGGGCTGGCGGACGAGCTCGGTGAGGTGAGAGCTACTCCTGCCCGCTTCGCTGAGGCGATGAACGCTTGGGACGCGAGCCCAGACGGCCGCGGCGGCTATGGCGCCGAGCTCGCGATCCTGTTCCGCGCCTACCGCGAGCGGCTTGAGGCGATCGGAGGGCGCGATGAATCCATTTACGTCGCAGAGCTGCTCGACACGCTCGCGCAGGATCCGAGCCGCTGGCGTGAGACGCCGGTCGCCTTCTACGGCTTCGATGATTTTGAATTGCGCCAGGTCGACACGATCAGGATGCTTAGCGAGGCCGCCGATGCGCCGCTAACCGTCTCATTTCCTTATGAGCAGCGCACCGCGTTCGAAGGGCGCGAGCGGATCTTTGGCCAGCTGATCGAGCTGGCCGATGGCTTGGTGACCAACTGCGAGGCGAGCAAGCAGCACTATTTCGAGCCGAGCGCCGACGCGCTCTACTCGCTTGAGCGCGCACTCTTTGAGCTGGATCCAGTCGAGATCGACCCTGGCCAAGCTGTGGAGCGCTTTGAAGCTGGCGGCGAGCGGGCTGAGATCGAGCTGGTGGCGGCCCGGGCTGCTGCGCTGATCGGCGCCGGCGCAGCGCCGGAGCAGATCGCGGTCGCCGTTCGTGACCTAGATCAGTCGGCGCCCTTGATTGAGGAGGTATTCGCCGCTGCCAACGTCGTGATCGCGATCCGCAAGCGGGTCAAGATTGGGCACACGTCTCTCGTGCGAGGGATTCTTGCGTTGCTCTCCTGCGCGCTCTGCGAGGACCCCCAGTCGGTGAGGTCGGGCGCTCTTGTCGTCGCGCTGATCGGCTGGCTGAGGACGCCCGGCGCCAGCGACGCGAACTACTCCTGGCAGATCGACCGCTTGGAACGCGAACGGATGCGCGGCGGCCTAGCCAGCCTGGCCGAGGCCGAGCTGAAGTGGCTCGAAATCACTGGTTTTGAGGCGAACTACGCGCTCCAGTCGCTCCGCTCAGCCTTCGCTGAGGGTGAGCAGGCCGGTTACAGGCGGGCAGCCGAGCTTGCCCGCCGCGTGCTCGCCAGCAGCACTGGCAGCGGCGAAGGGGACGCGCCGATCCTTGACCGCGAACAGCAGCTCAATGCTGAGGCGCTCGGTGATCTGATCGTCGCGTTCGATGAACTCGATTGGCTCGTCGAGAAGCAAGCCGCCTTCGCGCCGGAGCTTCACCGAATGCTCAACGAGCTTTCCGGTCGTGAGCTTTCCGTCGGCGAGTCGCTGGGCGCGGGAGCTGTCAGCATCGCCTTGCCGCTCTCGCTGCGCGCGCGCCGCGTCGAGACCTTGATCGTCGCGAGAATGCAGGAGGGTCTCTTCCCCCAGCGGGGAGCGGAAGACCCATTTCTTGACGATGCGGCGCGGCGCAGCATCAACCGGGCAGCGCTCGATGCTGGCTTGAGCGCGCTCTGGCCCAGTAGCCCGCCCGATCGGATTGCCGCTGAGCGGCATCTGCTTCACGCGCTGCTCTCGCGGGCAACGAAGCTGCTGATCTATAGCCATCACGTCCGCACCGACGCCGGCGACGCCGCTAACGCTTCGCTTTTTCTTGATGACATTGAGGATCTTTTCGAGCCGCAGCCGGATCTCTTCAAGCGCGCGCTCGGTCAGATCGACTGGCCCGGCGATGACCGACGTCTGGCCCCGAGTGGATACCAGTTGGCGCTGGCCGCATTGCCGTCTCTGAGGGCGCCGGAGCAGCCCTATCAGCTCTCCAGTCCGGAGGCGATCGAGGCCCTGAGCGCTCGTGGAGTTTGGTCGGCGACCTCGCTTGAGCGTTACCTGCGCTGCCGTATGGCGTGGCTGGTCAACAACTTCCTACGACCGAAAGATCTCGAACCGGACGCCGACCAGCTCGCCTATGGGGGCGCTGTTCACAAGCTGCTCCAAAACCTCTTCGAGCGCCTGCACAAGGACGGCACGCGACTGACCGATGCAACGCTCAGCGATGCGCTCGAGCTGATCGATCCGATCCTCGCAGGGCTCGAACCATTCTTTGCCGACCCACTGAAGGAACAGATTCAGCGTCGCGGCATCAAGCGAGCCGTCGCGGCATACCTTTCAGAGGCGGCAGTCTCTGGCTCAGAGTTCACGCCAAGCGACTTTGAGCTGAGTTTCGGAATGCTCGGCGAAGAGCCAGCCGACCTCGGCGACGGGCTCGTCCTTAGCGGCAAGATCGATCGCGTCGACGTTCACGGCGATCAGGCAATCATCGTCGACTACAAGACTGGATCGGTTTCGAAGAATTGGCCTGCGGCCAAATGGATCTCAGAGGGCGTGATCCAGAATGCCCTCTACGCGCTCGTCCACGGCGCACGAAACCCGAAGAGCGACGTTGTGGGCGCGCTCTATCAGCCGGTTCGCGTCGGTAAACCCGATGATGCACGGCCGCGCGGCGCGCTCATTCACGAAGCCGATCAGGAACGTTCAAGGATTGTTCGAACCGACCGCATCGGAGAGGATCAGTTTGCCGAGCTGCTGCTTGAAGCGCGGGCACTCGCGGTCGAGGCGGTCGAAGCGATCGGCCGCGGTGAGCTCCAGCCTCAGGACCCGAAAGAGTGTTCATACAGCCGCGATGGCGGTTGCGCCTTCCCGGGGATCTGCAGGAGTAAACCGTGAGCGCTGGCGAGCAGTCGGCACAGCTTCACGACGGCGAGCGCATGCTCGGCCCCCACGGCGAGCTGAACCCTGAGCAGGTAGCCGCGACGCTGGGGCGGGAGCGGCCGCTGCTGCTTGAAGCCAGTGCCGGCGCCGGCAAGACGCTCGTGCTCGTCGAGCGGTTCGTCCGCGATGTCCTTGAGGGCGACAGCGACGGCCATCTGCTGGGGTGCGATCAGATCCTTGCGATCACCTTCACCCGCAAAGCGGCAGCCGAACTGCGAGAGCGTATTCGCCGCCGCTTCGCTGAACTTGCGCCCGGCAATCAAACGGCGCGAGAGGCCGTCGCCGCGCTCGACGGGGCTTGGATCTCGACGATCGATGGCTTCTGCGCTCGGTTGCTAAGACGCCATGCGTTGCTCGTCGGTGTAGACCCATCGTTCGTTGTCATAGATGAGGTCGATCTGATCGGTTATCGCAACGCTGCATTTGGCGAGGCGGCGGAACGAGTGCTCAGCGGCGACCGCGCGGACCAAGCGCTCGAATTGTTCGCGGCCGACTGGTACGACAAACTAAAGACGGAAATCACGCGCATCTACGATCAGATGCGCAGCGCAGGAAACAGTTCCCCGCGGCTGGGCAAAGTCGAGGATGGCAGCGACTGCGAAGGCTGGGTGACGCTGCTCGATGATCTGCTCGTCGCCTATGGCGATCAGTTCGTAGCACTCAAGCGCGCCGACGGTGGCTGCGACTTCGCCGACGTTGTCTTCGCGGCGCGGGATCTTCTCGTTGACCACCCAGCGGTCGCTGCGAGCTACCGGGAATCCTTCAAGCGGATCCTGATTGACGAGTTTCAGGACACGAACGGCCTTCAGCTCGAGCTCTTTGAAGCGCTTGGAATATCGGCTCGCTTTCAGGTGGGCGACCCACTGCAGGCGATTTATGGCTGGCGCCACGCCGACCTCCAGCTCTTCATCGATGCAGCTCTGGCACACGAGCTGGACGGCCGCCGCCTGCGCCAGACCCACAACTACCGCTCCCGCCCTGAGATCTTGCAGGTAATCAACGCTGCATTCTCGGAGGTTCACGTTGCCAGCGGCGTCGAATGGACTGCGATCGCCGGTGGTAGCGACGACGACCCGGCAGGCGATCCTCCTTACGTCGAACTGCTGTTCACCGATTCGGTTGCTTGGAAAGGCGATGATCTCGCCGGCGACAGAGCCGAGGCGCGCCTGGTCGCCAGTCGCATCAAGCGACTGATCGACAGCGGTGAAGCCGGCCAGGGTGAGGTCGTCGTTCTAATGGAAAGTCGCTCGGCGATGTCGACCTACCGCGAAGAGCTGTTGCGGCTCGGGCTCGATGCCGTTTCCGATGGGGGCGAGAACTGGTGGCAGCGGATCGAAGTTGTTGATCTCCTTGCCCATCTTCGCCTGCTCGCCAACCGCGCAGATGAAGGAAGCCTCCTCGCCGCGCTCCGCTCGCCGCTCTGCGCGATCGGGCTCGACGCGCTGGCGTTGATCGGAGGCGAGAAGGCGCGCGATCAGGTCCGAAGCATGGACCAGGCTTTCGAGAACTGCGCTGCGCTCGAGCGCGAACCGGGATCGCCGGCCGCGGCGATCGGCTCAGCCGATCATCAGAAGTTGGTCGCCTACCGCCAGCTGCTTCGTGACTGGGCCCCGCTGGCTTGCGAGCTGTCGGTTGGCGATCTGCTCGAGCAGGTGATCGACTCCAGCAGCTACGCCGCGATCCTTCTGGCTGGAGAGGACGGCGAGCAGAAGCTGGCGAATGTGCGCCAGCTCGCGGCGATGGCGCACGCTTGGGATCTGCGCCACGGCTCTAGTTTGAGGGCTTTCCTGGCTTGGGTTGATGAGGCCTCCGGCCCGTTGTCGCAGGAGACCGATGCTCCGGTCGGCGGGGCAATCGACACAGACGGTAAGCCAGATCCGAACGGCCCGATCCGTTTGATGACGATTCATGCCTCGAAGGGCCTTGAATATCCGGTCGTTGTCGTCCCCAGGCTTGGCGGTGGGGTAAGGCGCGACGATGCGATGATCCGCGTTGAGGGTGATCAAGTTTCATGTTCGCTGAAGGCTGCAGGCAGCGATGGAAGCCCCGCCGCGATCGGACCGTACGAGGAGATGAAGGCGGCCGCGGAGTTGAAGGGACATTACGAGCGCAGGCGAAAAATTCATGTAGCGATGACACGCGCCGAGCGGCGGCTGATCCTCTCCGGCACGGGGAAGACTTCCGGTCCATGGAACGTCGATGAAACAGCTACTCGCTCCGGCTGCCTGAGCTGGATGATTCCGGGGCTGCTCGGCACCAACGCGGTGGAGATCCTCGAGCAAGGGGGTGAGCAGGTAATCAAGGTTGAGGGCGACGGTGCCGCCGGGCTGCTGCAACTTGTCGTCAGCGTGCCGGAACGGGCAGGCGAGCTATTTGTCGAGCCGCCGCGCTCGGAGACCGAGGCCTCCGATGGCCAAGAGATCCAGCTTCCGAAGCTGCCGGACGCCGCTGCGCCATCGATTCCAGTGCCGGCGACGATCAGCTATTCGCAGCTTTCGCGACTCGCGGAATGTTCCTACCGCTGGTATCTGGAGCGCGTTATCGGGTTGCCTGCTCGCGAGGAGGACATCTCCAAAGATGATTCAAGGGGAGCTCGGGCCCGCGGCACCTTGACCCACCAATTGCTCGAGATGCTGACCTTCGAGAAGCCAGAGAGAATCCCCAGCGACGACGAGATCAAGGCAGCTGCGCGGACCGTCGACGGCGCTCGCAGCGATCGTGACGCGATCGGCGACCAGCGCGAGATGCTCGAAGCGTTCGTAGCGAGTTCGCTCTGGGCCGAGCTTACCGAGGCAAAGAAGATTGAGCGCGAGAGCAACTTCTCGATTGAGATTGTTGCTGACGACAACACTCTGCCGGTCCTCACTGGAGCGATCGATGTGATCGCGCAGCTCGATTCGGCAGCGACGCTCGTAGTTGACTACAAGACCGACAGCGTCGGGACAGATGAGGATCTCAGCGTGAAGGTTGAAGAGCGCTATCACCTGCAGCGAGACGCTTACGCACTGGCAGCGCTTCGACGTGGAGCCACTGAGGTTGAGGTCGTCTACTACTTCCTCGCGCGACCTGACGAGCGGATCAGCGCGACATTCACGCCGGCTCAGGAAGTCGCTCTTGAGCAGCGCCTGCGCGAAGCTGCGATGCAGCTGACCGGGTCGGAATTCCCTGTTAGCGGTGCTCCACATCGTGGTCTATGTCGCGGCTGTCCTGGGCGGCCTGTCGGCAGCGCCCCGGGTCTCTGCTCCCACAGCGACGCTGAGACCAGCCGCGCGCGCTAAGCGGTGGGCGCCGAAACGGCGCAACGGCAGCCCTGAAACTACCGTTCTGCCACTAGAATCATCAGTTAGCTCCGGGGGCTGGCGTGCAGCCCGCTGCCCGCAGCGCAACAGAGCAATGACGATGATCAAACGCCCAGGGCCTCAGGGCCTCTACAACCCCGCTTATGAGCACGATGCCTGTGGCGTGGCGATGGTCGCCAAGCTTGACAACGTCCCGTCGCACCGGGTAATCGAGCAGGCGCTCGAGGCGCTCGACAATCTTGAGCACCGTGGCGCCGAGGGCGCCGACGTTACGAGCGGCGACGGCGCCGGCATCCTTGTTCAGATCCCTGACGCATTCCTGCGCGGTGTGCTCGAGTTCGAGCTGCCCGAGGCCGGCTTCTACGCCGTTGGCGTCTGCTTCCTGCCGCACGACCTGGAGCGTCGCCGCAAGCTGCAGCAGCTCGTCGAACTCAACACACGCGTTGAGGGTCAGATCTTCCTTGGCTGGCGCGACGTCCCAGTCAACGAGGACTTCGTCGGCGTGACCGCCGGCCGCTCGAGGCCGCACATCAGCCAAGCGATTATCGCTGCCGGCCCCGGCTTCGACCGCGATCAGGACGCCTTCGAGCGCAAGTGCTACGTGATTCGCCGGATCGTCGAACTGGCCGCTGGCCCCGACTTCTACTCACCGAGCTTCTCCTCTCGCACTTGCGTCTACAAGGGCATGCTGATGTCGAGCCAGGTCGCCGAGTTCTACCCCGACCTCAGCGACGAGCGCTTTGCTTCGGCGCTGGCGCTTGTTCACTCGCGCTTCTCGACCAACACCTTCCCTAGCTGGGAGCTGGCACACCCGTTCCGTGTGATCGCCCACAACGGTGAGATCAACACCCTGATGGGCAACATCAACTGGATGAAGGCGCGTGAAAGCTCGCTCGCCAGTGAGCTGTTCGGCCCCGACCTGCAGAAGCTGATGCCGATCGTCCGCCCCGGCGGCTCGGACTCAGCGACCTTCGACAACGTGCTCGAGCTGCTGATGCTTGCCGGCCGCTCGCTGCCGCACTCGGCGATGATGATGATCCCTGAAGCCTACCGCGACCGCTCCGACCTCTCGCCGGCGCTGAAGGGCTTCTACGCCTTCCATTCCTGCCTGATGGAGCCGTGGGACGGCCCCGCTTCGGTCTGCTTCACTGATGGCCGAGTCGTAGGAGCGACGCTCGACCGCAACGGGCTGCGCCCCGGTCGCTGGGTCGAAACGAAAGACGGCCTCGTAGTACTCGGCTCGGAGTCAGGGATGCTGGCGATCGACCCGGCCAACGTTAAGCGCCTTGGCCGGCTTCAGCCGGGCAAGATCTTCCTCGTTGACCTCGAGCAGGGCCGGATCATTGAAGACGAGGAGGTCAAGCAGGAGGTTTCCAGCGCGCGGCCGTACGAGCAATGGTTCAACGACAACTGCGTCCACTTCGATGACCTAGAGACCGCCCACGTGACGATGACTGGGGTGCTGCCCAGCCACATCCGCCGCCAAGCCTTCGGCTACAGCGAAGAGGATCTGAAGGTGCTGATCGTGCCGATGGCGCAGACCGGCCAGGAACCGATCGGTTCGATGGGCAACGACGCTGCGCTGGCCTTGATGTCGGACTGCGCGCCGCCACTCTTCTCCTACTTCAAGCAGCTCTTCGCGCAGGTCACAAACCCGCCGATCGACCCAATCCGCGAATCGATTGTGATGTCGCTCGCCACGTCTGTCGGTGCTGAAGCAAACCTGCTCGGCGAATCACCGGAGGCCGCGCATCAACTGGTGATGAATCAGCCGATTCTGCGCAATCAGGAGCTTGAGACGCTACGCAACGTCGAACGCGACATCTTCCGCGCCCACACGCTTGACATTACTTGGCCTGTTAGCGAAGGCCCTGACGGCCTCAGCACGCGGCTGGCGAACCTCTGCGATGAGGCCCATGACGCGATCACAGCCGGCGCCTCGGTGCTGATTCTCTCCGATCGCCGAGTAGGGCCTGAGCGGACGGCAATCCCGTCACTGCTGGCCGTAGCCGCCGTCCACCACCACCTTGTAAGGATTGGCAACCGCCTGCAGGCTGGGATCGTGCTTGAGAGCGGCGAGCCGCGCGAGGTGCATCACTTCGCGCCGCTGATCGGTTATGGCGTCAGCGCAATCAACCCGTACCTGCGGCTCGATAGCACCGCCGAGCTGGCCGCCGACGGCCAGATCGAAGGCGTTAGCGACCCAGGCGAGGCGGAGCGCAACATCGTCAAGGCGCTCGGCAAGGGGCTGCTCAAGACGATCTCGAAGATGGGGATCTCGACGATTCAGTCCTACTGCGGTGCACAGATCTTTGAGGCCGTTGGCCTAGAGCAGCAGCTGGTTGACCGCCACTTTACCGGCACCGCTTCGCGGATCGGCGGCATCGGCCTTGACGTGCTCGGCGTGGAAGCATTGACGCGCCACGCTCGCGCTTGGCCGCTCTCCGGCGAGCGCGACGATGACCTCCTGCCGGTCGGCGGAATCTACGCTTGGCGCCGTGACGGCGAGCAGCACATGTGGAACCCTGACTCGATCGCCGCGCTTCAGCAGGCCGTGCGGATAACCCCAGAAGAGGGCGACGCGCAGAGCCAATACGACGAGTACGCGCGCCTCTGCAACGAGCAGGCGACGAGGCGCGCAACGCTGCGCGGGCTGCTCAAGTTCACGACCGACGTGACGCCGGTTCCGCTCGACGAGGTTGAGCCTGCGAAGGAGATCGTCTAGCGCTTTGCGACCGGCGCGATGTCGCTCGGGTCGATCTCAACCGAATCGCACGAGACGCTGGCAATCGCAATGAACCGCCTCGGCGGCCGCTCGAATACCGGCGAAGGGGGAGAGGACCCGCGCCGCTTCGAGCCCGACATCAACGGCGACCTGCGCCGCTCCTCTATTAAGCAGGTCGCTTCAGGCCGTTTTGGCGTGACGATCCACTA
>SXGR01558995.1_pt1 | contig 41103 bp, 42 predicted proteins | sample 3174711 | NCBI WGS metagenome assembly SXGR01 (sample SAMN11356860, study PRJNA531348) | freshwater metagenome | isolation source: freshwater sample F1-60 | place: China: Fuxian Lake, Yuxi | collected 2017-12-25
CAAGGAGCAGGGAGCAGGGAGCAAGGAGCAAGGAGCGGGGAGCAGGGAGCAAGGAGCGAGGAAGAGAGGCGGAAGGAAAAAGGAGGGGGACGAGATGCATCAGCGCCGTTCCAACCTAGACGTGCCGCAAGGCATTGTCACGCCTCTACGCCGAGAGGATGGCCTTCAGGCGATTAAGGCGGGCGGCCCAGGAGGATTTCATTTTGGCGGCGGCGGATGCAGTAGCGAGCTTGCTATGTTGCACCACGACCTGGCATTTCGATGGGCCCTTATCCCAGAAGTAAACTTCCAGGCTGCTCTTCCCGTCCACCCAGGTGATTCGCATCGTCTTGTTCGCCGTTGCTTTACGCACAGCGACCCTTGTCTCGTCCAGCCATAGGGCGCGCTGCTTCGGGTCGTCCCATGCCGCGTAGGCTTTGGCGATAGGCACGAGGAGAGTCACGCTTTTACTGATGGAATAGCCGTCAGGCCGCTCATGCTTCTGCCGCAGGCCGCGCGCTTGTTCGTACCCGACCGTGACCATCTGGCACCACCAATCGGGGACGCGATGTGTCTCGGAGAGATAGAGGGCGATGTCTTTATGGGCGAGCTTCCGGGCGCCTGCCTTATCGAGGATAGCGAACCATCGCTCCCAGGTCTTGCCCGTCTTGGCGAGGACGGCGGCACTGGCGACACCAGCGTATCGAGCCTCCGACACGTTCTTTGTCATAGCAGCCGCCACTCCTTCGGTCCGGGCATCATCCATTCTCTCCGATGGTAATAAAGGCTAGCAAATGGAGCAAGCTCCCTCTTGACGGTTGTGAAGTCTGCGGGGAGAATCTTTCCATGACCACACTTCTTGAAATCACTGGTGAATCGGGTCGCGTCAAGGGATTTTCCTTCGCCGAGATGCAGGCGCTCCCGGGCCAGATCGCCGATGTGGGCGTTCTTATCCCCGGCCGTGAAGGGTCGGCTGTGCGCCTCGCGTCCTTGCTGGCCGCCGTGAAGCCCGCCGGCGACGCCGCCTACATGACGCTTTCAACCGCCGACGGCATGTTCAGCGCAAGCATCCCTTTGGCGCCGGTCTCCGAGCGGGGTATCGTCGTCTACCAGTTGAACGGCGCGCCCCTGCCTGAGGCAAAGGGCGGGCCGGTGCGTTTCTACATCCAGGATGTCGATTCTTGCGGCGTCGCAGATCTGGATAAATGCGCGAACGTCAAACACCTTGCGCGCATCGAGCTATCGAAAGCTCCGGGCCGCGACTTCAGGCCAAAAACCAAGAAGTCCCACGACGCCTTGCACGACGCCGAAAAGCGAAACTGACTCCCACCCTTGCTCCCTGCTCCCCCGTGCCTCGTCCTATTCCGGCACCGTCGGGTCCAGCCAGTTGGGCTTGCGCTTTTCCGCAAAGGCCTTTGGCCCTTCGAGCTGGTCCGGGTGACCGGAGAGCTCCCGTGTGATATCCGCAACCGTCTTTTGCGCGCCGGTGAGACCGTGCTCCAGCGCGGACCAGAGCGCCTTTTTCGAGATGCGCAGCGCCGCCGGTGAATTGTTCAGCATGATGCCGGCGATTTCTCTCGCGCGATCCATCAGGGGCTTGTCGGTCACTACCTCCGTCAGCAGGCCCAGTTCGTAGGCCCGCTGGGCGCTCAGGCGCTCGCCCGCCCCCATCAGCGCCATGCGCATGTTCGCGTGGAAGGGCATCCACTTCGACCATGTCGCCTGACCGTAGAGGGCGACGATGCCGACGCTGACGCCTGGGTTGAAGAATGCGGCGTTCTGGGAGCCGATGGCGAGATCGCAGTCAGCAACCAGCATGAGCCCGCCGCCGCCGACAAGGCCGTTCACCGCGCAGATCACCGGCTTTGTCACCTTGTTCTGCAGGGGTGTCGCATTCACCACGCTGGAACGGGGCTTCACGCCGCCTTCCCGTTTGTTGCGTTCTGCTGTGTCCTTCACATCGACGCCTGTACAGAAGGCCCTATCGCCTGTCGCGGTCAGGATCGCGATGCGCATCTTGGGGTCGCGGTCGAAGTCTTTCCAGAGCAGGCTCAAGTCCTCCATCCACATATGGAGAGGAAGCGAATTCATTCGATGAGGACGGTTCAGCGTGATCGTGGCGATGCCGTCCTTCTTTTCATAGAGGATATCCTGGTCAGCCATAGTGCTCCTTGAGGGCGAAATGCGAGGGCTGCAAAGGGGGTCGTTTCGCGAGTGTACGAGGGGCTTTCCCGAGTGTCAAATGAGGACATGAAACTGGCGGATTTCTAGGGAAACATTCCGCTGTGCGTTACTCCTCCAACGGCCCGTGGGAAAGATGCGTCAGCAGTTCGTGGCCTTCCGCCGTTATCAGCGCCGTCTCCTTCGCCAGCACGCCTCCAACGCCCTCCTGCCAGATATAGGGCTGAAGGGTTATCACCATGCCTGGCGCCAGCTTCCAGGATTGCTCGAAAGCCTCGCCAAGCTCCGTGCCCACCAGGGGCGGCTCGATGCCCATCCCCGAGCCGTGGGCCAGAGGGGCAGACGGAGCCGCGCCCGGCTCTGCTCTGAGAAATGCCTTGCGCAGGCTGGCTGCCGTGCTGCCCGGCCGGCATGCTTCACGCATGGCATCAAGGGCCGCGCGCCACCGGGAAAAGAGGGCCTTCTGCCGTGCAGCCGGAGGCGTGCCGCACACCCACGTGCGCCCCACATCGGCGTCATAGCCCATGTAGGAAAAGCCGCTCGACATGGTGACCATGTCGCCCGATTGGACCGGCCGCTCCGTCGAAAGGAAATGCATCGGCGTGCCGCGCGCGTGCTTCGGCTGAACGCAAAAGCCCCCTTGGACGAGGGGAAACGTTACGCCATAGCCCGTCGCCGCCTTTTCGAACGTCCCCAGGAGGTCGCGCTCCGTGACGCCAGGCCGGAGCGAGGTGATCGCCACTGCCAGGGCGCCCTCCGAAATATCGATCGCCGTGCGAAGGCATTCGATCTCCTCAGGCGTCTTCACCGCGCGCGCCTCCACCATCGCCTTTTCCCCGCCGGTGAGGGATGCCTTTGGGAGGGCCTGGGAGATGAGCCCGGCAAAGAGCGCCGACATGAGGTCCACGCCGATGCGCTGTCCCTGGGTTGTGCCGATGGCTTTCTTCACGTTCTCGATCATGCGGGAGGGGTTCCAGCTGATGGGGAAGAGGCGGTCGCGGGGCACTGAGGCGGGCACCCCTGCATCCCACCAGGTCATGATGTGGAACTCGCGACGCTCGCGTATGACGATGACCGATGGCGAGAAGCCGCGCGCCCCTGCGATATTCGTGTTGGTGTTCGCCCCGGTGATATAGCGCGCATTCCCGGGCTTGCCCGCGATGAGCACATCGAGGCTGTGCCGTTCCATCGCCTCCAGCACGCGCTGAAAGCGGTCTCGCCGCATCCGCTCGAAGTCGATCGGCGCTCCGCTGTCCCTCGCCAGGAGGCCTGTGCTCATGGGCGGCCCTCCCAGGGCGTGTACGGGAACGAACTCAGCAGGTCCGGCGGCCCCTGCTCGCTCACCACCACCGTATCTTCACTCCGGTAGCCGCCAACGCCGTCCTCGTAGATGCATGGCTCGATCACCAGCAGCATGCCAGGCTGCATCAAGATGCTCTCATCGAACTCGGGGCCGAGATTCGTGCCGATCATCGGCATCTCCGCGCTGTCCAGGCCGATGCCGTGCAGGATATAGAACTGCTCGAGCCAGGGCTTCTTACTCCCGGCGGCCTTTCGCGCCGCCCGCGCGATATCGCCGCCTGTCTTTCCCGGGCGCGCCGTGTCGATGACGGCTTGCGTCACCTCGCGCCACACTTTGTATTTATCGGTGAGGCGCGTCGCCGGCTTCGGGGCCAGGGAGCATATCCACGTCCGCCCAAAGTCCGACCCGTACCCCATATATTCGATGCCCGTGTCCACCATCAGCACGTCGCCTTCGCGGAGGATGCGGTCTGTAGTCGGCGTGGGGAATGCAAGGTCGTTGAGAAGCATATGGGGGCCCTGTTTGAGCCATTGCGGCGTCACCATCCATATTGGATCTACGTGGTTCCCAGTGGAGCCCAGCTCCAGGATGCGTTTGAGGAAGATGCCGCTCAGGTCGGTCTGCCGGATGCCGGGACGCAGGGCGGCAAGAACGTCGTACATCGCCGCATCATTGATGTGCTGGGCGGTACGCAAACACTCAACTTCGTCCTTCGTTTTGCAGAGCCGCGCCATCCCCATCGTTGGCCCGGCGTCGACCAGCGTCGATTCGGAGAGCAGCTCAGGCAGCAGCGCATACGATGCGGCCGTGTAGCCATCCACGCCGACCTTGCCGCGCAGCGCCGGCCCCAGGAGACTCTTCAGCCGCGCCGCCATCTGGCGCACGCCCTCTTCGAACTCGGGAAGGAAGGGGCTGTGGACATGATCGGCGGGCAAATCGGGCGGCGCACCTTCCGGGTAGGCCGTGAAGAGGTGCGGCGTCTTGCCGTCCCTGGTGAACACGGCGAAGGTTGGCAGGTGGTACTCCCGGGACGAGTCGGTGAGCAGGGAGCGCGCTCCCGTCGCATACGCCACGTTTGCCCGGGAGCTGACGATGAGCGCGTCAACGCCGGTTCGCTCCATCGCCGCAAGGAGCTTCTGCCGCCGCTCGCGCCGCATGCGGCCAAAGTCTATCCGCTCGGTATCAAAGGCCGAAACCGATCCGTGGGGCATTCCGTGTCTCCACGCGCCGGGCCTTCGGAAGGTTTAGCAGAGCCTCAGGCGCAAGTCAATAAAGAGGGACAGCACGTGCATCGGCAGAAGGCACAGATTGATGGTGTCTACGACGGCTCAGCCATGGGCCACACAGGGAGCATATATCGCGATTGTATCAGCCGGGGACGGGCCGGTGTTCCCACTGGAGACAGAGGCGCTGGATGCCCTCTGCTATGATTGCGCGCGGATATGCATCTTAGGAGGCGCGCCATGGCTGAAGAGCGAGTGATGAACTGGGGACGCTGGGGGAAAGAGGACCAGCTGGGCGCCGCGAACCTCATCACGCCCGAGCGCATGGTCCAAGCCGCGCGCCTTGTGAAGCGGGGCAAGCTCTACAGCCTCAGCTCGCCGATACGGGAGGACAAGGTGCCGAGGATGGACATCCGCCCGGGGAACCAGCACTTCGTGCGCATCTTCGGCGGACCGCAGCAGCAGTCCTATGCCGAGGTCGCCGACGACACGCTGCTCATCGGCTGCCACGGCACCTCGACCCACATCGACGCCCTGTGCCACTATTGGACAGAGGGCACGATGTATAACGGATTCCCGGCGAAGAAGTATGTGGAGGGATTCGGAGCGACGAAGCTGGGCATCACGAATGTCAAAGGTATCTTTTCCCGGGGCGTCCTTCTCGACCTCGCAGGCATGAAGGGCAAGCCCTATCTTGAAGGCGCATACGCCATCACGCCCCAGGACCTGGAGGACTGCTGCATGCGCCAAGGCACCCGCATCGAGCCTGGCGATGCCGTCCTCTTCCGCACCGGGTGGAATACGGTCTATTACAGCCAGGGTTTCGATGTGTACAACCATTCGCAGCCGGGGCTGGAGATCGAGGCCGGGCTGTGGCTGGCGAAGAAGGATGTCTCGGTCGTCGGCGCCGACAACTCGGCCATCGGCGTTCGCGATAAGACCCGACCTCCCCGTCGCAACGTCCACGACGTCTTTCTGCAAGACGCAGGCATCTACCTTATAGAGATGATGGACCTGGAGCAGCTCGCCGCCGACAAGGTCTACGAATTCCTTTTCGTGGCTTCGCCTCTGCAGGTCACTGGCGGCACTGGGAGCTCCCTCAACCCGCTGGCGATAGTCTAGCTGTTAGCGGCAGGCCGTCCCAGGGAGGCCGCCAGCTCCCTCTGAAATGCCGTATCTTCCGGCGGAAGCGCCTGCCCGGGGGGATACCCTCGCGACTCTTTCATCGCTTCGTCCAGGGCTCCGGAGGCCGTAAGGCGCTTGAGCGCCGCCATCACCTGCCGAGAGACAAGCCCGTCCCGCTCGAAGCGGTCGAGGGCAGAGAAGACCTCCCGAAGCTGTTCGTCCCGGCGGCCGTAATAGTCCTTGCCCCTTCGCCGGTTGTTGTATGCCTCGAAGTTCTCGCAGGCGACGAGGAGCATCCCCATCAGCCGCACGTCATCCTCTTCCCCCGCCATCTCTTGGGGATAGTATTAATAGAGCATCACCTTCTCCATCCAAGGTTTCACGGTGATGCCCATGGATGAGAGTTCAGGCCCGCGCTCGCGCAACTGCCGGCGCAAGCGGCCCTTGAAGTCCATGCGCATCTTGATGTGGTCATAGACCTTCGGCGTGACTTCAATGCCGCGGCGTTGGAGCGCCGGCTCGATAAACGACAAGAAAAACTTAGGGGCTGCCTCTTCACTTACCTCGGGATACTTGGCGCGAAGCTCCCGGATGCGGATCGGCAGTCCGATCTCCTGGGCGACAGCGAAGATCCTGCCGAAAAGCTCCGGGTCCATCCCCGCGCGCCCAAGGTCGTGGAGCAGCGTTGTCACCTCCAGCTCTGGCAGCCATCGCTCATCCAGCCCCGCTTCCTTCGCGGCCATCTGGACGATGCGCGTCGTGCGCTCCGCGTGCTCCTTATCGTACCCCTCGAGAACGCGGCCTGGCCGCTCCGGGTCGGGAGTGTCGTACAGCGCGAGCAATCGTTGTCGTGACGCGAGGTCCAGCACAGCGGCGATGGCGCTCCACGGGAGATGTGGCTCTTCGAGCCAGCCCTTACAATACTGGATGCAGGGCTCCTGCGCATCTTAATCGAACAAGCCTCGTGCAGCCCGACCGCCACAAAGCGCTTCCCATGGAAGACATCGCCGCCCTTCATACGCTGCGGGATTTGGCCATCATCATGGTGGTGGCCGCCGTTGCGCTCCTCGTCTTCCATGCGCTGCGTCTGCCGGTCATCCTTGGCTACATCGTTGCAGGTCTCATCGTCGGCCCGCACACGCCGCCGGTCTCATTCGTCAAGGACCAGGAAGTCGTCAATGAGCTAGCCGACCTTGGCATCATCCTCCTGATGTTCCATATCGGCCTGGAGTTCAGCTTCAAGCGGCTCCGCCGGGTCAGCAAGGTCGCCGTCATCGGCGGCGCGCTCCAGATCCTGATCGTCCTCGCCCTGGGCTATCAGCTTGGACTCGCCTTCGGCTGGAACTCGACGAACGCCCTCTTCCTCGGCGCCGCGCTCTCCATCAGCAGCACAGCCCTCATCGTGAAGTTGCTGGAGGAACAGCACAGGTCGCACAGCCACGTGGGCGAAGCGGTCATCGGGATCCTCATCTTTCAGGACTTTGCAGCCATCGCCCTCATCAGCGTGTTCGCCGGCCTTGGCGAAGGCGAGGCTCCGGGCATCGGCGATGTGGGCGCTGTGGCCGGCAAGCTCGCCCTCTTCAGCGTGGCCGTCATTCCCCTTGGCATCGCGCTTGTCCCGCGCGTCATGAACTACACCCTTGCCACAGGCAAGCGCGAGGTCTCCATCGTCGTGGGGCTTGGCCTCTGCTTCGGGCTCGCGCTTTTGTCCGAGGAGTTCGGCCTCTCCGTCGCCGCGGGGGCATTTGTCGGGGGCGCGCTCATCGCCGAAGCGAAGCGCGGCGAGGCGTTCCACCAGTTGCTCTTGCCTGTGCGCGATATGTTCGCGGCGATCTTCTTCGTCGCCATCGGCATGCTTCTCGACCCGGCCTATCTGCGCGACTACTGGCCGCATATCCTGGCTATCGTGGCATTTCTCCTCTTGGTGAAGACCTTTGCAGGGGCCGTCTCGACCTTCGTCCTGGGCTATCAGCGGCACGCGGCGCTGCAGATCGGCATGACCCTTGCGCAGATCAGCGAGTTCTCCCTGATCATGGTGAAAGTGGGACTCGATAACGGGACCGCCGAGCCATTTCTCTATCCGGTCGTCGTGGGCGTGATGGCTGTCACGAGTCTGACGACGCCCTTGTTCATGACGCGTTCGGCGCAGGCAGGCCCTGGCCTTGATCGCGTGATGCCGCGCATCGCGCTTCGATATATCAAATCAGCCGAAGGGGCCCTTGGACGGCTGCAGACGCTTGCCGGAGAACCGGGGAGGAGCGGTTCTCAACTTAGGCATGCCCTGCTGGGAATCGGGATAAACGCCGGCATCTTGGTGGCCATCATGGGGGCGGGACGCGCCGTCTACGAGTATCGTGACTCGATCCCGTGGATCGAAGACTTGTCCCACTCGCTCGTGGCTGCGGTTATCCTCGGCTCCTCTATCGCGATCTCGCTGGTGCCGCTGCTGGCGGTCGTCAACTACATCCGCGGCATGTCGTCTGCGGTCGCCGATGGCCTTGCGAATGTCCCGCAGGGCAACCGCCTGCTCACCCGCCGGGTCGCCCATATCGTCCTGCGAAACGCCATCCTCTTCCTTTTCATCCTGGCCCTGGCAGCCTTGCTGAATCTCTTCCTTCCGCCCGTGGAGAGGGCTCCGTACCTGGCGTGGCTTATCCTCGGCGTTGTCCTGGCCTTCGGGTCATATCTCGTCCTCGATTCCGTTCAGGTGATGCACCAGCGCGTGGAGAACCTGTTACGAAGGGGGATCTCCGGCTCGGGGGACCACGATGAACCGAAGTGGGGCGAACCATAAAAAGAAGAGGCGCTCCGATCGTCGATCGGAACGCCTCTCCCGCTGCTAGCCTGCTGATGGCTCAGGGCTGGGGCTTGAGCTCGATATCCTGGGGCGGCGTGTTCGGCAGCTTCCAGTGGATGAGGGGTTTATTCGCCGCCTTGTGGTAGTCATTGGCGTCCTTCACCGACTGGTTGTACGCCTCTTCGAACTGCTTCCAGTTCTTTGCCTTGATCGCATCTTCGACGCGCTTCATGGATTCGCTCATGAACGGGTCCATCCATTGCACATATTTGGGGCGCGTCGTCATCGAAAGCTCAAAGAGCTCTTTCGTCTCCTTGATTTCATACTCGGCGAGGGGCCAGTTTCCTTCCTTCGCGGCGTAGTAGACCTTCCACCACCGGGTGCCGATCTCATGCATGAGCCGGGCGGGGCCCGGCAGCATGTGGGCGATCTCATCGATGGTGAAATACGCGTGGCCGTTAAAGCCTTTGACTTTTTCTCCTTCGCTCACAACAGTCTCCTTCAATAGGTCTTGGGGTTGGACCGCGCCTGCAGCGGCACCTCATAGTAGCAGCGGGAGTAGGCATCAGCAACCCTCGCCTCGATGGGGGGAGCGCGTCTACGCCGCCTGTGTGCGATTGACCGTGCGCCTCGCGGCTGCTAGCGTTAGTGGCGCACCGCAGGAGGCGCGATGCCTCCCTGGAAAGCAGCCCCATGCCCAACCGTCTCGCCAGCGAAACAAGCCCCTACCTTCTTCAGCACAAAGACAACCCCGTCGAGTGGTATCCCTGGGGTCCTGAGGCCTTCGCGAAGGCAAAGGCCGAAGATAAGGCGATCCTTCTCAGCGTCGGCTACTCCGCCTGCCACTGGTGCCACGTCATGGCCCATGAGTCCTTCGAGGACCCGCGGATAGCCGAGGTGATGAACGCGCTCTTCGTCAACATCAAGGTTGACCGCGAAGAGCGCCCGGACGTGGATTCGATCTACATGCAGGCCGTGCAGACGATGACCGGCCACGGCGGCTGGCCGATGACGATCTTCATGACGCCCGACGGCAGGCCGTTCTACGGCGGCACGTACTTCCCGCCTGTGGAGCGTCACGGCATGCCCTCCTTCCCCCAAGTGCTGATGGCCGTGGCCGACGCCTATCAGAACAAACGCGGCGAGATGCTGGCAGGCGCCGCCCAGATCGCAGAGCGCCTGCAAAAGCCCCTGGCGGGCAGCGGCCAGCAGATGCTCACTGCAACGATCCTCCAAAGCGCGATCCAGCGGCTGGCTGGCGGCTTCGACTGGGATAACGGAGGCTTTGGCGGCGCGCCGAAGTTCCCCCAGCCGATGAACCTTGAGTTCGCCCTCCGCTCCCATACACGCGATGGCGATGCGCGCTTGCTCCAGATGGCCGAGTTCACCCTGAACAAGATGGCGCGAGGCGGCATGTACGACCAGGCGGGCGGCGGCTTCCACCGCTACTCCACCGACCAGTTCTGGCTCGTCCCGCACTTCGAGAAGATGCTGTATGACAACGCCCTGCTCATACGGACCTATCTCCATGCATTTCAAGTCACCGGCAATCCTTTTTATCGCCGCATCGCGGAAGAGACGACCGACTACGTCCTCCGGGAGATGACGGATCCGGAGGGCGGTTTCTACTCAGCCCAGGATGCCGATAGCGAAGGTCATGAGGGGAAGTTCTTCTTGTGGACGCCTGAGGAGATACGGGAGGTCCTTGGCGAGGCAGATGCCAAAATCGCGATGCGCCTGTGGGATGTGACCGAGGAGGGTAACTTCGAGGGGAAGAATATCCTCAACCTTCCCGTGGATATCCCCGATGTGGCCATCTCCCTTGGCATGCTGGAGGCAGAGCTGATGGCGGTACTTCAGCGCTGCCGCAAGGAGCTCTACGCCGCCCGGGAGACACGGGTCCACCCTGGCCGGGACGATAAGGTGCTCACTTCATGGAATGGCTTGATGCTGCGCAGCCTGGCTGAAGCGGCTGCCATCCTTGGCCGTGACGACTATTTGCAGGCTGCTAGGAGAAATGCCGATTTCCTCTTAAAAAGCCTCCGCCGCAATGGACGCCTCCTGCGCACATGGAAGAGCGGTCAGGCAAAGCTGCAGGGGTACCTGGAAGACTACGCCATGCTCGCGGCTGGCCTTGCGTCCCTCTACGAAGCCACTTTCGAGCGGCGCTGGCTGGACGAGGCGGCGGCCCTCTGCGACGGCATGAGCGACCTCTTCTGGTCAGAAATGGAAGGCGTCTTCTACGACACTGGCCGCGACGCCGAGGCCCTCATCATGCGCCCCCGAGATTTCTATGACAACGCCATGCCCTCGGGCGGCTCCGCGGCGGCGGATGTCTTGCTCAAGATGGCCGTTCTCACTGGGAAACAGGAATATGAGCAGAAGGCTGTCCGATCGCTCCGCGCCATGGCCGGTGTCCTTAGCAACTACCCAAGTGCCTTTGGCCACTGGCTATGCGCCCTTGATTTCTACCTGGCGCGCAAGCAAGAAGTCGTGTTGGTCGGCCCGCCGTCACACGAAGGACTTAAGGCGTTCAAAGAGACGGTCTTTGGCGCATATCTTCCGAACAAAGTCGTTGCCGGCTTCGACCCGAAGGGTGCCCCGTCTGCGATACAGAACCTGCCGCTTCTTCAGGGGCGAGAGATGGCAGGGGGCACGCCCGCCGCCTACGTTTGCGAAAACTACACCTGCCAGCTTCCAGCGGCGGATGTGAAGACGCTCAAGAGGCAGTTGGGGATACGTTCATAACGGGCTCGCAGTGGTCGCGACTGCCCGCTCATTGGGTGCCAGCACCCATCAAACTGGGCGGTACCCCGAATGACTTCGGCTCATTCAGAGAATACGCTGCTTGAACGGGAGCGGTTCCCGACCTTTTGCGCTCCTGCAGGCCTCCTGGCGCATACCGCTCTAGGAGGCCGCTACTTTTGAAGCGCAACCGGGGCAGTGGTGGGCGCTAGGAGCAGAGCGCTGCATGCTCAGCAAGGCCCAGCCCTCGAGGACCTCGCGAAGCTCTTCGCGACATGCTTTGGTGGACTTGCCTGTGGCGTAGACCCCGGGAGCCTCTGTAATCTCCCCGTAATAGATGCGGTCGTTCGGGAGGAGTTCGATTTTAGCGCGGCGCATCAACGCTTCGAGATAGTCGGTGAGCATTGCTTCGAAACTCCTCTCCTCGTCCTCTGCCTCGTACGTATCGAATGGTGGGCCATCGTGGACGAAAGTAAGAACTTTTGTCGTCACCTTTCGCCTCTCGAAGTGACGTAACCATAACCCACAAACACATGCGCCGGTGGTGATTAGTTGGCGTTTAGTGATGTTGTGCCCTACTTAATCATTGGACAGCGTGAATGCCACAGGAGCGTTCCAACTCTAGAGAGGGCAGGCACAATACCTTAGCGGGACGTATTGGGCCTGTAGCGAAATGTTCTGAACCTAGGCAGCCGGAGATCACCTCTCCAAGATTAGGTGTGGCAGAGCAGCTTCTTCGCTTGCTCATGCCACGGGAGTGGTAGCGTGCACTCTACCAGCGCTTCATGGCCGCGCATGATAACCTTCCGGAGACTCGCTAATCAGACCACCCCGGTCGCGCGGAGGGCAGTGATCTGCGCGGCGTCAAGGCCGATCCAGTCTTGGAGGATGATCTCGGTGTGCTCTCCCAGCGTCGGCGCCATTCGCTCCACCGCCGGCGGCGTACGTTGGAACCGCAGCGGCGAGTTCACTACCCGAACGGAGGCATGTCCCTCCCAGGGAATGTCGGCGATCATCCCCCGCATTTGCACCTGTGGATGGTCCGCCACCTGGTCGATGGTGTTGATCGGCGAGCAGGCGATACCTGCTTTTTGGAAGCGCTCCAGCCATTCCGCTGTGGCGCGTTGCCGGAACGGCTGGCTCATCAACGGCTCCAATGTAAGATAGTTGACCGTGCGCAGATGACTCGTGGTGAAGCGGGGATCGTCAATCAGCTCGGGCCGGTCGATAGCGGCACAGAAGAGCGGCCATTGGTCGTTCACCCCGCCCACAATGGCCACGGCGACCCACCCGTCTTGGGTCTGAAAGGCCTGCACCGGCGTCACCACCGGATGTCGCGTCCCTAGGGGCTTGGGGATCTCCCCAAGGTTCAGATAACGCACAAAGGCGTTCTCCTGGAGCGCGAGCTGACAATCCAGCATGCTGATGTCAATCATCTGGCCTTGGCCGCTTAGGCCCCGCTCGATGACGGCGGCGAGGATGGCAATGGCAGCGTTCAACCCAGCGGCGATGTCCCCAATGGAGACGCCGGGACGCACGGGCGGACCATGCTCTTCCCCGGTGATGCTCATGATGCCGCCCATGGCTTGTACTACGATATCCAGCGCCCGGCGCTGCGCATAGGGCCCGTCTTGTCCAAAGCCGGAGATGGCGCAGTAGATCAGCCGGGGGTTCACCTCAGACAGAGCAGCGTAATCCAGCCCGAGCCGTCTCATGGCGCCGGGCACGAAGTTTTCCACCAGCACATCGGCGTGCTGTACTAATTCCTTGAAGACCTTCTTGCCAGCGGGCGTCCCTAGCTCCAGGGTCACGCTCTTTTTCCCGCGATTCAAGCTAAGGAAGAACGTGCTCATGTCGTCGATGAAGGGCCCATTGCCGCGCGCGATGTCGCCACCTTGTGGCCGCTCAATCTTGATCACCTCGGCTCCCAGGTCACACAGGTACATGGTGCAATAGGGCCCAGCGAGAATCCGGGTGAGGTCGAGGACGCGAATACCGCCAAGAGGACCGCCCATTATGCTCCTTCACATACCGACATGAGGCGCGCTAGCGCTGCGCAGCATACCAGTCGATGATCTCCGAGCCAGTCGCATACCATACGCGCTGGCGCCCCTGGAGGTGGGCTAAGGCCTGGGCCAGGTACTTGATGCGAAAGGGCTGGCCGATGAGCCACGGGTGCAGGTTCCAAACCAGAAGCCGCGGGTGGTCGCCCCCGTCAGCATACAACACCTCGAAGGCCTCGCAGACCATTCTGCTATATCTCGCAGGTGGCACATTGCGCGTCCACATGGTGAAGACGTCGTCCAGATCCAAGGTCACCGGCAGCGCGTACAGGCCGTTCCCTTGGCTGCGCATCAGGTACGGCTGCTCGTCGTTAGGCCAGTCGCAGACGTACTGAATACCAGCCTCGTGCAACAGCCACGGCGTCCTCGCGGACTCGCCAAACTCCGGTCCCAGCCAACCACGCGGCTGCACGCCCGTTGCATCGGCGATGCCTCGAACGGTTTCCATGATGTAGTCGCGCTCCTGCGCTTCGGTGAGCTTGGAGGAGATGATGCGGTTGACCGCCTGCCCATGAGCGATGAACTCCCAACCGCGTCGGGCGCACTCTTGAACGAGGAACGGGTAATGCTGCGCCACCGCAAGGTCGATAGCCGCAGAAGCCCGGAGGCCCCACCGATCTAGCTCTTGCATGACGCGGAAGACTCCCACCCGATTGCCATACTCCCTATGGGAGAAATTGCCGATATCCGGATGGGGCCGCCAGCCGACACCGCCGTAGAACGTGACGGGCACGAAGGGGTCGGTGGGCGGGTCCCACGCCCAGTGCTCCAGGTTCACGATGATGCAGACGGCCACGCGCGCACCATTGGGCCAGGTGAGCTTGGGGCGCGATGGCAGCGGCGACCATCCGTAGAGATCGTGGTCCATGCCCACGCGGCGCAGGCCAGGCATTATCGATCATGCTCCCTTGGCAAGCGGTCATGCCGGCGATGTTTCAACGACGCGGCGACCTCGTCATAGCAGTGGGCCATGTAGTGCAGCGCAATCTCGTCGGCAGTGGTGAGCCATACCTGGTCGTGGGAGCGGATATAGGCTAGTGCTTGGTCGAGGTACTGGATGCGGTGGGGATGGCCCATGACGTACGGATGCAGCGCGATACACATCACCCGGCCTGAATCGGCCCCCTCAGCGTAGAGGCAGTCGAACTGGTCTTTGATGAGCTGAACGAAATATTCGCCTTCGTGGAGTTGCTGGCGGACGGCCACATCGTTGACTTCCACGCTATAGGGCATGGAGATGAGCTTGCCCGAGCGAACCGTGATCGGAACCGGTTGGTCGTCATGCGCCCAATCAGCGTGATAGATCATCCCGGCCTCCGCCATTAAGTCCGGGGTGCGCTCACTGTTGGTGATTGACGGGCCGAGCATGCCCAGCATGCGCTGGCCGGTGTGCCGGAGCACCGTGTCGATGGTGTCCTGGTGGAAGGCGCGCTCTTCGTCTTCGGAAAGACCCGCCAGGTAGCGGGTATTGTAGATGCCGTGGGACATGAAGCGCCAGTCTCGCTGGAGCATGGCCTGTTTGATTTCCGGAAAGTGTTCCAGCACGGCCACGTTCAGCGAGACGGTGCAGGGGATCTCGTAGCGGTCAAGGACGTCCAGCATGCGCCAAAAACCTACGCGGTTCCCGTAGTCGCGATAGGCGTAGTTCATCACGTCGGGGTGGGGCATGCGGGGCCAAGGATCCCGGACGGGTCTCACCGGAGGCAGGTACTCATAGTGCTCGATGTTAGGAGCAACCCACAGAGCGAGGCGGGCACCATGAGGCCAGCGCAGCGCCGGCCGGTCGACGATAGGCAAATAGCCCACCCGGCCCGGCTTCAACGGTTCGCGTACGGCCATCGCAAAACGCTCCTTTCGGTGGGTTCGCGCCATGGGAGGGTCACCGTCGCCTCGCCAGGCGCACTGACACCTTCCCGCTGGCACTCAATCCATACCTCGGACTCGCCACAGCAAAGCCCGTCTAAAATGGCGCTTTGCACGATTTTCGCTAGGCAGATTATCCGATCTCCTGCAAAATCTATGCGGCGCATTTCATAGCGTAGCGGTCGTAACCAGCCATCCGGCTCCATCCAAATCCTCGATCATTTGGGCGAGGAGACCTTGTTTGAAACGAGCTTTCGTAACGTTGCCATGCACTCCCTATTGCCGAGCAAATTCCCGATCATGGTGGGCCGGGCGCCAGTCCGGCCTACCGCTCATATGGTATACCCTTTCGAGCTGTGCTGGAGATATGGGCTGCGCTGCGATTGGCCGCCGGTACTGCTCATGCTGTCGCTCGCCGCGCTGCTGCCCAATCGAACTGGACTTCGCCACCCTCTGCGTAAGGGAATCATCAACACGCTGCTTGGTCCGATCTTTCCCTGACACGGCACCGTGTGGTATTTCAGCTCGGACCACCAGGGAACCCACACGCATGTCTATCACGAGTATCTGCACGTTGCCATGAACGGCCAGGAGATACGACGGGAGTTTGGACGAACGATGGCGGCGCGGGCCATCAAGGCGATGCTGCAATGGGGGCGCGGGATGGGAATAAATGGCCCAAGCACGCCTTCGCCATGCTCTTCGATCGGGTCTACCTGGCTGAGTCGGCGGAGAACATCCACGCAAAGCAGACCAGTCGAGTGACCTAACCTACGGCCTCTCAGTCGATCGCAGGCAGCCATAAATCGTATTCTCCAGGGCATACTATCGGATGCAATCACATTGGATTGTTCACGATAGCAGCGGCTTGCCTCAGGCCAGCGGTGGAATCTAAAGGCAGGTCAATGAAGCCTCGGCTTCAGTCGAATATCGGTTGACGCGCTACGCTTGTGTCGCCAGGATTTTTGCACTAAAGTGTTGGGGAGGTCAAGGGTTTAGCGAGATAAGACCTCCCTCAACGTGAATGCCTCTTGAACGCTAGAAGCACCGGAGCCGAGCCCCGTTCTTAAGGACCCTACCAATGAATAGGGTTGGGGCCGTCCTATCTGAGAGGATGCCTTGGTGAACAAACAGCCCAGCGCGCTCCAAGGGCTTCGAGTGCTGGAGCTGGGAGATTTTATCGCAGGCCCATATGCAGCGAAGCTCCTCGCCGATTTGGGTGCAGATGTCGTTAAGATCGAAACGCTCCCTGATGGCGACTCCAGCAGGCAACACGGCCCGTTTCCTAGCGGAATGCCACACCCAGAGAAAAGTGGTCTGTTCCACTTCTTGAACGCCAATAAGCGCAGCGTCCTGATCGATCCTACCAACCAGGAGCACCTTCGGTTGGCCAACCGCCTCGCCCTGTGGGCGGACGTGTTCATCACCAACATACCTGTGGACGATTTGGAGCATTACGGTCTGGACCGCACAACCTTGGAACGTTCCAACCCGCGCCTGATTCAAGTCGCCATCACAGTATTCGGCTATGATACCCCAAGAAGTCGATGGAAAGGGTATGCGCTTGCCGCCAGCGCAGCGTCGGGCCTGGCACAACGCATGGGTGACCCGGGGAAAGCGCCGCTATGGCCGCCGTTCGCAGCCGCCGATTACTGGGGAGGAGTCCACGGAGCAGCCACAGCGCTCTTGGCTCGTCGCGTACAACGAGCGACCGATCGCGGTCAGCACTGCTGGATTTCCCTTGTGGAAGTTCTGGGGACGATCATGAAGGGAGCCCCGCTGGGCGAGTTCGTTTATCTGGGAACGAACCGGAATCGCACGGGGACGTTTGCCGACAGCTTCTACCCATGGGAAATCGCTCCCTGCAAAGACGGATACTTCCAAATCATCACGATGGTTGATAAGCAATGGCAACGGTTTCTGGAACTTATGGATAACCCAAGTTGGCAACATGACAGTCGATTGGCTAACAGATGGCTAGCCCCACGATGGGCGAAAGAGTTGGACGCATACTGGCACCCTTGGCTCCAACGTAGAACCAAGGGTGACCTGACTGAACTGTTTCACGAGAACCAACTTCCATTTCAACCGATTAACACCCTAGAAGAGGCAATTCAGTCGGAACATCTGCAACGGCGGTCATTCTGGTATCGTCGCACTCACCCCACTCTTGGCGCGTATACGATGCCGGGCGCTCCTTATAAGTTGTCGAACACGCCATGGCGTGTTCGGGCCTTTGCGCCTACTCTAGGCCAACACACAGCGGAACTGGCACGGGAATTAATGGAGAATCCAGGGCTGTAAGCGGCACCCAGCATCGTTGTACTGAAGAACAGGATAAGAGATGCAGCATCCTCTTGATGGCCTTCGAGTCCTCGACCATGGCCACGTGTGGGCAGGACCGCTGCTAGGTATGATGCTTTCCGACATGGGTGCAGAGGTAATCAAGGTGCAGGCGCCGCTCCGCCGTTCGGGGATTGCCATGGGAGGATATGCGACCTACGAGGACGCTCTCAAAGGCGACACCGTTATCACGCGGGACCACCCGATCGCTTATCACGGCTATGATCGTGGCAAACTCAGCATCACACTCGATCTCTCCCAACGCGCAGGCAGAGAGACATACTTCACATTGGCAGCGATCAGCGACATCGTCATCGAGAACTTTGCTCCCGGCGTCATGGATCGGTTGGGGCTCGGATTCGCCACGCTGCAAAGCATCAATCAGGGAATCATAGTAGCGGCTCTTTCAGCAGCAGGAGCAACGCCGGGCCCGTGGCGTGACATCAAGACATACGGCCCTTCCGTTGCTGCCATCTACGGGATGAAAAGCTTCTTGGGGTACCTAGGCGATCCATGTCCACGGGAGGACACTGCGGATGTGGATCCCAACTCCGCCGGTCACGCATTGGTAGCGATTCTTGCCGCGCTGGAATGCCGCGACACAACGGGCCTTGGACAGTACATAGATTTGGCGCAGGGAGAAGCAGCGCTACAGCGAGCAGCAGAGCCTATTCTCGATTATTTCATGAATGGTATTGTCGCAAAACCTCAAGGCAATCGGTACCCGGGGATTGCTCCCCACGGCATCTACCGTTGCGCCGACGTCCATGACGAGCGAGGCCGCGAGACCGACCGATGGGTATCCATAGAGGTACGGACGGGCGCGGAGTGGAACGGTTTGGTCCGCGTGTTAGCTGGGTCTGTCCCTGAAATAGGAGCCGAGCGTTTCCAAGCCCTCGAAGGCCGCCTCACTCACCAAGATGAGTTGGACGCAATGATAGAGCAATGGACCCGCTCTCGATCAGCAGACGATGTGACCATGGTACTCCAAGAAGCCCGCGTCGCCGCATACCCAGTCCAGGGCTTGATGGATTTGGTGAACGACGAGAATTACCAAGCACTCCGCACCAATGTGAACGTGGATGTGTCGCAGCTGACTGCTCAAGACATCTACCAAGGAATCCCTTGGAAACTTGAGCGCACTGCCGGCACCGTACGGGGACCAGTTCCACAGACTGGGGAGCACAATGACTTCGTTTTCAGAGAACTACTCGGCTTCAGCCACGCCAAAGTAATGAGTCTCAGGGCCGACGGAGTGACCGGCTAACTATCCAAAGTTTGCCACGCGCTAAGGGAGGGAGTGATGTCGTTTAAAACGATAGTGGTTGAGGTCAACGGCCCTGCGGCGACAATCATCTTGAATCGTCCCCAGGTACGTAACGCCCAAAACGAACTGATGAAGGACGAAATCTCGTCCGCTATTCGCAAGTTGGAGGGTGATACCCAGGTTCGAGTCATCATTCTCAAAGGTGAGGGCCTTTGTTTCTCCGCGGGTCACGACCTGAAGCAATTGCCCAGGGACCCGGAGGACTTCGCCGCGCCAGCAGGTCGGCCATGGTTCGAGGGAGATGAGGAAAAGTTCCGGGCCTTCACTAACAAGGTGTTGCGAACGTTTCTTGAATTGCACGATTGCAGCAAACCCACTATTGCTCAGGTCCATGGCGCATGCATCGCTGCCGGTTGGGTCTTGGCGTCAATGTGCGACCTCATTGTGGCTGCGGAAGATGCTACCTTCTCCGACCCAGTGCTCCGTATGGCAACGGCAGGCGTCGAAGTCTTGGTGGAGCCATGGGACTTGGGGATTCGACGGGCAAAGCAGTTGATGTGGACGGGAGATGCTATTACTGCCCGCGAAGCCTGGCAAGTGGGAATGGTGAACCTCGTCGTTCCTGGGGATCAACTCGACCGCGCCACGATGGATCTGGCTCGGCGTATAGCGCTGACCCCTCCAGGCGCAGTTCGTGCTACCAAGCGGTCAATTAACCGAGCCCTAGACCTAATGGGGTGGAGAGCTTCCCATGAGCAACATACTGAGGTTTGGGTGGCCACGATGCGCAGCAACGAGCACCGGGAAGCTCATGAGCGGCGAGCATCCCTCGGTTTGAAGCAGTTCCTCCAGGAGCGGGATTCCAAGTACACGTGATTCTGGCGCCAGTGTTAGCCATAGCTAGTCGCAGCCAAGGGAACGGGCAATGCGAAATTATGTCATACGCCGAATAGCGCTCCTAATCCCCACCGTGCTTGCGGTATGCATCCTGGTGTTCTCCCTGATGCACATCATTCCTGGAGACGTAGTCCTCGCACGGCTGGAAAACGTTGGTCTGGTGACGCCCGAAACCATCGAGCGGCTGCGCAGTCAACTTGGCATTGATCGGTCGTTCGCTGCTCAACTGGGAGACTGGCTCTGGGGTTTGGTACGAGGAGACCTCGGCGTCTCCTTATGGACGTTGCAGCCGGTGACGAACCATATCTTCTATGCGCTTCCAATCAGCATCGAGTTGGTATTGGGTGGCATGCTGTTGGGCATTTTGGTCGGCGTCCCATTGGGCGTGGTTTCCGCAATGCGTCACAACACCCCTGTGGACAACACTGCACGAACGATTTCGGTGCTTGGATTATCTGTTCCAGACTTTTGGATCGCGACGATCCTGTTGCTTTATCTCTCCCGCTGGCTCGGGTACGCGCCACCCATCGGGTATTCCACGTTCCTTGAAGATCCGCTTCGCAACCTCCAGCAACTTGCGCTACCTATGGCCATTTTGGGCTTTCGGCTCATCGCTACAACCGCCCGTATGACGCGGTCGACCATGCTGGAAGTGCTCCACGAGGACTACATTCGCACTGCAAGATCCAAGGGATTGAGGGAGTCCTCCATTCTCCACCGGCATGCCCTCCGCAACGCGCTGCTCCCAGTGGTCACCCTTCAAGGCACGCATCTTGGCTATCTGCTGGGCGGCACCATCGTTCTGGAGAACATTTTTTCGCTCCCGGGGATGGGAAAACTGGCTTTCGATTCCATCAATCGAAGGGACTATACCCAGCTTCAAGGGACAATCCTCTTCTTAGCGTTTATTCAGATCGGCCTGAACCTCTTCGTCGACGTTTGCTATTCATGGCTGGATCCCCGGATTCGGTACCGGTAGTGACACGGATGAGCTGAAGCGAGAAACTGATGCAAACTGCAGAACCGCGATCGGCGCTGACCCATATCAAGTTTGTCGTTGGGGGGAGGGTGAGTGCGCTAGTGTGGTTCGTTCGGGTGCACCCAATCGGCGCTGTCGCAGCGTTCGCAATCTTTGTGATGGTTGTCGCAGCAGTCTTTGCTCCATGGGTTGCGCCAGCCGATCCGCTGCGCATCAGTCCTGCGCCGTTGGAGCCGCCAAGCTGGGCACACCTCATGGGAACGGATAACATCGGTCGCGATATTTTCAGCAGGGTGATCTACGGCGCTCGCATTTCCCTATGGGTTGGCTTCCTCGCGGTCGCTATCTCGATTGGCGCGGGCACCCTCATAGGACTGATCAGTGGTTACATGGGTGGAACTATCGATTTAGTGCTCCAACGGGTAGTGGACTTAGTTCAGGCAATGCCGCCACTCGTAATGGCGTTGGCGTTGGTAGCGATCCTCGAACCAAGCGCGACCAACTCCATCATCGCCATCGCCATTGTGGCCACACCGGGGAATGCCCGTGTCGTCAGGAGCACAGTACTGGTCGTCAAAGAGACATCTTACGTTGAAGCAGCGAAAGTCATTGGGTGCCGAACTCCGAGGATCATGCTGCGCCATGTGCTTCCAAACGTCACCGCGCCTATCATCGTGCTGGCATCGCTGGGTTTCGGCTATGCCATTCTCATCGAAGCGACGTTGAGTTTCCTGGGGCTTGGTACACAGCCACCTACGCCGTCATGGGGAAGTATGCTCAATCTATCTCAGACCTTCCTTGAGCGTTCGCCGCACCTCGCGATCTTCCCAGGCTTGGCGATCAGTGTTGCCGTACTGGCGTTCAATTTACTGGGCGACACATTGCGAGACATTCTGGATCCCAAGCTCAGGGGACGATAACCTCTTGGCCAACAACAGAGCGTGCTAGAAAATGGCAGGTCAAGACAACGCCGAATCGACGTTACTCGCTCGAACTGTCGAAGAAACTGAGTATCGCTTGAGCCAGCGAATCTGCATCGAGATAAGTCGTGTAGAAAGACCCCCCCGGAATGACCTTGCTGCGAGACTTGCCGACCCTTGCGGCGGCGATGCTCTGATTGGCAAGCAGCGCATCCAACTCTCCTGTGACCAGAAGCGTCGGAGCCTGCACTCGCGGGAGACGTTCCATGATGTCGTAGTTGAACACTGCGGTGTACGCAGTCAGGTGGCTGTTCCCGGACACGAGTTTGGCCAGTACCTCTGACTGGATAAGCGCCAATAGCTGCTTGTTCAGAGCCCCTGAATGCGCCTTGCGAATCAACTCAGCAATAGCTGTCCATACATCCATCAGATGACTGCCATCGGGCCTGAAGACAACGGGCGCATAGAGAGCAGGTAGCCGTTTGGCGAGTTCCTCGAAGCTGACTTGAAAGTAGGGTATGCCATTCAAGATCAGCTTGGCGACATGCTGGGGATACCGGGCGGCGATTTCAACGGCTATAGCCGCGCCTGTGTGGTGACCGAAGACGGAGAAACGCTTGATTCCCATGGACTGAAGCGCCGCGAAAATACGCTCAGCGTAATCTGAAATCTGGCACGCCTGCGGCGGGGGATCCGACATGCCAAACCCGGGAAGATCCAGAGCGATGACATGGAACCGATGAGCAATGCGAGTCATGATCGGCTCGAACGCCGCAGACGATGACGGTACCTGGTGCAACAAGACCAAAGGTTCGCCTGCACCAGTTTGCCGGTAGTGAACTTGGCCCAAGCCGGTAGAGGCGTACGCTCTTCGAACTGGGGTCTGCAACACCTGCTCCATGGTTTTCGCCCGTCCTTTTGGTGAACTGCCTCGCAGTTGCCTGTGCTCTATCGCCCACTTCAGATCGCTCGGCCAGCCAAGTACCCTTCCCGTATCGCCTCGGTAACCTGTCGAGGAGCAATACAATCACCAGCCATCAATACTTGGGCGAATACCGGCTCAGACTTGAGTTTGGAATAGAGGTCTGTATATGGCTTGGAAGGCGATGCGGCAACGATAACATCAACGTCATCCAGTGTCGTCACCTTGCCTGCGGTCACATCTTCAATCAGCACGCTATGGCCTCGCACTTCTTGAACTCGATGTCCTCGGTGAAAGACGACAGACCGCGCCGCCAGCCTCCGGTTCATGGTCGCTTGGAGAGTGGAATGGAGGTTGGAACATGCACCTTGGGAGCGTACCACGAAGTGCGTCTCCGTCCCCATTGATGCCAGATACTCAGCGGTGCTTGCGGCGCGATGGGTATTATCTTCGTCCAGCAGAATTGCTCGTTTACCTGCGATTGCCTGATTACCCAGCACATCTTCGACGCTCACGACCCTCGTTGTCGAGCCGCCGTTAACGCCCGCGATCCCTGGCAATTGCGGAGCGGCACCCGTGGCGACGATCACCGCCTCAGCCCCTTCGGCAACCAGCCGCTCGACTGTTGCCTCAGTGCTGAGTTTGACCACAACGCCGAGGCGCTTGAGCTGCAACTCGAGCCATGCGACGATGTTCCCAAACTCCTGGCGGTATGGAGCCTTGGTGAGGGTATTGATCTGCCCTCCCAGACGCTCGTCTCTCTCGTAAAGAGCAACGAGGTGTCCCCGCAAAGCGGCGACACGAGCCGCCTCCATGCCAGCGGGCCCGCCGCCTACGACAACAATAGCCTTGGGCTGGGGTACTCTCTTCAGCGCGCCAAGCTCATACTCCCTGCCTGCCTCGGGATTGATGACGCAGCCGGTGTGCCGTTCGCCGTTTGACCGTCCCACGCAGCCCTGGTTGCTCCCGATACATTGGCGGATGTCGTCGGCACGGCCTTCTAAGATCTTCTTGCCGATCTCTGGATCAGCTATATGCGCCCGTGTCATGGCGACAAGGTCAGCCTTGCCCTCACGGAGAATGTTCTCGGCGACGGCCGGATCGAAGATGCGGCAAGCAGTAATCACCGGCAGGTCCTTCACGACTTCCTTGATCCCTGCCGCCAAATGCACGAACGGTGCTGGGTCCCAATACATGTCGGCGAACTGCTGGGCGGCGCTCCAGTGATCGTATTCCGCACTATGAGATACGCTCAGGTAATTCAGGTCGGTGGTTTGCTCCAGCCATCTTGCAACCTGGCGGGTGTCCTGGAGTTGCAACCCACCGGGAAGCAGCTCGTCGGCACTTATGCGGAACCCTACGACGAAGTCGCGTCCCACTGCTTGGCGCACCGCTCGCACCAGTTCGAGCGCAAAGCGCGAGCGATGCTGAAGGTTACCGCCATAGGAATCTGTTCTATGATTAGTGACGGGCGAGAGAAACTGGGCGACGAGGAAGCCGTGGGCCCCATGTATTTCAACCCCATCCATGCCAGCCTGCTTCATATTCACCGCGCACCGTGCCCACCAACGCTGCAACTCGGCAATCTCTTCTTGGGTCATCTCGTGCGGAACTTCAGCAAACCAAGGTAACCGAGTACCCGAAGGCCCCCAGATAGGCCATTCGGAGTCCATGCTTGCGGTACGCAGGCCGGTATGAATCAATTGGGCGATAATCTTGGCGCCGTGCGTATGCACGGCATCGGCAACCTGGCGGTAATGTGGTATGAAATCCTCGTGCCATGCTTCGAGCGCGGCCCGGCCACCGCGCGATGTCGGATGGACGCGCGAGTTTTCCAAGACAATGAGTCCAATACCACCACGAGCGCGGGCGACTTGGTACGCCGCCAAGGCCGGCGTTGGATGGTGATCCGAGCCAAGCCATGTGGCATGTGCTGTGCTCACCATGCGATTGCGTACCTCAATATTGCCGATCCGCAACGAGGACATCAGGTGTGGAAACTGTGCGGACACTTTAGGCTCCTGACCCGCTGGAAAGGGTCTCCGTTATTAGCTAATGTTGGCTGAGGTACCAGTCGATAATCTCTTGCCCAGTCGCTTTCCATACCCCTGCACGCCGGCATATGTAGTCCAAGGCCTTGTCCAAGTAGGCGACGCGAAATGGCTGCCCGGAAAGCCACGGACTCAGGGTCAATGCCATCAATCGACCACTCTTAGCACCGTCGTCGTACAGAACATCGAATGCTTCTTCGAGCATGCGTTGCCAGCGTTCGATCGGGACATGACGGTTCCAATGAGCGAAGGCGTCGTCCAACTCCACCAGGGTCGGCAGGGAGCAGAGCGTTCCGTTAGGCACCTTCATCCGGAAGGGCTGCTCATCGTTCGGCCAGTCGCATACATAGCGGACACCTGCCTCTGCGAGAAGCGCCGGCGTTCGCGTCGACTCGCCAGCCTCCGGACCTAGCCACCCAACAGGCCGGAGCCCTGTTGCCTGTTCTACCGCTTCGAGAGACCGTGCAATGTAGTCGCGCTCCCGCTCCTCGCTCATCTGGCTGGTGATCATGCGAGTAACTGCTTCGCCATGGCCAATGAACTCCCACCCGCGCGTCTTGCAGTCGCGGACAAGGGAAGCGTAGTGCCGGGCTATAGTAGCGTCCAGTGCTACAGTGGCTCGAATGTTGTGCTTGTCCAAGACTTCCATAAGCCGATAGATTCCCACCCGGTTGCCATACTCCCTGTAGGAGAAGCTGGCGATATCAGGGAAGGCACGCCTTCCTAACCCACCACCCGGCAAGTCGGGAGAGACATACGAGTCCCCAGCGAACTTCCACTCATAATGTTCGAGGCGGACGATGACGCACAGTGCTACGCGCTCGCCGTTGGGCCATCGCAAAGGAGGCCTTTTGACGATAGGCGACCAATCGTAATACTCGTGATCCATGCCGGGCTTGCGCATACCGGGCATCTCTAATCCTCCTGTAAAAGGGTCGCTACACAGCTTCGGTGGTCAGTCGCTGGGCATGGACCATCGCAGCATCGTAATAGTGATCAATGTAGTACTGAGCTATCTCATCAGCAGTGGTCATCCAGACACCATCGTGCGAAAGGATATATCTGAAAATCTCGTCCAGGTACTTGATTCGATGGGGCTGGCCTATCTGGAACGGGTGAAGTGCAATGCACATGACCTGGCCATTCACAGCTCCTTCGATATAGAGCCTATCGAACTGCCTTTTGCACATATTTGCGAAGTCGTCACCCTCCCAGCTGGACTTTCCACCGAAATATGGGGCATCGTTCAACTCGATGGAGTAAGGCATGGAAATGAACCTGCCGGACGGCACCCTGAGCGGGAACGGCTGGTCGTCGTGGAACCAGTCGGCATGGTAGGTAAGACCGGCCTTGGCCATCAGGTCTGGGGTGCGCGGCGTCGAGGAGAGGGCTGGGCCTAACATCCCTTTGAGGTCTTTGCCAGTGTGTTTTTTGAGCGTCTCGATGCAGTCCCTGTAGAACTCACGCTCCTCCTCTTCCGTGAACTTTGTGAGGAAGATTGTGTTATAGATGCCGTGGGTCATGTAGTCCCAATTGCGCTCCACCATAGCATCCCGAATCTCCGGAAAATGCTCCAAGACCGCCTCGTTGAGCGACGCCGTGCACCTGACGTTATGTTTATCTATGACTTCGAGCATGCGCCAGAAGCCAACCCGGTTGCCGTAATCACGATAGGCATAGTTCATGACGTCCGGGTGCGGTGTGCGAGGCCAAGGGTTTCGGAAGTCGTTTGGCGGGGGCAAGAATTCATAGTGCTCAATGTTGGGTGCGACCCAGAAAGCTACCCGCGCGCCGCTGGGCCACTTGATAATTGGCCGGTTATTCCACGGGACGAAGTCGAAACGGTCGGGGGCCAGTGCCATGGCACAATCTCCTCTCAATCTGCCAAGCTAGGTTCTCGTGGTCTCCATCTTGGTGTTCTGCACCTGGCTCAAGTGCTCGATGATCGCATCGGTCGATACGAGGTCGCCGTATTTGAGCTGCAGATTAAACAGGCTCGCTTTGTGTGAAGCCTCGAATCGGTCGAAGATGCCTTCCTCGGCAAGGACAATCTGGAATATCGGGTAATAGGAGGCGTCCACCACCGAGGCGTGGATGCAGCCGCTGGTGGAGTTACCGACAACTATGAGCGTATCCACCCGCTTACTCATGAGGATGTACAGGAGCGGGGTACCGAAGAATACACTTGCGCGCGTCTTTTCAATGATGATGTCTCCATCACGAGGGGCAATCTCCGGATGAATCTGAGACAGCGGGCTGAGTTCGCTGAAGGGGTTTTTCGGATCGCGGGCCCGAGGCAGATCATGGCTGAGTTTAAAGACGTGACGACTATAGACGATGGGGATACCGAGCTCACGGGCCTTAGCAATGAGCCTCTTGATGTAGGGCATAGCGCGCCATGCGAAAACGCCGCATCCACGAGGATAGCGGTCGATCTGTTCGTGTAGCGGACGGTTTTCACCTACGGCGCCCTCGTTCATATCGATGACGAGCAACGCAGGGCGTCGGCCGAACCCTGTCGGTTTCCTCACGTCGTATCCCATGTCTAGGATCGCGCGGTCGCTGGCGCTGAGTATATCGTCCCATTGTGACATCGGTACGCCTCCTTGGGGAGTGAGCATCAGCTAGGTATGGCTTGTCAAAAAGTCATGCAAAATGGAGGCGAGGAGTTCGGGCTGGGCTTCGAGCCAATTGGTCCCATTGGGAACGATCACCGGGCACGATTTCTGTAGGAGCGCGCAGAGCGCGGTTACGTCCTTGCGAACTGGAGCTAGCTCCCCGGCCATGACCAATGCTGGCGCGCGAATCCGCTTGAGGCATGCCGCGAGATCGAACGAAAAGACGGCGGCGTAGGCCTCGATGTTGCGCGGTCCTGGGCGAAGTCGGCCTACGAGCTCGTAGGTTAACGCCTCCGCTTCCCGTTCATCAGTTGGGGGGGTCCATGTGGCCATGTAACGCCAGAATCCCACAAGGTGACTCCCATCCTCTTTGATCACGATCCTCGGAAAGGCGGCTAACAACTCCTTGGCCTGGTCGAGTCGATAGAGTGGCGCTCCTGAAAGCACCAGTTTCTCGACCAGGGCTGGGTGGGAGGCTGCCAAATAGGCAGCAACGGCTCCGCCTCCATGTTGCCCGAATATGCTGGTCTTGGTGACTGATAGGGCAGCCAATGCGTTACGAACCACGTTCGCATACTCAGGAACGGAATAAGGTTTGGGAGGAAAGTCGGACATGCCGAATCCAGGAAGGTCAAGGGCGAGGACTCGGAACTGGGAGGCTAACTGCTCCATCACAGGCTCGAACGCTGACGAATCGGATGCGGCTTGGTGTATGAACAACAGGCAGTCGCCTGAGCCTCCGGCGCGCCAATGGATTTGACCGGTGTCCAAGTCAACATATCCCTTTTGGATAGACGTCATTTGAGCCGAAAGCCTTTCCTCAGATCAAGCCAATGCACTCACCCTGTGGCAAGGGGCGCTTGAAACAGATCCCGCGGGATCGTATGCATGGCTTCGCACCCGTTGTCTGTCACGAGATACTGGTCCTCGACAAAGAATCCCTCACCGACAGCAGGGTTGAACGAGAGGAGGTAGACACAGAAAACGACGTTAGGCTCGAGGCGAAAACCAGCTTGCCCGGTGTGATGCCCGTAGTCATAGCTATCTAGGCCGATCGCATGAATGTAGAGCACCAATTGTTCAGGGTCCCCTCCGTTACGAGCGACGCTTTCGGCGATAAGCGGGAATAGGTCATCAGTGTGGACGCCAGGTTGGATCGAAGCATCCAGATCGTTAAACGCAGCAGTGATGGCACGATGGGCACGCTGCTGGGCTGCGCTTGGAGAGCCCACGACGACGGTGCGCCCGACATCGGTGTTATACCAATTGCGAATGGCGATCCCAGCGCAGGGGACGACTGCACCTCGGGTAAGGCGCGGATACAACATTTGCGCCAACCCAAACCCCCCAGCTCCCAGAGGAGTGGTCGCGTTTCGCTTCGCAAGACCGACTTTGAACCGGCGCGCCAAGCAGAGGGACTTTTCGCCCTCGCGAGCGATATCAAATGCGTCCTCAAGTGCTTCCTGGCAAGCTGCTGCAGCGAGGCGCATTTCCTCCAGTTCAGCAACGGTCTTGACCAAGCGTATTCTTTGAAGCAAAGCTCGGCATCCCACCGCTCGAATTGACGGCAGGAATCGCTCCCGGAGCAACTCCGCCAGGTTCAAATCATCGAAGCCAAGCAGGGCGTCTTGGAGTCCTAACGCTTTGAGGGTGAACGCCAGCGCCTTGATGGGGTCACCGGTATGGGTTGGGTGGGCCACAGGCACCGCAACGTCTCCTCTGCCGGATGTGTCGTGCATCCACTCAATCTTGCTTGCACTGACTTCGGGCACAAGAAGGTTGTTCCAGTGCGTCTCCTCGTAGGTGAAGACTTGGCTGGCCCAGGCGGGGTTCAGAGCTAGTGCGGCCAGGCCGAAGTGTCCTACGATTAGCGCAGATAGCCCTCGTGAAGGTGCGGGCAGCACCGAGAACGCCTCGAAGCTCGTAAATCCCATGGTACGGTAGCCCGAGACGTAGGCTACGTTTTGGGGGATCGTAGCCACGACGGCGTCCAGGCCTTCGCGCTCGATCAGTTGATGTGCCCGCATAGCGTTCAGATACATGGCGCATTCTACTTGGCGAGTTTCACAACGCACCCAGGATGAGGAACCCGAAAACGAGAGCCAACTACGTCTTCAGGCGCATAGAGACAGCGCAAAGCACGCGTTCCATGAAGGCATCGCGCTCACGTTCAAGCTCGGGAATCCGCTGGTGGTTCCGAGCTAATTCGTCGATGCGGTCACCCAAGACTATTCCTTTTTCGGCAAGGGCTGCCTCGATAAGGTGCAACCGGTCTTTCGTCACCCACACTTCTGCGGCTAGCGAAAGGACGACGCCAAACACCTTGTCAAGCTGCGCATCATGCAGACCGTGGTATGGTTCTACGACCTTCCATTGATTTGTCATGGTTTATGCCTCGATGCAGCAGAGGCGCTACGTGTTACGGTTGCCGTTTTCGAGAGAGGCTTGTCTGCCTGTGTAACCCATCGGTGCCAAGGGAAAAACTCCCCGGTGCGCATAAGCCCTACGCCACCCCAGTACGAGGCATCGTAGTAGGGATTCGGCGCCTCGCGTACATCCGCGAACCCGATTTCGCTAAGGATCGCTGGCGCATCCACGGAATGGGTAGGGCCTAGGAAAGGCTCACCATTCCCCCATGTATCGAAGTCCAAGAGAAAAGCGTACTCCGGTGGCACGGATTTGTACCACGGCAACTCCATGATCAGCAAGTGCCCCCCGGGTTTCAGGAGCCGGTAGGCCTCTCGCAAGGACTGCATCATCACATCAAGGGGCGTCTCATGGTACAGGAAATGCGACGACACTAGGTCAAAGCTTTCGTCTGGATAACCGGTATCGGCGGCATCCCGCTGCGCAAGGGTGATCGCCAATCCCCGTCGCTCAGCGGCAACATGTCCCCACTTCAAAGCCTGGGCGGCGAGGTCGATTCCTATGACCTCCTCAGCTTCAGGAAAGGCCTCTCGCAAGATCATCGTGCTGCCGCCAGCAGCGCACCCCATATCGAGAATCCGCTTGTAGTCTCGCCGGGGGGCCATATGGGCAAAGGCGATGAACGTCTCTTTGGGGTATCCTGGCTTCCGCCATCTCGTGCGGAATATGGGCAATCCTCGCTGATAGATAAACGCCACCAACGGATCTCCGCCGTACCCCCCCTTTTGCAGGTGAGTGTCGATTTCTGTGAACCACCGAGGGAGGTGAATGCCGGGGTTCAATTCAAGTTTCCCTTTGGGGTTGACGGGACGCAACTCGTCTTCCATTGCGAGCAAATGATTGGTGTGGGGAACAAGAGAGTCACGCGCGGCGGTCCACATGTACGCCTGCGAATAGTAAGCGATTGAGGCGGCAAAGGGGAAAAGCCCGTTGCTCTGAATCAGCTTGCCAGCTTCATCCACTGACGTGGGAGGGTACCCCCGTTCCCGTTCAAAATCCCCCGCCTGTCGTTTGTAGTCATCTAGGAGGGTCTTCACGAACTTGGTATAGTTGTGGAGTTTGATCCCTTCGATGAAATCAAACATCGCACAGTCCTGCTGTGTCGGTTTGGGCAGCTCCATGTTCCCCTCTGTTAATTGCTAGCGATTCGGCAAGAACCAGACGTTCTCCATTGCGTGAGCGCCGAACCCGTGCACCCACATGTAGAGCGCATGAGTCGCCCAATTTTGAACGTATGGCCTTGTGTATTCCGCGAAGTAACCCGAGGTCATTGTGAGAATCCAGACCTGGTCGGCCAGCCGACCGGATATCTCAGTCGCTAATCTGCGGCGCTCACTCGTGCCAACAGTACGGCGCTGATCGTCGATCAGGCGGTTCAGTACAGGATCTACGATGCCTGAGAAGTTTTCAGGCGAGTCTGAGCGGAATTTCTGCGCAAAGGAGTCGAGATCGTTGCCGCCTCCGACGCCAGTGCCGCCGATTATCCCTTCGTATGTGCCGCTGCGCAGCAAGTTCTCATGAAGAGTACGCTCTCGAATGACGATGTTTGTGCGCACTCCAACGTCGTTCCAATTTTGCTGGGCAATCTCAAACATGGCGACAAATCGGGGATCGATCTGACCGCCAGTACCGCTGCCATGGAGGGTGAACTGTAGAGGGTTATTAGGGCCGTACCCGGCTTCCTGGAGCAACGTCCTGGCAAGTTGAGGATTGTACTGGGTCCATGGCACACCACCACAAGCCGGAGGAAAATTGAATCCTTGCCACCACGTGGGAATAGGCTGAGGTTGGCAATAGCCTTCTTGATGAGCCAGCTTGATCATGCTCTTCCGATCGACCGCAGCAGAGAGCGCTCGGCGAACGCGGACGTCGTTGAAGGGAGCGCTTCGAAGTTGGAATTGGAAGAGCGATCCGCCAGAAGTGTTCGCCTCTTCCACTCGGAGGTTCGCTGTCTGCGGTACCCGCTCATCCCTAAGAATATTTGCCAAAGTGGTCTGGCTAAGCGCATTTATCTGATCGATCTGGTTGGTCCGCCAAGCTGCCAGCTGGGCTGCTGCAGCCATCGCGGTAATCTCGATCCGGTCCAAGTAGGGAAGCTGGATGCCGTATTCGTCGGTCTTAAAGTACTGGGGGTTGCGATTAAACGCGACCCGCGTTCCCTGGTCATGCCGATCCAGCAGGAAAGAGCCAGACCCAAGGGGTGGAGTCACGCCTGGCCCGCCTTGCCGTGTGAACGCTTCGTCAGGAAGGACGAAAAATGCAGGGGCTGTGATGGCTTCCAGGAAGCCCGAGGATTGCTGTTTGAGGTTGATAACAACGGTACGTGCATCCGGAGCTTGAATGGATTCGACGATACTGAACTGGCCATATTGACGGAATGCGTCGGGCGTCATGTAACGCGTGTACGCTGATTTCACGTCGTTGGCAGTTATGCTGCGCCCGTTTAAAGGAGCAGTCGCATGCCAGCGCGCGTCGCTCCGCAAGGTGAACCGATAGACAGACGGACTGACGATTTCATAGCTTTGGCACAAATCACATGCGACTATGAGAGATCTTAGGTTGTCCTTACCCCGAAGCGCCTCTGACAAGCGCATGTCCGCTCTGACTAAGTTGTTATAAAGCAGGTTCCCGTAGATTAGGGTCCCGAAGTTTCCTTGGATAGGGTCCCAGTTATTGGGCTCGAACGAGATGTTGAGCCTCAGCGTTCCCCCGCGATTAGGCGGTCCCTTTTGAGGTGGTGCGAGCTTGCTCCAGTGGTACTGAGCAATCAATGGATGAGCCTCCGCCAAACCTGCCGGAGTCAGTTCTTCAGGAGACTTAAATCCATCGATCTGCGGCGTTCGTGTTGCTGCAACAGTAGGAGTCGCTGTCGGGACAGGCGTGGGTTGCGCAGCTGGCGACGTCGCAGTCGCTTGCCGACGGGGAGTCGGCGTCGCATCGCTACCACCGCTACAAGAGGTTACGACAAGAAGAGCCACGATCGAGAGCGGTACCGTCATGAGCACTCGCCGAATCCACTGCTTTCGGAATTGCATCACGCAAGTCCTGCCTTTCTCCTTAACCCACCCGAGCCTTGGGTTGTTCCCTTATGGGCAATCTGCTTTCCGGGTTTTCGTGGAGGCAAACTACCACAGCGAGCCTGAAAGGTCAAGCGGAGAAACAGTTGACTTGATAAAATGTCCTGCATGGCCTGATCCTCGTTACTTGGGCTCGCAATGCCAATAACATGAATTTGCTAGAATAGATACTTCAGAAACTTTAGGGTGAGCATGTGCAGCAAACAAGAACCGCTCAGAGAGCGACATCAAAACCGTCCGGCTTCGAAGAACGGTTCAGAGCCACCATCAACCGAATCGTACACTACCTTACTTCGGAATTCGAAGGTGGGAAGGCGGTAGACTCCATTTCTGTTAGCCAACTCAAGGTTCTGCGGGAGCTGAGTAATGGCCCTATGTGGATGACCAGCATTGCGTCGCTTACAGGAGTAACCCCAGGCGCCGCCACCGGCATGATTGACAAGTTGGTAGGAAAGAAACTAGTCCGGCGCTACGAGGACCGCAAGAACCGCCGGGTTATTCTTGTTGACCTTACCGCCTTAGGCGACGAGCTGCAGAAAGCTGTGCATAAGAGGACATTGAGAAGGGTGCAACGCCTTCTCCGTCACTTTGCTCCCGAGGATAAGGAGGAGTTGGTTCGGCTCTTCCAGCTTTTCGACAGCGCGATAGTCGAGGACGCCGCAGACCTCAGGGAGCCCCCGCCCCGCACAAATCAATCACCTTGGGCGGCGAGACCGCGCCGCTGAGCTGTACCTGGTGAGATGTCCCTATAGATTACCTGGCTCCGGCCAAAGCATGGGTATATGCGCCCGCTAAAACTTCTTCCGACGCTCAGCCATCATCTCGACGAGGAATGGTGGGAGTGGCCTGAATCGCCTCACTGCTCCGGTTCGAGTGTTCAGCACCGATCCTTCAGAGAAATCGACTCGAAGCTCATCACCTTCCGCCGCAATCCTAGTGATACCATGACACTCGACAATCGGCAGCCCAAGCTCGATGCAGTTGCGTTCAAAGGTTGCAACAGCAGACTCGCATACCACGGCAGCAACCCCCAGTTCCCTTAGGGCAACTGCGGCGTACGCGTTGATGTGAGGGTCGCCGGGATGTCCATCTAGGCAGGCCGCAGTGTACCCAAAGCCCTGTCCGGCGACAAGCAAATCCCCAGGAAGCACCTTGTGGGGGAAGCCTGGATCGACGCGGGTCAAACAGTGGCTGACCAGGAACTGAACGTCCGGTTCCTCGCCGCGCGACTCCAGTGCCTCTATAGCATGTAAATCGCAGATCTGCCAGTCGATGTCCAGGTTATCGCCGAACACCCAGCAGCGCCCTTGTACAATCATGGCAGCTAGCTCCGGTACCCCAAACACGCCATCTCTTATCGAACGCGCTGGTTGTTGGACAAACCTGCAAGCAGTGGATAGAGGCCGCCGGCGTCTAGGATGCGCATGAGGAAGTCGGGGTATGGCGAGAATCTGAGCTCGATGCCCTGTGGCCACACCCGCAACACGCCGCGCTCCAGATCGAGCTCAAATTGATCGCCTTGCTTCACCACTTGCAGGATGCCCGGAATCTCAACGACAGGCAAACCGTGCTCCAGACAGTTACGCAGGAAGTACGCATTGGTGCTTTCGCAGACCACCGCCGCAACTCCCGCTCCGCGAATGCTTATGCAAGCATGATCGTGATCATGGCCGTAGCCCATGTTCTCGCCAGCAACGATGAAATCGCCGGGCTTCACCGTTTGCGAAAAGGTAGGATCGACATTCGCCATACACAATTTGCCGAGCCCCTGATAGTCGACAGGCTGACCCTTCTCCCGAAGCGCCAAGAACTCCTCGAAGGAGCATATCTCCCAATCTACGTCGAGCAGGCCTTCGAAGACCCACGCTGTTCCTCTCATTACACTGGGCACGGCTTCCTCGCTAACGCGACGCTGCGCGATACGCCGGTTGGAGATAGTTTCGCGGATCGACAATCTTGCCCTCCACGCACCCGGCGGCCACGGTGGCAGGGCTCCCAAGGTAGATATCAGCCTTTTTGCTTCCCATTCGTCCTGGATAGTTGCACGTCCCGGTGGAGAGACACGTGTCACCATCGGCCAGCGGAGTATTGGCCCCCCAGCACATCCCACATGCCGGCGAGGCTACCAGGCACCCAGCATCCATAAATATATCTATGAGGCCCTCATGCATTGCCTGCCGGTAGATGGAAGGCGTTCCTGGCGTTACGTTGAGTACGGCTCTGGGATGGAGCTTACGGCCCCTCAACACTTCAGCCGCCACGCGTAAATCCTCAATCCGGCTATCCGCGCATGAGCCGATAAAGCCCCGATTTATGAGAGTGCCTTCAAAAGCAGTCACAGGCTTGACGTGGTACCGCTCCGGTGGCGGGACAATTTGAGGCACGATGTTAGAGACATCGAAAACATACCTCTTGGCATAATGGGCGTCTTGATCGCTGGACAATGGATCGAAAGATTCAGCGGTCCTGCTCCGCACATAGGACAGACTCGTTTGGTCAGGGTTCATGATGGCTGTCCAAGCGCCGGTGAAAAGCGCATTGCAGCACAATGAGAATCGGCCATCCATATCCATGTCGTCGATGCTCTTGCCTGCCCACTCCATCACCATGCCTACACAGGCGGACGGCCCGACTGCGCCGAGGATGTACTCGAAGACGTCGCGTGCGTAGACACCCTCCGGCAACGTTCCTTCAACGACGAAGAGAACTGACTCAGGAACCTTTACCCAAGTCTTCCCTTTCATCAGGTAAGCGCCAGACCCGTAGGACAGTGTCACAGCGAACGCTCCAAGCGCTCCTAGCGTACTGGTGTGGCCGTTCACCACTTGGAAGTAGACTTCGCCAGGCAGTGGCCAGCAGTTCTCTCCGGCGATCAAATGCTCGATGCCAGATCGTCCGATTTCCCAAATGTTGTCCCTGGGAACACCGACTGATTCAGCCCATTCGATAACTGCCTTTCTATTTTTTGCGGCGCTGTGAGATGCGGTCGCGCCATTATGGCCATCTACGACCTTGATCTTGGTCGGGTCAAAGACCTTGGTCACCCCCATGGCCTTCAACTGGCCAGGACCGCGGGTCATGGATGCATGGAGCGTGACAGGACGCGATGACGTAATCTCAAGGTATTCCCCAGGAACAACTTCCGAACGTTGAGCAGCCTTTGCTAAGATTTTCTCTGTGATCGTCTTCCCCACAATGCCCCCTTCAGCAACTACTCCGCTGCGCCTGCATAGGTCGTCTGCTCAGGAAGCCGGCGATCGCTGGCTTCCTGGCGTGCGAGGGTCGTACCCGCCTATCGACGTTTCGTAACGGGCGTTGACTTCTTCGGCCGGAAGGTACCGTTGCTCCCACTCGAAGATTTTGGGGAATCCCACGATGTCGAAGACATGGGGCATCGGATGGGTATATGGCCTCTGGTTCCAGTCCTGGCGGGCAGCCTCGCCACGCCGCATGAAATCGTGAGCGTAATCCCACGCAGCCCGCAGGGCCACGTCCATGATGAGACCAGGCAAAAAGGCGGCCGATAGTCCCGCGCCAGCCAGATCGGCAACAGTCGGCGCAGGCTTTAGCAGATGGGTGGTGGCCATAAGAGGGCCTTCGACTTCCCGTCGGACGGCCTTGATCTCGTCAAGGCTGAGGGGCTGCTCGAAATAGAGAACGTCTACACCCGTTGATTTATAGGCCTTCAGTCGTTGGATAACGTCCTCCAGTGTTCCGCCTGCAGCCCCCCTAGCGTCACACCGAGCAATGATTACGAAGTCGGGATCCAGCTCTCGCTTCGCATCGACTGCCGCCCGGTACTTGCCAATCGCTTCGTCGATAGAAATCACTCTTTTCCCTTTGACGTTGCCGCACCGTTTCGGCATAGGCTGATCTTCTATATGAATCCCTGCGACACCGGCCCATATGAATTCTTGCACGGTTCGGCGGGTGTTCACGGCATTACCGAATCCCTGGTCGGCATCGGAGATCAAAGGGATGTTGACAGCCCTGGCCATGCGCCCGGCGTTCTGAACCATTTCGGTCATGGTGATCAGGCCAGCATCTGGTATCCCGAAGATATGCGCGCTCGTCTGCGCACCTGACATATACACGCAAGCGAATCCAGCGGCCTCGAGGAATCTAGCGTGTAGGGCGCATGCACCGCCAGGAATGACGAAGATATCGGGTCCCTTGAACAACTGTTGAAGCGCTGTTGAATGTTTCATCGGGCATCAACATGAGAGGCATTCAGGAGCTACAGACCGGTGACGATTCGAATCATCGGCATCAAGCCGGGAATTAAAACGCCAAACGATTTAGAAATTGAATTGTACTGCGGCTCAACTTTCTGCGAGTATAGCATGCTCTCGGTTAAGTGTGGAAGGTTGCAGATCATAGAACAGATCGCCTTGTGATCGGCCATCCGTCACGGGTGTGGGTGGGAGGTGATCATCGAACCAATTCCTTGCCACGAGGAGCTGGGCCTTGTGTTAGCCGACCTTTCTAGGGACTCAGGATTGGTTGACATTGAGCCTGGGGGAAGGTCAGCGGATCATGACTGCGTCGTGCTGCCTAGTCGTGAAGCCACGTCGAATCATACGCATGGTCGGGGATTCGCGTTGTCACCACTGCACGAACATCCGGATGTATGTTACACCAGCGCGTAAGCCAGGATGATTGCTCTAGCGTAACGGGTGATGATTGTGCAATGGGGTTCCACCGCTTAGTGGCCCCAAGCCTGGTGCCGTTCAGGAGGCATTGCATCAGGACTACGGTCCCAGCATAGGTTGCAGCTTGGCCTGTCCACATATTAATTGTCCTGCCCCAGCTGATTTTGGACAGCTTCGTGGCCGGTATTCTAACCGACCACATCTGTAAAGGGTCTTTTGGAGCAATGATTCCGCCCAGCCACAAATGGCTTGGACTTCGGCCATTGTGCCTACTGGCACCTCAGAAGATTTGAGACCTGTCCACATCTCAACTGGGGCACAACACCTCAGATAAATGTACTCAGCGGGCGTTTCGGTTTGCTGCATAAACCGAGAGAGTATGTCACCTTCGCGGCGACCCGCGCCCTCATCTCGAAATATAAGAGACTCAATAATGAAAAGTCCTGGAATTGTGCCCACAGTACTCCCTTATCGCCATCGGTAATTACCGACGAACTGAAACAAGTCCTTTTGCAGCATCACGAAGTAAGGGGGCTTTACTGGTGACGGCGGAGGAGATGGTTTTGGAGCGCCCGCTCATTCCCCGTGATTCTGCCGCCAGTATATCTAGATGGTAGCCCTAGGCAAGAGGCGGGTGGCCGAGGGTACAAACCAGGGATACCTAGGTAACCATATCGGAAGTTCCTGGAAGCCGGCCCATGCTCTGTCACGTGCAGGGGTCAGGCGTGCTCCACGCTGACGTTAAAAGTCTTTGGTGTCCAGAGACCCTGCTGAAGCCCTAACCTGGTCAAGAACCGACAATCCTGATCTTTACCTGGTCAAGTACTTCACGGCGAATTGCGCTGTGTAGATTTGGGGAGAGCCGCCTATACAAGGCACAGCGTGCCGTTTTGCCTATGGCAGCGCGCTCTTCCTTACAGATCGTGCAATCTGGGTCCCGGCAGAGATGATGACTGAGTCGCAGGACGAATGGCGGAGAGGCTTGCCGCATCCCAGGCAGTACCTCGGATCTTGCGGCCACCGCCTCAAGTGCGATATTCCATTGCTCTATGCTGCCGCCGAATAGGGCAGCAAGGGTCCACCCCGCCTCGCCTCCGACAGGCGCACGATTCAAAAGAGGCTGCTTCTCCTGAGCCATGGACACATACCTGCCGAGTTCCTTGAACGTCTCTTCGGTACCGTGATCAGCGATACGTTGGGCGATGAGGTCAAAAAAGAGCACTTTGGCAGGGTTTTCGGCCTTGGTGGGGGCTGCGCCTTCAACCTGGGCTTGCTGCCCCTGGTGCAGGCTAGATTGCCCTGCGACGCTATCCGTCGGCTGCTGGTGCAACTGATGCGGATGGGCAGTCCTGCGGTGGTCGCGGACTTCTTTGTTGCTGCGGAAGTTCCTTCCGGATCGATGGGTCGTCTTTCCGCAAATCTGGCATCTAAAAATCTTTTTCATCGCAGGGCTCCTTCCCGTGCGTCACTGTGTTTTCCTGTGCGGCGACTGATGCAGACAGCCAGCACTCCATCTTTAGGCCGCGTCAAGGTCGACGGAGGGAACTGCGGCTGCTGCATGAGTAGCAGTTGTGTTGATGGCAGGAATCTCGAAACAGAGGTTTGCATGGCTCACCACAATTGCTACAAGGGGGCGCTTTGTCCCGGAACGACAGTTCTCTTTGCCGGGCCTTCGCGCTGCCCCCAACCTGCACTGCTCCAGATGCAGCGAGGGGGACTTCGATCTCAAAGAGCTCGCTTCCCTTCCGCATCAGTTGCCCGTCGTCGAGCCCTCCGGGCGACAAGGCGTGCAATGACCGATAGCCCCTGATGCAGATGTGGGCTTGGGTCAACATGGTCATTGGCCGTCCGGTGCAATTGTTTGGGCGTTGGCATATAATAAGGATACGCGAAAACGCCATCTTGTAAAGGATAGAAGCACACATAAAGAACATTTATACTGGAAAGCAGATTCCCAAATAGTGTGAGTTACTCCAGGAGGGCCGGAGCATGGCTCAAGGACGTCGACCCGCCGTCAGTTTGCAGGTGTGCCGTGAATGGCTACGCAGGTATGAACAGTCCGAGTCTCCGCCAGAGATCGCAAAGACGGAAGGGTACGACGTGCGAACGGTACGCAAGTGTATCCAGGTGGCTCGGGAGGAACGAGAACAGCGGGAGGCGCGCACGTCGCTGTTGAAAAATGGCCTGGAGATGCACCAGGCAGACCTCATAGCCTTCGTGAAGAAACTGGATCAAGAGATCGTGCATGCAGACGGTCGTCCAATCGGGCTCAGGGGCCATCTGCTCTGGCAGCCCCTTCGCGAGCATATGCCGCGGGCCAGGCTTTGGGACCTCTGTGCATCGTGGGATCAACTCCAAGGCCGACGGGCGAGGACCCTGCAAGAGATCAGCGAGCATATCGTGCGAATAACCGGGGAAATCAAGATGGTGCCTGTCGTACATCAGCTGGAGAAGGAGGGCCTGCTTGAGGATAAGCTCGTCGGGCTGGTCAACTGGTGGATCATGGGACGAGCCCAAGGACGGCAACTGGATAGTGAGCCGATTACGGCGGCAGCATCGGGTCTGGACCACGTGATCATCCAGTGTGGGGTGTGGACCTGCGGGAGGGTACCAAAGGGCAAACAAAAGGGCGTGATTGATTGGCTGCATGCCCTGCGGTCCCAGGTCTCCGGGTGGCCCGAGACTGAAGCAATGACGGAGATCATGTCAAAAACCGGGGAGCTAACCAAGAAAATCCGGGATGAATTGGCCGTCATCACCTATCGTCATATCATCCCAGGTCACTGCAGCCTTTGCCCATTCTGAGCTGCCTAATGAGAAAGGAGATTGCCGGATGACAACGAAAGCTGTCTTGTATGCCAGAGTCTCGTCCGAACGGCAAGATACCGAATTGTCCATCGCAGCGCAGCTGAAGGCGCTGCGCACGTATGCTCACGACAGAGGTTACGAAATCATCAAGGAGTTTGTGGACGAGGCCGAGAGCGGCAGGACGGTGCATCGCCCCTTGTTCCAGGAGATGATCGGTCTGGCCCGCCGCAAGCCTCCACCCTTTACGACGATCTTGGTCTGGAAGCTCTCTCGGTTCGCCCGGAACCGCGAAGATTCCATCATCTATAAGTCGCTGTTGCGTCGATATGGTGTACAGGTCGTCTCCATCAACGAACCTGTGGATAACACACCGAGCGGGAAGATGATGGAAGGGATGATCGAGGTGATTGACGAGTTCTACTCATCGAACCTTGCGCAGGAGGTAGCGCGTGGGATGCGGGAGGCCGCCTCTCGTGGATATTGGGTGTGCGCCGTGACCCCCTTCGGATATCGTCGGGTCCGTGTGCAGGACAATGGCCGGTCACGGATCAAACTGGAAGTGGACCCGAATACAGCGCCCACGGTGCGGCGGATGTTCCAGATGATCGGAGAGGGATTGGGGGTCAAAGAGGTGGCGAAGGCGCTCAATGGCGATGGGGTTCCATCGCCACGCGGTAAGGCGTGGGGAAAGAGCGGCGTTCATAACGTGCTGAGGAATGAAATGTACACAGGCATATTGGTGTGGGGAGCGAAGGGAGCCTACCATCAAGAGGCTGGCCTTGCGCCCATCCGGGTAGCGGGGGCCGTTCCGGAGATCGTAAGCACGGACATATTTCGTATGGTCCAGGCTGAGCTAAAGAGGC
>SXGR01288915.1_pt1 | contig 41019 bp, 41 predicted proteins | sample 3174711 | NCBI WGS metagenome assembly SXGR01 (sample SAMN11356860, study PRJNA531348) | freshwater metagenome | isolation source: freshwater sample F1-60 | place: China: Fuxian Lake, Yuxi | collected 2017-12-25
GGTGAAGGCAATTGTGGTTCTGATTCAGGTGAAGGCAATTGTGGTTCTGATTCAGGTGAAGGCAATTGTGGTTCTGATTCAGGTGAAATATGAGTATCATGAAATTCAGATAAAATGTCTTCCGCGTCTTTAGATTTTTTTAGGTCACTCAATTTATTATTCCTTTAACAACAAAAGCTTCTTTGGCTTTTATTTAATTTTTGAGGTCCTCTCGTTTTATGTATTCTTCAAAGATTTTTTCAATTTCATCATCATTTTTGCTGTTCTTTACTTGATTTACTAGATCAACTTCTTCAATTTCATAACAATTTAGGAAATCTTGTGAGTCTTTGAACAGCAAAAGAACTTTGTTCTTAAAGACATGATGGTATAGTTTTTCTTTTTCCATCAATTCTGGCTTTATGTGGATACCGTTATCGTCAGAAGATACAGGATAAACCATTATCGTTATTAAAAATGCTCAATATTTAGATGAATATGCAGTACGATAATAATAGAAAAGAGGAGCAGCGACATTGGAGACCAGAGTAGTTTTCCACATAGATTTTGATTATTTCTTTGCTCAGTGTGAAGAAATTCGTACTCCAGATCTGAAATCAAAACCAGTGTGTGTTTGTGTTTTTTCAGACAGAGGTGGAGACAGTGGAGCAATCGCAACTGCCAATTACATTGCCAGAAAATTTGGTGTAAAGTCAGGAATACCAATCAGTTTTGCAAAAAAAAGACTTGAGGAAAGAAAAGATGCAGTATTTCTTCCAGTCGATTTCGATTATTATTTGGAAATATCTGAGAAATCTATGAGCATTATTAAAGAAAACGCAGATGTTTTTGAATATGTAGGAAAAGATGAAGCGTATTTGGATGTCACAGATAGAGTCAAAGGAGATTTTGACAAAGCAGGTCATTTAGCACAACAAATTAAAAATACAATCAGAGACAAGGTGAAACTTAGTTGTTCGGTAGGAGTTTCAACGAATAAATTGATTGCAAAAATTGCTTCAGATTTTAGAAAACCAGACGGATTAACTATTGTGTCATCAGAGAAAGTAGAAGAATTTTTAGAACAATTAAAAATCAGAGCAATACCAGGTATCGGAAAGAAAACAGACGAGAGGTTCACACAAATGAATTTTGAAACAATAAAAGATCTTAAAAAATTAGATGTGTTTACTTTGAATAAAGAGTTTGGGAGAAAGCAAGGCACTTACATATTCAACGCATCTAGAGGAATTGATAATGAGCCAGTAAAAGAAAGAGATGCAAGCACGCAATATAGTAAAATTGTCACTCTAAAAAAAGATTCAAAAGAATATGATTTTTTGGCAGAAAATATTAATGAATTATGTAAGGAATTACACGAGGTAATTCAAAAAAATAACAGAATGTTCAAATCAGTAGGAGTGCAGTTTATCATGTCAGATTTAACAAACAAAACAAAATCAAGAATGCTAAAAAATCCCACATCGAGCATAGAAGAATTACAAAAAAATGCATCACAGTTATTAAAAGAGGCATTAGAAGATCAAAAAAACACAATAAGAAGATTAGGAGTTAAAGTTTCAGAATTATCAGAAATTAGAGGTCAAAGTAATATCACTAGTTATTTTTAGGAATGGATTTTCCTTCAGATTCTAATTTTTTTAATCTTCGTGTTTCTATCAGAATTACAATCAGTAAAAATACAAACAACCACGGTAAAAACATAATCTCACCTGCAACAGAATGAAATTCTTCCCATTGTTTTGCGTCAGTTGTAACTTTTAGTGCATACCAAGATAAAGAAAATATCCTTATCATATTAACGCCAATGGTGCCAGCTATTCCTAATCCAAAGTAAACAATTTTTCTATTTCTTGGAATATTCATTTTTAATAGAAATGCACCCATTACTAAAGAATAGATGATTACACTGTGTACACCTGCAGATGGCCAAAATACCTGAAGTACCATTGGTCCAAAATCACCTTTAAGGAACATGATATTGTCACGTGCAGTAGCAGTTCCAAGATCAAGTACATTTACTAACCATACATTTGTCTGTACCAAATAAGGTACGACATACTGTAATGGACCAAGAGAGTCATACGGAAAAAACGCATCCAATGAAAGAATGATTGCGCTACCAGCAAGAAATATTGGTCCAGCAGGTGCAATTCTTATCCATCTTTTACCAAAAAATATACTGAGGGCAACAGTAATAAAAATACCCATCACAATAAAATCCCACATCCATATCCAAGAATGAATTAGTTGAACATTGAATTGTTCAGAAGATGTTAAAAGATAATCCCTCAAACCATTTTCCAGTGCAATAAGATACACAATCACCATAGCAGATAATGGAATTACAGCAATCAATCTTTTTTTAGAAATAATAATTTTAAGACCAATCAATTCAGCAATAATAAAGACAAGTGCAAAAAGAAATCCACCTCTTCCTTGATTCCAACTTAAACTGAAGCTGTCAGGAAATGCAATCAGTGCAAAAAGAATCGGGCTGGCAATAATAACAATTCCAATCATCAGATTCTTATTTTGCATTATGTTTGAATTAAAAAACGATCAATAAATAGATAAGATGCCACTAACAAGTAATAGAAAATTTTTCAGGACAACAAAGATGTTCGTACTGTGGCTCAGATAGTTTACCTTTAACCAAAAACACAATTATTGTATAGTTTCCAGTTTTTGGAATGATTTTACTGCATTTTTTACATCTGAGCACATCCATGAAAAGTTTTAGAAACAAATTATACTTGAGAAACAGGATGTAATGATCCAAAATAACTATACGATAACAAATTTAGCCATAATGAGAACTGAAATATTACAGATTAGAAAAAGTCTGCAATTGTCTTCTGACGGATTAATTTCATGATATTTCCCTTTGAAAGCCATTCAGATTTACTAATACTCATTTTCTTGGAGGCAAAAGTGATTGCGCCATCAAAAGTATCAGTAATTAGTGGTGTTTGTTTCATTGCTGAACGAATTCCTTCTCTTACCTGCCAAACCCCAACTGGAATTGAGTATTCAGGTTGAATTTCCCTTAAGATTATCACACCGGATTGAATCTTGTTTTTCACAAGATATTCTGTCACTCCTAATTTAGCTGCAAAATATGCACCAGCTATTTCAGGAGGATGATTGATTCCACGTGCATCCTCGTAATCAGAACCAAATCCTAAAACACCGTTAGAATACCATGCTTCAATCATTTCATAAATCCATCTATGGGGAAACAAAACTACAGAAAACAAGTTTCCAAGATGATCATATCTAAAAACCCTATATGAGTCAATTAAAGGAAAATTCAAAATTTCTTCAGTGAGGAATTTAGATATGATATCATCAGTTGCAGTAATGCTCCATTTTGTAGGAACCAGTTTTCTTTTTTGTCCAAGCATGCCGATGCTGAAACATTTTTGAATTTTCGATATATCTATACCAGAATTATACAAATGTAAAACAGCATCATGTGCATTTAGATCTTTATCATAGAAGGTTTTTTCAATTGATTTTGTTGCAGATGTGCCGTAAAACTTTGCAGATTTAATTTCTCCAATTGGTCCAAATGGTGCACTTTCTCCATCAAGTGAAACATTTGCAGATGTTGTTTTAGTGAATTGTAAATCAGAGTCAGTGGGTTTTGAAGACATTGTTATTTCTTGTAAATTTTCTATGTACCGACCATCCGTTTGATGTATAGAGACTTTCTGAATACCACGAACGAGATTTAACCGAAAATTAACTATTTCTTCAAGAGATTTCCCAGCCCATCTTTCAGGATTATCAAGTAAACTGGTATCTCCATGTATAGGAGGAACCATCGGTCCAACAAACACTTTTGGGTAATTGTACGAACCTACAAACACAGATGGTGGACTAGTCCCACTAATCGAGTCAGATGAAAACAAGTTTCCATATTTAGAAAGATTCTCATGCCATTTTGACAATATTGCTCTTCGGATATCTTGCGAGTTTGAAGACAATAGAATTTGTGCCTAAAATCTGCCTATTAAGTTGCCTAATTAGTTAAATTGACTGTTACTTGACGTAGGATGTTTAAAGAGTCAGTCCAAACATAAAACATGCCGATAAAGAGAATAGTTTCATTTTTGCCAAGTGCCACAGAATTGCTGTATGAATTTAGAGTAGAAAACATGTTGTATGGAGTAACACATGAATGTAAATATCCTGAAAATGCAAAGACCAAACCACGTGTAATTAGTTCAATAATTAATTCAGATGAATTATCTAGTAAAGAAATAGATACAAAAACCTGTCAGTTATTAAAAGAAGGAAAAGAAATTTTTGTGTTAGACGAAAAAAATATTTTAGAAGCAAACCCAGATCTCATAATATCTCAAGAAACATGTGATGTCTGTGCAGCACATAACAACCAGGTCAACAAAGCAATTCAAATTTTACAAAAAAAACCAATGATTCATTCGATGGATCCTCATAATTTTGATGAAATAATAGAATCAGTAAACAAAATTGGAAAAATTATTGAAAAAGAAGAAGATGCAAAAAGAATTACAGAGTCACTTAAAAAAAGAATCAAATATGTTAAAAATGTCACGCCAAAAACAAAACTAAAAGTTCTTGCAATAGAATGGATTGAGCCATTTTTTACAGCTGGGCATTGGATACCGGAGATAATCATGAATGCAGGGGGAGAAAATATGATCAGTAAGAAAGGAGAAAGATCTAGAAAAATAACCATTTCAGAAATAATAGATTCAGACCCAGACATCATCATCATGATGCCATGTGGTTTTGATACGTTTCGTACAATATCAGAGTATAGCAAAATACTAAGAGAGGACAAATCATGGAATACGTTAAGAGCTGTCAAAAACAAAAAAGTTTTTGCAGTAGATGCGAATTCGTATTTCAGCAAACCAAGTATTAGAACTATTACAGGATTGGAGATACTGGCAAAAATTATTCAGTCAGAGAGTTTTTTGAAATTGAATGTACCTAAAGATTCATTTTTACAGATAAAATAAGAGATTATTCTTCAGTATCTTCTAATTCATCATATTCTGTATTTCTTCTGCCAGGTCTAATTGGGATGTAAATGATTGACATGGAATCTATTGATTTTGCCCCAAGATACAGTCAAAGGTTTTAAAAATTTGCCCTTTTAGTGTATGTTTTATACAAATCATGGTTTTTCAGATCGATTCAGAAGAATCAGTCATGCATTATGTTCAGTTTGTAATGACACTGATAATTCATACGAAAGATCTTTTAAGGTAGAATCAAAGTTATGCTATGATCGATTTTAGAAAATATCTCAACTGTCCAGAATGTAAAAAAACGCCTCCTTACTGTATGGAGCACAGAAAGGAAGTAAACGCAATATTAGATAGAACGTGATCATCCTAATCATTTAATTGTAATCAAAAATATTTGATTCAGGTCAATGCGTGATCTTGCATTCAGTTTTGAGGGATTTTACTGTGGTATAATATGTAAAAGCCAATAATGTGATTGCTCCAATTCTTATTGGAAGTTCAAAATTTGTTAAAAATGTGAGTGCGGTTATGCCTATAGAACCAAATGTCGAGATAATAGTAAACCCCACAGGTCCACAACTGCAAGCACCAGCAACAGAACCAATGAATGAACTAAAAACACTACCACCTATCTTTCCCTTAGATTTTTTCAAAATATTAATTCGGTATATGTTCATAGGAATTACCACTGCCGATAACACAGAAAGAATCACAATTAACACAAATCCAAATTCGGTTCCTTGTGCAATATGACCAATGAGGTACGGCTCAAAAAAAAGATATTCTGAAATAACTGAAAGTCCAATTAGCATGAATGCAAAAAGAGCAGATGCCAAGACAAGGTAAAGAGGATTTGAGAAAACAAGTTTCAGAGTTTGTAACATATTAAATCATCGAATCCAATATTTGTTTAAAGACAGAATAGGGTTGCGCCCCAACAATCTTTTGTTGTTGTCCATCAGGACCTATAATAAAAAAGGTCGGAGTACCACTAGCACCTAATTTTTTTGCCTCAGCAATATTATACTGAACTCTTTTTGCATATTTTCCTGAATCAAGACAACTCTCAAATGAGTCCATATCAAGACCTAAACTAAAAGCAAATGCTTTTAGTCGTTCAGGATTTGCCCATCCATTATCAATTTGAGATTCTTGAGCATTATACAGTTGATTATGATATTCCCAGTATTTTTCTTGATCCTCCGCGCAGTAAGATGCCTGAGCTGCTTTTGGTGAATCATTTCCCAAAAAAGCAAGATCCATGAAAATGAAGTTAGATTTTCCGGTATCAACATAATTTTGAAATATAGTGGGTTTTGTATTATGAAACCAATTATAACATTGATGACACTGATAATCGCCGAATTCCACTATTGTGATCGGTGCCGATGCACTACCCATAATTGAAGAACCCATCACAGTAGAAATAGACCCATGTGTTCTCATATCATAATTCTCATTTTCAACAAAAGATGAAGAGTATGCTACAATTACACTTACGGCTATAACAGACAGAATAATACCAATCAAAGATCCTTTTTTGTTCACAATGAAGATATTGAAAAATTGTTTAAAAAACTTATTCCAAATTATGAGAGGATTTTCTCTTAAAAAGATTAACAAATTTGGAAATGGCGATGTCTATAGGGCATGTCTCACATAGCATATTTGAAGAATGTTTAACGAGATGTTTCTCAAATGTTTTTCTAGAATCAAATACAACATCACATCTAGTACAATAAACCTTTGAGATATTGTTTTTAGATGATTTCATCGCCAATTTATTTTATAGTTAGAACTTATAAAGATCCTGTTAAAAATCATCGTCTAAAAAATACAGGAAATTAGTTCTAAATCATTACTGCTGATAAAAATTACAACGTTTCAGAATTTAAAAACAGAATTTTGGAAATATGCTAAAAATCAGAGATAGTGTATCTTCATGTGATTTTGAAGTTCTATTTCATATTGGGTAATGAATCCACAATGAGTACATGAGAACAAGTCAGAGGCATTAGACGGATCACGTTCAATTAATTTCCCTGTAATGGATTTGATTGATATGACATTATTATTAGAAATAACAGCAAAATTTCGCCCTTCACCTATAGACTCTAGAAATTCTTTGATTGCAGTAATGACTACATTTTTGTCAATTTTTTCATCATCTAATGAAGACAGCATAAACTCATGAATCTTCAAAGTAGGTATTGCAGCAACTTGATCTGACACATAAACAACCAATTCACTCTTTATTGATGCGACATCTCGGCAATCAATTGTGAGCATAAAGTTTGGTAAAATGATCAATATTTTAGTTTAACAACCATGTGAAAATGATTATTATGGTTTGAAATAATCATTTTTCACAGATGAGAGATTCAGAGACATTTGGAGTAGAAAAAGGATATGGTGAAGAAGTGATTTCATGGTTAAATGAACAATCCAAGGCTCAAGGTTCCAAACTTGAGGCAAGATTGTACGGGTATACGGTATCTACAAAAAATTTTGGAGATTTTGAAATGTTTTCATGGGTGGGAGATGTACAGATTGCAAGAAAATTAATCAATAAAGCAAGTAAGAGATTCAAGATCAAAGTAATTGAGGGAGGGTACAAACCAAAAGAAAAATTATTTCGAATGAAAAAATTTGATTATGCAAAGGTAAGAAAGGACGAAAAGACAGTAGGACAGTTAGAATTTGAGGCATCAAGATTTGGCAATGGGCAATGGGAGGTAAGAAATGAAGAACGCAGATAAAAAAACACTGACTGTTCAGAAAAAAAAGAAAGTAAGGATTGGAATCATTGGGACAGGAATGCTTGGAAACGCAGTAGGATTACATTTGTTAAAGTCAGGTTTTGATTTGACAGTGTATAATAGAACAAAAGAAAAAACTAATGAATTAAAAAACAGTGGTGCAAAAGTTGTAGACTCACCAAAAAGTGTAGCTGAAAATTCAGAACTGATAATCATAGTTGTAAAAGATGCAGATGCCGTAAAAAAAATTGCGTTTGGAAAAAATGGAATTGTAAAAGGAAGACATGCTGGACTGACAGTTGCCGACATGAGCACAATAAATCCAGTAGAATCAAAAAAGATCTCAAAGAAATTTCTAAAATATAAAATAATTAAATTAGATACGCCTGTTATGGGAGGACCAAATGTAGCAATTACAGGAGATCTTGTATTGATGGGTTCAGGAGATAAAAAAACATTTGATAGATTCAAAAATGTTTTTAAAAAAATAGCAAACAAGATATTTTTTTTGGGTGGAGACGGAACAGCCCATTTGGTGAAACTTTCAATGAATCTTCAAATCACTATGCTTGCACTTGCGCTCTCTGAAGGGATCACATTAGTAAGAAGTGCAAAGGTAGATCCAAAAATATTTCTAGATATTTTAAATTCAACCTATTTTAAAACGGGAATGAGTGAAAATAAAGCATACAAGATGATACATAACGAGTTTGATGCAACATTTACTCTTGCAAATTTAAAAAAAGACATAAGCACTATAACAGATACTGCCAAATCATTTGGAGTTAATCTGCCAATGATCAAAAAAGCAGAAAAAATATACGCGGATGCAGTAAAAAACGGATTTGGAGATATTGACTATACAGGAATTTTGGCATACATCAAAAAAACAAACAGTTCTTAGCACAATTATATTAATGATGACTGAAATTTACCAAAAATTCTATAAGCTACACCAATAAAATTACAGTATGCGATTAAAAGACAAGGTAGCAATAGTCACAGGTGCATCTAGTGATATCGGAAAAGGTGTCGCAAAAAGATTTGCTGAGGAAGGAGCCACAGTAATTCTTATTGCAAGAAAATTAGAAGGATTAGAAAAAGCCAGAAAAGAGATAGGAAATGAAAAATCTACAGCATCAATGTCGTGTGATTTAACTAATGAGTCTCAGGTATTGCAGACAGTAAATCAAATTATGAACACATATGGAAGAATCGATATTTTGATAAATAATGCCGGGGCAATAAACGATCCAGTTCATTTTCATGAAATGCCAGATTCTGAAATTAAAAAATTAATAGATATCAATTTGTTTGGAGTTTTCCACATTACAAAAGCAGTATTAAACAAAATGTCAGATGCTAAAAGAGGATCAATTGTAAATATTGGTTCAATTTCAAGTGAAAGGGCAATACCAAGAGTTCATTTGGCAGCATACTCTGCAACAAAAGCAGCAATAACAATGTTCACAAAATCAATTGCAGTAGAATATGCAAGAAAAAACATTAGAAGTAATTGTGTGAATCCAGGAATCATCAATTCAGGTATGATAAAGCCATATCTTGATGATCCGCAAGCAAGAAAAGTTTTGGAAGAAAGATTACCATTGGCAAGAGTCGGAGAACCGATAGATGTTGCTAATGCAGTTTTATTCTTAGCATCAGATGAAGCAAATTGGATCACAGGTACCATACTCAATGTAGATGGTGGAAAAACAGCTTCAGAAGGATAATCCTTTTTGAAGTAATGAGTTAGCCAGTAATTTGGATATTCTAAGTGGTTCTGGAATTGAACCTTGAAGAGTTAACTCGTTTAAAAGTTGTTTAACTTCATAAATTGTACATCCTTCATATCTTACAAAAAGATCATGAGATGTATGCAGTGTAATCCTTTCTCTTTTACCTAGTTTTTTATATTCATTAATTTTTAATTCAAAAGATTTTGGAAAGTGATGTTTTATTGCATCTTCTAGGCCAAACGATTCATTGAATGTAATTCCAATAACAGGTATTTGCAAAGACAGATGGAGTTTTTTTATATCTACTATGTTATACATTGAAACAACTAATCCAGAAATCATCAAGTAGCTAATGTCTGAACGATGTAGTTTTTCATACATTGACAATATTTGATCAGTGACATCATCACCCTCTAAAGTAGCACTTCCAAAAACAAATCCGTCAATTACAAAATCTCTTCTCATTATCAATCCAGATAGAATGGATCGCTTGGAATTTTGTACAAAGCTCTCAGCGATTGCAAGACAACGTAGTCCCTTTTTTTCAAGATGGATGGTTCTCATTTTTTCTTCTCCTGATGAAGGACCTGTAACTAAAACCTGTAATCCCCATAATTATCGCAGTTATTGCAGACCACATAATAAAATAAGCAATGTCAGATTCTGCCATAACAAAATATGAAAGAATTAAACATCTAAAGTTTCGGTTTAAAAAACAATAAAATTAATATCCATAGTTATTTCGGAAAACATCTAAATAGATTTGATACAAAGTACATTCATGCCTGAATTAACGTGTCCAGATTGCGGAAAGCGATTATTTCATGAAAATGAAGATACGTTAAAAATCCAAGAGACAATACATGATAAATTCTGTAGAAAGAAAATGGGCGAGACCCATAGCTTCATGCACAGAGATCTTACACATATGAGCACATTTGATTCAGAAAGAGAAAACGATGGGGCTGGAAGTCCAGTCTTAAAAAAATAATTGACAGCAACATACACATTCCAATACCTCAAAATTATATCCTAGGATCATCAGAGTAAAGAAGTTGGCAGTAGAGCACTATTATGATTTAGTAATAGTAGGTGGTGGACCTGCAGGTTCTTCAGTTGCATATGAAGCATCAAGAAACGGAATTAAGGTTGCACTTTTAGAGAAAGAGGAAACAATTGCACAGTCAGTTAGAACTAGCGGAGTCACTTGGATACAAAATATGAAAGAATTTGGCATTCCATCTGACTGTTATAATCCAATTAAAAATTATTCATTTTGTTCACCAAATAATGAAGTTACGATTAGTGATAGAATTCCGCATGCAGCAGTTTTAGATGTGAGAAAAACATATCGATGGTTAGCAGAACAGGCAAAGAAAGAAGGAGCTGATATTTTTCTTAGAACCAACATCAAAGATGTGGTAAAAAATGAAGATGGTGATATTGTTGGAGTCAGTGGAACAAACAAGGAAGGAGACGTAGTGTTTTATTCTAAAGTTATTGTTGATGCAAGTGGTTTTTCTTCAACGGTCTCAAAAGCTATGGGATTGGTAACACAGTGGGAAAGATTTGGTGCAGGTGCAGAATACGAAGTAGAGGCAGAAAATGTTGATCAAGAAACATGGTGGCTTATGGTGGGTCAAAAATATTCTCCAGCAGGATATGCATGGATTTTTCCTGTAGGAAAAAACATTGTAAGGATAGGAGTTGGAGTTGGAAAACCTGAATCAAATATAGACCCAACTGAGAGATTAAAAGAATTAATGGACTTAAAAATCGGTCCAATTGGTAAATTGGGAAAAATTACACCGATTGAATTTCACTATGGATTGATTCCAAACGATGGATTATCAAGAAAAACAGTATACAATAATTTGATTCTCGTAGGAGATTCCGCAGGTCAAGCAAATCCATTAGTTTTAGAGGGAATAAGATATGCAATAAAATTTGGAAGAGTTGCAGGAAAAATTGCAGCTGATGCTATAAAATTAGGAAAAACAGATGAAACATCACTGTATCCGTATGAAGAAAATTGGAAAAAAGAGATCCAGGCAAAAATCAAATCGGCTGCAAAAGTTCAAGACAGATGGATAGGACTATCAGATAAAGAGTGGGATAAAGAATTAGACATAATAAAAGAACTAAAACCTGAAGAATTTTTAGATTTCATTAAAGCAGATTTTGGACTAGCAAACATGATAAAATTGGCAACGCATCATCCAAAATTAGCTGTTAGACAATTATTCAATATAGTAAAAAGTAAAAGCAAGTAACTATCTTACAGTGAAAAAATCAGTAACAATTACATCGTGGTATTGCAGTTGAGCCACATAAACACCAGAGTCAAATGGACGCGATAAAACTTCATTAAACAAGCCTGAGGAATTATCTTTTAGTGCGATAGATTCTACTACATTACCCCTTTGATCAAAGATATCTACAAACAGATCTTCTCTAAAGGACAGTGTTTTTTGTACTGCACCAGAAACAATAAGGCGATCATCTTCATATTGAACTTCAATTACGGCAGAACGTGATCGTATTGGAAGATGTTTTTCAATTAATCGTTTCAAGTCATTTAATTTGTCATCGACATTTTTTGCATCTTTTTTGCTCAAACCTAATTTGATGTCATTTATGGTAGAAGAGAATTTAGAATCATCGTAAGTCTCGCCACCAAATTTTTCAATAAATGTTTTTAATTCATCAAAATCACGTGCTAGTTCTACCATGTTCAAATCTGATGGAGTATAGACGTTGTCAAAACGTTCTTTGACATATACGATTTGTGTTGCCTTGGAATCCTGATATTGCAGCATGACAACATAAAGACCAGGATTTGCAGGCGTTATCCACTGAGTGTAAAAATCACCATGTTTTGTATCAGTAAATTCCAAGCTGCTGTGAGTACTTCCATCCATGTTAAAAACAGTAACATACAGAGGTGCTCGCCTATCAAAAATTGATTTTTCAACAGAGCCTTGAATTATCCAAATATTTTGTTCAGGATCATAAGAGATATCATAAATTATTCTAGAGTTACTCAAAACTAGATAATCACTTAGAAATTGACCAATTTCCAAGATTTTTGATTCAGCATCTACGAAATTCCCATATTCAATAAGATCATAGGCATCAGAAATCATAGCATCGTATTCTTTAGCATGTTGAGAAAATTCACTGTTGTAGAAATTATTCACCATGTTAGAATAAGCATCCAATCTTTCACGATATTCGATGCGTTTTATCTCATCTGCACTGTAACCGACTTTTGAACCGTATGGATCATCCGTGTAAGCTTTTGAAACTTGATTCCATTCACTAAACAGATTTCGAACTAACTTATCTGCTTGATCAAGATCATTTTTTATAACAAGATCTCTAACTTGATCAATTTTTTCACTAAATGAATCCGTGAAAGCAATGTATCCTGGTAAAAATTTATGCGTCCGTAATCCCAACTCTACTAAATTTTCTATAGATTTTGCTCTCTGTAAAATATCACTTGCACGTATTTTTAAAGCCTCGTCATCATAAGAATTTAATTCAGATTTTATTTTAGGAGCTTGTTCACTTACCCAAGTTAGTAAAACTTCAATTCTGTCAATTCTCATAATGGATGGATTGCCAGATTCCATTTGTTCAGCAGTATTGAGAATTTTAAGTGCACTATCAATGAGAAACAAATTATTGTAATCAGCTTGAAGTTCTGCTTTTTGTTTCATGGTTTGATATTCGAATTTTAAAATAGTCAATGGATTTCTCTTTTCTCTTAATTCAGTCATGGTTTTATCAAATTCTGAAACAATATTCAGAATTTCGTCAACAGAATCAGCATTTTCTACTTTTTCTAAGAGAGATTTCCAATCAGAGACGAGGCTAGAATTGACACCACTTGCTTGAGATATTTCTACCGCCTTACTAATTCTCGAGGAAATATCAATAATCTGTTTCATTTGTTTGATTTGAATTTCGGATTCAATAATGTCATCAACTGAAGAGGCAAATTCCAGATCAGATTTTAGTTCTTCCCAGTCAGGCATCAGAAGATTTGCAAGATCAGAGTTTTCATCAGAATTTGAAGATATGAAGCGGTCAACATCCTCTAATTCTTTTAACAGTATTGCTGCCTGATGAAGCCGATTTACTCTTTCAGCAGAAGCAAGCAAGTCTTCAAGGGATTCCTTGTTTTCAAGAGATATCCTAGCCCCCTCCCAATCATTTTGAACTAATCGATAGAGAACACTTTGTTTTCTTGATACAACATCAAGATATCGAGATTTTGATAAAAGATCAATCAAATCAGAAATCTCCTGTGCATGAACTGGTGCCGTACCTCTAGCAAAAATAAATCCAACTTCTTCTTTAACAGGTCTACTCATCACGGTATCAGATTTTTTCATCAAATTTAACAAAGTCTCTTCTAGTTCATCAAAAGTAAGAGTTTTTGTTGCAGGAGTTTTTTTCGGATTTGTATTTCGGATATCAACAAACACGTCAGAGAGTAGATCAATTGATTTACCTTTATTTCCAATTTCATAATAGAAAACGGATGAAAAAATTGATCTTTCAATAGACTTTGCAATCTCAAATGAAATATCCCCATCAGTTAACATTTGTGAAACAGAATCTAACGAGGAGGATACGGCAGGTCTGAGAAGAGGAGTAATCTCAGAAAGAAACTCATCAGAATAAAATTCATCCCATAAATCAACATATGTTTTTTCTATTTCAGATAAATTATTTGATGCGAGTACATCGTTTATTTCATTAACTAGTGTTGAATCAACATCTGATTTTTTGTCAATCATAGACATGCTTTTAGAAAGTAAATCTTTTGCAGACTCAATCAGTGCATCAGAATCTGGCTCGGAAAATGATTTACCAATTACCTTGAAATTAGCAGATGTAGAATAATCGCCATAAAATAACTTAACATCATATTCTCCAACTAATCCACATATCCTCCCTTTTAGAGGAATTGCATCTGTGATGAAAGCACCATTAGGTAATGGCACAAGTTGTTGGATTTGACATAAATCCCCCTCAGGGTTTATGATTTGCATAATTAAAAAAGAATCGTCAAGAAAAGTTGCTACTTGTCCATAAATGAAAATAGGTTCTCCTTTGTCAAAATCGCCAAAATTATCAATAATACTTATTCGTTCAGGGCTCTGAGCATCTGCGTACACAGGCATAATTAACAATAAAATTAAGCCTAGAACTATGGTTTCTCGTTTCACAGAGATCAATTCCTAATCTCATGTTACTTAAAACTTGGGAATAAATCATACGTGAAATTTGTCTTATTTGTAAAGGATCAAGCCATCAGGGTCAAAAATGAAACGTGTTGTTTGTTTATTGACGTATTATTGGGGAGAAAGTTATGAGGTAGACAAAGACTGTGATATTGTTCCAAGGTTCCAGAACCACAGGAGACGCAAATCATTTTAATTGTTTTATTACATTGAATGCATTTTGAGCAGTCTATCAAAGTACCTCCACAATTTCTACATGATTCGTCTGGCAATTTATTTACAAAATAAAGTTAAAGAATTTAGATATAAGTAAAACGTAGAACTCGTTCATATCAATGATTAGTGAAACGAAGAGTATAATTAAAAAAAAGAAATGCAAAAAATAATGGATCCTGTAAGAGCAACTTTTGACAAATGGGCTAAAAATGGAAGAGCGGAATTAATGGAAAAAGAGCATGGAAAAAATGTAATGCAGTTTTTAAAATCAGTTTCTTTTGATAAATCATTTTCTTTTTTAGATGTTGGTTGTGGTAATGGATGGGTGGTAAGAAAAATTGCGGAAGAGTCACATTGTAAAAAAGCAATAGGCATAGATAAAAGCAAAAACATGATCTTGCAAGCCAATGCAAAGAAAAAAACAATCAAAGAAAAATATATTCATAAAAATATTGAATCTTTAAGATCTAAAAGTAAATTTGATTTCATATTTTCAATGGAATCCCTTTATTATACAGATTCAATAGATGTTGCTCTTAAAAAAATACATTTGTTGTTAAAACCGGGTGGGAAATTTTTTTGTGGAACTGATTTTTACACAGATAACACAGCAACTACAAAATGGGCAGATATGATGAAAATTCAAATGCATTTACATTCAAAACAAGAATGGAAAAAACTTTTTGAAAAAGCAGGATTTGAAACAAAGACAAAACATGTAAAAGATTTGAAAAGTAATAAAAAATGGAAACGGGAGTTTGGAACGTTGTTTATAATAGGCAAAAAACCAGAAAGACAATCTTCAAATTAAATCAAAAAGATGGTTAAGATGTGTGAGCTGGAGCACGAAACACTGCTACGGCAGAGGAAACTCCTCCCTCCATACAGGAAATGTGATCCGGAGATGGATAATCAGAGATGATTGGCAACGGAGCAGAAAAGAATCCAACCTGGCGCACAGTGATGGCAAAACCTGAGATTTCCAGAGAAGGAATGAAAAAGACGTCCCACATGGAGCAAAGCCAAACAGAACTCTAGGATCCTGTACCAAGTTCAGGTAGGCTGCAAAGCGTAATATCGTGAAAACAGAAGGAGGGTTACTCCCAGCACACACAAATTTTTAAAATATTTTAATTTTTAATAGATTAACTCATTGAGCTGACTTGTTCTTTACAGATACTGGCATTACATCTGCATGTTGCATCACATAAACATGAACCATGCATTTCACAATCACATTCAGAACCAATTTCGGTAGATGCAGCACAGCCACATGCAGCTTCCTCTTTATTGCTAGGAAGTGATGGTGGTGGACTGTATGTTTGGTCTTCATATACGCTTCTAGTTTTTTCATAATCAGAGGCATCGGCAAGTTGTGCTTCACCTCTGTTAGTTTGATAACCTCCGGCAGATGCGCTTGTTTGATAACTTACCAATCTACCAGGATCTATTCCTTGCTGACCAACTGTTTGATTTTTCAAGGATCTGTTACTAAAGATGAAAAACGCAATACCACCAATTGCAGCCATTCCGGCCATACCATAAACAATTGTAACTGGAAAGTCTCCAGTAGAAGTTGTTTGGAAACCGGCTGGAGGAGTTGGTGTAATTCCTGCAATTTCTAAACCATCAAGTACATCTAATGCACCAAATCCAATTGCGGCAATATTTCCTTGATCAGATGATTGAACACTTCTAACTACATAATTTTTATCAGCAGATACTGCAGCTTCAAAAACTCTTTCTACTTGTCTTCCTTCTCTGAGACTACTTTCTCCCATTGTCCAGCTAGATATAACAAAACCAGAAATAGACTCGTCTAATCCAAATGTAGCAGCGTCAGAAGTAACTCCGGTAGGATCAAACAAAAAGTGCCAGTTAGTCATTGGTTGTTCTAAAATATAATCTGCGTTTATGAGACCTTTAGACAATATTGCATCTGCTTCAGTTCCTGCAAGAATATCATATACTGCAGGTTCCTGATCTTTTAACAAGGATATTGGTAAATTGATTTCTACACCATCAATTACAACTGATTCATCAGTACTCATTCCTCTCCAACCCATATCAACTAGAGTACGAACTTGATCTTTTGTAATTACATAATCACTCAAAGTTCCTTTTAGAATTACTTTGTAATCAACAGAAGTGTTAAGATTTCTACCTTTAAGATGAAAGTCATAAGTTACAGTTAGATCAGATATTTTTGCATGACTTCCATCAGATTGAATTTTATGATTAAGAATCGTAATTAGTTTTTGAACTCCTGGATTGGATGCATCTGCAGTACCACTTACTTCCCATTCTTTTTCATGCAGTTCATCAAATAATTTTCCACCGTCTGGATATTCAATGAAAATGGTTTTTTGATAATTGTAAGAGAATGGAGACGTATTGCTATTAGGATTAAGTTTAGCGTCAACTTGTGCTGCCCAAACAGAAGAACTTGAGCCAATTACAAACAAGCCAGCAATCAAAACTGCTAAAAATACAGTCCTAGACACGAATAAAATCGTCAATTAATTAGTAATAAACTTATCCTCAATAATTAGATCGGGAATTTCTGAAAAAGTAATATGGAGTGACAACAAATGGTTATAGAGTTTTAGGAGAAAATGAAATGATTACAGTACTAGCAGGAGGAACAGGTTCGGTCAAATTAGTCAGAGGATTAGTAGCACAGGAATCCAAAGTCAATGTAGTAAGTAATGTGGGGGACAACTATTGGCTTTATGGATTATACGTGTGTCCGGATATTGATACTATTGTTTACGGATTAGCAGATTTATTAGATCAGGAAAGAGGATGGGGAATCAAAAAAGACACGTTCAATTTTCTAAGACAGATGGAAGTATTTGGAGAAGAAACATGGTTTAGAGTGGGAGACAGAGATGCAGCAACTCATTTGATAAGAACAAACATGTTAAAAAACGGTAAAAATTTGAGCGATATTACAAAATGGATGTGTGAAAAATTTGCAGTTAGCGCAAACATCATTCCAGTTACAGATAACAGTATAGAAACAAGAATAATCACAGACAAAGGAGAATTACATCTTCAAGAATACTGGGTAAAACATCGTGGAAGAGATCCAGTGGAAGGAATTCAATATATCGGTGCAGATAAAGCTCGTCCAAATCCTGAAGCAGTAAATGCAATTCATGATGCAGACATGGTTATTTTAGCACCAGGAAATCCACTGACATCAATCGGTCCAATGTTACAAATCAAAGGAATTCGAAAAGAGCTTTCTAAAATTAAAAAGAAAGTAGTAGCAGTTAGTCCTCTTATTGGAGATAAGGCAATTAGCGGACCAGCAGCAAAATACATGGAAGCCGCAGGAATAGAAGCAAATGCATATGGTCTTGCAAAAATGTATTCAGACGTATGCTCAAACATCGTAGTTGATGCAAAAGATAGATTACTAGTTAAAAAAATTCAAAGTCTAGATATGAAAGTATATGAAACAAAAATCACCATGAATAACAAACTAGCTGAAGACGCATTAGCGAATTTTATCTTAAAACAAATTCACGTATAATTTGAAAATTGCAGCAATAATTCCTGTAAAGACTTTCTCTCTAGCAAAAACACGTTTGGATTTATCATCACAACAAAAAGAAGAGTTGTGTAAAATCATGCTAGAGGAGATATTACACGTATTATCAATTTCGCCTCAAATTGAAAAAACAGTGATTGTGACAAAAGAAGAAAAAGCAATTGAGATCGGCAAAAAATACAACGTCATAATCATTCCAGACAATGAAGAAAAAAGCGTTAACAGTGCAGTGGCTCTAGCTGACAAATACCTTTTAGAAAATAAATTTGACGCATCAATTGTTTTTCCACAAGATATTCCATTTATCAAAACTCAAGATATTGATTTTATGTTAAACTACAAAATACCGCCAAATTTTGCAATAGTTGTACCGTCCAGAAGATTTGATGGCACAAATGCGCTTGTGAGAATGCCAATAGATTTGATGACAACCCACTATGATGAAGACAGTTACAAAATCCATATGAATACTGCAAAAAAACATACAAGAAACGTAGCACTTGTTTTTGTAAAAAGGATAATGTTAGATGTAGATAACATGGATGATCTTAAATTTCTCTTAGAACAAAATGAGAAACCAGAGATCGCAGTAAAAATTAAAAATATTTTAGACTTGAAACAATAAGATCACATTACGTTTTTGATAAATTTGATGATTTTAGTCAAAGATCACCATCAGATTTATAAGAAATGAATCAGCAATGGTTAAATATCATCATAAAAAGTTTTGAAGAAAAATGGTTAAAAATGTAAATCCAAAAGACAGATGCCCAAGATGTGGACAAGGTACACTAGTCACAGACGCAACCACTGGTGAGAATTTCTGTGGTAAGTGTGGCTTTGTAATTACTGACAAAGTTGATGAGTCGGGTCCAGAATGGAGATCATTTTCTAATGAGGGTGAAAACAAAAGCAGAGCAGGAGTCCCAACATCATTGGCAATGCACGATATGGGGTTAGCAACGGTAATCAATCCTCAAAACAGAGATGCTACAGGCAAGCCACTTACTTCTGCCATGAAAAGTACTATTGAAAGACTGAGAACATGGGACAGCAGAAGTCAAGTTCACGAACCTGTTGATAGAAACTTTAGACAGGCATTTAGTGAATTAGACAGATTAAAAGACAAATTAGCTGTGGGCGATGCTGTTATTGAAAAAGCAGCCTACATTTATCGTAAAGCACTAGAAAAGGGGCTCGTAAGAGGGCGTTCAATTTCAGCATTGATTGCATCTGCACTTTACGCTGCATGTAGAGATACAGAAACACCAAGAACACTAAAAGACATTGGACAAGCAAGTAACATAAAACGAAAAGACATTGCAAGATGTTATCGTCTATTATTAAGAGAGCTTAATTTGAAAATGCCAGTAGTAGATCCTGTAAAATGCATATCAAGAATTGCAAGCAAGGCAGGTTTGTCTGAAAAGACAAAAAGAGCAGCTACAAAAATACTTCAAACTGCAGAAGAACAAAAGATATCGGCTGGAAAAGATCCAATGGGATTAGCAGCGGCGGCACTCTATGTTGCGTGTGTTACAAATGGTGAAAATAAAACTCAAAGAGATGTAGCTGAAGCTGCAGGAGTAACAGAAGTCACAATAAGAAACAGATACAAAGGCTTGAAACTAGCATTGAATCTCTAAGTGAATTTAAAATTACTAATTAAATTTCAAAAAACATGTCATTCAATTTTTAATTTTTGTTCTTTCTTTAAAATAAAATAATTAATCAACAAAACAGATGCGGAAAATATACCAGATATTAAAAACAGAAATTCCATTGTATTGATTAGAGGATGTGAAAACGCAACATCAATTGTTGTCTCGTTAATTTGAGATACAAAATTTGCATATGAAAATATAAAATAATTTGTTCCCCAATGAACGAGAATTGCAGGGATTAAACCAAACCTGAAATAGAGCCAACCAAGAACAATTCCACTTGCCGTGGCTTGTGCAAATTTTCCCTCACTCCATGGCTCACCAGTCATTATATGAGCAAGACCAAAAAATATACCAACTAAAACTATCAAAAAAAGTGCTTTTCTAAAATCATAGATATGTAAATTATTATTTGGATTCCATAGAGATTTAAAAAAATGGGTCACAGATAATTTGTGTGAATAAAATACAAAAAGAGGCAATCCTATGAGAAGCACTCGAAATCCAAATTCTTCAACTAATGGGGACATACTTACATACAAAAATTGTGCCAAGTCATTATCGACATGTGGAGGAACAGTTACGATACCAAATCCCTGCTGAATGAGATCAATTGCGATGGAAATTAGAATTAGAATAGAAAACCATTTTGTGATTGTAATCATATGGTTTGATTTTGTTTCAGATTTTCCATGGCTGAGAGTGATAGAAAGTGTTTTTAAAAATCCTTTATCGGGGCCAAACATGGCTATTGCAAAAAGAATCGCATAGAGAGACCATAGAACGATAAAGACGTCGCCAATTTCAATACTAGATGGGATTAGATGGTCAATTTCTTTGAAAATATCAAGACCACTTAACGGATATTGAAAATTTATGTCGTCTCCTATATCGGTATTGAATATGACAAATAATCCAAATGGAAATGATAACAACATCATACCAAATATGACAGATAAAAGTGCCAGATGTGGAATACCTATAATTTGAAGAATTTTATTTAATACTTGCAATTCCATCTAATGGAGTTCTATGCTGGATTCAGGAAATCCTAAATGAATCAGAGTGTCTTTGATTGTGTCTCTGTGATCACCTTGAAGAAATATGTAACCATCTTTTGCGGTTCCGCCACAAGCATATTTGTTCTTTAATTCTTTGGCGACGGTTTCTAAATTATTTAATTTTGGATCCAATCCTTCAATCATAGTTCCTTTTTTCTTGAATCGTCTAGTTTCCAAACGAATTATAATTTTTGTACTGTCTTTAGCAAGTTCGCCACAAGCGCAAAGATCTTCAGGAAGACCACATGTATTACAAATTACCGCCATACGTTCTAAATTATTCCACTTTTACGCACTATTAAGCCTTGTTTGAAATATGAACAATATTACAAAATAATTGTATTTTTTAGAGAGAAAATCTAACTTAGCACATGTCAAAAGATCTTACAAAAAAGGCAGCTGAAATGTTATTGAAAGGTGCAACTTTACTAAGTGAGCCATGTCCATACTGTTCAGGAGTAAGAGTAATGAAAGAAGGGCATGCACTGTGTATTAGCTGCGGAAGAGAGCCTGAAAAAAAAGAGATCCCCATAGAAGTGAAACCATTTGGAGAAAAAACAGGAACAGAGATAGTATTGGAAAAAAAATTATTTGAACTATCCAAAGAACTAGAACAGGAAACTAATCATGAAAAGCAACAAGAGATCCTAAGATCAATTAATTCCCTCATAGAAACAATGGAAAAGTTGAAGAACAAACAATAAAGTATTTATGTCAAAATTCAAGCTTTGAAAAATAGCAATGAGCAGTAAAAAGAAAGGGGCACCACTACCAGCATCGAGTGGAGGTCTCATGAGATTCTTTGAGGATGAGACAAAAGGATTCAAAATAGATCCAAAAATCGTTGTTTCAATGCCAATTAGCTTAATTGTTGTTTCATGGTTAATAGACATATTTTTAGTGCCTCGATAGGACATGGAAAAATCTTCAGATGATGTTTCAAATATACACAATAGGTTTTCCCTTACATTAATCAATCCAGCATCACACTATTTTTCTCTAGTAGGATCATTAATTATTGCAGCAGTAATTACTGCTACAGTTTATTTTGGTTACATGGGTTCAGATGAAATTTGGTTTAGAATCCCAATAGTAGTTGGGATATTAGCATTGACTCAGTTAATTGACACACAGTTTACCAGAAAAAAAGAGTATTCAAAATCACTTCATGCATCTCTTTTTGGAAATATGTTATGGATTGCAGTATTACTGATGGGATTACTTGCAAGTGTAGTGCTGGTAAAAGAAGCATCATTGTTTTTTGTAACATATGGAATGTTTCTATTTGCTAGTTTTAGAATTGGCATTTTTACTACAACCTTAGGTGCAAGTATAAGAAAAGCATGGGCCATATGCATGATACAGCCGCTTGCCATGTTCTTAGTAATGATTCCTTATGACATGTGGAGTTCTATGCTAACAAATCAGATGGCAATAGGATTTGGGGCAGTATTTTTGATAATTGCAAGTGTCTGGTCGGTATTAACAGATAGAGCAGGAAGACCAGGAATGGAAAGTACACATAAAACAATTCAAGCATATTTGGCATCACAAGGAAATGATTTTACAGAAGCTGAAGAGATCATAGAGCAGCGCTCGTATAAAACTAAAGTATCAACATCTCAAATAAGACTTCGTTCATCAAATGGAGATTCTGAATTTAGGATGGTATTACCTGAGATTCATCCCGGTCCATATCATCCTGTAGGTGGAAGCAATATCCCATATTTGATTTACAAAAACCTAGACTCTTCAGCAATGATCATGCATAGTATTTCAGATCACTCGTTAAATCTTCCATCAAAAAATGAAGTTGAAAACTATCTGAAGGATTTAGATAAAAGCATAGTCAAAGAAGATGGACTGGTATGCACTGAACCAGTAACTGTTCAAATTAACAAAACTAGAGTAACGGGGTTACTCTTTGGAAATAATCCGTTATTGTTTCTCTCGCTATCACCACACGGAATGGAAGATATTCCAAACTATATGAAAAAAGAAATAGAACAGTATGCCAAAAATAGAAACTATACTAGAATTTTGATTGTAGATTGTCATAACGCGATGGGTGAGGAAATTTCAAAAGAAGACGGAGAAGATATGCTAAAAGCAGCAAAGTCTTGTCTTGATTCTTTAATTACAAAGGATAGTTATCCTATAGAATTTGGCTATGCAAATTCAGATAGCATGGATGTATGGACAGAAGATTTAGGAATGGGAGGTTTAGGAATAGTATGCCTGAAAATCAATGACAAGAAGTTTTTTCTCGGATGGGCAGATGCAAACAATATGGAAAATGGAGTAAGAGAGAAAATTGTCGAAAATTTTGCAAAGAGGGGATATCAATTGTTAGAGATTTGTACATCAGATACACATTATGCTCCAGTCAAGGCTAGAAACAGAAATGGGTATTATCAATTAGGATTGATCACAGGTGCAGAAAAATTATCAAAGTGGTTTTTAGAAATTGCAAAGAATGCAGAATCAAAAATAAGCTCAGCAAAATTTGAAATTTTGGAAAACGAGACAGATGTAAAAGTTATGGGTCAGGGAATATACGAAGACTATTCCAAAGCACTCGATAATTCATTAAAAATAACAAAAGGGTTCATGATTGGAAGCGTGATATTATTCATAATTACTTTGTTCATATAGATTTCATTTGATCTAGGTTACCATAAAATTCATCCACAAATGATGAAAATTGAAAAATCGGAACTATTGGTACTTTGTCTATGAAATCTATCTTATCATGGTATAAAGTAACAATTACAGGCACAGCCATAGCACCGGGAGTTTTTAAAATATAGTGTTTTGTTCTTGCAATCTGTTTTTTTACTGCAGAAGATAACGTTGAATTGCTATAACGTTTCCAATGTTTACAATCAATTAACATAGCAATTCCCAACCTTATACCGATTACATCAATTTCCATTCGGGGTTTGGTAAGAATCAGATTTTTGATAATTGCAAAGTTTTTTGAGTATAAAATTTCAGCAACCAATCCTTCAAAATCTTTCCAATTAAGCATAATTGAAATTTCATCTAAAGGGGCACCATTTTTTATTAATTCAAGTGCAGCTTTGAGTTTATCACCAACTTCAAAATAATACTGGTTTTCTTGTTTGGTTCCAATTCCTGTTTTTACATACCAATCCAGAATTTTTTGTGAATCAATTACATTTGTTTTTGTAATCATAGTAAAATCTTCAACAGAAATTCCACCAGGAATGATCCCATTTAGTCCAGATAACATATTGTGATTAAATTTCATATTATTTTTCTTTTAGTATTAAGATGATATAGGTTTTAGGAGATATAACAAAGGTTATTGTGAAATAGGTTTTATTACAACTAAACTAAATAACGGTTATGAAATTATTGCTAGTATTCATACTAGCTCTTGCAGTTGTATCTTTAATTCATAATGATTCATTTGCAGAAAAGAGTACTTTTTTTGATTCGGTTAAATTTATTCAATATTTAGATGAAAACACAGCACTTGAAGAAGTGAGAAATGGGAATTTAGATATTTATTATTATAGAATTTCCTCAGATAGATTAGAAAATCAAAGATCACGTGAGGGATTGGAAGTATTTGATTCAACAGGTGGATCTTACAGCATACTAGTAAATCCAGCCGAATCAAATGAGTTCAATCCATTTTCAATCAAAGATGTAAGATTTGCGTTAAACTACCTAATAGATAGAAAATTGATTGTTAATGAATTATTGGGAGGTTATGGATCACCCATGATCTCCTACTATAGTTCTTCAGACCCAGAATATACCACCATAATAGAGCAGTTAGAGACATTCAATTTCAGATATAACCCAATATTGGCAGAAGAGATGATTTCAAGCGCACTAAAAGAAAAAGGGGCAATAAAATCAGATGGTAAATGGGAAATTAATCACAAGCCAATTGAAATTATAATTTTTATAAGAAGTGACGATCCTGTAAGAAAATCCATCGGGGAGATATTATCATCAGAATTAGAAAAGATTGGATTCACAGTAAAAAAAGACTATGGTGATTTGAACAAGGCTTTTGTTGTAGTATATGGTTCAGACCCAGCAGAAATGAAATGGAGTTTGTATACGGAGGGATGGGCAAGATCTGCATTTGTAAAATATGATTCAGTTGGATTATCTCAGATGTATGCTCCATGGTTTTCAAATATGCCAGGATTTAACGATCCCTCATATTGGAACTACAAAAACGAGCACTTGGATGTCATAACCCAAAAAATCTATACCGGTGATTTTCAATCAGAGGAACAAAGAGCAGATTTGATTCAAGATGCCATTGCAGAAGGAATTGATCAATCTGTTAGAATTTTTCTTGCAAGTAAAATTGATCAATATGTAACAAATGAGAGCATGGACGGAATAGTAAACGATCTAGGGGCAGGTGTTCCAAGTAGATTCACACCAATCAATTCTAGAAGTGACGACAAAGAACTAGTAATTGGGGTCAAGCAAATCTACCAAGGAGCATGGAACCCAGTAATGGGATTGAGTGACTCATACAGTAGACAAATTTGGGGAATAATTTCAGATCCAATAACATTCAAACATCCATTTACAGGAAAAACATTTCCAGTCAGAGCAGATTGGGCTGTAGAGACTGCAGGTCCTAATGGAAAATTAGATTTGCCAGATGATGCAATAATGTGGGATCCTAAAGAACAACAATGGAAAGATACTCCACACGGAATTCAAGCAACAAGCAAAGTCAGATTCGATTTTAAATTTGGCAATTGGCATAATGGTCAAAAAATGGATATGAATGATATTCTACATTCATTGTATTTTACAATGGAGTGGGGAACACAAACGGATGAAAACGACAAGACATTTGATGTTGAATTCACACCGATAGCCTCGCAATCAATTCAAACAATAATTGGAATCAAACTTATTGATGAAGACACAATTGATGTTTATGTGAATTATTGGCACTTTGATGAAGGTGAAATTGCAGATTGGGCAGCATTATGGAGTTCAATGCCATGGGAAATTTCAGCCGCGATGGAGCAATCTGTAATAGACGGGAAAGCATCGTTTTCTAGATCTGGTGCAACCAATAAAAATGTCAGCTGGATTTCCCTGATAATTTCAAATGATGCTCAAATGATTCAAAGTTATTTGAATGAGTTTAGTGAAAATAGATATGTTCCAAAATCACTAGAGTCATTTGAAACAAATTTTGATTATTTTGGTAGCAGATATTCTACATCATCAGAATGGGTTAAAGCATATAATCATGCAGTGATTAGCAATGGTCCATTTTACCTTAGTGCGTATTCACCAGAATCAAGAACAATCATTGTCAATGCTTTTGATGATGAAACTTATCCTTTCAAGTTAGGACATTGGTCAGAATTTGAAAAGACAGAATTTCCAAAAATAACAAATGTAAAGTCGCCAGACATAGTTCAGAGAGGAACAGAGTTGGAGATAAGCATAGAAACATCACATGCGGATTCGATTCTTTATTTTCTGACAAATATTGATGGAAATTCAACATTATCAGAATTAATCAATGCTGATAAAAATTTCACCACAATTAAGATATCAGGAGAGAAAACAGAAAAATTAAGCACAGGTGCAAAAGATCTAAAAATATTTGCCATTTCCAATTCAGTATTAAAACCAGATCATTATTCTACAAGTTTCCTAGTAGTTGAAAATAATGCAGTGTTGCCCAAAATTGGCCAAAACAATATAGAAATTAATGAAAAAAATTCACTTGAATGGATATGGGTAATCATACCCATAACAATCATAGTAATATTAGCAATATACATAAAGAAAAGAAAACAGAGTTAATTTCTAATCAGATAAACCATATTCTTTTAGAATCATATCAATTTGTTCTTCAGAATCTATTTTTGAATATTCATCCAAAAGATTTTGATTTAATTCGTAAAAAGTATGTCCCCACTTGAACTTGTCAAGAATTGCAAGCGCTTCATCTCTGAAACCTAAAATAAATAATGATGCAGATAGTGCCTCAGCAGTAGTAAGTTTGTTTAGTTTTGCATAATTAACAGGATTACCAGCCAGCAATGGAGGCAATTTTCTTTTAATTCCACTGAATTTTTTGGAAAACGCCTGATCAGCAAGAGTCCACGAACAATCAATTCCAACTATTGAATTTATCAGAGATTTGTCTTTAGGTAAAAGAGTTTTTTCAGAAAAGGGATCCAAGACAAGTCCTTTATTGCCTATTTTTTTGACGTTTTTTGCAATTCCAAATTTAACCATTTTTGCTGCCGTGCATTTTTTTGGATCATCTTGATAAAACATCAAAACTTGAAGATTCATCTGATTGTATATGAAATGAATAGTATTTTGAACTTACTCTAGTATCTTGTAGTTAATTTTATAGTAAAATCTAGATGCTTGCTCATCCTTTATCACATCTACATTCCAATTTACATTAGGCAAGAATTCATCAGAGGCATCTGGCAAGATGTCAAATTTCTCAAGATATGCATCAGGTCCACTGTATCTGACTTTAAGATCAATTCCATCTACTGTAACAACTGCATATATTTGCCCTGGTTTTCTAGTAGAGTCTTTTACAAGACAGTCATCCTCAGGACCAATAATACAAACTCCAGATTCAGAAGTAACCCTGAGATTAACATTAGATTGATCAATTTTTGTAGTTAGTAATGACCCAGAAACTACACGTGGCAATACAGTATTGTCATCCAATGTTTTTTCGTTTGTAGTAATAGATATTTTATTATCTAATATTCTATTGACTTTTTCAATAACAGTCAAGGGGGATTTTTCGGATTCTGGAATAACAGGTTTTTCTACAACGTTAAACATCAAAGATTTGGTTTCAAAACCAGCATCTACAGTAATTTCATATGAACCAAGGCTGGAAGTAGAATCAGGCAATTGAATTTGGTGTGAAAATGAACCAGAAGAACTAGGTCTAATAGTAGTGATTGGACCTAAATGCTTACCACAATAAAATGAGCCGCATGTCAGTTCACCATCTTTTTTCTGAATTACACTAACATCAAATTTTTCAAGATAAATCAGCTTGTTTGGTTTACCAGATACTGTTACCAAGTCGCCTGGATAATAATCAGATTTGTCAGTAACAAGTAAAAGAGATAGTTTTTCATCAGAACCAAAAGAATAATCATTTGCAACTGTGAATATTGACTCAGATTGTTTGTTTGAATACGATGCTTTTACTTTGTATTCACCTTCGCTGAAAATAGTCACAGGTAATTCAAATAAGCTCTGGAAGTTTCCACCTTGATCAGGATAGACAGATGCCTCATGTATTTGCTTAAATGGAGTTTTGCCGTCCAGTATACGTATTGTGATTCTATCTGGAACTACTAACCCTTCAGAACCTTGTTCTCGTTGAATGACATTACCAATAACTTTTAATTTTTCTCCAGCCTTGTAGAGCGATTTTTCAGTTGAGACATACAGTGGAACTAAAGATAAGAAGTCATTTTCAGGATCAGCCGATACTTTGAAGAAAACATCTTTACCGTGAGAAGCTGTGGATACATGAATTTTGTAAATACCATAGTTTGTTTTAGAGGTGGAACGGTCATCGGATTTTATAGCCAAAGGCTTTTCAGTAATTGGTGCAATCCAAGACCAGGAAAATCTTTGATTATCAACAGTAGCACCAGAATTAATTATACTTCCATCAGGTTTTGTAAGAGAGACTTTAACAGAGTTATCACCAGTTGGAGGAATCAATCCATTCAAAAGAACGGTTTCGCCTAAACCATAAACTTGTTTATTCAAAGTAAGTAACGCACCATCATTTAATTTCAATGGATCGGTAATTCCGACAGTAACAGTTTTTGTTAGTCCACGATATTCAGCTTTTATCACATAGGTTCCTTCAGTAAATGCAAGTTGAGAGATATTTGTTTGAACTGAAAATCTTCCAGAAGATTCTGGGATTGCAGTAAATTCGTATGCAACAATTATTCCATTATGCTCTCTAGTTTTAGCACCACCCACTTTATCCAGGCCAATAATTTCTAAGGGACTTCCATCTTCATGAGATATAGAAATATTTACAGATGAAGCTTGAAAACTTGAACTGCTAGCAGGGTTTGTGATAAAACCACTGATTGTCATAATGTCACCCAAATCATAAGTTACCTTATCTGTTGAAATGGAAAGTGGGTCAGTACTTACAACATATGCACTGGCATTAGTTACGGCATGAATTATTTTAGATGCAGAGCCAACATCTTTTGAAACAGAAATTTTGTAATCACCTAATCGGATATCACTGTCTGGAATTTTGAAAGAGTATGTAAAAGAACCATCACCTGATACTTTTACAATATCTAAAATTTTAAAACCAGAGTTGCCACCACCGAGTGCATTTGTAGCAAGTGCAGCATTCTTTGTCTGGACAATTTCCAAGTCCATAAAACCTACCCAGACATTATTTAATCTGCCAGTAATTTCAACAGTTTCGCCTAAATTGTATGCCTCTTTATCAGTCCACAGAGATATTGGTTTTGCTTCCTTGATGTCTTTGATCACTTCAAAGGAGGCAATAGCAGATTTGTCAAAATACACACCTGTTATCTGATATTTTCCATAAACAGGATTAACGGTATTAAGATACACATTTGTAGAAAATTTTCCATTTGTAGGATACAAGCTGCCAGTAGAAATTATCTTTCCACTTGGATTCTTTATGTTAAATTTCAAGCCTTCAAATGGGATTACTTTGGTAGTAAAACCGGTAATTGACAAAGTGTCACCTGGAAGATACTGTAGTTTATCAGTAGCAATACTAAGAGTACCATCTTCTTTGATATTTTCTGCAATGATCTCATCACCTACAGAGAAATTGGTTTGAGAGGTTCCTCCCCCGTAACTAACTAAAACAGAGTAAACGCCTTTGTTAATTCCAAGAACTTGTTGAAGATTCAGTGTTGTCTTATAATTCAAATTAAGATCAGGGTAAAGTGAAATGGTTTTATCATAATTAGGACCAGATATTTTTACCAGTATTTCATCAGCATGATAATATGGTTTTTCGATGAATACTTGCTTTGAGACTTTTCCTTGAATTGTAGCTGTTTGACCAAACAAATATGAAGATTTATCAGATAAGACAGATACTGAGAGACCTTCTTTTTCTTGTGTTGTAACTAACTTCCCATTTGAAGACCCTGCAGTAGAAGTTGAAAATTTCCAATCATTTGGGTTATCCAAGTCATACCCATCAGATGTTCTTTGCCAAGACGAGAAATCATTTTTCATATCAGACAACAAAGGAGTCTTATCAACAACTACGCCATTCTTATCTTTTAGTTCAACTAATTCGTTAGTATCAGTAAACCACAAACTTTGATAGGAATATGTCAAAAATTTTCCAGATTCAATAAAAGTGCCAGAAGGAATAATCATTGTTTTTTTCAATATTGTAGTGGATGCAATTTGCCAACCACCTATATCGATTTTGGAACTAGTTGGATTATAGAGTTCAATCCATTCTGTTACAGATTTGGCATCATCTCCTGGTGGATTAATATCAATTTCATTAATTACTACATGATCAGCAGATTGGGCATTTGCAGAAATAGCTAGTCCGCCAAGTAACAAAATAGAAAATAAAATAAAGATATTCTTCATGTGTTTTTCCTATATTGAATGCCTGAAAGCCTCATTTTAGAATGGAATTGAGGAAAAGTTGAGCTAGTTGTTAAAGTCATATATCTCAAAATCATCATAAAAAATTCGCTTTTTATCGTTTTAAGGCATCCGTAGAAGTTATTCGTTAATAGAGTCACAGTTGGGGCACTTTTGATTAGATATTTTAGAACCACAGTCGGCACAGATGCCTTCCCCTATCTCTTTTTCAATAGACTTTCTTCTATTTCCAACGTAGAATTTTATCCCAAAGTAAAGAGCAATTACAATTAAAGCCGCATATAACGGCGCCATGAAGGGAATTAATCCAATCATAAAAAGCAAAAGACCCACAATCAAAATTATGTCTCGTTTTTCAAAATTCAACAGAATTAAAATTATCAAGAATTCATAAAAACATGCCGGAGCTCAGAGCCATTAGTTTTACTTCATATCAAAGTCATTACTCTAACTCTTCCTCATTGCTCGGCAGTAAAATTATGATGTTATTTGATAATAAGATAATGATTTAGTGGTGGGATCGGCGTGATTTGAACACACGACCTCTGCGTCCCAAACGCAGAATCATACCAAGCTAGACCACGATCCCAGTGAATCCTAAAAGTCGCCCAATTTAAGCTTGACAGATAATCATTTTAAAGGCATTCAAAAGAACAGAGACGCATTGCAATTAGATGATTATATCAAAGCTGGAAAAATTGCTGCAGAAGTAAGAGAGATGGTCAGAAAAAAAGACTGGGTTGGAAAAACAGTTTATGAAATTTGTGAAGAAGTGGAAAATCAAATTAAAAAACGAGGAGCAAAATGCGCGTTTCCAGTAAATGTGAGTATTAATGAGATAGCAGCTCACTACACAGCCGAGCCAAATGATCCAATCACAATTACAGATTCAGATTTAGTTAAAATTGATCTCGGTGCACAAATTAACGGTTACATTGCAGATACTGCAGTTACAGTTTGTCATGATGCACAGTATGACGGATTAATTCAAGCTGCAGAAGAAGCATTAAGCAATGCAATGTCCATGATAAAAGTAGGGGTCAAAGCAAGCGATATTGGACGGACAATAGAAAAAACAATTAAACAAACCGGGTTCAAACCTATTGCAAATCTTAGTGGTCATTCTTTAGGGCAATATACAATACATGCAGGAAGGTCAATTCCAAATATTTGGTCAGTTGGTGGATTTACCCTAGCAGAAAATACAGCTTATGCATGTGAGCCATTTGTCACTACAGAGAAAGGAGGTGGGTTTGTAAGAAACGGAAAAATAAAAAACATCTTTGCATTAAATTCAAGAAAAAAAACAAAAAACGATGAAGCAGATAAACTACTTGATTACATCTGGGAAAAATTCAACATGTTGCCTTTTGCACTAAGATGGATTACAAAAGATTGGGAAGAAAAGAAAGCAAGAGAATTGTTGGAACAGCTTGTCAATAAAAAAGCAGTTCAAGCATATCCAGTATTAATTGAAATAAATGAACAACGAGTAGCTCAAGCAGAACACACGTTTATTCCAAATGAGAACGGAGTTACAGTAACAACTATTTCTCAATAGATTCGCCAAAGATTCTATCAATGGCAGAAATTCCATTACAGGAATCACATTTTGGGGCTTGAGCAAAGAGAAAATCTCCTTCCTTGAATTTTCTTTTTCTCTCCAAATTACACGAATTACATTTTTCTACGGTATATGCAAGAATGATTTTTTCTTTTGAGAACATTATTGCGGCACTCCCATGGTATTTCCAACACCAATTAACAAAATTGACTGGCCGGGTTTTGTGTTATCATGGATCATCTCATATATTTGTGAGCGTACAGTGTCAGCTTTGTCTGCGATTTCTTTAGTCATCAGGGTTATTGCTTCTTTTACAGATTGTTTAATCACAATTGCAAAAATAGGAATGTTATTTTTTGTTGCAATGTCTTCTATCTGAAATCTTTCAGTTCCAATTCCACCTATTGCTGCACCAAATCCTTGTGAAACAGTTGCAGAGTTTTCTCCTTCCATCTTTAATGCGGCATCTACCATAATGATGACATCAGGCTTGTTTTTAGAAACAATCAATTCTACTGCATCTCCAGGTCTGCCAACAGTAGAACCTGGGCCTTCAGCTTTTAATAAAAACAGTTTTCGTCCATCATACTGGATTTCACTAAGAACAGTTTGAAAAGCAATTGATTCTTTTTTAGTGTCAAGCATCATTTTGCCTACAACCATAGGTCCAATTCCATCACCTATAGGCTGACCCATTTTAAAAGCAGGTATGGCTTTGTGCATAGCTTCTGCTTCCTCCATTATAAAAGGTAAAATCATTTGAAGAGGCAAAATCAATGGATAGTTATTCTGTTTTTTTGCAGTCAAATAAAGATGATTGATTACTTTGTAAATCATTTGCAAAGAAGTGGCAATTTCAAGTAGTGTTTGAATTTTGGTTAGCTCTAATTCACTTGTTTGAGGAGATATTGATTTGACATGTTCTCTGGAGTGATCTTCACGCGCTCTTACAATATGTCTGACTTTGGCAACAATTCCATTTGGATCCATATCAACAGGCATTATAGTAAAATAATCTAAAAAGCGGTCAATTTTTTTAGTTGGATCATCTATGGGATTCATATTTTTTTTAACATAATCAATCAATTCGTTTCGAGATTCAGTTTTGTAAAGTTCTAGTTTTTTGATTCCTTTTTTTATTTCTCCAGATGTAATTGATAATTGAATTCTCTGTCCATAAAAGACAAAAATAATTATCGGAACAATCCAAATCAACATCATGATTGGATTGGTGTCATCACTTGATCCAAACAATTGATTAAAATCGATGCTTGTAAAATCCAACAATTTCAGAACAGGTGGTTCCAAATTAAATCATTCGTATAAGGCACAGTAAAAATCCAACGTTTTGCAGAAATTGTAAAAATAGTCTACTCGAAGGTAAAAAAATGGCGAGTGCTTTTATTATAGTTATGATAGAAAAAACCTGAATATGCCACAAACAAAGCCAATTGTAAGCGTGGAAAATGTTGTAGCCTCTGCTTCTGTGGATCAAAAAATGGACTTGAATGAGATAACAAGAACGTTCCCAGATGTGGAGTATCATCCGGACCAATTTCCAGGATTAGTCTTTAGGCTAAAGAGTCCAAAAACAGCTACTTTGATTTTTACCTCAGGAAAAATGGTGTGTACGGGATCAAAATCTGAAGAAATGGCAAGAAAGGCAGTAAAAACAGTAGTACAAAAACTTCGAAAAGGTGGAATTAAAGTAAAAAAAGATGCAACTGTAGAAATTCAAAACATAGTCGCATCAATTAACCTAGGTGGAAAAATTCATCTTGAACAAGCTGCGAGAACTTTGCCAAGAAGCATGTATGAGCCAGAGCAATTCCCGGGATTGATTCATAGAATGTTAGATCCAAAAACAGTAATCCTGTTATTTTCTTCTGGAAAACTTGTTTGTACAGGGGCTAAAAAAGAACCTGATGTATATAGATCAGTGAATAACTTACATGCATTACTAGAAGAAAAAAACCTAATGATCTACGATTAATCATAGACAGAGTATCTTAATTTATTTTCTAATTATTTTATAGGACTTCCTAAAGGCACATCTTCATTTACAGTTAACCAAAATGGTTTGTCATCTACATCTGCTGCCAAGAGCATTGCATTTGATTCAACACCAGCCATTGTTTTTGGTTCCAGATTTGCAATAACAATCACAGTTTTTCCAATAATATCTTCAGGTTTGTAATATTGTGCACCACCGATTATCACGTTTCTTTTTTCATTGCCAAGATCAATAAGCCCTTTAATAATTCGAGTTTTACCAGGAATTGGCTCAGTTGAAATAATTTTTGCTACACGAATATCTAATTTTGCAAAATCATCATAAGTCACATTTGTCATGAGAATCACTGAATTATCTTGTTAAAATGAATTTCGAAATTTCACATTAGAACTTTTTTGTCAATGCCACTAGTCTCTATTTCATATTTTAAAGCAGCTGGGAGTTCAACATATTTTTTATTAACCAAGACAATTATTTGATCATCAGGAACATTTACCATTTTCAGTAATTTACCACGTTGATGCGCATAAGCATTTTTCCAAAATCCTGCTCCATCAAAGGTTCCAATTTTTGGCATGTATCGTGAAGGTTTCATTTTTTTAAGGGTAATTGACTGTGACGGAAGTTTGGCAATTGCCGTTAGAACTGGAGTTACTGTTCTGGATTTTAGGCATGTTGCCCATCACAGTCTACTCCTCTACATATAGGAATCTAATATATTTACTGCGGAATTAACGAGTAAAAGGCATGGCAGAAATCGAGGTCTCAGTGGAAATCAGCGCTCCAGTAGACAAAGTTTGGGATGTAATATCAGACATAGATAATGAGCCAAAATTTTGGAAGGGGACTAAAGAGATTAGAAACATTTCAAAAAATGGAAATATCGTAAACCGAGAGATAACCATTGTATTTAGAGATCAAAAGTGCATGCAAGAAGTAAGACTACAACCTAAAGAAAAGATAGAGGTAGTATTTACAAAAGGAATCATAGATGGTAGCAAAATCATTACTTTGACTGGAAAAGATGAAAAAACGATATTGAGTGCCAAATGGGATATCAAACTTACAGGTATGATGGGAATGTTCACAGGAATGATAAAAAAACACATTGAGAGTGGAACTATACAAGCACTGCAGAAGATCAAAGAAGAAATAGAGAGATAGAATTCATGGAATTAATTTTAGATGTTTTGAATTACATACTAGTTGCAATTTTAATTGGAGTATCTACGGCATGGGCATTTCTAATCAAATCAATGATAAATTCTGTCAGATTAACTCCTTACCTAGATAAATTTGAAAAAAAAGAACATGTCAACCCCAAGGTTTCAGTAATTCTCCCTGCAAGAAATGAAGAGGAATTCATAGGAAAATGTTTAGATTCGTTAATTGATCAAGACTATAAGAATTATGAAATTATTGTAATTGATGATTCATCAGAGGATGGAACAGGTAAGATAATTTCAGAATATGCAAAGAAAAATTCCAAAATAATATCAGTGGTTGCTCAAATAAAACCAGATGGATGGATGGGGAAAAATTGGGCATGTATGCAAGGATACAAAAAAGCAACAGGTGAACTTTTACTATTCACAGACGCAGACACTAAACATTCACAAAATGTAATTTCACTTGCAGTATCGCATTTACTTTCTTTTAATTTAGATGCATTATCAGCAATTCCAAAAATGAAGACGTTGGATTTTTGGACAAGAATCACACTTCCAATGATTTCAACGTTTCTTCATACAAGATTTTCAGCCATACGAGTAAATGATCCTTCAAAGAAAACAGCATACTTCTTTGGCAGTTTTTTTATAATCAAACAAAAAACATACGAATCAGTAGGAACACATGAGGGTGTAAAACATGAGATTATCGAAGACGGTGCACTAGGTAAAAAAGTAAAAGAGTCAGGACATAAGATGAAAATCGTCAGGGGAGACCATCTGATAGAAGCAGTGTGGGCACGAGATAAGAGCACACTATGGAATGCCCTCAAGAGGTTGATGATTCCATTATACCTTCAGAGTCAAAAAATAGCGATTGGAAGTTTTTTTGCAGTCTTGTTCTTGCTTTTTATGCCATTTCCAATTTTAGCATATTCTGCATTATGGGCATTAGAAACAACATCATTCTCAATGCTATTCATTGTGTCATTTTTTGCTTCAATGATGATTTACATTGGGGCCATAATCGAAGTCAAAAAGCTATTACAGTTAAGATTGATTGATGCATTGTTTGCTCCATTAGGAGGTTTGGTTGTAGTATTAGGATTTTTGAGTGGATTAGTCAATGCAAAAAGTAGCACCGTGTTTTGGAGAGGAAGAAAATATTCCATGAAAGATCATGTTCAGAATTCGATAAATGTATAGGAATGCTTTTAGATGGAAAATCAAGAGATGATTTCGCATGGATAAGTCAGGAATTCTAGTAGGAGGAGTCACAGGAGCTGCCATTGTTGCAGTTATTTTTGCAGTAATTTTGATAACGCCATCTACAATTGAACCTGAAAAAATTACAAATGAAAATCATATTCCAAGTGCAATAGGAGAAACAACTCCAGCATATTCAAAAAATCTTTCGTTAATTGAGATATTTGAAAAATCAGAACCAGGAGTAGTCAGAGTCAATGTTCAAAGAACAGAGCAATCAAATGGGACAAGTGGAGTTGGCTCGGGTTTTGTTTTTGATAAAAAAGGACACATTATTACAAACTCCCATGTTGTCAAAGATGCAAAAAAAGTAGTCGTTACATTTCTGGATGGTCGTTCATATAATGCAGAAATAATTGGTTTTGATGAATTTACAGATATTGGAGTTATCAAGGTTAATGCGGATTTGTTGTTGTTACAACCACTGTCATTGGGAGATTCAGCTAATCTAAAAGTTGGAGAGCCAATTGCTGCAATTGGAAATCCATTTGGTCTATCTGGATCCATGACATCAGGAATTGTCAGTCAGTTGGGTAGACTCTTACCTTCCGGATTAGGATATTCTATTCCGGACGTTATTCAAACAGATGCAGCTATCAATCCTGGAAATTCCGGAGGACCATTGTTGAACATGCGAGGAGAAATTGTTGGAATAAACACTGCAATACAGTCCACTACAGGTGAATTTACAGGAGTTGGATTTGCAGTTCCATCTCAGACAATAGCCAAAATTGTTCCAAGCCTAATAGAAAATGGAAAATATCACCATACATGGATGGGAATTTCTGGCAGAGATATTGATCCTGATCTAGCTAAAGTTTTGAACCTAAAGGATGCGGTGGGATTTCTTGTAATTACAGTAGTTGAAAATAGTCCAGCAGCAAAAGCAGGCTTGCATGGTTCTGATGAAATAGTGGAAATGGATGGAGTGAAATATCAAGTTGGGGGGGACATCATATTATCAGTAGATGGTAAACAAGTAAGAAAAATAGATGATATATTGATTCACCTACAAAGAGTAAAATCGGTTGGAGATGAAATGGTTTTAGAGATTCTAAGAGATGGAAGAACAACTAACATTACACTTACCTTAGAAGAAAGACCGAATGGAAATTAAAGCGATACAAGCATAAATACTTCTAGACAAGCACAACAACTATTGAACAAACTTGTGTTAAACTCTGAGAGTTTAAACAATGTTTTAGAAAACAAGATAATTTCTAGAGATGAAATAATTCAAATCTATGAAAATTCAAAAAATAATCCTAATGAGTTGTTTTCAACAGCCCAGATGTTGAGAAAAAAATTCAAAGATGGGTCAGTGACATTTTCAAAAAAGGCATTTTTCAACATTGTAAATTTATGTAAAGATACATGCTCATATTGCACTTACAAGGCAGAACCTGGCGAAGAAAAAACATCAATGATGTCAAAGCAGGAAATAAAACAATTATTGAGTATTGCAAAAAAATACAGGTGTGTAGAAGCATTGTTTGTAACAGGAGAACAACCTGAACAAAAATATCAAGAAGTACGAGATTGGCTAAAAACTAACGGATTCAAATCAACTGCAGAATATTTGATTCATGCATCAGAATTAGCAATAGAGAATGGATTGTTTCCTCACACGAATGCAGGAAACTTGAAAAAAGAAGAACTAAAGGAATTACAAAAAAGTAATGTATCGATGGGCATAATGTTAGAAAACATAAGTGAAAGATTAACAGAAAGAGGAATGCCTCATTATTTGGCGGCAAGTAAGAGACCAAAAGCACGGCTGGAAGTATTGGAAAATACAGGGAAGTTGAGAATTCCAATGACAACAGGAATACTCGTAGGAATTGGAGAGACGCCAATTGAAATTATAGACTCCATTTTAGCTATAAGAAAACTTCATGAAAAATATGGAAACATCCAAGAAGTAATTGTACAGAATTTTCAACCAAAACAAGACACTGTAATGAGCAATTTTCCCTCCGCCAATGAAAACTATTTCAAAACAGTTGTGGCATTAACAAGAATAATCATGCCAAAAATGAACGTGCAGATTCCTCCAAATTTATCTCCAAATTCATATCACAGTTTTCTATCACTGGGGATTAATGATTGGGGGGGAATTTCACCACTTACTCCCGATTATGTAAATCCAGAATTTTCTTGGCCAGAGATTAAAAAAATAGAACAGAATTCAAATGATGCAGGATTTGAATTGAAATGCAGATTCCCCGTGTATCCAGAATTTTTTTCATTTATTGGCAAAGAGTTAAGAGATAAGATGAAGGGTATCGAAGATGAAGAAGGAATGGTAAGGCAGGAGTATTGGAAATGAGTACAAACATAGAATCATTACTTAAAAATTCAGACTCTTTTGTTTCTGAAATTTTAAACAAGGCATTATCAGACAAAGAGATAACAGCACAGGAAGGGTTAAGGCTGTACAATACAACAGGAATAGATTTCCATTTAGTAGGATTGGTTGCAGATGAGATTAGAAAAAGAAGAGTTGGAGATACTGTCACATATGTAGTAAATAGAAACATCAATTTTACCAACGTATGCATAAAGCAATGTGGTTTTTGCGCATTTAGTAGAGATTTTAGAGAAGAGGAAGGATATTTTCTTCCAACAGAAGAAATTGTTAGACGTGCAAAAGAGGCTCATCAGTTAGGAGCAACAGAAGTTTGCATTCAAGCAGGGCTTCCACCAGACATGGACGGAAATTTGTATGAAAATATTTGCAGAGAGATTAAAAAAGAAATTCCAGATATCCACATCCATGGATTTTCACCAGAGGAAGTTCTCTATGGAGCATCAAGATCAAAGACAACAATTAGAGAATATCTCAAAAGACTCAAAGAGTCAGGAGTGAATACTTTGCCAGGTACGGCAGCTGAGATCCTAGATCAAAAATTAAGAGATGTAATTTCTCCTGGAAGAATCAGTGTAAAAGATTGGGTAGAGGTTATCAAAACGGCACATAGTCTTGGAATAAACACGACATCGACTATGATGTTTGGACATATTGAAACTACAGAAGATAGGGTAAACCATATTGCAAAAATTAGAGAAATTCAAAAAGAGACTGGCGGATTTACAGAATTTGTTCCACTTAATTTCATTCATAGTGAAGCTCCAATGTATAAACATCAATTACATAATGAGATAAGGCAAGGAGGTAGTGGTAGCGATGTATTGTTAACACATGCGATTGCAAGAATTATGCTAAATAATTACATAGACAATATTCAAATGTCATGGGTTAAAGAAGGACAAAAAATGTCACAGTTGTTGCTAATGTGGGGAGCCAATGATTTTGGTGGAACTTTAATCAATGAAAGCATCTCCACATCTGCAGGTTCCAGTTATGGTCAATTGATAAAACCAAAGGAGATAAGAAGAATGGTAAGAGAAATCGGAAGAGTGCCGGCAGAAAGAAATACCAATTATAAGATATTGAAAAAATTTGACAGTAATGATGAGACAGATGACGAATTAGATAAAATTTCAGATTCATCTAAATTTGGATCATATGCAGAATTAATCAAAATTAATAAATTCAAATATAAGAATCCGAGAAGCGAAATGAAAAATTAATAGAGAATTTCAGGCACAAAAGAGGTGTAAAAAAACCATCCAGATTGATCAATAAAGCTCAAGTTTAACATTAATAAGGTAATGTACCGTACCATACGGTATGATGCGAGCAAGACTAACATACGTACCAGTAGAAGTAGCAGATCAATTCGAAGATTTTATCATAAAAAGAGACGTCCAAATACTAGATGCAGTAAAAGCAAGAACCAAGGATTACAGTACATTATCCCTTCTGAAATTACTATATCAGCTTAGAGGAAACCCGATGACATTTTCCGATTTGTATTCAAAATCAAAAATAAGAATGAAAAAGTCATTTCTGAATTATCTACATCTTTGTGTAGATTACAATTTTATTCAAAAAGAAGCAGTTGGGGCAAACATGATTTATTCCATAACAGAGAAAGGAAGAACAATGTTGAATCTGTTTATTCATAAAAGTAATTAGACA
>SXGR01527285.1_pt1 | contig 40936 bp, 35 predicted proteins | sample 3174711 | NCBI WGS metagenome assembly SXGR01 (sample SAMN11356860, study PRJNA531348) | freshwater metagenome | isolation source: freshwater sample F1-60 | place: China: Fuxian Lake, Yuxi | collected 2017-12-25
GCCACCATCCGCGAAGTCGACGCCATCGTCCAAGTCGTCCGCTGCTTCGAAGACAACGACATCATCCACACCATGGGCGGCGTCGATCCCGTCCGTGACATCGAGGTCATCACCACCGAGCTCATCCTAGCCGACCTCGACGCGGTCACGAAGCGGATCGACAAAACTCAAAAGAAGGCCAAGTCCGGCGACAAAGAAGCCATCATCGAAATCGCGCTGCTCGAAAAGCTCTCGCCTCACCTCAACGGCGGCAAGACCGCCAACACCCTCCCGGCCACCCCGGAGGAAATTGCGCTGATGAAGCTCTTCCAGCTCCTCACCGCCAAACCCGTGCTCTTCGCCTGCAACGTCGCCGAGTCTGACCTCGCCACCGCCGAACAAAATCCGTTCGTCAAACAGGTCGCAGAATTTGTCCGCACGCATCACGACGCCGCCTACGTTCCCATCAGCGCCAAGATCGAGAGCGAGCTCATCGATCTCCCCGCCGACGAAGCGAAAGCCTTCCTCAAAGATCTCGGCGTCGACGACTCCGGTGTGTCCTCTCTCATCAAAGGCACCTACGGCCTCCTCGGCCTGATGACGTATTTCACCGCCGGCGAAAAAGAAGGTCGCGCATGGACCATCAAGAAGGGCTGGAAGGCCCCTCAAGCCGCGGGCGTCATCCACACCGATTTTGAAAAGGGCTTCATCAAAGCCGAGATCGTTTCCTACGATGACCTCACGCGCCTCGGGAGTGTCGCCGCCGCGCGCGATGCCGGCAAATACCGTCTTGAGGGCAAGGAATACGTGTTCGCCGACGGCGACGTCGCGCTGTTCCGTTTCAATAACTGAGCGGCTTGCGCTGTCCGCCCTCCGCTTAAGCGCGAGCCCACAAACCTAGGACTGCGGCGCAATACATCATTGCCTCCGTCTACTGCGTTCCCTTGGAATTTCCGGCATGTCTCGCCGCGCCACCCTCTTCGTCCTCGCGCTCTTGAGCGCGACTACATCCTGCGCACATCCCGAGATTCAAGACGCACTCGACCGCCTCACGACGGCACTCGCGGCAACTCCGAACGATGCCTCGCTCTACGCCGAACGCGGCGAACTTTACGCCCAGCACGAAGATTGGCTGTCCGCCGAGGCCAACTATCTGCGCGCCGCCGAACTCGCTCCTGGCTTGCCGCGCCTCGCTCGCGCGCGCGGATCGCTGGCCCTCGCCCGCGGGCAAGTCTCCGCAGCCTGCCGCTTCCTCGGCCAAGCCATCGCCCTCGCCCCGTCCGATCCCACCGTTTTCATCCTTCGCGCCCGCGCGCTGGCACGACTCGGCCTGACCCCGGACGCCCTCGCCGACTACACCCAAGCGTTCAGTCTCCTCGCCGCACCCTCGCCCGAACTCTACCTCGAGCGCGCGGCACTCTTCGCCTCCCCAGCCGATGCCCTGCGCTCCCTCGCCGACGCCTTCGTCCGCCTTGGCCCCGTGATGTCGCTCCAGCTCCGCGCGCTCGATTTGGAAATTTCGCTAAGTCGCTTCGACGATGCCCTCACCCGCGTCGATCTCCTGACTTCCGCCAGCGAACGTCGTGAGCTCTGGCTCAAACGCCGTGGCGACATTCTCGTCTTGGCCGGCCGCCAGGCCGAAGCCCGCGCCACCTACGTTGCCGCGCAAACCGCGATTGCCGCCCTGCCCGCTTGGCTGGCAGCTTCGCCCGACACGGTGCGACTTTCCACCGAACTCACCCGTCTCGCTACCACCAGCCCCTGAACCCGGCTCGCTCGCTTCCGGTTAGAACCTCCCGTTTTCTTCCATCTCTCCTATGTCTCCGTCTCACCACCTCCGCCGCCTCGTCGTCCTCACGCTCGCGCTTTCCGCGATGTCCACCCTCCGGGCCGCCACGACCATTATCCGCGGGCCCTACCTCCAATCGGCGACCCCCACCAGCATGGTCGTCCGTTGGCGCACCGATAATACCGAGCCCTCCATCGTCCGCTACGGCCTCACTCGCACCGCACTCACGACGACCGTCAAAGCCGAGGGGATTACCACCGAGCACTTCGTTCACCTCGGTAACCTGAAACCAAATACCCGCTACTACTACACCATGGGCGCTGAGCCGGTCGCGAGGCCCGCAGCAGTCGGCACGAAAAAAGTCGGCGCCGCCACTCCCGCCGCCGAAGCGCAAGACGGTCCCGGCAGGGCACCGACGAGCTCATTCGTGACCCCACCCGAATCCGGTTCCTCCCAACCGACGCGCGTGTGGGTGCTCGGCGACCCCGGCACCAAAGGCGACACCCAGCGAGCTGTCCGCGACCAGTATTACAAATTCACCGACAAACGCGCCACCGACCTCTGGCTCCTCCTCGGTGACAACGCCTACCCCGACGGCACCGACACCGATTATCAGAAAGCCATTTTCGAGATTTATCCCGAGACCCTGCGCACCGTTCCGGTCTGGTCCTGCCTCGGCAATCACGACGGAAAATCTGCCAACTCGATCACGCAATCCGGCGTTTACTACAACGCGTTCACCTTCCCTACCCGCGGCGAAGCCGGTGGCGTCGCCTCGGGCACCGAGGCCTACTACTCGTTCGACTACGCCAATACCCACTTCATTTCCCTCGATTCCCACGACTCCGACCGCTCGCTGGATGGGGCGATGATGACGTGGCTCAAGGCCGACCTCGCCGCCACGAAGCGCGACTGGATCGTCGCGTTCTTCCACCACCCCACGTATACAAAAGGCACGCACGATTCCGACAAGGACAGCGACAGTGCCGGCCGCATGACTGATATGCGCCAAAATTTCCTTCCCGTCCTCGAAGCCGGTGGCGTCGACCTCATCTTAACCGGTCATTCCCACGTTTACGAACGCTCGTTCCTCCTCGACGGCCACTACGGGAAATCCACGACCTTCAACGCGGCCACGATGGTCAAACAGAAAGGCGAAGTGCGCGCCGACGGCGTGGTCGTCTATCGCAAGCCTCGTGCCCGCACTGCTCACTTCGGGGACATCAACGTCGTCACCGGCAGTGCCGGACACGCCGGCAGCAAGACTAAGCCCCCTGCCCTCAACCACCCTGCCTTTTATATCTCCCTCAACGAAGCCGGGTCCTCGGTCCTCGACATTGACGGGCTCAACTTGACCCTCACTTTTCTGAACGACCAAGGCGAAAAGCGCGATCGGTTCACCATAATTAAAGAGTAGCGTTACACGCGCGGGACGGGGCCTGTGCGCTTAGCCAAAAAATTCAGCCCCAACCGCAAAAGCGACTTTTGCCCGTGACGGGTAGAAACCAAGACTCTCCGTGTTCGTAGTCCCGCCTTCAGGCGGAAGGATTGACGGATTCCGTCCCAAGGGGGAACTACGAACACGGAGCTTTTTCTTAACAGTCGAGAGCCAAGTACCGAAAGTGCAGAGCGAACCCTAAGGGTGACGCGCGTTTGCCCGCCTGCGCCGCGCTATTTCGCTCTGTAAATCGGGCTCTCAGCCCTCAGCTCTCAACTGCACGGACACGGCTGCGTGCGACCTGTCCGTTTCCGCAGCACACCCGGCCGCACGTTCGACCGGTTCGCTTGATTTTGCTCGTTCGTCGCTGCTCGCTCATCGCGTGATTGCGTGCTCTCGCCCAAACGTGCCATCGTCCCCACTCTCATGAGCGAAACGCCTCCCGATCTTTCCTCCACTGCCGCTCCCGCGCAGTCCCTCGATTCGACCATTTTGCACGTCCTGATGGACACGATCCCCGACCGGATTTATTTCAAGGATCTGCAGAGCCGCTTCGTGCGCAACAACCTTGCCCAAGCTCGCTCCCTCGGAGCAGCCAGCCCGGAAGACTGTGTGGGTAAAACCGACTACGACTACTTCTCCCGCGAACACGCCGACCAAGCTTTCATCGACGAACAGGTCATTATCCGCACCGGTCGCCCCATCATCGGCAAAGTCGAACACACCACCATGCGCGACGGCACCCGTACTTGGGTTTCCACCACAAAAATGCCGTGGCGCGACCACACCGGTCGTATCATCGGAACGTTCGGCCTTACCCGCAACGTCACCGCCACCAAGTTGGCGGAAGAAAAACTCACCGAGGAGCGCAATCTCCTCCGCATTATCATCGATCACCTCCCGAGTCGTATTTTCGTCAAGGACCTCGCTTCACACTACGTCCTGAACAACCGCGCCCACCTCGACATTCTCCACGTCGAACACCAAGAGGAGGCCCGCGGCCGCACCACGCTGGATTTTTTCCCTGGTGAACGCGGCCAGCAGGCCATGGAAGACGACCGGCGCGTGCTCGACACCGGCACCCCGGTCCTCAACCAGGAAAAATCCGATTTCGGTGCCCAGGGGCAGGTCCACTGGTCGTTGACGACCAAGGTTCCGTATCGAGACATCCGCGACAATATCATCGGCCTCGTCGGTATCAGCCACGACATCACCGAACGCATACGGATGGAACAGGAACTACGGCAGCGGACCGAGGAAATGGAAACCGATGTGCGGATGGCCCGCCAGGTTCAGGAGGCGTTTTTTTCGCAACCTTACCCGGTGTTTCCACGCGGCGTCGCCCCCGCCGACAGTGCGCTCCGTTTCGCGCATCGCTACGTGCCCGCATCGACGCTTAGCGGAGATTTCTTCGACATCGTCCGCCTCTCCGACACGCGTTGCGGCCTCCTCGTGTGCGACGTCATGGGCCACGGCGTCCGCGCCGGGTTGTTGACCGCACTGATCCGCGGCATCGTCGAGGAAGTGGGCCCCCATGCCCGTGACGCCGCGCAAGTGCTGGGCGAGATCAACCGGAGCCTCATACCTATCGTGCACCAGACGGGTCAGCCCGTCTTCGCCACCGCTTTCTACGCCGTGATCGATACCACGGCGCGCACTCTCTCCTACGGGAACGCTGGCCATCCACCGCCCCTTATTCTTCGGGCTGCCACCGGTGTCGTGGACCAACTCTCCCTGTCCGATCCCGAGCCCGCCACCGGCCTCATCGAGGATTTTTCCTACACGAACCACGAGTGCGTCTTTGCCCCCGGCGATGTGTTTCTCGGCTACACCGACGGCCTCTTCGAAGCCGGCAATGCGAGCGGCCAGCAGTTTGGCGAGGCCCGCCTGCGCGCTTTTCTCACCCAACACCGTGGCACCTCGGGCGCAGCCCTCTTGCAAGACCTCGTCAGCGAGATCGTGGCCTTCACCGGGCACCCCGAATTCGACGACGACATCTGCGCGCTCGCTGTCGAGTCAACCGGTCCGCGTTAGCTCAGTGGGTCTGACCGTCCGCTCGACGAATGTCGCGGCGGGTGACCAGCGAAATCGCCACCACCCCAGTGATCGCGACGATCATCGTATCAAGGGGGAGACTCGGTTGGCCGCGTTTCGCTTGGTGCGGAAGAAAAGGCACGTGCACGAATCCGCCGAGAACTCCTTTCCGGCGCACGAGTGCGCCCATCAGACGGTAGAAAACGTGGTTGCACACAAACGTTCCGGCCGTTGGCGACACCGCCGAGGGGATTCCTCGCGCGGTGAGCCCAGCGACGATGGCCTTGATCGGTAACGTGGACCAATACGCCGCCGGACCACCGCGCATGATCGCCACGTCCACCAATTTCACGCCGGCATTGTCGGGGATCAGCGCATCATTGACGTTGATCGCCACTCTTTCCGGCGTGATCGCTGAACGACCGCCCGCCTGCCCCACGCACACAACCAACTCCGGCCGCACCACCCGTAACCACCGTAGCAACTCCTCCGCGCTCGTGCCAAACACACAGGGCAGGACCGCGCCGACCACTGCTCGGCCCTCGATTATTTTTCCATTAAGGGCGCGCGCAATCTCCGCCGACGGATTGATCGTCTCCCCGCCGAACGCCTCAAATCCGGTGACCAACACCGTCCTGCGTTTTTTATCCATGTTCATCCGTGTGCTCCGTAGTTAAAAATGTCCTCCTTCAATAAACACAGCCATACATCACCCCTACATTGAAAAGCCAAATCGCTCCCGCAAACGGCGCCTGCGCTTTGATCACCGCATAGTCGTCTTTGAGCTCCAGTAGCCTTGCGGGCACGATATTAAAATTGGCCGCCATCGGGGTGACCAACGTCCCGCAGTAACCGCTCAGCATCCCGAGTGTACCCATCACCGCCGGATCCCCTCCGTGGGTCTGCACAATGCACGGCAATCCCACTCCCAGCGTCATCACGGGAAATGCGGCGAACGCGTTCCCCAACAAAACCGTAAAGAGCACCATGCCTCCGCAGTACGCGACCACCGCCACCAACGGAAACTGCACCGGCAACGCCGTCGCCACGAGCCCCGCAATGACACCCCCCACGCCCGCTTTTGCCATGATGCCACCGAGGGCCGCCAACATCGCGGGTAAAATCAGCGACCAGCTGAGTAATTGCAGCAGCCTCCCGCCCTCCCGCGCTGCGACCAGCGGGCGTTCACCCGTCGTCCGCAGCGCCGCCGCCAAGCCGACGACACAACCCAACCCGAGTGCGCTTTGCGCCACCTGCGTCGGATTGACCAGCGAGACATCGCCGAATTTTACCCAGTCCAATCCCGCACCACCCACGATCGCTACGACCGGCACCCACAGCACGGGCCACAGGAGCCGGTTGCCGAGCACCTCCGCGCGTTTCGTCAACACCGCAGAGTCTACCCGCGCAAACTGCGGGGCACCCACCCGCTTGGTCGCGACCAAGATCGTGAGCCCGAGCACGGCATAGCCCACCGCCATCGGCGGGAGCCATTTGCCCAAGCCGACCGCAACCGCCAGCAACAACCAAAAAACCGCCGAGCCCCATCGCTGCGGATGCGTCACATCCCACGCGACCAGCGCGCTCACCGCCGCCAAGACGACGCCGCACCCCACGAGAAACAGATCGAGCGTCAGCAACGTCACGGCGCACGCTCCTTCGCTGCCGCCGCCGCCTTTTGCAATCGCGCATCGAGTCGCCGATACCGCCACCAGCCCACCAACACCACCCACAGAGCTGTCGGGAGACTCCAAAGCTTGAGGTCACTCAGGGCGACGGCGACACCCGCATTGTCGAAAAACGCCTTGATCAGCAGCAACGCGCCAACCGCCACGACGATATCGTCCGAGAAAAAATTTCCCACGTTCTCCGCCGCCGCCGCGTGCGCCCGGATCTCGTCGCGCGACTGCGGGCTCGACGTTCCAGACCGCACCAGCGCGGCACCTTCGGCCATCGGTGCAATCAACGGACGGACCATAGCGGCATGATTGCCGATGCTCAGCCCAAACATGCTCGTGACACCCCGGAGCAGTTGATAGGTCCAGAGCACCCGCCCAGCCGTCGCTGCAGTGGCACGCCGAATCAGCATCGCCACCCGCTCCTGCAGACCGTGCCGCTCCAATACGCCGACGATCGGCACCATCAAAATGATCGGCAACATGAGCGCCCGGTTGTCGGTGAAAAACTGCCCGATCATCGCCACGACTTCGTTGAACGAAAAGCCCGCCGCCACTCCCGTGGTGATCCCGCCGGCGACGACGACCAGCAGCGGATTGGCCCGTAACGTGAAACCGATTATAACGACGAACAGGCCGAGTAACGTGATCATACGCCAAACGCTCTGATTTCGATTCCCGATTGCCGCAGCTCCACGTGCAAACGTCGCGCCAATGCCACCGCGTGCGCCCCGTCGCCATGCAGGCAGATGGTATCCGCTCCCGCCCGCACCATCCGTAACGCCTGCGCGATCGCTACCGCTTCGTCCGTGATGACCGCTCCCGCTTCGGCTCGCGGCGTCAGCGCGCCATCCGCGCGATAGGTGCGGTCCGCAAACACTTCCTCGGCGACCCGCAGCCCGACACGTCGCCCCGCCCGCACCAGTTCGCTGCCGCGCAACGCGAAGATCACCAAGCGCGGATCGACCACGTGGACCGCTCCCGCCACGGCCTCTGCGATGACCGCGTCTCGCGCCGCCAAATTATAGAGCGCACCGTGTGGCTTCACGTGCACCACGGTGCCGATCTGTTGCAACGCCCGCACCTGCCGCTCCACGAGGGCCCGCACCTCGGAGGCCGCGAGGGCCCATTCCCGCCGCCCGAAATTTTCCCGATCTGCAAATCCCGGATGCGCGCCGATCGCCACGCCGTGTTGTCGCGCGAGCGCCACGGTCGCCTGCATCGTCGTCTCATCACCCACATGCGCGCCGCAGGCGATGTTCGCCGACGTGATGACCGTCATTAGTTCGGCATCGTGCCCCGCGCCTTCACCGAGATCGCAATTAAGATCAATGCGGAGCGACATAGTCAGCGCATCTTTTGGGACAGTCCCTCTCGCAGCAAGGCCAAGGCTCTCGCGCGGTCCAGAATAAGTTGATGCGCCGCTTCCAGCGTTACTTCCCGAAAACGCAGCGTGTCGCCCGGCTTCAGCTGAGCGACGAGCGGCAGATCTACGCTGATGACGTGAGCGATTTGCGGATACCCGCCAATTGTCTGGGCATCCGCCATCAACACGATCGGTTGTCCGTCTGGAGGCACCTGCACGGTCCCCGGCGCGACGGTTGCGGAAACGAGTTCTCCCGCGTCACGACGGACCACCGCCGGTCCGGCCAAACGCACGCCCATGCGGTCCGACTTCGACGTCACCTTAAACCCTATCGTAGTCAGCGTGCCGTTAAACGCGCCCGCCTGCGCGCCGCGGACGATTCGCACCGTCGGTGCAGCCGAGTAGGACGGCAACATGCGTTCATCGAGATGCCAGCGATCCACCATCTGCCGGGAACCCGCTGCGGCGCGCAGCTCATCGCCGTCGCGCAGCGCGCGCCCCTCCAGTCCACCCAGCGCCGCTCGCAAATACGTGCCGCGTCCACCCAAGACGAGGGGGACATCGAGGCCACCGGCGACCGCAAGATAACCGCGACAGCCCGTCCGCGCAGCGCCAAATTTCACGCGCTCACCCGCGCGCACGCTCACCGGTGCCCACCTCGGCACTGCACCGAAATCTCCGCCTCCCATCGCAATCGTGGTGTCGGCGGTGAACACGAGTTCCGGCCCCGTCAGTGTGAATTCCAGCGCGGCCGCGTCCTCCGCGTTGCCCACCAATAAATTTACCACGCGCAGCGCCATCGCATCCATCGCTCCGCCGAGCGGCACGCCCGCTGCGCGATGGCCGCGCCGCCCGAGGTCCTGCACCGTCGTGAGCATCCCGGCCCGAATAACCGTTATCGCCATGCGGCAAACTCCTCCGCGTTGATCGCACGAAACGTCACCCGGTCCCCCGCCCGCAAGAGCGCAGGCTCATGGCGTCCTCCGTCGAAGAGTCGCAACGGCGTGCGCCCGATGAGATTCCAACCGCCCGGCGTCATCAGCGGATAGACCCCCGTCTGCGCGCCACCGATTCCCACTGTCCCCGCCGGCACAACCGTGCGGGGCGCCGGCCTTCGCGGCGTGTGGATTTTCGCAGGCAGACCACCGAGATACGCAAAGCCGGGCGCAAATCCGATCGCCTGCACGAGGTAGTCACCTCCGGCGTGCAGGGCCACGACTTCCTCGGAACTGAGCCCCGCCTGTGCGGCGACGTCGGCGAGGTCCGCCCCTCCCTCGCCACCATAGCACACCGGAATTACAATCACCCTCGCTTCCCTCCTCAAGTCGGCGGTCTCCACGCGTTCCGTCCGCGTCGCGATCTCCCGGCACAGCCGCTCATATCCACCGACCTGCGCGACGTCGTAAAACACGGTCACGCTCGCAAACGCCGGCACGACATCGACCACGCCAGCGGGTCGGTCGCGCTCGAGCGTCGCAGCTAACGCCCGTACTCGCCGCAGCCCCGTCTCGTCGAGGCCGGAACCGAGCGCGACAACAACGGCGGAATCGCCGAGGGGCGTGAGCGTCATACCGTCACTATTCGCGAGCCTCTGCCTGCCGCAAAAGAAAAAGTCCGGCGCTGGGGTGAGCGCCGAGCTTGCCTGGTTCCGACCGCTGATCAGTCAGCGCCGGGCCGTCTCAGCCAAACAGTTCAGTGGAGTGCAGGGCCGTCCCTTGCCGACCCGCCGCTGCGCTGAACACAACAGTCTTATTGCCGGCGCGTCCACGAACGATGCGGTGGTCGAGAATCGGCTAGTTTGGTTTGCTGTCGGGCAACAAACCCGAAACTTTTATATACTCATGCGATTCACGATCCTTCTCCTCGCCATCACGGCGGCGTTGTGTTTTAATGTCAGCGGCTGCCGCGACCCTGAAGTCACCACGTACCGCGTCGCCAAAGAAACTCCACCCGCCGCCAGTGCAGCGGCGAAGGGCCCTGCGGCCGCCGGCCCCGCCACCATGGCCAACACCCCTGTCCCCACGGCCGACGGCGAGAGCCTGACTTGGACCGCTCCCGCCCACTGGCAAGCGAAGCCCGCCACGGCCATGCGCAAGGGGAGCTACGCAGTCCCGACCGACGGCGGCCCGCCCGCTGACTTGTCGATCACGGCCTTCCCCGGCGATGTCGGCGGCGAACCCGCCAACATCAACCGCTGGCGCGGACAAATCCAACTCTCCCCCGCCAGCGACGCCGATCTCACCACCGCCATCACCCGCTTCGAAAACAGCGGACTCACGTTCGCCGTCGTCGACTTTGAAAACGGCCAACAGCGCGTCCTCGGTGCGATCATTCCGTTCCGTGGGAGCACGTGGTTCGTCAAGCTCACGGGCCCGGCCACTGAGCTCACCAAAGAAAAGCCGGCCTTTCTTACGTTCCTGAAGACTGTGAAGCCCCCCTCTACGCCATGAATCCTGCCGTTCGTTCCGTCCGCGATTTTTTCGTTTCGCTCGGACTCACCGTCGTCCTCCTCGCGCTCTCGCTCATCCTCGTCTTCGCGTCGACCCTCGCGCAAGTTGACCTCGGCATCTATGCCGTCCAAGAAGAGTTTTATCGCTCGTTCATCGCGATCTGGCACGTCGGCGGCATTTTTATTCCGCTCCCCGGCGGCTACCTCGTCGGCGGCCTGCTCCTCATCAACCTCCTTTCGGCGCACATCTACCGGCTCAAACTGGAGTGGCGTAAAGCCGGCATCCAGCTCACGCATTCCGGTCTGATCGTGCTCTTGCTGGGCGAACTTTTCACGGGCCTCTGGCAGGAAGATTTTCAGATGACGATCTCCGAGGGCGATACGAAAAATTATTCCGAAAGCTTTCGCCTCTACGAACTCGCCGTCATCGACACGACAGACCCGAAGATGGATGAGGTCGTGGCGATCCCCGATTCCAAGCTCGCCGGGGCCGCCCTCGTCCAACACCCGAAAATGCCGTTCCGCGTGGCGACGAAAGCCTACTTCCCCAACACCACCCTCGCCCGCCGCGATGCGGCTGCACTATCGCCCGCCGCCGCCGCCGTGCCGGTCGCGACGCGGGGCATCGGCAGCAGTGTCGCTGTGACGCCACTCCCGCTCACCTACAAGATGAACGAAATGAACGTGCCTTCCGCGGTCGTGGAACTCATCGGTGACGAGGGCTCACTCGGCTCCTGGCTCGTCTCGCCCCATCTCGGTGCGCCGCAAACCTTGTCTCACGCGGGCCGCACGTGGCGGTTGGAACTGCGCATCGCCCGCGCTTACAAACCGTTTTCCCTGCAGCTGCTCAAGGTGACGCACGACGTCTACGTCGGAACCGATCTCCCCAAGAATTTCTCCAGCCGGATCAAGCTCACCACCCCGGACGGCCACGACGACCGGGAAGTTCTCATCTACATGAACAACCCTCTGCGCTATGGCGGCTACACGTTTTTCCAATATCAGATGGATAGCTCGCGGGGTCAGACCGGCCTGCAGGTCGTGCGGAATCCCAGCTGGCTGCTGCCCTACATCGCCTGCATTATGATGACCTTCGGCCTCCTCCTTCAATTCGGCCTGAGCCTCCGCGCCTTCATCGCAAAACGCCGCACCACCGCCAAACCCGCCGTCGTATGAAAAAACACCTTCCGCTCCTCTTCCTCCTGCTCGGCCTCGCGCTCGTCGCTCGCTCCTTCCTTCCGGAGCGCAATAAAACCGACTTCGACCTCGCCGCTTTCGGTCGCCTCCCCGTCGTCGTCAACGGGCGCGTCAAGCCCGTGGATACCGTCGCCCGCACCGCACTTGTCGTCCTTCAAAGCAGCCAGAGCATCGCCGCTCCCGACGAGACCAAGCTCACGCCCAACGAGTGGTTGCTGGACGTCCTCTTTCGCAGCTCACGCGCTGACGCCTACCAACACTTCGAAATCAACCACCCCGACCTCCTCGCGATTTTCAGCCTCACGCCCGCGGACGGTCGCGCCAAACGTCGCTTCTCGTTTCGCCAGCTTGAACCAAAAATCGACGAACTCCAGCGCCAAGCCCGCCTCGCCGAGCCCGTCGAAGCCGCGATCCGCACGCCGTTCCAAAAGGCGGTCGCCCAACTTTACGCCAATCTCGGCCTGTACATCCGTCTCAAGGCCAGCATGGTCGCCCCCGATCACCAAGACTTTCTCAGCGAACTGCTGACGTATCAGAAAAATGTTACCGCAGGTGTCGCCGCAGTCCGGGCAAAAGAAGCCGGACAGCCCTACGATGCCGCCCTCGCCGCCCAAATGATGGAGTCCGGCGGGCGATTTTCACGCATGGGCGAACTCGCCTATCTCCTCGCCGTCCCACCCTCCGATGGGGAGAGCAACACCACGGGCTGGAAGAAAGTCGGCGATTCCCTCCTCGATTCGTTTCCCACTGGCCAGATCAATCCCGCGATTATGGTCTACGCCGGTTTGGCGCGCACGTGGAAAGCCGATCAGCCGAAAGAATTCAACGAAATCCTCCGCCTCTACCGCGCGCAGCTCGAACGAAATTTCCCCCAGTCGCTGGTGAAATGCGACGCCGAGGCGCGCTACAACTCTGCCCAGCCCTTCTACACCGCGATGATTCTCTACGTCCTCGCGTTTCTGATCGCAGTCATTTCTTGGCTCGTGTGGCCCGACGAACTCGGTCGCGCGGCTTTCTGGCTCCTCGGGATCGCTTGGGTGCTCGCGACTGCGGGCCTCCTCGCCCGGATGTGGCTCGAAGGTCGCCCGCCCGTCACGAACCTCTACTCCTCGGCGCTCTTCGTCGGCTGGATCGCCGTCGGTTTCTGCCTCGCGCTGGAATACATTTATCGCAACGCCATCGGCTCCGTGGCCGGCGGCCTCGTCGGATTTGCGACTCTGCTCATCGGCTACTACCTCTCCCTCGGCGGAGACACCTTGGAGATGATGCGCGCCGTGCTGGATTCGAACTTCTGGCTCGCGACCCACGTAGTCACGGTAACGGCCGGCTACGGAGCGACGTTCCTCGCGGGCTTTCTGGCGATCATCTACATTTTCCGCGGCGTCTTCACCAAGTCCCTCGACAAGGCCACCGCCGATGCCCTCTCACGCATGATCTACGGCATCGTGTGCTTCGCCGCACTGTTCAGCCTCGTCGGCACCATCCTCGGCGGCATCTGGGCCGACCAGTCTTGGGGCCGTTTCTGGGGCTGGGACCCGAAAGAAAACGGTGCCCTCATGATCGTGATTTGGAACGCCATCTATCTCCACGCTCGCTGGGGCGGATTGGCGAAACAACGCGGCCTCGCCGTCCTCGCCGTCTTCGGTAACGTTATCACGGCGTGGAGCTGGTTTGGCGTCAACATGCTGGGCGTCGGCCTGCACAGCTACGGCTTCATGGACTCGGCGTTTCCGTGGCTGCTCGCCTTCGCGGGGAGCCAACTGCTCTGCATCGCTCTCGGGAGCATCCCGCTTGCCATGTGGCGTAGCTTCCGGGCTTAGCCGCATCCAGGCAGTTGAGGGTTGAGCCTCCGGTCCGGTGCTGAGTGACCATTTTCAGCGACAAAAAACGTACCGTCACGCCTGAGCCGAGATCCACCTTTTGGGGGCTTTCCCAGCGCTCAGCCCTCAAATCTTGTGGGCTTGTTGATGGAGTCGTCAACGTGGCCCCGCGCGCAATCGCTTCAAATCTTGCTCAACAATTCCTCGGCGTGAGCCAGCGCGCTCTTGGCTTTGCTGTCGCCCAGCATCCGCGCGAGCTCGCTGACCCGGGCTTTCCGACTCGCTTGGATCGGTTCGATGGTCACGACGGCGCGATCCTTCGATTGATCCTTCGTCACCACCAAATGACACGTCGCCTGCGCCGCGACCTGCGGCAAATGCGTCACGCACAAGACTTGGTGGCTCTGTGCAATCGCGGCCATTTTCTCCCCGACCACGCGGCCGATCTCGCCGCCGACGTTCGCATCGACTTCGTCGAACACGAGCAGCGGAACGCCATCGAGATCGGCCAGCACGGTTTTCAGCGCGAGCATCACGCGGGCCAGCTCACCGCTCGACGCCACGCGATTCAGGGGTAAGGGAGCCTCCCCTACATTCGGTGAGAACAAAAACTCGCACCCGCAATCACCGGTTGGCCCCATTTCGGCGAGGCTCACGACACGCACGGAAAAATCCGCCTTCTTGAAACCCAGCTGGGCGATACCCTTGGCCGCAACCTTGGACAATTCCTTGGCCGCTTTCTCGCGCGCGGTTCGCAACGCCTGCGCCTCTTGTTTCGCCGCCCGCTCCGACGCGGCAATTTCTTTTTCAAGGCGCGCGAGTGTGCCCTCGATATCCCCTTGCACCTCGAGCCTTCGCTCGAGCTCATCGCGCGCCGCCATCACGGCGGACACTTCGCCACCGTGCTTCCGCCTTAACTCCTGCCATGTATTCATGCGGGAGGTAAGCTGCTCTGCTTGCTCCGGATCGAACTGCAACTGCTGGCTCAACGCCGAAAATTCCGCACCGAGGTCATTCAATTCCACGGCGGCAGACGAAAGCCGATCCGCCAACGGCTTGCTCGCTGCATCGATCAACTCAAGTTGCCGGGCCTCACGCAACAGCGCGCCCACCCGCGATTGCACACCGTCTTCACCTGTCAGGCCCGCCGCCAGCGCCGACGATAACTCAATCAACTCTTGCGCCCGGCTCATGCGCTGAAAATCTCGATCCAGCGCCTCGATCGCCTCGTCGGTCAATTCCAACGCCGCGATGCGGGCGAGTTGATTGCGTAAAAAATCGATCTGCTCGGGCGATAATCTCGTCTCGTGCGCGATCCGCTCGAGCTCATTCACGGATTCTCGCCAAGTCCGGTATTTCTCCCGATAGGAGGCGAGGGTTGCACCACAGCGCCCGAACAAATCCAGCAAATCGAGCTGACAACTTTCCTTGAGCAACCGGCGCGGCTCGCTCGGTCCATGGAAATCGACCCAATGCTCACCCAATCGCTGCAACGCGGACAGCGTAGCCAGACTACCGTTGATCGTGATCTTAGGCGCTTTTTCCCGTGCCAGACTGCGCTTGAGGATGAGCAACCCGTCTTCGCACGGCGGAAGCTCGAGTGCTCCGAGCGCGCCAGCAATCTGCGTCGGATCCTTGAAATAGAGTGCCGCTTCGACCTCGCAAGACGGGGCTCCCTGTCGAATGACGCTTTTGTCGGCACGTTCGCCCGCTAACAGGCTCAATGCACCCAGCAAGATACTTTTGCCCGCGCCCGTCTCGCCGGTCACGGCGGTGAAGCCGGCCTCAAAGTCAAGTGAGACCTCTTCGAGGAGTGCGAGATTGCGGATGCGAAGCGATTGTAGCATGGGATAACAGGCACAAAAAAACCGCCGACATTCAAGCGGCGGTTTCAGATGGTGTGACCCCACCTACCGCGACGACGACAGCCCGGTGCGCGATCCGAACGCTCCGCCCTGCTATGAGGCGCTGCGCGCGCTGGCGATTTTCCTGTGCGGGCAGCACAAACGCGCCGAGCGCCGCCCGTAGGATTATCATTTACCGGACTTACTGCGCTCGCCGCGCAAGCGCAGCACCACGGTGATCCGGTGGAGCACCGCCTCGTCTCACCCTCCATGAGACCGCACCGTCGTCGCCAACGCGAAACTCACCGGCAGGTGCCACGCGCCGGTGGTGGCGGCGAGGACATAAAAAAGGTCACACTTTTCACTTTGTACTTTAAAGTGGACCCATCGGATTGGACAGATCTGAAAGTGAGTTATGAGTTAAGGAGGGAGGACAAGCGTGAAAGCAAGGGAGGGGCGCTGGGGAGCGCAGCTCCCTGCCAGTTTTTGTATTTAAGATATGAATATATCGGCGGGGGTGCACTGTCGCAGGTTTGACTTCTTTCGGTGTGTTAATGGCGCGTTCACCTTCCTGGGTCCCTTCGCTCCCCCGGCGTTATCCGGCTTCAACGCCACTATGGACCCTCTGACTCCGGCGCGGCTCAGCTCGCCGCGCCGGGATCTCCATTTATCCCATGCTCTCTTCGGATCGTTCTCGCTCCAACCACACCCCAGCCGACCGGTCGCCAGCTTTGACAGTGCTAGTGCCGTGACCGGTTTGCCGCTTGCGCGGCAGGCTTCGCGTTACGCTCGCACGTCTGACCTGCCGTATCGAGTGCTCTTTCGTTCGGGACCGACCCTCCGTCTCGGGCTGCTCCCCACCCCGCCCTGCGGCGACGCAGTTGCCTCCGATTGCCCCGCGCGCGCTGTCTGCGCGGAGGAGATGACTTTCACATTCTGAGTTCATAGTTTCATGGACGCACGCGCGGCGGTTCTCCAACCGCAGTGCTTCCTCGCGACTGCGATTCTCACGCCCGACCGCTTCTAGTGATCGGGCGTTTTTTATTTGCAGTGGGTCCTATACCCCAAAGCTAACGTCCAGCCTAACGCGACTATTTGCCGCGAATGCCGCGGTGATCTTCACTCAGATTTCTTGATCAAATGCTCAGCGGCGCGCGCCGTATAATTTTCGCCACCACCGGCGGCCGTCGAGGAGGCCAGGAGAGCCAGCACCGTGCCAATGGCCGTCGGCGCCGGGCGCGGAATGCGCGCAACGACGTTCACTGCAAACAGGCGGGCCTCGCTTTTCGTGGCGTCCCTCAGCACCGCCTCAACGACCGACCATGCGGCCGCGTTGTCGCCGCGACGGAGCATGACCTCGGCCGCCGCCAAGCGCACCACGGGCTCCGCGTCGGCCAATAGCGCGGTCACATCCGGAGGTGTGGTGGCACGCAGCGCCGCCACCGCTGCCCAATAGCGGATGACGGGCTCCGGCGAACGCAGCGCCGTCAGCAGCGCGGCCGCGTCTGGCTGCGCCGGCAATTGCAGGGCATCAATCTGCTCCAAGATTCGCGCGAGCGGATAACGTTTTTCGTCTGCGGCGACGACGGAGGGCGAGTCTTGGCCTGACCATGCGACCAACAGCGGTTCCGGCATGAAGCCGGTGTCGCGCACTGCCAGTTGGTGTGCGCGCAACGCGGCGCGGAGGCGGATGAGCTGCGGTCGCCCCGCAGGGTCGGCCGCGAGATTGCGGACGTTGTCAGGATCAGCCGCGCAATCGAAGAGCTCTTCGGTCGGCTTGTTTTCAAAAAAGGCGCGCTGCGCGGCGTTGAGCTTTCCGGCCGCAAAGAGGCCCGCCCACTCCTTCATCGACGGCTGCCGCCACAGATACTCGAGGTGTTGGCCCCACGGCTGACTCGGGTAATAGTTGCGGATGTAACGGAAACGCCCGTCGGTGACCGCCCGGGCCATGTCGTAGCGCTCGTCCATGCGATCACGGAAACTGAACGTAAACTCGGGGCCAGCCTTTCGCGCCGGTCCGGCGATAGCGCGGCCCTGAAATTGCGCGGGGAGCGGGAGGCCGGCGAGGCTCAGCACCGTCGGTGCAAGGTCGACAAAATTGACCAACTCACTCAGGCGGGAATTCGGTGCCGCCGGTGCGAGGTGCTGAAATTTTTTCGGGAAATGAGCCACGAGTGGCGGGTGCGTGCCGTTCTCGTAGAGGAAGCGCTTGCTGCGCGAGACCGCCCCACCGTGATCGCCGTAATAAAAAATAATCGTGTCTTCCGCCAAACCATCGGACTGAAGATCTGACAGAATTTTCCCGAGCGCGGCATCGGCGCGGGAGACGTTGTCGCAATAGTGCGCGATGTCGGCGCGAACCGTCTGGGTATCGGGCAAATAGGCCGGCACGCGGACCTTCGCCGGATCGGTCACCTGTGCCGCCTGCTTGTGTAGGCTGCTCTCGTGGGATTGCTCAAAATTGAAAATTGCGAAGAACGGCTGCCCCGCCGCGCGATGACGCCAATGCGCCATTTTGTTATTCTCATTCCACGCGGCATCCCAAGACGACGACGTGTTGTAATCGGTCTTGGCATTGTTCGTGGTGAAGTAGCCCGCTGCGCGGAGATACTCTGGGAAAAATTTCACGCCTGCCGGTAAAGGTTGTTTGCTGCGCATGTGCTGCGTACCCATGCTGCTGGCGTAGCGTCCCGTGATAATGCTGGAGCGCGTTGGCGCGCAGACTGCGGACGTCGAGTAACACCGCTCGAATAAAATTCCACTCTTCGCCAGTCCGTCGATATGGGGCGTTTTGGCGAGTGGGTCGCCATACGCACCGACGGTGGTCGCGACGTTGTCCTCGGTGACGAGCCAGAGAATGTTGGGCCGGTCGGCGGCGGAGATAGCCGGCGCTGCGTAGGCCAGAGCAAGTAGCGCAAAACAGAGGAGGGATTTCATGACAGGACGTTGACTCACTTTCCCGGGGCATCACCGGCTTTTTTCTTCGAGTTCTTGGCTTTGTTCGTGGCGTTGGCCGAATTGGCAGGCCACGGAACGACATGGGCGCGCTTGGCCCACGCGTCATAGCTGGCAGCCATGGTCGTCAAGCGGGCCGGTTCTTTCGCCGCAAGGTCGCGTTGCTCGGCGCGGTCGGTGGAAATGTCGTAGAGCTCCCAACCACCGGGGAACTTCGACACCAGCTTCCATTGGCCATCGCGGACAGCGCGGTTGCCTTCGTGCTCCCAAAAAATCGGCTGCGCACGCCGGATTGATTTACCTTCGAGCGCGGGACGCAGACTCACCCCTTCCATCGGGGTAATCGCTTCGCCATTGAATCTTGCCGGATACTTCGCGCCCGCGAGATCAACGCACGTCGCCATCAAATCGACCAGGTGACCGGGCTGCGCGTCTATCTTTCCGCGACGCGCAGCGGGAATACCGGCGGGCCAGTGCACAATGAGCGGAGTCGCGATGCCACCTTCGTGGACCCAGTGCTTGTATTCGCGGAACGGGGTGTTGCTGACGTTGGCCCAATCGCCGCCGTAGGCCATATAGGTATCGGCGGGGCCCGGCAGCACGCCGTAACCGCCCCGCACCGGGTAGCCGTCGCGGGTCTGGTTGGGACGACTGCTCAATTGCTGTGCATCCTTCGCCATCGGCGGGAGTGACGGTGCCGCGGCGCGAGGGGTAAACGCACCGACGCGGCCGTTGGTCCCCGCGTTGCCGCCGTTGTCTTGGAGGTAGCAAATCACCGTGTTTTCAAACTGCCCAGTGGCCTTTAGCTCGGCGACGATGCGACCAATACCTTCGTCCATCACGGTGAGCATCGCGGCGTAGACTTCCATGCAACGGATCTCGAATTCTTTGTCCTTCACCTTGTCCCACTCGCCGACCTGTGGGGCGAGTCCCCACGCCGCGTCCGCGACCCCGAGTTGCTTTTGTTTTTCCCAGCGCGCTGCGCGCACCGGCGTGTAGCCGCCATCGTAGCGGCCCTTGTATTTCGCGATGTCCCGCTCGCGCGCGTGCATGGGCCAGTGTGCGGCGGTGTAGGGCACGTAGAGCAAAAACGGTTTTCCGGCCTGATCACGTTTGTGTTCACGAATAAACTTTGCAGCGTGATCGCTCAGTGCGTCGGTGTAGTAATAATCCTCTGACGGGCGGTAGTCGGTATCGTTGGCCGCGGTGATGAGCGTGTTGTCGCGCACGAGCGCACTCGGGTCCCAGAAACTTCCGGCGCCGTGAATCGTGCCATAGAAGCGGTCGAAGCCGCGCTGCAAGGGCCAGTTCTTCTGGTTCGTGAGCGCGGCCTCGGTGTCGCCGGGGGTCACGTGCCATTTGCCAGCGGCATACGTGCGATAGCCGGCGGGCTTGAGGGCCTCGGCGATGGTGACGCTGCGACGGTTCAGATCGCCGCGATAGCCCTCGATCCCGTAGTCGCCCATCATGTGGCCGATCCCGGCTTGGTGCGGGTAGAGCCCCGTGAGCAACGCGGCGCGCGTCGGACAACAGCGCGCAGTGTTATAGAACTGCGTGAAGCGCACCCCACCCGCGGCGAGCGCATCGAGGTTCGGCGTCGCGATCTCGCCACCGTAGCAGCCGAGGTCGGAGTAGCCGACATCGTCGGCCATAATAATGATCACGTTGGGCTGGCTAGCCGCACGTGCCATGCCGACGAACAGGACCAACGCTACGAGCGCAGTGGTGAATATCTTTTGCCGGAGGTTCATAGGAGTAATGGTCGAGGGGAAACACATCAGGTGGGCGAATGGGCCCACCTGCGGAAAACGTCGTGGAGCGTCGCGCGCAGCAACGCGAGCACTCAAAGCTTGGCGGCGATGCCCGGTTTCACGCCCTGCCAACCCTTGCGCCATTGGACGAGGAGCTTGTCGACCAGTTCGTTATTACCCGGCATCTTCGCGATGTTGGTAGCTTCCTGCGGGTCCAGAGTGTGGTCGTAGAGCTCAATCGCGTCGATCTTCGAATGATCGTCGCGGGCCATCCATACCACGAAGCGGTAGCGCTCCGTGCGCATAGCATAACCCATCAATTGCCCGATTTCGGACTTGCCGGCGCTGCGTGGATACTGGCTGAAGGCGGCGGATTTCCACGGGCGATTCGGATCGTCGAGTACAGGTTTAAAGCTCACGCCTTCGGGGTGCTTCGGCAGCGGCAGACCGGCGAGGTCAGCGAGGGTCGGATAGATATTCACGAACTCGACAATGGAGTTCGTTTTCGCCCCGGCGTTCTTCATGCCGGGGACAGAGAGGAGCAGCGCGGTGTTGGTATCGTTTTCGCTGTTACTGTGTTTGCACCACGCGTTGTGCTCGCCGAGTTTTCAGCCATGGTGCCCCAGAGGATGACGATGATTTTCCTCCGTAGGTCGAGGCGGTCGAGTTCGGCGAGGACCTTACCGACCTGGGCGTCCATGTAACTGATCGCCGCGTAGTAGCCGTGCTTGAGCCGACGGGCGAGGTCGTCAGGGACGTGGCCTTCGGGGATGCCGTGATAGTTGCGCAGTTCGCCACCGGGGCGAATGGCGTAATCGGGGTCGTCCTTCGGGCGAAAGGAGTTCGTGGCGAGTTGGATTTTGGCGGGGTCGTAGAGGTCCCAGTATTTCTTGGGCGCGATGAAGGGCAGGTGCGGCTTAATGAAACCGACGGCTAGGAAAAACGGCTCTTTTTTCTGGCTGATGTCCCTGAGCGTGGAGACGGCGAGCTCGGCGACCTTGCCATCCTGAAACGTGTTGTCCGGCACCTCGGCGCCCTCGAAGGCGGGGCCGCGGATATTTTTGCAGCAGGCATGGAATCGGGCACGGTGACTCCGGCGGCCTTGGCGGTTTTCGCCCCCTTGCTCTTCCCCTTGCCCTTGGTGGCTGAAGCATTGTCTCCGTCGGGATCGACGCCGTAGCGCCGCTCGTTGCGTGTGACGTTTTCCGGCAGTGCGGAGGTCTCGGCCTTCGGCGTGCCCCACGGCACCGACCAGGACTGCGGGTCGTCGAGGCTGCCGTGATAAATTTTGCCCATACCTTGGACGCAGTAGCCGTTCTTTTTAAAATGCTGGGGAAGCGTCACGACGTTAGGCAGCGCGGTGCGGAAGTGGGTAACGAGATCCCAAACCTTGGTGTTATCGGGGCGAGTGCCAGTGAGCAGACTGGAGCGCGTGGGCGAGCAGACGGCCTGCTGGCAATACGCGCGGTTGAAGGTGATGCCCTCTTTCGCGATGCGGTCGAGGTTCGGGCTCTTCACGTAGTTCGCGCCATAAGCGCCGAACTCGGGGCGGATGTTGAAGACCGAACCTTGGCCACCTGGGTCGACCTCACCAAAGATGACCGAGTTGGAACCTGTGCCGAAATCGATGCGCTCGACGTTGTGGTGTCTCTCGAGATGAAACAGCGGAAATAATTCCGACTGACGTTGTTGCTCTGGCTCAGACGGCGAAACGAGAAATCGCCGTCGAGATTTTTGTCCTCCATAGGCGGCGCGGCGTAAACATTAGCCACGAAGCTGGCGATTTCGTCGGCCGTGAAGAGCCCGAGGTCCTCCATGAAATCGGAGGTGATGGCATCGATGTTTACCGGCACATCCTTGAGCGCCTGCTTGGTGCGCGTGGCCGACGGGATCTCGTTGGCGGACCAGCCGGTCTCACGCTCGGTAGCGATGATGAAGGGCGAAAGTTCGATCACGGCTCCCTGCGCGGTTGTTGGGTTAGTGGTCGGCGCCGTTTGAGCGGAAAGTCCGGCGCTTCTATCGCCGTGAGTATTCTCGGGAGCAATCGTCTGAAGAGCCTGAAACCGCATGGAGATTTTACGGAGGTTATGGTTATTGGGGTGATGCGGATGTCTGCGCAGGTTCTTTATTCGTCCGCAGAGAACGGCACATTCCGTTGAGGAGGTGCCTCACGGCAGCGGGGCCCGGCGCGTGAGCGAAATGCTAACGTCGTCTACGTAGCCGCCAGTGAAGATAAAAGCAGGCCCCGATTCGAACGCCTGGTTGATGTGCAGGCGGACGACGAGAAACTCGGCGTTGGCCGGAAAGTGCAGCTCCGTCGTTAACCGCTGCCACGTGGAGGGATCGCGATCCATCTGGGTGCGACTGCTCCGGGCCATCGCGAGGGCACCATTCGTGAGCGCGCTACCCAGGCGGCCGGCCCGTTCGGGGACGGACTCCGTCTCGAGGGCATAGGGGGAAATCGCGAAGCCTTATTTCTCGGCGTCGGGAAACACCATCGCATTGAAACTCGCCGATACTTCCACCACGGCCCCGCCATCGGATAACTCGCAGCGAAATGGCCGGAGGTCGATCAGCCGGTAGACGACCGCGATATGGCCGCCGGCCGGCTTGGACTTGCCGTCAAAATCGGCCCGGAGAAACCGCATCATCCGCTGGCCTTTTCCGGTTTCACGCCGTTCTGGGTGCCGACGATTTCGGCGGCGTCACCCCGCCAGATCCCGGTTTCCAGCGCCGAGCGGATCGCCAACGGAGCCTCGGGGTTCTCGAAATCCGCATCGAGCACCGAGTGCGACTTCACCACGGGTGGAAGGACGTAGGCCCAGGCTACAGTCGCGGCGAAAAGCCCAGCCACGAGTCCGACGGCCGCGTGGGGCGCCCACTGAAACCACGCCAGCGGTCGCGATAGGCTGAACGCGGCGCGACGGTCGCTGAGTGGCAGAATCGGGGTCCGGGCCATACCCTCTCTCCGCACCGCCGCGGCCAACGCAGTGCCGCCGGCCAGTTCGCCGTGGAGCGCCGAGTAGTGCAGCCAAGCGTCGAGCGCAGCCACGTCGATGCGCAACAGCCGATCAAGTTCGGTGATCTCCTCCGCAGTCGCGAGGCCGTCGCAGACGCGGGCAAACAGCAAATCGTTGTTTGGCGTCATTTTCATGCAGTGGTTGCTTCGGTTCTCATCCCGCGCTCGACGCAGTCCAGCAGGACTCGCCGGCTGCGTTGGAGCAGCTTGTAGATCGCGTCCACCGTGCGACCTTCGCGCAGCGCGATGGTCTCGACGGGTTCTTCCTCGGTGTAGTAGCGATTCAAGCTGGCGGGTTGGTCGGGCGGCAGCTTGGCGAGGCAGTCGCGCAACTTTTCCGCTCGCAGCGAAAGCTCCGGTGACAACACCTCGCGACGGGCATCGATCAAGGCAATCAGTCGTCGTGCGCGAACGCCTGCCAACGCGGTTGATTACGCCAGAACTCGCGCACCTTGAAGCGCGCAATCCCGCATGCCCACGGGGGAAATTCTCTCGTCGCATCAAATTCGGCGCGCTTCGCCCAGAGAGTGACCAGCGTCTCTTGCAGCACATCGCGCGCATCGGCCGCGGCCGGCACGTAGCGCAGGATAAAGCGGAGCAGAGTCCGCTCCTCCGCCATAAACTGGCGGGGAAAAGCCTCTTCGTTTGCCCTGCGGCTAGCTGTGGGGGTCATCGATTCCTACCTTATCTTGGCATGAGATGAGCGAAATTGGACAATCATTTGACCCGACGTGAAAAAATCGGCACCACAGACACCGAGCGATCGTGCCTTTGGCTGGGCGACGCACAACGATCCTTGGTCCGTTCGTCGTCACTCCTTCGCGCCCGCCTCGAAACCACCCGCAATTTCCGCCTCGGGAGCAACCGCCCGCCACCGCGCGAACGTGCCGCCGCAGCCGGACAGTTCGGTGAAAACCTACGTTTATTTCGGCGCAAAGGACGTCTCGCGGCCAGCTCTGTCCTGAACGGTGAATGGAATTTCAGCAGCCAAGATCAGCCCTGGCTGGCCTCAGAACCGCACGGTCAGGCTCGCGTCGACTTGGAGGGGTACGACGTAACTGTAGCGGTAGACGTTCGCGGCGTTGGCGAGCGTCGTGAAACTTGTCTTACGTAATTTTCCGTTTTCGAGATCGGTGAGATTGCGGAAGCCGATCCGGGCGCGGACTTGTTGCCGCCAAATTTTTTGATCACGCGTCACATAGCCGTGCACGAGGTGCGTCGCGCCGCCGCCGAGCGATTGACTGTTGGCGATGCCAAACAGATAGTCGTCGCGCCAACTGCCGTTGAGCCCCACGCGCACACCGCGCAGCGGAGTCCACGCATCGCGCTGAAACGCATAGTCGATCACCCAGCTTGCCGACCACGGCGACGCGCGGGCTCCGGTGGGCCTTTGGTCGATGTCGAGCGAGTCGAGCAAGGTTTTTGCTTCGTTGAGCAGAGCCGGACTTTCGTTTCCGCGTTTGACGGCCGCTTCGTAATAACCGCGAAAACTGTCGAGATTAGGTTGGCCGGTGACCTGCGTGCGTGCAAGGGTCAGGCGGAGCTGCAGGCCGCGGGCCGGGCGGAGATTCAGGGTGACGTCGGCTCCCCGGGACTTTTCGGTGGAGCTATAATAGCGCGCGGCGCTGGCCGTGCCTTCCTCGCCGTATTTGTAGCGCGGATCCCCGGGACGAACGTCATTGGGGTTCATGAGATCCTCGATCTCGGCGGTCGTGAAATCAACGATGGTGTTCCAACTTAGCGCCACGTTTTGTCGGTCGATATTGAATACCCCGAGATTGATGCTCCCACGGTCCTCCCAAAAACTGCCTTTGAGACCGACCTCCTTGTTGACACCCGTGATCGGCGGAAAGCGCTCGCGATCAAACGTGCGCACACCCTGAAAGCGGAAGGACTCGGAGTAGACGCCATAGAAATTGATCCCCTTGGTGAGAACGACGGTGAGACCGCCCGTGAGGCTGGTGTTCTCCAGACGCAGCTGCTTGTTCTGCACATATTCACCGGGGAGGGCGTCGCCGCGATTCGGCGGAGGGATCTCTTCGTTGTATTTCCCGAACGTCCGCGTGCCATCGTATTCGTAGTTGCGATTCCAATCGTGCCGGGCGCCGACGAGGGACAGCACGCGACCGCCAAAATAGCGCCCGCTGGCCGAGAGCGAAACGGCCGAGGCTTGGCGCCATTGGGTGCCGTCAGTCGAGCCCGTGCCGCTGGGGAAGGACGCGAGCGATTTGAGTGTGATGGTCGGGGTGTTGGGGAGATTCGCCGGCTTCAGTGCGTCGAAGAGCGCGCGGGAATAGAACCGTGGGTCGTCAAGAAAAAGGCGGAGACGGACGCGGTCCGAGTTTGTATTCAGCGTGCCACCACGGTCGACGTTGTAAGTATTATAGGTGTTGAAGCGATAGTTAAGCACCTGATCTTCGCGGTATTCGGCGCTACCTACGAAGAGCTGCTGCATCCATTTCCACTTGTCGAAAAGGTAGACGGCGGCACCGCGGAACGAGTCGACGGTGTTGCCGAAGCGTTTCTCGTCCAACTCGGTTTCCGTGTAGGGCCGGCCGTTGACGTCGATGCTGAGCGTGCTGGCGAAAAAATTATCGTTACGAATGGCCGTCTGCTTCTGGTGGTTGTAGGCGAGTTCAAGCCCGACCGGGCCGACGCGTTGCTCGACGGTCACGGAAACCGTATCAAAGGGACGGTTCTGGCGGTCGAAGGCGCCCCGGAGATTGTAGTGCTTAGGATAGCCGGCGAATCGCTTCGTGCCCACAATGGCACCGGCCGCATTGCGCATCGTGACATCGAACGAGCCCCCTTCGAGGAGGGACGGCGAGCCGCCGGCCGGGCCGTTGGCGCGGTCGGCCGCGGGGAGCAGGGCCCGATTGATCCACTCACCGTCGGACGTATAATGGAGGCGGTCGCTGGTATACGCGCGCGAGCGGGCCGACTGTTCGCGAATGGTCACGCCGCCAAAGCCGCGCACGTTTTCGAAATCGCCCCGTTCGTATTCGACCCGAATGAGCGTCTCTTTGAGCGGCTGCCACGTCGTCGTCAGCGTCTCGCCCGCGAGCTGAAACGTGGAGGCATCCTGAAACGTGCGTTCTTGGCGACGCACCGCGTTGAGGCGGAGGGCGAGGTTGCGCCCGATACGACGGTTAACATCGAGCTGAAAACGGTAGGCGCCGTCGCTGTTGTAGAGGGACAGGAGCGTGCCGAAATTTCGCATGATCGCGCGCTTGGTGAAGACCGACGCCTGCCCGCCCGGCTCGACGTCTCCGAAAATGAGGGAATTGGACCCTTTGCCGAAATCGATGCGCTCAACGTTGTAGGTGTCGCTCGGCACATACCACCGGAAGTAATTGCGGGTCGCCGTCGATCCGCTGAGTCCGCGAAAGGCAATCGCGCCACTTTGGTTGTCGTTTTCCAGCGTCGGCGGCGCGAACGCGTTGGCAACGTAGTTGGCGACTTCGTCCGCGTTGAAGAGCCCGAGGTCCTCCATAAAATCGGCCGTGATCGCATCGATATTTACGGGCACATCCTTGATCGCCTGCTTGGTGCGCGTAGCGGACAACGTGTCGTTGGCCGACCATCCCGTATCAAGCTCGGTCGATACGACAAACGCCGACAACATGACCGCTTCCTTGTCGTCGACCGCGGGCTTGGGCGAAAGCGCCGGAGTGGGCGCGCTTTGTCCAAGACTGTCGCAGGCGGCGGCCAGCGTGCCGAAACCAACGGCGGCTCGAATGACGGCTGCAAGGGCGTTCAATCGTGAGGAGCGTTTCATGGTCAGAATAAGGTGAGGGTTACAGGCGAATGAGCGGTCACTCCTCGTCGGACAAGAGAGCCAATGGGGTCGGTAGTTTTTTGAGAACGTGAACAACGTTCCGGGGGAACTCAATCGCCCGAAAGAATATTTTTTAGCCGGTGCGAACATGGTTTCATGCGGTGGCCCAACCTCAGCTTGCCACCCACTCGCTTTTTCCTGTACCCCTTTTCGCCGAGCGAGGACCGTCCGAGTACCGGCGTTTGATCGCATCGCGCGCGAGGGCGTGCGGTTCACCCATGCGTTTTGCGCCAGTCCGTCGTGCACGCCATTACGCAGCGCCGTGCTCACCGGTCAGCCGATCTGGCAGATCGCTGAAGCGGGCATGCTCTCTGGCACGCTCGAGGATCCCGGCGTGAGCAGACCCCTCGCGTGCGCTGGCCCGGTCGCGTTCCCGCCGGGCGGGTAGTCGACGATTTTGTGAGCCACCTCGATTTCGCACCCACCTTCCTCAAAGTCGCGGGCGCCACCGTGCCGGCGGCGATCACCGGGCGCAGCCTCCTGCCCCTGCTCCAAACGCAAGACGTGGGTGGGTCGGCCCTGCACGCAACCGCGCCTCCACCGCAATCGATCGCCTCACGTGGTGTCGGCCCGACGGCTCTACCTACCCGATGCGCGCCGTGCGCACGGCCGAGTATCTTTAGTTCCGAAATCAGATCTTGGGCGGTTGCGCTGGCACCGTGGACGCATTCGCAGCGGATTCCGCCATTCCCCTGCGAATGAAATCCACGACCTGCGAGGGATCTTTCACCTTAATCACCGTCGGCTTCCCCGTGTCTCGACCAATATTATCAGCCGCAGCCGATGCGATGATGGGTAAATATTTCCGCAGGTCCTTGCTCTCGTCCTCGGTGCTCGTTTGCACCCGCCAGATTTCCGGCGGCGGGCGACCTTCGACACCGAGGGTGTTTTCGCGGGCGGTGATTCGGAGATATTTTTGGTAGACCGTCACGCGTTGCGGCATTTCCTCAAACCCGACGAGCTCCGTGCGCGGTGTCTCGTAAACCGCCACGGTTCGCAAACTCGTGTTGCCGCGTGCATCGGTGACGGGAACCTGCTCATAACGAACCCCGCCACCGACCTGCGCGTAGCGCGGCACACTGACCGTCTCGATCTTCGTGCGCGGTGCGTCCACCCCATAATCCAATTCGACAATCAGGTCTGCTGCTTCGGTGTTGGTGGCTTCGAACAAACCTTTTCCCGACAGCGCGGTCTTCACATATTCGGCCGCCTCTTTGTAGCGCAGATTTTCTTCAACGAGGACGGGATTCTTGCTCCTGATCTTGTAGGACTGCCCTTCAGTGCTCGGCCTCGAGGCAGCGGATTTGGCCGAGGCGTCCACTTTCACGGCGTAGGTCGTCCCTCGGCACCCGGTCGCGAGCGCGACCAAAAAGGAGCCCAGTAGCGCCGAAAAGATCCTCAGACAGGCGATCGGGTTCATCGCTCGGGATGCAGTGGTTGCCGGTGGTTGGAGGACGACCTTGATGAGCACCTCTTGGCGCTCGTCACGGATCACAAACTTGGTTTCACCGCCGAACCAGTCGGCGAGTTGCCGGGTAGCGCCGGGGACGGAGCAATTTTACCGTCAGCCGCGGTTGATTTCGCAACCGGCACGTCCCCCTTCAGGCGCGCCAACTCTTCCTCCAAGCTAGCAATGGCCGCTTCGGCTTGCAGCGTCTTGTCGTGAGCGTCGTCGAGCGCCTTTTTCCTGGCCAGATATCCGGCGCGCTCATCCCGGAGCCTTTTCAGACGCTCGTCGGCATTCTCTTTTTTCTTCTGCGCATCGGTCAGCTCAATATCAGAAATACGAAAACCCTGAGCGATCGCCAACTCCTCGTCGCTCTCCGCTTTCATGCGCGCCTCCACACTGCGCTTCTTGGCCAGCTCTTGCTGATAAGCGCGTTCTTGGGCGAGACGATCCTGCTCCTTCCGGTCCTTCGCATCCTGCACCATGCCGACGATCCCGCCGATGAGGGCGCCCGCGCCCGCGCCAATCGCAGCGCCGGTCCCGGTTCCGAGGCCACTATTGTTTCCCACGACGGCACCACCCAAGCCACCGACGGCGGCACCGGTACCGGCACCCGTTGCCGTGCGGGAAGGCGCAACGGAGGAGCAACCGCTCCAACTCATTACCGCCAGCGCGGTACCGAAGCCGAAAATTAATTTTAGGACAGGGCGGGTAGCTGAGAGAATTTCCATGGGGGAAAAAGAAAAGCCGAATTTGCTTACTATTGGACTCGTACTAAATAGTACATGTTTGTTTTTTTATTCAACTGAGTATGCGAATTCGTCGAGAGCCCCCAAAGCACACCCTTTGACCGGCCGCTTTGCCCCAAGAACCCCCTTCGGAATCTGCATTTTACGCCTGTCGCTCAACAACCTGTAAAAATTCTAGAATCATGATTTCTCGAAACAAGGGTATTCTTTCACTCGAATTCTTGGTGCCCAATGTGGGCCTCCTCGTCGCCATTCTCGGGGTGACAATGTTTTATCGTCACGTCGTCACACCTCGGGCGAACGAGCTGATGATCGAACGGAAGGTGATGGCCGATCAAGGCAAGGCGGGCTCACAGGTGGCCGAAGAACGATCCATTTATTTGATCATCAAAGATCCCGAGCCCATGGTGGAGGTCATCTTTTGCACGTGGGGCCTCATCGTTCTCTCCTATAAATTCTTTCAAGTGAGCCGGGAGCGGAAGCTCTTGAAACAGGACTTTGTCCGCGTGCAACCCGGCGAACGCATTATTCCGGAAGACGCCTTTGATCGTTACAAAGAGCTGCGCACCGTCATGGGCCGAGAACCGGGCTGGCGCGAGCGGCTCCTCCCCGAGTGTATCCTCGCGGCGCTACACCGCTTCCATGCGACCGCCTCAATCCAAGACGCGTCCAACGCCGTTAAGGAACGTGCCGAGATCGCGGCGGATCAACTCGACTCCTCGCTTTCGCTCGTCCGCTACATCGCGTGGGCCATCCCGGCCATCGGCTTCGTCGGCACAGTGCGCGGCATCGGCGACGCGCTCTCGTTCGCTGAACAAGCGATCAAGGGCGACATCTCGGCACTCACCGCCAATCTGGGCCTCGCGTTCAATTCCACCTTTGTCGGCCTCATGCTCTGTATCGTGCTTATGTATGTCCTGCACATCGTGCAATCCCAGCAGGAGTCGTTCGTCATCGAGACGCAAACTTACTGCCGCGACAAACTCATCGACGTGATGAAAGTGCCGACCAAGGAAGAATCAGCCCGGAGTTTCACGTAACCCCTCTCCCATGATCACGATTGGACTCGAACTTTGCGACGCAGGATTTCTCACCGCCGCGAGCGATCACACCGACACCAAGCTACTGGCAATCGCCGACAGCAAAGGTGCCACCGACTGGCCCGGCTTCGCCTACCATGAAGGCCGCCATTTTTCCTTCGGGCGCGCCGCTGAAGACATGTGGTTCGTCCATCCCCGGCGCGTCGCTCACGCGTTTTGGTCCAAGCTGGCTCATAATACCGTCTCCACGCTAAACACCCCGACTCGCTCACCGTCGGTCTCCGAACTGTCGTTCTTCTTCCTGCGCGAGTTCATCCAACAACTCATTGCCGCTTCTGGTCCGCTCGACAAAATCGTGCTCGCCGTGCCGGGTTTCTATTTGAAAGACGCCGCCGCCGAAGAGGAGAAAGTGGGCCTGCTGCTCGGGATGGCTGCCGAGCTCAAGCTTCCGCTCGCCGGGATCGTGGATATGGCGTGCGCCGCGTTGTGCGACCCCCGCGCACCGGGCTTCAACCCGACGTTGCCAGTCGTCGTCGTCGACGTGCATTTGGAGGGCGCGGACTTCACGGTCCTCACCGTAGAGGAACGCTTGGAACGTAAAAACTTCTTTCACCTTCCCAATTCTGGATACGCCCATTTGCTCAAGCACCTGACCGCCACGATGGGCAATCGGTTCTTGCGCCACACCGCCTTCGACATTTTGGAGGACGGCCGGGTCGAACAAATTTTCTTCCGCCAGACAAAAAATTTCCTGGTCAGTGGTGCCCAGGAGCATCGCTACCAAATTAACACGGCCACCCGTAACTACGAACTCCTCGCGAAACAAGAACAGCTCACGAGCGACGCGAACGCGTTTGTAGCCACGCTCGTTCACGGCGTGCAATCATTTGTGGACCATGCCGCGTTGGCACCCGGACTTTGCACGGTCGCATTGAGCGCTCGGAGTGCCGGAGTCCCGGGACTTGAAGCCAAACTACGGGCCGCCGGGTTTTCACGTCAGATTCGGCTCCCCGCCGGGGCGGCGGCTGCAGGGGCCGCGCGGATCGGGGTGAACCGTCTGGCGGTCTCCAGTGATTTGTCGGATGTTGCCGTCGAAATCGCGGTGCCCCTCTCCGACACGCGGCGCGCCGCCACCCGGGCGTGGGAACTCCGTTTCCAGAAAGCTCGCCACTCCGAGTCGCGCCCCGCGCCCACGCACGCGATTATCGAAGGGCTGGGTCACGCCCTCGGCTCAGGTGCACGTTTCACCATTGGTGCGGCCAACGCGCGGCCCAATTTAACGCTCCCCGCATCCTTCTGCGGCGACGATTGCTTGATTCCGCTGGTGCGCGACGCCGGCCGACTTTGGTTTATCGATCCCACGATCGTCCACAGCGGAGAGGTCACGCCCGGTGTCCCGGTCGCAACGGGCGACCGGCTCTCGCTCAAGACCGGCGCGGTCTCCGCTGAAGTGTTGTTCGCCTATTGCCCCGAAGCCCACCGGCAAGACGTTTAGCGTCGCCGCACCCGCCGCCATGTCGATTGCCGCGAAACGTCGTGAAACGGAGGTGTTCAGCCTAGCGTTCTTGGATTGTATCTGCTGCGGCTTCGGCGCGGTCATTCTCGTTTTTGTGCTCACGGTCGCTTCAAAAATGAAAGTGGACAAAACGGATGTGAATGAACTCCGTGAACGCACAAAGGCGATGGAGCGCACCATCACGCTCAGCCAAGCCGAAATCGACCGGCTCGCCAAAGTCCTGGCGGCAGCCCAGCTCGAACTGGACGACGTCAATGCGAAGAGCACTCAGGACCAGTTGAAGCTCAGCAGCCGCCAACGTGAACTGTTGCTCATGCTGCAACAGACCGGCGCGATGAAGGACGCACTCGCGACGCTCCTAGGGCAAAAGAAGAACCTGCCCACCGAGGATTTCGCCCCGGTGCCCATTCCCAATATTGATCGGCGCCAATACCTCACGGGCGTAAAACTCAACGGTGAATTCATCGTCTTCATCGTCCGCTGTTCCGGATCGATGCTGGACGAGACGATCGACACCGCCACCGCACGACTGGGTGATTCGGATGAGAGGAAACGGGAAGCTCCGAAATGGCGACGCACCATCCATGCCCTCCAGTGGATGATCGCCTCGCTCAGTCAGGACACTCGCTTTCAAATTCTGTTTTTTAATGACGAGGTTACGCCCGTGCTCGTCGACCGCGGCGACGAGTGGTTCAGCACGCGCGACAAGAAAACGATCAACGAGATCGTCAAGCAACTCGACACCGTCGTCCCCAAGGGTGGCGCCAATTTAGAGAAAGCATTCACCGCGGTGCGCTTCCTACCTCGCCTGCCAGACAGCATCGTCCTGTTCACCGACGGCCTGCCAACCAAGAGTGACTCCTTGCCCTACGACGGTGACGTGGGGCAGGACGAACGCATCCGTTTTTTTAAAATTGCCACCAAACAGCTTCCGCTGCGCATCCCGATCAGCACGATTCTTTTTCCGATGAGCGGAGACCCGGCCGGCCCCGCACTTTTCTGGGAACTCGCCAACGCCACTCGCGGCGCGCTCATCAGCCCGGCAAAATCCTGGCCTGACCTATGATTCGCCGCCGCCCCACTCAAATCTTCAGCTTGGCGTTTCTCGACTGCATCTGCTGCGGCTTCGGCGCCGTTATTTTGATTTTTGTCCTGAGCATTGATTCGCGCGAAAAAGAGAAACTCGATGCCCTCGCCTCCCTGCGCACAATTATGGCGGCGCACCTGCTCGATATCGCGAAACTAAAAAACAGCAAAGAAGACCTCGATCGCAGCAACGCGCGCGTGGCCACCCTCGTCACCGACACTCGCCTCCGCAACGACTCGATCCATGCACTCCTCGACGACCTTGAGCGCAAATTGCAGCTGGAGAAACGAGGCCTGGAGGCGATGCTAATCGATATCGACGAATTGAAGAAGGAAATCGCGGCGCGGCAAAAGAAGCCTGAGATGGAGTTGAAGGACGTCAAGCCGCTGCCGGTCGGCGTACCGGTGGGCAGCAACTACATCGCGTTCGTCATCGACACCTCCGGTTCCATGCGCGACCCCAACACCGGTGGTCTTTGGGCGGTGGCGATTCGGAAAATCGAGGAGGTGCTCGACGTGTATCCCGCTATCGAAGGTATCCAAGTCCTCGATGCCGACGGTCGCTTTGTGATGGGTGGAGGGCGCAACGGGGGCTGGCTGCCGGATAGTCCCGATACCCGCCAAGCCATCAAGCGCACGCTTCGCCGTTATGACGCTGACACCATCAGCAATCCTGTGCCTGGAATCTATCGAGCCATGCGCACCCTTTTTGATCCAAAAGACGAAAATATGCGCATGGGCATTTATGTCTTTGGCGATGAGTTCACCGAAACCGCCGATCCGGTCTTGCGCCGCCTCGATGAGTTAAATCCGGCGAATGAGAATGGTCAGCGAAAAGTCGTGATTAACGCCGTTGGCTTTCCGACCACGATCCAATTTCAATTTTCCATGGGAAACACGGGCGTGAAGTTCGCGAACCTCATGCGTGAACTCACCTACCAACACGGCGGGGCGTTCATCGCGGTGCAAGACCTGTAGCCGCCCGCGTTTGCCTCTGGGCGCGCCGCGTTCTTCTGGTCGAATTCCGCGTCAGCCAAAACTCAAAGACCGAGAATAGCCCTCAGCAGCGCACCGATCAACTGGAGCGGATTGCCACCGCCTCCCTGTCCGCCCCCTGAAGGACCACCGGGTGAGCCGCCCTGCCCTTGCTGGCCGCCACTCTGACCGCCGCTGCTTCCTTGGCTTCCGGCTTGGCCGGCCTGCTGACCGGACTGCCCACTTTGGCCGCCTTGTTGTCCTCCGGCGCTACCACTTTTTCCGCCCTTGGCCGAAGCGACTTTCTGGCCTCCACCTTGCTGGCCACCGCCCTCAGAACCGTCGCCGCCGTTACCGACACTGCCGCTCTTGGAGCCCTTGCCGCCTTTTTCCCCGCCCTTGCCGTCTTGGCCACCTGCTTGGTCGCCGCCCGCGCCGTCGCCGCCCTGTCCATCAAGGCCCGCCATCTGACCACCTTTTCCGCCCTTGCCTCCCTTGCCGTCTTTACCCTCGCCTCCGGCCCCGTCGCCTTGCCCATCGCCAGAGCCATCTTTCGCGATCCCTCCCTTACCGTCACCGTCAGGATTTGTCCCAAACGCGTAGTCGTCTTTTCCATTCGGAACGCCATCCCCGTCGCTGTCGGTATCCTGATCGTTAGGAATTCCATCACCGTCCATGTCGTTGTCCGTTGAATTCGGAATGCCGTCACCATCGAGGTCTCCGTCCGGTCCGCTCTTGCCATCCTTCGCCACCCGCGAACCGCCGGCGCCGGCGCCCGACCCATCGCCACCACCTTTACCAAACACGCCAGAATAGGTGAACTTTACATAGTCGACTTTGCTCGAGGTGAGATTGGGCCGATTCCGGATCGCCGCATCACGCACGGCCTCGAGCTCCCACTTCTTCTTCCGTGCCGCCTCGCTGTCCGCCAAGGGCCCAAACAGGTATGTCAGGTTCTCGTGTTTGTAGCGCACATACCAGCCCTCGTCGCTAGGACCAATACCACTGATATTGATTCCTGCATATTTTTGACGAAAATCGTCGGCAGGGAGTTGCCAGAGGTCGTCGATCGCCTCGACCGGATAAATCAACGTCGCGGCCCGCGCGAGTGTCGCCGCCAAAAAAAACACCGATAGTGGGAGCCAAGAGCGGGAATTTTTCACAGGATGGGAATATGCTAATGTAGCGAGAATTAACCTACAGCCCAGCCGGCATGACCCGCCCTTTTTCGACGCCCTTGTTGCCGCTGTTGCCGGAAGAACCCTTCGCCGCACCACCGGTCGCCTTCTCCATCTGCTGGGTGTTCCCGGCTGGGACTTGGACCCCGACCACCCCGGGCGCATTGGCCGCGGGCTTGATTTGCCTCGCCGGATCGCCGATCGAGACCGGCTGAGGTTTCTTCGTGTTTATATCTGGCGCGCCACCCCGCCCAGCCGGACCGGCCGATTCGTCTGTCTGGAGTTCGGCGACCTGAATACCCTCGGCCTTGGCATTGGGATCGTTTTGACCACCACTCGGCCCCCCGGGTGCCCCACCCTTGGATGGCTCCTGCCCTGCTTGCGGTTGTGCGCCGGCCGCGCCTCCACGCTGCGGCATAGCAGCCTGAGCGCCCTGCGCGCCCTTGGGGCCCGCTTGGCCACCACCCGCAGGCATTCCGGGCGGCGGTTGCTGCCCACCGACTTTATCGCTCTTGGAGTTTTCGTCCCCCGGTATCTCGAACTCACCGAGCATGCCGTATTCAGATTTTTTCTCGGGCAACTGAGTCGACCCATCAAGCAACGCCGGATCGGGCAATGGACCGCGCGCCGAAGCCCGACCCGCATTCTTTTGAGCCGACGCCGCAGGGCTGGTAACCGATGAACTGCGCGTGTCTTGGGCCGCGAGGTGCGAGGCCGCGATCAACACTGCTGCAAAAAGAGGGAGGCCGAGTGGGCGGTGGTGCATGGTGACGGAAAGTCAGGTGCGATCCGCAGCAAATTGGCAAATGACCGTCACCGTCGGCGGTGTCGTTCCATTGCGCACTTGGAGCAAAATGAGCACGTCCGTATACCCCTTTCGGCGACCGATCACTTGATAGTCACCGGGCAGGACCTTCACCGTGAAAGTTTCCGCTTGGCTCGGCTGCTTAAAATTGGAGATCGAGACATGCGTTTTACCATCCGATTTAAAGGTCACATCCACAGGCTTGCTCTGCGCGGTCAGCAAGGTGTGGAGCTGCTCCATCGTGTCGTCGTTGGGCAGGGGGTAACCGGGTTTGATCGCCATAGCCCGGCTAAAGATTCTGATCGCCGCTTGAAACTCGGCATTATTTGCCAGCTGCTTCGCGTTCTCAATCAGGCGGTCGTATTCCAGCAGCGTCCGAATCATCGAGCCGCAGCGAATATAGGCTTCCTTCGCATCCGGCAGGTCGGGCTCGAGCTTGAGGGTTTCGGCGTAGGCATCCCGGGCCTCTTTCCACTGGTGTTGATTTTCAAAGGAGAACCCCTTCGTGAGTGCCTTTTGCACGGCGTCGCGGTGCTCGTTTTCGCGGGCTGAGCGCAACATTGCCTGCACGTCCGTCTTCTGCGGATAGACCTTCAACGCCGTCTGAAACTCGGTAATCGCCTTCGACCAATTCCGACGTTCGACCGAGGCTTTCGCCGCCGAAAATGCCGTTTCAAATCGGGTCTCTTTCTCTAAGCGACTCGCCCGCGCCTGGCCGGCCTGAGCGGCTGCGGAAACCCCGTCGAGTGAGAATGCTTTTTGGTATGATTCCGCCGCCCGGGCATACTGCGCCTCCTTCTCGAAACCTTCGCCTTGCAGCAGGAGTGCGTAAACGCGATCGATGTTTTCTGCCCGCTTTAGTCCGGCCAACGCGATCTCATTGCCCGGAGCCAATTCGAGCGCCGCATCGAACGATGTTTTCGCCAAATCGCGCTGGCCCTTGGTCAATGCCAGTTGCCCTTTCAAGAGATTCTCTTGCACGCGACCCGCCAAGACGCGCTCCGCTTTCTTGAGCTCCGCGAAGCCTTCATCAAATGATGTCTTCGCCCCGAGAAAGTTGCCGTCGTCCAGCAGCTTGCGCCCGGCTCCGGCATTTTCAAACGCAGATTCCAGCGCTCCCGGAGCCAAATTGCGCGCCCGTTCCAGATATTTGATCCGCACCAAAATCGCATCATAACCCTGCTGCGCATCGTGTTTGGCTTTCACGTTGCGGCTAAACGTATCCATGTCGGTGTTGAGCGCCGAAAACGTCGAAAAGGCCCGGGACCATTCGTGGCCGGACAAGAGACTTTCACCCTCCTGAAATGATTTCGTGATCAAAATCAATCGCTGCAACTGCACCGGGTGATCGTGCGGCAGGCGCCGCAGCTCGTTGAGTGCTTTGGTCGCGGTCGCGTGAGCCAATTCCGCCTTCGACTGGCTCACAAAAGCCGTGTTCGCGTCGTCATGGGTCTGCGCGCTCACGACGACCGCTTCACTCGGCTGAAAGATCTGCGGCCCCAACACCAGCTTGGCGATTCGAATAACCACACTCGCCGTCAGCAGTAAACCGAAAAAACCGCCTACGCTCCACAGCAGCAGGCGCTTCAAAGTCCACCGGCGCTGCGCGGTCTCGCGACCTGCTTCAGGATTCCAATGGATGATCCGGCGTTTTTTGCCAGAGGAGGAGGATTCATTTTCGTCTGCCATAATGGGGTGCCAGTGGGCGGCGATTGCCAAAGGGTGAACGATGCGACGGAGGGTAAAAGTTTACTGCGGAGTAGGACGGCTGGGATCATGCTTTGTTCATGCCAATTTGCAAAGGGCATTATTATTTTGGCGGTGGCAGGCCCATTCCACTGCAACGAATCAATTCCCCTCTGAGCGCGGGGCTTGCTAACCGGCCGAACCGGACTATCGCTTCCGATCCGCTTTCCCTTCTCGAATCCCCATGAAATGTCTTGCAGGATTTTTCGGCGCATCGCTCTTGCTCCTCGTGACCGTGCTCGGCGGTTGCTATCAGGTACCCGTCACCGGTCGCCAATCGATGAATCTCGTCGATGACAAAGAAGTCACGAAGATGAGCGTCGCGGCGTTCGACGATATGAAACGCCAGTACCCGCTCTCGCGCGACAAGGAGCGCATCGCCCAGCTTCAACGGGTTGGCGATCGCATCTCCAAGGTCGTTTTCTGGGACATGCCCGATGCCGACTGGGAGTTTGTCGTGTTCGAAGTCCCGCAACAAATCAATGCCTTCGCGATGGCAGGAGGGAAAGTGGGTGTATTTAGCGGACTCTACCGGATCACTGAAAACGACGACGAGCTGGCTTCGGTGATTGCGCACGAAATCGCCCACGTCACCGCGAAGCACATCCACTCACAACTGTCGCAAGAAATGCTCGTCAAAACCGGCGGCCTCGTCGGCGGCGTCGCCCTCATGGGATCGGGCGCTGGCATGCTGACGTCTTCCGCGATTATGAACGCCTACGGCCTGACGGCGGGCGTGTCCGGCTTGGCCTTCGACCGAAAGAAAGAAAAAGAAGCTGATTACATCGGCCTGATGTATATGGCCCGAGCGGGCTACGATCCCCAGGCGTCGGTCAAGGTCCTAGAAAAATTGGACGCAGAATCGTCCAACCAGCCGGTGCAAGCAGCATTTCTTTCAACGCACCCGTCTAATCCGGAACGCATCACGCAGCTGTTGGATGCCTTGCCCAAGGCGGTGAAACTACGGGAAAAGAGCGCCATCGAGGCTAAGCCAATTTTGATCAAATAGACGACGACGAGACTGTTTTACTTGGCTGGACGGTCCGGTTAATCGTCTCTCAGTTCGTCCCCTTAAGTTAGTCATCTCTTCGGCTTCCCCCGGCGAGCATCATGATTAAGTGAAGCATCTGTCCGAGCGATGCCACAAATGCGGCCACATACGTAAGCGCCGCAGCATCGAGCGTCTCGTGCACGCCCGCCATTTCATCTTGGTCCACGATCCCCAGATGGACGAGTTGACGCTTCGCGCGGGCCGTCGCGTCGAACTCCACGGGCAACGTGACAAACTGAAACACCGTAACCACCGCGAGCGCTCCGATCGCAATTTTCAGGAGCAGCCCGCCCATCGCACCACCCACGAGGTAAATCGCGAATCCACCCAAAATCATCGCAATGGGCGACGCCACTTGCACCGCCGGCACCAATGATTGGCGCACCGCCATCATGCCATAGCCGACCTTGTCTTGGATCGCATGGCCGGCCTCGTGCGCCGCCACGCCCAAGGCCGCGAGGCTCGTGCCGTGAAAGTTGTCTGGCGACAGAGCGAGACGCTTATTCGACGGGTCGTAGTGGTCGCTCAGCATCCCTTCCACTTCGACGATCTCCACGTCGTGGATACCCGCGCTCTCCATCACGGCCGCTGCCGCCTCCCGGCCCGTGATGCCGTTGCGCGATGGAATTTGGACATTCTTGCGATAGGCGCTCATCACGCGCATCTGCGCGTAAAGGCCGAGCAACAGGGGCACACCGATGAGAACAATATAGAAGATCATGGACGTCGTGATTTAGGATGTTGATTGCGGTAGGCCACCTCCTCAGGTGGCCGGTCGAGGGAGACAGCCTAAACAAAACGCGCGATTCGCCAGAGCAAATCGCGTGTTTGGAAACGAGGCGGAAGAATTCTACGAAAATCAGCCGAGCTTGGTCACATCGACCCAGCGGCGTTCTGCCCACGACTTGATACCGAGCTCCGCCATTTGCACGCCCTTGGCCCCCTGCATCAGATCCCACGGAAACGGGTCGCCCTTTACCACGTGCTTGAGGAAGAGTTCCCACTGCACCTTGAACGCGTTGTCGTAGACCCCTTGGTCCGGCACCGTCGTCCAGCCATCCATGTATTTTACCGGACTGTCGATGTCCGGATTCCAGATACAGCGCGGCGTCGCCCCCAAATGTTGAGCCGTGCAATTGCGCAGGCCAGCCACGGCAGTGCCGTGGGTCCCATCGACCTGCAACGTCAACAAGTCATCCCGCCGTACCCGCACATCCCATGACGAGTTGAATTGGCAGATTACCCCGTTCACCAACTCGAAGGTCGCGTAGGCCGAGTCGTCCGCGGTGCATGTGTAGGGTTTCCCCGCTTCGTCCCACCGCTGTGGGATGTGGGTCGCGCCGAGGCACGTCAGCGATTTCACTTCGCCGAACAGATTTTGGATCACGTACTGCCAGTGGCACAGCATGTCGACGATGATGCCGCCATCGTCTTCTTTGCGGTAATTCCAGGACGGCCGCTGCAGTTTTTCGTGCTCCCCAGTAAATACCCAATAGCCGAATTCACCGCGCACGGAGAGGATTTTCCCGAAGAATCCGGTGTCGATGAGATACTTCAACTTCAGCAAACCCGGCAGCCAGAGCTTGTCTTGCACAACTCCGTTTTTCAGTCCGGCCGCCCGCACCTCGAGGGCGAGCGCCAGCGCCTCAGCCGAAGTCGTGGCACTGGGTTTCTCGCAGTAGATATGTTTTTTCGCCGCGATCGCTTTGCGGACACCGATAGGGCGCTGGCCTGTGAGCGTGGAGTCGAAATAAACGTGGTTGGCGGGATCGGCCAACGCCGCATCGAGGTTGGTCGAATATCGCGTCACCCCGGCACGCGCGGCGAGCGCCGCAATCTTTGGCTCGCTGCGGCCAATGAGAATCGGATCGGGCATGATCACTTCGGTGTCGCCGATTTTAATGCCGCCTTGGTCCATGATGGCTTTGATCGAACGCAACAAATGCTGGTTCGTGCCCATGCGCCCGGTGACGCCGTTCATGATGATGCCAATTTTGTGAGTTTTCATAGATAGAGCCCGCTCGGCGGATCAACTGATCCGTGGAAATCACTACAATACCCCAAAACCGCCGCTTGCGTTAGCACGATTCCGACTTTTAATAGCACAAAACCGATCCTATGCTCGCCTGGAGTCCGCTGCTGATTCAGAAAATTGAAATCCACGCTCTGGGTTTCGTCCTGCGCAGGC
>SXGR01557765.1_pt1 | contig 40905 bp, 37 predicted proteins | sample 3174711 | NCBI WGS metagenome assembly SXGR01 (sample SAMN11356860, study PRJNA531348) | freshwater metagenome | isolation source: freshwater sample F1-60 | place: China: Fuxian Lake, Yuxi | collected 2017-12-25
GATCGAGTTCCGCAATCACCCGATAGGGATTGATCGGCGCTTCGTTGTGGGTGAGTTTGGCTTGCCATTCTGAGCGCCAGGTTTCACGCAACGAACGGATTTTTGCGGGAACCTCCGCACGTTGTCGCGCTGGCGCGGGATCGCTGCCTGACATCGCCGCAAGCAGCGCTGCGAGGGTGAGCTGCGCATCGCCGATGAGTGCGTGTTGTGCAGGGACATCCTTGCCGAGGTCCATCGGATCAAGCGTCGCGTGAATAATGGTCTTGCCCTTCGGCATCGACACACCAAAACCCGTAAGGGCGAAGCTGCAACCCACACCGAGAATGACATCGGCTTCATTGAGAAACTCAATCACCGGACGTGGATTGGCGCGACCACCCGAGCCAAGTGAGAGGGGATGGTCTTCAGGGAATGCGCTCTTGCCTTCAAGTGATGTGGTGACCGGAATGTTCCAGGCTTCTGCCAGTGCGCGCAGCTCTGCCCAAGCTTTTGCGTAGTGAACACCTTGCCCGGCGTAAATTACGGGACGTTCTGCAGCGGCGAGAACTTTTGCAGCAGCGGCGACATCCGCGGGGTCTGGCGCAGTGCGTGCAGTGAAGCTGCGCACATAGGTGAATTCTGGGACGTCTTCGTTGAAGACATCGAGGGGAACTTCGAGTAACACCGGTCCCGGTCGGCCATTGCGCAACTGGAAAAAGATTCTCCTGAGAATTTCCGGAACGGCACGACCCATGGTGACCGGCTCAGCCCACTTGGTGATGCCACGCATTTGTTCGGTGGAATTGAAGTTCGGGTAATAATGGGCGAGGCGGCGGGGATAACCCGCCGGAATCACGAGCACCGGCACGGATTCGGAATAGGCCTGGGCGACGGCACCAAAAGCGTTCTCTGCTCCCGGACCGTGTTGCATACAAAACACGCCAATGGAGTTGCCTGAGCTGACACGCGACCACGCATCGGCCATGTGTAGACCCACACGCTCCTGGCGAACGATGACGGTACGGATATCCACCGCAGCGGCGGCTTCGATTAATGGATTCACTGGATAGGCGAAGAGGATTTCTACCCCTTCGGCCTTCATAGCGTGGGCAATGGCATCGACAACTTTCATTGAGCTTTCTCCCCCGAATTCGAATGTGAACCCCTGAACCGACAGCACTTCAGCGGAGTCCAATCTGGATGACGCTGGTAGGATATCAGACACGAACCGGAAAGCCGGCCAGACCAGAAAAGATGCCATACATGAGGGGGAGAGGACCATGCCGACTGCGGCCGCAGCCATGAATGAACTCGCTTTTTATACACTCGCCGGAGCGCCGCGCTCACCGCGAGACCTCATCGATGAAGTCAAAGCCGCTGAAACGCTGGGTATCGGTGCGTGTTTTATCTCCGAACGTTTCAACATCAAGGAAGCCGCGACGCTCTCGGGTGCGGTGGGTGCGATCTCCGAACGGATTGGTATCGCGACGGCTGCCACGAATCACAATACCCGGCATCCCACGGTGACGGCTGCTTATGCCACCACGATGCACTTTCTGACAGGTGGTCGTTTTTCCTTAGGCCTCGGCCGTGGGATGGACCGCATGTTTGATGCCATGGGTGTTGCGCGCATCAAGACCCGAGATCTCGAAGATTTCGTGAAGCTCATGCGCCGTCTCTGGAATGGCGAAACAGTGATGAATCATGAAAGCAGCCTCGGCAAATTCCCGGCGCTGCGTCTTGATTCCGCCTTTCGTGAACACATCCCTGTGACCTTCACGGCCTTTGGTCCCAACTCCCTCGAGTTCGGTGGTCGCTACTGTGATGCAGTGGTTCTACATACGTTTTTCACGGACGAAACGACAGCTCGATGTGTTCAAGCAGTCAAATCCGCTGCGGAGAAAGCTGGACGTGATCCACGTTCGGTGCGGGTTTGGTCCTGTTTTGCCACGATTGGCGATCATATTCCCGAACCCGTGCGCCTGAAGAAAACTGTTGGCCGCATTGCGACCTATTTGCAGGCTTACGGTGATCTCATGGTGCGCACCAACAACTGGGACCCGGCGGTACTGAAGCGATTTCGTGAGGACCCGTTGGTGTCCAACTTCCCGGGTGCCATCGACCAGATCGCGACCACTGCACAACTCGAACACATCGGGACGCTGATTCCGGAAGCGTGGCTTGCGCCCGCCGCGAAGGGGAGTCCGGAGCAGTGTGTGGCGGCGGTATGCAAACAATTTGATCTCGGTTGTGATGGCGTCATTTTGCACGGTGCTTCGCCAACGGATCTTGAACCGGTGGTCAACGAATATGCGACGACGCGGGACGGATCGAAGTTTGCAGACCTGCCGGCGAACCCGGGCGGGCTCCGTACTTCGATCTGACCACATAAGAACGCTGGTGGCGTGATAGGGTAAAGCTGGAATCGCCATCGGGCGCTGGCGATAGGAGAGAGGGGACTACTGATGGCTTTCGCCAAACGGCACCGCCTGGTGCTGCTGTCGTTTTTTGCGGTCTTTATTTGTTACATCGATCGGGTCGCGATTTCCCTCGCCATCATTCCTATGTCCGACAGCCTCGGTTGGGATGTGGAAACCCAGACGATGGTGATGTCGTCTTTTTTTGTGGGCTACCTTGCTATGCAGATCGGTGGTGGCCGCCTCGCTGACCGGTTCGGTGGCAAGATTGTGCTGGGCCTCGGTGTACTCATCTGGTCAGCCTTTACCTTCGTTACACCTATCGCAGCGATGGCGACGTTACCATTGCTGATCCTTGCGCGGGTGGGCATGGGACTCGGTGAAGCGGTGACTTTCCCGGCGATCTACAGCATGTACAGTCGCTGGGTGCCACAGACAGAACGCAGTCGTGCCGTGGCGCTTGCGAACAGCGGCATTCCAAGCGGCACCGTGTTCGCCACTATCATGACGCCGATCATCGCCGTGCAACTCGGCTGGCAGTGGGCGTTCTATTTCTTTGGGATGATCGGTGTTGTGTGGTGGCTGGTGTGGCACTTCGCCATCGCCAAGTCACCCGCTGAACAGAAGGGGATCACGACAGAAGAGCTTGCAGTGATCAGCGCCGGCACCATCGCCAGCGACGCGAAAGAAGCGGCGCCCTGGAAGAAAATTCTCTCCAACCGCCCTGTGTGGGCCATCATCATTGCCCACTTCTGCAACAACTGGTCGCTCTACGTTCTGTTGTCGTGGATGCCGACATTTATCAACAAAGGACTGGGCGTTGAGTATTCCAAGGTGGGGTGGCTGACAATGATCCCGAGCCTTGGATCGTTCGTGATGCTCAATGTGGCTGGAGCACTCGCGGATCGCATGATCGCCTCCGGTCGTGACGTCACCTTCGTCCGCAAGCTCATGCAGACGATTGGCTTCGGCGGCATCATCTGTTCGTTAATGGTGGTGGGGTATGTGGACTCTGTCTGGGCAGCGATCACCATCATGACGATTGGCAATGCGCTTGGAGCCTTTGTCTCCGGGGGGTTTGCCGTGAACCACATGGATGTTGCGCCGCGTTATGCGGGCACGTTGATGGGAATCACCAATACCGCCGGCACGATTCCCGGCATCATCGGTGTGACGTTGAGTGGGTTGATTCTCGCTGCAACGGGTTCGTGGACACTGGTTTTCCAGGTCACAGCCGGTGTGACGTTGTTTGGCCTGATTTGTTATCTGTTGATGGCGAGTGGCCAACGGCAGATCGATTGATCGCAAAGAAAAAAGGGATCCTGATGAAAATCGTGAAGATCGTTGTTGCAGTGGTGGTGATTGACCTTCTTATCGCTGCGTACCTGTTGCCTATAGGACCAGTGCCCGGCTTTATCATTGGTGGTACGCCGACAACAACGCCGACAGCGTGGCCAGATACTTCCGGTGTACACGAGATCAGCTTGGGTGTCGCAGGCACACTACCTCGTGTCGTGATTATTTGGGTGGTTGATCATGAAGGTGAACTACATGTCGTCGGCTCGAAAGAAAGCGGCTGGGTGAATATGTTGGGGGAAGGCGGGCCAGTAGAGATGCGGCTCGGTGAAAACACCTATGCCCTCACAGCCGTTCGAGTGACCGAAGGTTTCGAAGGCATTCTGGCGTCCTATATCGGCAAGTACGAGAAGGACTATCCCGAGATGATTGCGGGCTTCCCCAAGCTCGAAGAAGCACGTGATTCAGTTGGTGTGTTTCGCCTGGAGCGATGAGCTTGGGAGAGCCTTATTGTGGGAGTGGCTTCCACAGAAAAGGGTGTCCCTTAGGGAAACTCTGATTAACTAGATATTTTCGTCAGAACCCATACCTCCTTAGGGCGAGAGGAGCGTAGAAAAATCGCGGAAATGCAGTAGTTCCGCGATTTTTTGGAGCGACGATCAACGAAGTTGTGGCGGAAATAGACGTTAATCAGAGATTCCTTAGCTCACCACCTCAAACCGCACACCTGCATTTGCCGGTAACCGCTCGAGCAGTGACTCGCCCAGCGCGGAAGCCGGCGTCCAGAAACCACCACCGACGGGACTTTCATCACGCGCCAACGCCACGGCGCACTCCGCAAGCATCTTGGATGTAGACCCATACCCCGGATCTTTATCGCCAGTAATTCGACCCCTCAGATGCTTCGCTGCGTCGGTTGGGTGTTTCGCCAGTAACTCAATCTTGAAGAAGCCGTTTTCAATCTGGCTTTCACTCGGACCTTCGCCCGGCTTCGGCATGACCCTCTGCAGAAGTTCACGAAGCGGCGGTACTCGCGTCATGGCGTTCATCGTACCGAAGCCGACAGCCATCGCTGCCGCACCAACAAAACCAAAAGGGCCTGAAGGCATCAACGTCGCTTCGTCGTAACGGAAGTTACGACCCCACGGATAGCCCATGAGTGCATTGCTGCGCCTCACCACGCGTGTATTGATGCCCGCCATCACGAAGGGCGCAACCCAGGCATTGAAATCGGGATCAAACTCCGGGGTGGTGTGATCCGGTCCATCCTGACCACGGTGACCCCCTTCAGGATCAAGGGCATAAGGGTCTGCAATGAGCTTCCAAAGCGCAGGATCCCGTTCAGCGAGTTCGGCCATGCTCCACATGCTGTCGAGGGTGCCGCCCGAGAACCCCCCTTTGAAATCACTCCCGCGATATTTCACGTGGCACGCAGCGATACCATGGCGTTCCTGCATGAGCTTCTGCATGAAGAGCACGCCGAGGTCCGACGGGATGCTGTCGAAACCGCAGGTATGCACGATCCGCGCCCCAGATCGTTCTGCAGTATGTTGATGTTGATCGATCATGCGGCGCATCCAATGCACCTCACCCGTGAGGTCACAGTAGTGCACACCGAGTTCTGCGCAGAGGCGCACCACATCGCTGCCATAACGGGCGTAGGGACCGACTGTAGTGAGGACGACACGGGCTTTGCTGATCGCTTCGGCGAGAGTTTCCGGAAGGTTGCTGTCCGCCACCTGCAATGAAATGCTCGGAGGCAGTTGTTCGGTCTTCACTAGTTGCTGGAGCTTATCGAGACTTCTGCCGGCAACCGCCCAAGTCGTATTGGATGTATTGCCTTCCGCATACCGCTTCTTCAGATGCCGAGCCACAAGGCGACCGGTAAAGCCAGTGGCGCCGAACACAAGAATGTCGAATTCCTTCTGCATACCAGTCATTTCCGGGCGGATGGAGTTGGCTTCGCAAGCTGGTACTCTGACGCATCTCGACATGCCGCTGCAACCCGACAGACCGGCACTTTTTTTCAATCAAGGGGTATCGCTGGCTGGAGCAGAAACTTTGAATCGTCTGGTGTTTTTTGGAGTTGCCGTAGCCGTGTTGCTCGGCCTCATCTTTGTCTTTCCGGTGGGTGACTGGGTGTTGACCTTCCTGGGATGGGTGCAGTCCAATCAGGGAACGTCCTGGCTAGTGTTTATCGCCGCCTATGTCCTCGCCTGTGTGCTGCTCGTTCCAGGCTCGTTGCTGACACTTGGGGCCGGATTTGTATTTGGATTACCGGCAGGTCTGGCCATCGTCTCCCTATCGAGCACCCTTGGCGCAAGCGCGGCGTTTCTGACGGGTCGATATTTCGTTCGTGACTGGGTTGAGAACAAACTCTCTGCATATCCCCGTTTTGCCGCGCTCGATCGCGCGGTCGGTGAACGTGGCGCGTTGATCGTGTTGTTGACGCGACTCTCGCCGGTCTTCCCGTTTAATCTTCTGAACTATGGTCTTGGTATCACTCGTGTGAAGTTCTGGCACTACGTTGGCGCATCGTGGCTCGGCATGTTGCCAGGTACCGCGCTCTACGTTTATCTGGGTTCGGCAGGGCAGAGTCTTACCGCTTTGTTTGCGGGTGAACTCGAAACTTCGGTACTCACTCAAGTGATGTTCGCGGCGGGTCTCGGCGCGACATTGTTGCTCACCATTCTGATCACCCGTTTCGCCAATCAGGCGCTGAACGCACAACTGGAAAACCCATGACCGACTATCCCGGCGCCAACTTTGACCTGAGTTGGCGGGAAGCACTGCATCCTGCGAAACACGTCAACCCCAAGGCGAAATCGCGTTACCACTTGATCGTGATTGGCGCGGGTCCTGCGGGTCTCATCTCGGCGATAGCTGGAGCTGGGCTTGGCGCGAAGGTCGCCTTGGTGGAGCGTCACCTGATGGGCGGTGACTGTTTGAACGTAGGATGTGTGCCTTCCAAGGCGCTGCTCGAATATACGAAACATCACACCAATCCCAACTTCGATGACGCCTTTGCATGGTTGCGAGAAGTACGTGCGCAGATTGCACCTAACGATTCTGTCAAGCGGTACACCGAGGCAGGTGTCGATGTCTTTCTCGGCAACGCAGTGTTTGAAAATCAACACAGCGTTCGAGTCGGAGATGTGGTGTTGAAAGGGCGGCGCATCGCCATTTGTACCGGTGCAAGCCCCGCAGTACCTGCTATTCCCGGATTGCGTGAATCGGATCCGCTGACCAATGAAACACTGTTTGAGCTGCAGATGCGGCCACCGCGTCTGGCGATTCTGGGAGCAGGTGCAATTGGTTGCGAAATGGCACAGGTGTTTGCCCGCCTTGGCACTGAGGTGCATCTGTTTGAAATGGCTCCGCGTGTCTTGCCGTTGGAAAACGAAGCGGCGAGTGCAGCGCTCGATAACGCCATGCGTGATCTGGGTGTCAAGCTGCACATTGGCAAAGCCGTGTCGCGGGTGAGCAATGACAATGGATTGAGTGTGCATGCGGGTAACGAAGCAGTGGGCGTGGATGACATTCTGGTGGCGCTGGGGAGACGCCCAAACACAGCGAATCTTGGGCTGGAGAAGGCGGGTGTTGCCGTCGATGAACAGGGTTTCGTCATCGTCGATACCAAGCTGCGCACCCGTAACAAGCGCATCTACGCAGCGGGCGATTGTGCAAGCCGCATCCAGTTCACCCACCATGCGGATGCGCAGGCAAAGGTACTGGTACAAAACGCACTTTTTGCGCCTACTGCTAAGTTGAACTCAAGCCTGGTCCCACATTGCACCTATACCCAGCCGGAAGTCGCGTCCGTTGGACGAACCGAATCAGAGCTCAAACAGTCGAATACACAATACCAACGCCTCGAAGTGTCTTTTGATGAGTTAGATCGAGGACATGCAGAACCCTTTCCTTCTGGTTTTGCCCACGTGCTGGTGGAAAAAGGCACTGACAAGGTTCTCGGGGCGACCATCGTTGGTCCTGATGCGGGTGAACAGCTGATGCCGGTGTGTCTGCTGATGAGTAACGGCCTCGGACTCAGCGCAGTAGACCGAACGATTGTGTCCTATCCGACCCGGGCGGAGTATCTGAAACGAATCGCTGGGCAGTGGAAACGTACGCAGCTGACACCAACGGTTAGCAACTTGTTCCAACGATGGTTCAAGTTTACTGATGCTTGAACGCCTGCTCGTCACCCTGGTGGTGTGGGTGTTCTGTGCGCCTGCAGCGCACGCCTCCGCCAGCCCGGAAGAACTGCATTTCCTTATCCCCGGAGGAGCTGGAGGTGGCTGGGATACGACCGCCCGTGCAGCAGGCGCGGCGCTTCTATCTGCAGGTTTAGTTGCGCAGGTGTCCTATGAAAACCGCAGCGGCGCGGGTGGTGCGAAGGGATTCGCCTACATGCTCGATCGACGTGCCCGCAGCGAAGCCGTGCTGATGGTGAGTTCAACACCGATTCTTGTAAGGACACTTCGACCCGAGTTCCAGCAAAACTGGCGACAACTCACACCGGTCGGTGCAGTCATCGGCGACTTTGGTGCGCTCATGGTGCGTGCGGATGCGCCCTGGCCGAACCTGGAAGAACTGATCAAGGCGCTCCAGTGCAACCCCCGCTCCATCAAGTTTGCCGGTGGGTCCAATCGTGGTGATCTCGATCACCTGATCCTCGCCGCTGCGTTCGAGGCGTTTGGGTTGTCTCCGCGGGATGCGCGTTATGTGCCTTATGGCGCTGGTGGGGCTGCAACACTGGCACTGCTTTCTGGTGAAACTCCCGCCATGGCAGCGACCATCGGTGATGCCATGGGGCCGATTCAGGATAGCGCCATTCGTGTGTTGGCGGTGGCCTCGCCAGAGCGGCTGCAACAGTTGCCAGACGTGCCGACCTTCAACGAGCTTGGTTTTGACTTTGAGTTTCTTAACTGGCGTGGTTTTTTTGCCGTTCCTGATTTGGAGCAGGCGACGTTGCATGAATGGACGTCGCTGCTCGAAGCCTTAAGTCGTGCGCCTGCGTGGCAGCAGGAAATGCAGCGACATGGCTGGATTCCGGTAACTCATCGAGGCCCGGAATTTGCCGCTTATCTGGATCGTCAGGAAATCCAGATTCGCCGCCTGCTCAAAGCACTGGAGGCGCCCCGGTGAAAGCTCGCCTTCCGGGCATTGCTCTGGTTTTGATCGCAGCGGTATATGGCATGCAGGTGCTCAAGATCCCGGTGCCTTCTGCGGACGCACTCGAAGCGATGACCCCGAGAACGTTACCCGCTGTCCTGGCGGTTGCGCTTGGTTTCATTGGCCTGGTGATGGTGGTCAGGCCAGCATCGTCGGAAACGTCAATGGAAGCCTCGTTGTCGGGCGCGTCGAATGTCTGGTTGCGTGCGGTGGGACTCTTGCTCCTTGGTCTCCTGTTCGCGATGTTGATCGATCCGTTGGGCGTGTTGTTCGCCAGCGCGCTAATTCTGGCGCTGGCGTTGTATCTGATGGGTATTCGCCGGCCCGTTGTGTTGATCGGCGTCTCGTTGGGATTTAGCGCATCACTGTGGCTGCTTCTCGTGGTCGTATTGGGATTGTTTCTTCACCCGGGTGATCTCTGGACGGCTGATGTTTGAAGGCCTCGACATCGGTATCCAGACGGCCTTCACGCCGTTTAACGTCCTCATGGTGATGACCGGGTGTTTTGCCGGTACGTTCGTTGGCATGTTGCCGGGCCTTGGACCCGCGACCGCGGTGGCGTTGATGGTTCCAGTGACGTATTCCCTCGATCCTGCCGCAGCGTTGATCCTGATGGCAGGTGTCTACTATGGCGCCGCCTTCGGCGGGTCAACTTCTTCGATTCTCATCAATGCACCCGGTGATTCGAGTTCAGCGGTGACGACCTTTGATGGTTATCCCTTGGCTCGACAGGGCAGGGCGGGCAAAGCGCTGGCCATCGCCGCATGGGCGAGTTTTTCGGGTGGAATGTTGAGTGCTGGAGCGCTCTTGTTCGCCGCGCCGTTACTGTCAATAGTGGCGTTGTCGTTCCAGTCACCGGACTACTTTGTATTGATGTTGATGGGGCTGACTGCGGTATCGGCGTTGTCGGGCCCCGGGCAGGTGCTGCGGAGTTATGCCATGGCGATCCTTGGCATGATGCTCGCCACGATCGGCACGGATGGGATCAGCGGTGTTCCACGGCTGACCTTTGGGCAACTCGAGCTTATCGATGGCTTGAGCTTTTTGTTGATTGCCATGGCGACCTACGCGCTCGCTGAAGTCCTTCTGGTGGTGTTGCAGAACAAGGCACCTCCTGAGAACGCGGTGCATACCACTCACCTTCGGGATCTGGTTCTCGAACGGAATGAAATTCGTGAAATCGCCCCTGCGATTGGCCGTCATTCCTTGCTCGGGTTTTTTATCGGCGTGTTGCCCGGCGCCGGGGCGACGCTTGCTTCTTTTCTGTCTTATGCGGTGGAGAAAAAGTTTGCAGGGGCGGGCGCGCGACCACCCTTTGGACACGGCAATCTGCGTGGCGTGGCTGCGCCGGAAAGTGCCAACAACGCAGCCTCGACGGGTGCGTTTGTACCGTTGCTCACATTAGGTATTCCAGGATCCGGAACGACGGCCATCATGTTGGGCGCGCTCATCGCCCATGGTCTACAGCCTGGACCAAGACTCTACGTCGATCACCCCGAAGTCTTCTGGTCAGTGATTGTCTCCATGTTCCTCGGCAACCTCATGTTGCTGGTCATCAATTTACCGATGACTCCCTGGCTCGCACGTCTTCTGCGAGTTCCGCAACCGGTATTGATGCCAGTGGTGATGATGTTCTGCCTGCTTGGGGTCTATCTAGTGTCGTTTGATGCGATGGACATCTTAGTCATGATCATCATCGCCGTAGCGGCAGTTGCGCTGCGTTGGCTGCAGTTTCCGTTGGCACCTTTGTTACTCGGCTTCGTGCTCGGGGGTTACCTTGAGGACAACCTGCAACGAACACTGATCCTCTACGACGGTGGATGGCAGTTTCTGTGGGAGAGACCGGCGTCGCTGGTTATGGCCGTGGCGACGCTGGTCTTTGTGGGCTGGTCTTTGCTGCGCCGAAACCAGGCTACTGGGCTGTAGCCGGTTGATCTGCTGGGTTGCCGGTCTCGGATGCGTCACCTTGAGCGATGCGGTCCCAACCGAAGAGATCGTCCACGATGACATATAGCGCCGGCACCAGAATCAGGGTGATGACGGTGGCAAAGAGCACACCGTAGGCCAGCGAGATCGCCATGGGAATGAAGAAGAGTGTCGCGGGTGTATCTGAATACATCGTTGGAATCAGGCCAACGAATGTGGTCGATGAAGTCAGGATGATGGGCCGGAAGCGAACGACGCCTGCATCGAGTACCGCCGTCATCATGTCCGTGCCGAGTCGACGTTGGCGATTCACGTAGTCCACCAGCACCAGACTCGAATTCACGACCACACCCGATAACGCCACAATCCCGAGAGCGGAGAAGAACGACAACTGGAAGTTCATGAGCACGTGACCAACGATGGCACCAATAGCACCAAAGGGGATCACACTCATGATGACGACGGGCTGCATGTAGGATCGCAGAGGCACGGCGAGCAGCGCGTAGATGAGAATCATCGAGAGCAAGGCGCCGATGGCGAGGCCAGTATACGCCTTCACACGTTCTTCCTGTTCGCCCCCGAGACCGATTGTCAGACCCGGGTACTTAGCGCGCAGTTTGGGCAGCACTTCTTTCTGGATCGACGCGTTGATCTCTTCGGGGCTGATGACGGTGCGATCCACATCTCCGGTCACGCGTACCACGCGACGTCCGTCGGTACGATTGATGGTGGAATAACCGTTGCCGAGCTCAAACCGGGCGATGCTTGAGAATGGCACTTCAACACCGGCAGGTGACCGGATGTACATGTCTTCGAGATTTCCGATGGAGCGCCGTTCCTCTTCGGGGTAACGCACCATCACCTTCACTTCATCTTCGTCCCGCTGGATCCGTTGCACTTCAGCACCATAAAAGGCATTGCGAACCTGCGAGGCGAGATCGGCGAGGGTGATGCCAAGGGTGCGTGCTTCCGGCAACAGTTGCAGCTTGATTTCCTGCTTGCCGGCGCGGAAGGAATCGGTGATGTCTTGCACGCCGTCATATCGTGCGAGCTCCTGGCGCAGCTCCAGCGCGGCTTCGCGCAGGATGCCTACATCGGTGCCACGAAGCTGATAGTTCAGCGCTTCGCCCGCAGAGAACGAATCGGCACTGAAGGTCAGTTTCACCGCATCCGGAATTGAGCCCACCAGCTCGCGCCAACGTGCGGCCACTTCTTTGGAGCTGATGTTGTTGCGTTCGGACGGTGGTCTGATTTCGAGCACCACCTCTGCAAGGTGACTCTTCCCAGTAGTGAAACCGCGGGGAGGTCCTCCCCGATCTGCAAGTTTGCCGATGGTCGTGAACTTGTAGAGCACTACGTTTTCGACGCCGGTTTCAGCGGCGAGTTCGGCAGCGAGGGTATCTGCTGCAGCTTCGATTTTTTCGGCTGCCGCGGAAGTCACATCGACGGATACGCCTTCCGGCATTTCCAATGTAGCGAAGATTTGATCACCTGGAATGGCTGGGAAAAACGCAAACACCGCACGACCGCTGGCGATGAGTGCGAACACGACGATCAGGACACCAATGCTCGCTGCCAAGGTGACGTAGCGCTGTTCGACACACTTCACCAGGAAGGGGCGGTACTTATTCGCTGCCCAATGTTCCATGCCGTCGGCAAATCTCCGCTGGAAGTTGTTCCAGCCAATACTGAAGCGGTTTGAGGGCGGTGTACTTTTCCGGTGGGCCAGATGACCCGGGAGAATGAGCATGGATTCGATCAGGCTCGCGCACAGCGCAAAGATGACAACCCAGCCAATGACACCAAAGAACGATGCCATGCGTCCTTCCACCATGATGAGCGGCAAGAAAGCGGCGATCGTGGTGAGCACGCCAAAGATCACGGGAATGGCCATCTCTGTCGTCGCCTTGATGGCGGCTACTGGCGGTGCATAACCCATTTCTTCAAAGCCGTAGACGCGCTCACCGACGACGATGGCGTCATCCACGAGGATACCAAGCACAAGAATGAAAGCCATCACGGACATGGTGCTCATCGTGATATCCGCATAAGGGAAGACCGCGAACGTGCCTAGCAACGCCACGGGAACACCAGCCGCGACCCACATGGCCACACGGAAGCGGAGGAAAAGTGTTAGCACGATGATGACCAGCGTCATGCCGAAGATCGCAGAGCCATTGAGTGCGTCGAGTCGCGTTTCAAGTTCGGCAGCCTCGTCGGACCAGATTTTCGCGGTTACCCCTTGAGGCATTTGCGGGACCTTGGTCTTGAGGTACTCCTTGGTAACACGCGCGATGTCCGGTGCGTCTTCTTTGCCTACCTGCCAAACCTGCACGATTACGGCGGGTTGATTGTTGAAGCGCGCACGCAGATCGCCTTCTTCAAAGGTGTCTCTGATGTTGGCGATGTCGCGAAGATACAGCCTGGTGCCATCCGAGCGCGTTACCACGACCACGTTCTCAAATTGTTCGCCCGTGTATTTCTGGCCTTTGGCACGCAGCAGGATCTCGCCACCTTCGCTCTTGATGGTGCCACCGGGCATATCGAGAGAAGACGCACGTACAAGTTTGGCCACACCGTCGAGCGTCAAGCCATAACGCCTGAGGTCTGATTCGGAGATCTCGATGGAGAGTTCATAGGGGCGTACGTAAGACAGATCCACGCGAGAGATGCCCGGCAAGGAAGCGATCTCTTCACGCATGGTCTTGCCAAGTTCTTTAAGCGCTCGTTCGTCAGTGTCACCGAAGACCGCGATACGCAGCACCGACTTGTACAACGTGAACTTGGAGACGATGGGCTTCTCGGTTTCCACCGGCAGGGTGTTAAGCCCATCCACCTGACTTTTGATTTCGTTGAGTGCAGAGGACGCATCCACATCATCGGTTAGCTCGATCTGCACCGTGCATTGGCCTTCACTCGAAAAGCTGCTGAGTTTCTCGATGCCATCGGTGCTCTTCAGGGTTTCTTCAATGCGGATACAAACACCTTCTTCCACCTCTTCCGGAGCAGCGCCGAGATACGGGACACTCACCGTGATCGCGCGTGGATCGATGTTCGGAAACTGTTCCTGACTGATGGTCGCCAGGGAGAGGAGCCCAGTGACGATCATCATTAACATGAGCAGATTTGACGCCACTGGATTGTGCGTAAACCAGGCGATGACCTTTTCCATGAGCGTGCGTGCTCCTGTTAGCCTGCGTTTTCGACGGGTACGACGGACATGCCTTCAACCACGGTTTGAATCGGCGAAACACAAATGCGCTCACCGGACTGCAGACCTTCACGCAGCAGTACCTGATCTTCGTACAAGCGGAAGGGTTCAATCGTGCGGTAGTGCAAGGTGTTGTTGGCGTCGACGATCAGCAAGCGATTGCCATCCCGCAATGCGCTTCGTGGCAATGAGATCGTGGTGTCGACGGTCAGACCTTCGATGGTGGCATCCACGAATAGACCCACGGTCAGCGGCATTTCACCCTCCACGTTGTTGATGCGGGCGATGAGCTGCACCATGCGGCTGGTGAGGTCGATCTGCGCATCCGTACGCACCACACGACCTTCCCAACGCAGTTTCTGGCCGGCGAATTCTGCGCGAATCGTGACTTTCGGCTGCTTGTCCTCAGGCAGGTTGTTCAGCAACTCGATCGGCAGGTTGAGGTAGGCGAGCTGGCGATCAGCCACTGGTAGTCGCACCTCAACCGCATCGTTGGCGTAGAGCGTGGCGATGGGCGTGCCTTTTTGCATGTACTGCCCCACATCAACGTTCTTCTGTCTTACCAGGCCTGTGAAGGGTGCTCTAATTTCGGTGCGCTGGAAGTCGCGATGGCTCTGTTCAAGGTTGGCTTCGGCATCCTGACGAGCGGCTTCTGCCACCCGCAATGCGCGCACTGCGTTTTCAAACTGTGACTGGCTGATGAGTTTTTGTTCCGCCAGGGAAGATATGCGCTGGTGTTCGTAGCGGGCGTGTTGAAGTTCTGCCTCGGTGCGTTTAACGGCTGCTTCGGCTCGTTCGCGGGTATTGCCCGCATCTTTGTTCTCGAGGCGCAACAACACATCACCCGCGTTGATGAAGCCACCGGCGTTCATGGAGTCCGCCATCCAGACGATCCGTCCCGGGACTTCCGAGATCAGATCGGACTCGGTATTGGGCAGTACGGTCCCTTGGGCCTTGACCCTGAGTTGCATGGGTCTGGGCGCAACGGTCATCACGCGCACCGAGGTGGGATTCACTGCGGGTGTCGAGGGCGTGATCTCGGGGGCCGTGGCCATGATGCCGGCGGCGGCCAGGATAGACCCGACGATTACGAGGGCGGGGAGAATCAACTTCTTGATGAACCCGGTTTGATTGGTCATAGCGACACCTCGACAACGTTTGGTGTGGGTTCGTTCGGGTTGAGTGCCGCAAAGACAACGGCACGGTTGACGGTTTCAAGTGCCGTGATGGCAACACGCGCAGCGTCGCGGTCGCGCTGCAGCAGGGCATCATCCAGATCCTGCAGCAGCTCGACGAAGGCGCTACGATCGATGTTCGTCGGTGGTCGGATATCCGCCATGCCAGCAATCAGCTGCTCGAACAACGCTTTGGCCACAAGCTGACACACGATGTGGCCACTGGTCATCATCAGGACCCGGAAGAATTCCATTCGGGCGAGCGTGTGTGCGGCTTCATCAAATTCTTCATGGATGAGTGGTCGGAGTGCTGCACGAATGCTCCGAATCTCATCTTCTGTTGCCTGTCGGATCACTCGGTCTGCGGCGACGATCACCAGGGCGTTGATGGCTTCGAATATATCGATGACGAGAGACGGCTCCGGGGTTGATGTGCGTCGCAACATATACCCGATGACGTCGAGACTGGCGTGTTCGATGGGCGCAACACGCGCGCCACCGGGCTCGATCGACACAAGCCCGAGTTGCGAGACCATTTTCATTGCCTCCCGAACCGCGCCTCGGTTGGCGTCAAAACGTGCTGCCAGGTCGCGTTCAGAAGGCAACCGCTCTCCGGGCCGAAACCGGTTGGAGAGAATCTCTTCCATCAAGACGTCGGAAATTTCTTCGTGTTTGGTCATGGCTCTATCTGGGTAGACGCTGGGTAACCGCGGCGTGGACATCGGGATTTGTGGTCTGACCTTTCTGGTCAGACCAATTTGGTCAGTGCAACTATAGTCGTTTTGTCCAAGTTAGCCAAACAAACGTTACTGGGGGTATCAAAATTTGTGATTCAGCCGGCGGGGTGGCAGAAGGGGGATCAAAAGTATGGGGCTTCAAGTGTTGAAATCGGCATTTCCTTCGCGTGGATTCCCCGCCTATCATCGCCGCTTCGTCCCACATCACGGTCAAGGACCCGGCTATACCTTGAAACTTCGTGCCCAGCTCTTGCAACTCGTCCTGATCTTTGGATTTTCGTCATCGGTGCAGGCCGCCGCGCCGAGCGAAGCCCAGGCGCTCTTCGACCAGGCGGCCAGCAGCGTTTATCAGATCCTCATCATCGAAGCCGAGTCAGGGAACAAGTCGGCCATTGGCTCGGGATTTCAGATCGCCGGAACAGATCTCATCGTCACCAATTTCCACGTGATTTCTGGTGCATTGCACAAACCCGAGAAGTACCACATCGAGTATCTGGACAGCACGGGGGGACGAGATCGCTCTGAGCTCGTGGACTTCGATGTCATCCACGACCTTGCGGTCATCCGCCGTCGTAAAGATGCACCGGCGGGCGGTATCGCCATCGCCGCGGGTGAGGTGCAAAAGGGGGAGTCCGTATTCGCCCTCGGCAATCCCTTTGACCTTGGACAAACCATTGTGCCGGGAACCTTTAACGGCCTGCTCGAGCGCAGTTTCTACCAGAAGCTCCTTTTCAGCGGGTCACTCAATCCGGGCATGAGTGGCGGGCCCTCCCTCAATCAGGTGGGTGAACTGATAGGGGTGAACGTAGCGACCTCGGGCAATCAGATCAGTTTTCTTGTCCCGGCAAAGTACGTCACTGCGCTGCTCGATAAAGCCGCGCTGCGCACCGAATCGTTAAAGGCGGAAAGGTATCAGGGGGAGCTTGAAGAGCAGCTGCATGCCGATCAGGCCTATAAGTTCGCATTGTTGCTGAAACTCGACTGGCCGACCCAGAAGCTCGGTGAGATGCAGGTGGCCGGAGAGGTGTCGGCGTATTTCAAGTGTTGGGGCAATACCAGCGACGACAAGGAACAGTTGTATCGCCTCACCGAAAGTTCCTGTACCTCCGAGGACACGATCTTTCTGTCAGATACGCTGCAGACCGGTGCCATCGACTACCAGTATGGTTGGGCGACCTCCACGGAACTCGGCTCGCTGCGGTTCCATCGCTTACTGACCGACAGTTATGCGCGCATGTTCACGCGTAATCCGGCGGGTGAAGATGATGTCAGCAACTATCAATGCCGGACCGACTTCGTGCAGGCGACGGATGATCCTGATCGTGTGAATCGAACGGTGCAGTGTGTGCGGCAATACAAGGAGTACCCCAAGCTCTTTGATGTGTTGTTTCTGTCGGTGATGTTAGGTGGTGACAAACGTTCGCTTTCTAGCCACTTCGCACTCTCCGGGGTCAGTCGGGAGAACGCTGAAGCGTTTACTCGCAAATTCATGTCGCTCAGGACGAGGGGGTCCTGATCATGGCCTTCGTCGTTGAAATCACTAACCGTTCCGGTGGCGTGCTGGAGCGTCACCGTATCGAAGGTGAGGCGTTCACCGTGGGACGTGGCTTCGATAACCACATCATCGTTAGTGACCCTTATGTGGATGTGCACCATTGCGTGATTGAGCAGGTCGAAGACGCGGCGGCAGGAACCTGGAGGGTGCGGGTTCTACCGGGTGCGACACCGCCGCAGCTCGATGGTCGTCGGCTCGAGGATGAAACGGGCAGAGTCGTGTCAGGCAGTCACCTGATCCTCGGCCGTACACAGCTGCGTATTTATGCGCCGGACCATCCGGTGGAGCCCGTGCTGCTGTTTGATCGCATCGAACAGCTCTTTGTTTCGCTCGCCACCCCGGCGGGTGTGTTTTGGAGCGTCACCGCGTTTGCGGCCTTGTTACTCGGTGACTTGTGGTTGCGCTCGTGGCACGAACTTGAAGCGAGCTCGATCATTCAGGAGTTGTTTGGCTCATTCGGCCTTTCTATCGGTTGGGCTGCGTTCTGGGCGGTGGTCGCGCGGATATCCCGTGGGGAGCCGAGGTTCTTCCATCACTGGTCGGTGGCCGCGATGGCGGTGGCGATCAACATCGTCGGCGAGTTCTTAATCGACGTCATTGCGTTTAACACGGCTTCTGTTGAAACACGTGATGTGTTGTCGAAACTCCTGACAGGTCTTTGTCTCGCGTTCGCACTCACGCTCAATCTGCGTTTCTCACTTCGGCAGAGCGTGGTGGCTCGGCATGCCTGGGCACAGGGTTTTGCCTGGGCGGTGGTGGGTTACGGCATTCTCACGTCGATGCAGTTCGAAGCCTTTTTTTCGGGTGCGCCGGAGTATGACGGCACCGTCATGCCAGAACTCTGGCGAGTGGCTTCTGCGGTGCCGGCGGAGGCCTTTGTCGAAGACAATGCTGCGCTCTTTGAGTTTCCTCAAGAGGACGAGGACGAGGAGGAGGAGGACGAGAAGGAAAAGGACAAGGACAAGGACAAAGAAGGCGACGAATAGGTTCGTCGCACCTCAGTGATTACGCTGTTGATCAGGGTGCTCTGTCCAGCGCACCCGGCTCACGACATCTTGGGTCGCCAGATCGCCTGTTGTGCCACATCCGCATAGTGGCTGCTGAGTTCTTCGACACTCCACGCATCTTTGTGAAAGGTCACGCCAACTTCCGCTGGGTGTGACCACAGCGCCGTCTTGCGGCCGTTAAATGTCAGGCATTGACCCTGCAGGTGTACGGCCTTGTCACTGGCGAGCCACACCATGCCTTGTGCCACCTCGTACGGTTTCCCAAAACCCATATCGACGGGTCGTGGCGGCTCAGTGCCAGCTGCGCGTGCAGCTGCATTGGCACGATCAAACACCACTTGTGTCATGTCCGTTTCTGCGATGGGCCACATGCAGTTACAACGAATGTTCGCTTTCGACAGTTCAAGGACCGCGGTGCGTTGCAGCCCCATCATGCCTTCCTTCGCCGCCGCGTAGTTGCCTTGGCCGAAACCACCAGAGAGGCCCGATGCGGAAATCACCAGAATGATGTGACCACCCCCTGCGTCTTTCATGGCGAGCCCAGCCTGTTTGATGCAGAAAAACGCGCCGCGCAAATGCACAGCGATCACGTCATCGAACTCTTCTGCTGTCATTTTCAGCAGAGTTTTGTCGCGAACGATGCCGGCGTTGTGAACGATGGTGTCGATGCCGCCCCAGGTATCGACACAGGTCTTCACGAGACCGACGGCGGTACTCTCTTCAGCAATGGAGCCGGTGAAACCCACCGCAGTTCCGCCACTCGAACGAATCCCCGCAACCACTTCATCGACAAGCCCTGTATTCGTCCCATTCACTACGACACGGGCACCCGCCTTGGCGGTTTCTTCTGCGAAGGCGCGACCCAGACCGCGCGTTGAACCGGTGATGACGATGCGTTTGCCGTCGAGATGACCCATGGTGTTGTTTCCCGTCGCGTTGTATGTGAAGTCTGGATTATTCGAGTTTCAACGCCCGATTGCGATGCGTCGATGTAGATTCAGACGATCGATGTCGTCTCGCTCAGCGCCGATGATGATGGCGTTGAGGAATTGTCCGTACTGCGAGTCTTCCAACGCACAGTCGCATCAGCGTGCACCGAAAAGATCCCAGGCGCGCCAAACTGGCGGTACATTTCCCGCTGGCGGGATATCGTGTGCGGAACCTTCAAGTAATAGCGAACCCTGTTGGCTTTCCCAAGGAGAACTCAATGAAGCTCACTGTCGCTCCATTGTCCCCAGAAAACTGGGTGGACCTCGAAGCGGTGTTTGCAGGGAAAGGGTGTTCCTTTGCACACAGCTGCTGGTGTATGGAGTATCGGTGGGGTCCGAGTCGTCCCAAAACGAAGACAGCGGAACACCGGGCGGATGCGAATAAAAAAGGTCTCTTGGATCTGGTTGAAGCTGGCCAGACACCTGGCCTCATCGGTTATGACGGGAAGACGCCGGTCGGCTGGGTTTCACTCGCACCACGCGAAGAATATCGTCGACTCGAGCGTTCATCGGCGATGAAGGCGGTGGATGATCAACCGGTCTGGTCCGTGATCTGTTTTGTCGTTCCGTCGGAGTATCGACATCAAGGCATCGCGGCAGCGCTGCTCAAGGCGGCGGTCACTTATGCGAAGAAGAAAGGTGCCAGGATTGTAGAGGCTTACCCCATCGACAAGCCCACCCGGTCGAGCGATGGTTTTATGTGGTTCGGTGCGAAGTCGATGTACGACAAGGCTGGATTTGTGGAAGTGGCGAGACACAAACCGCAGCGCCCGATTGTTCGGTTGAAGACGAAGTAAGCGAAGCACTAGAAGAAGCAAGTGACGCACTAGAAGAGGATGTTAAGCGATGAGAGTGGACGAATACGTACGTCTGGACGCAACGGGGCTCGCCGATCTCATCCGGCGCCGGGAAGTCACAACCTCTGAAGTTCTGAGTGCGTGTCTGAACCAAATCCATACACGACGTGATCTGAATGCGGTGGTGGTAGAACTCGACGATAGAAAGCGAGAGCAGATCGCGCGAGGATTGTCGGACGCCATCTTCACCGGCGTGCCCTTTCTGCTGAAAGACTTGGGGCAACACTACACAGGGACAGCGACGAGCAACGGATCACGTCTGTTCAAGGACGAGGTCGCAACATTCAACTCCACTTTAGTCGACCGTTATCTCGCTGCCGGGCTGGTGATTGTGGGTAAGACCAACACACCTGAGTTTGGACTTGCGACCACGACCGAGCCGCGACTTTTTGGTCCTGCCCACAATCCTCACAACACAGACCATAGCCCAGGTGGATCGAGCGGTGGTGCTGCAGCGACCGTCGCAGCCGTTATCGTGCCTGTAGCGCATGCTTCTGATGGCGGAGGGAGCATCCGTGTTCCCGCCAGTGCTTGTGGTCTCTTCGGGCTTAAACCTACTCGGGATCGAGTGCCGCTCGGGCCGGAAGAACTTGAGGGCTGGGGTGGGTTGTCGACCACCCACGTGATCAGTCGAAGTGTTCGCGACAGCGCGTTGTTGTTGGACCTCACACAAGGTGCCGAACCGGGTTCACCGTATCACGCGCCGCCTCCGCTACGGTCCTGGCAGCTCGAAAGTGAACGGCCTCCTGGAAGGTTACGTATTGCGTTGTGTGCACGTAGTTTCACTGGTGCACCCGTGCTTCCAGAAATTCTCGAGCTGCTTCAGTCCTTGGGTGAAACCTTGCGCAGACTGGGTCATCAAGTCTCGGAAGCGGCACCGACGATTGATGCCAATCGTTTCAAACGTTCCCATGGTGTGCTGGCTATTTTCCATGTGGCGGCGCTGCTGAATCGGCGTGCCGAATCGCTGGGTCGTGCGATACGTGAAGAGGATGTAGAGTCGGTCACTTGGCAGAACTATCAGGCAGCACGACAAATAAGCGGCGCCGATTACGCACAAGCGCGGGGTGATGCGAGTCATGCAGGGCGAGTGCTTGATCTCTTTTTCCGTGACTACGATCTGCTCCTGACACCGACCATGGCGATGCTGCCCCCAAAGCTAGGTGAGATGGACACGATGGGCAGCGAGTCGGGGCGCTACATCGACATCCTGTATCGCATGATCGGATTCACCGCTTTGTTGAACAACACCGGGCACTCGGCAATTTCAGTGCCGGTGGCGATGTCGCGTTCAGGTCTGCCGGTCGGGATGCAGCTCGCGGCACCGCACGGCGCAGAGGGGCTGCTACTGCGTATCGCGCGGCAGCTCGAGGTGGAAGGTGTTGCCGTGGCGCGGCTTGTGAGTGGTCAAAATTAACCCGAGGAAGATCAACCATGTGTGAATCTCACGACGTCAGCAATCAGACTGAAACGCGCGATCCGCGCAGTGGGTACGCCCGCGTCGAGGACTGGCCACGATATCCGGAAGACATGCAGTTTGAGATGGGCTCCGGTGTTGCGGTGGACCGTCATGGGATCATCTATCTCTTCACACGCGATGTAGAGCATTGGGCGGCACATCCGTTGGCGATGAAAGACCGCATGGGGAAAAGCAGCATTTCAATGTTCACGCGGGAAGGGGACTACCTCGGCAAGTGGGGCCCTTCGAATGAGCGAGGCTTCGCGCTCGGTGCACATACGCTCTACATCGAAAAGGATGGCAACTTCTGGACCACGGATCGTGACGGCCATCTGGTCAAGAAATACGCGCCTGACGGAACACTTCTGTTGACACTGGGTGAGCTTGGCAAGTGGGGTGATGGTCCGGATCGATTCAATGGACCTACCGCGGTTGTTCAACAACGTAATGGCAACATCGTCGTGGCAGATGGTTACTGGAACTCACGGCTCGTGTTCTTCACACCGGAAGGCGAGTTTATTCGCAGCGTCGGCGAGTGGGGTCGCAAACCCGGACAGTTCAATACACCCCACGCACTCGCTGAAGATTCCAAAGGGAGACTGCTCGTGGCGGATCTCTGTGGAGGTGATTTCCACGCCTACATGACGGTGCCGGGGCAAATTCCGCCCCATCGATTCAAGCGCGAAGAGGGGTGCAAGAGCCGTATCCAGCGCTTTGATGAACACGGCAACTACATCGATGAGTGGACCCACATTGCGCCGCTCAGCATCGCGACCTACGGCGACAAGGTCTATGCGAGCGACAAGATGAGCAACCTGGCAATCCTCAATGAGGATACGGGCGAAGTGCTGGATCGTGTTGAAAGCATCGCGATCTATATCCATCAACTCGCGATGGATGTTCACGGAGATCTCTACACGGCGAGCGTGTATCCCGAACATGCCGGTGAAAAACGTGGCCGGCTCGGACCTTCACACCGTCGTTGGACACGGGGTAGTTAAGTTTCGAGTGGATGAAGAAATGACGCCGAATGGACAGGCGTGGCGAAAAAAGACCGCGACAGGTCGCGATGCCGCGAAATAACGCTGGCTATCCGCTTGACGTGCGGCCAGAATACAAGGAGTTTGACCCTGACTGATGCTGTGAATCGTTCACCTGTCCTCGTCCCGTCTGTTCCATTCGCGCACTGCTACACCCGTGCCGCTTAAGCTGTCTGACGCTCGTTGCTCTTGTCCGGTTACTTCCACCGTCGCCTCAAACCATGAATCGATTTCAGCCGGCGCGTTTTTGCGCGTTAGCAGAAACGGATTCCGCGACTGCCTCAAGTCCCGGCAGGCACGGAGTTCGACAACATCACATCGGGACGCTCAGTGAGTGAATTGAATGGGTAAGAAAGTCTATTGCGGCAACCTCGCGTACAGCGTGCGGTCCGGCGACCTCGAGCAACTCTTCGGTGAGTTCGGCACGGTGGTCAGTGCACAAGTGATCGAAGACCGGGAAACCGGCCGCAGCAAGGGGTTCGGGTTTGTCGAAATGTCGACTGACCAGGAAGCCGCAGCAGCGATCTCTGGCCTGAACGGCAAAGAGAACGACGGTCGCAAGCTCATGGTTAACGAAGCCAAGCCCCGCGAAGATCGTGGTGGTGGCGGCGGCGGTGGCCGTGGTGGTTTTGGTGGCGGCGGCGGTCGCAGTGGCGGCGGCGGTGGCTACGGTGGCGGCGGCGGTGGCCGCAGTGGCGGTGGCGGTGGCGGCGGCAATCGCTGGTAAGCGACACCTGAACTGACGCTCAAGCGACCTGGTTTTTCCAGGTCGCCCGCTTCGGGTCGTCAGATCATCTTGTCTCGTTATCGGGTGGTTCTGACGGCGTTCTTCGAGAGTAGCTGACGAACTTCTTCTGTGGAGTAGCCGGCTTCCGTCAATACTTGTTCGGTGTTTGCGCCGGCGAGCGGTGACGGCCCACGTGGACGTACATCTGCGGTGCTGAACCGGAAGGGTGCGTTGACGGTGCGGTAGCGACCGAGCTCAGGATGTTCGATCTCCGGAAAGAGCCCGATGGCATGCGCGTGGGGATCACACGACACTTCATCCAGGGTTAGTACCGGCCCCCAAATCAACCCTGCTTTGTCGAACAGAACACCCCATTCATCGCGGGTCTTCGTCGACAGCGTCTCATCGACACCTTCCACCAACGCCCGCATGTTGCGATAACGGCTTTTGCCGTCTTTGTATCGTTCATCCTGCAACCACTCTTCTCGGCCGATGGTGCGGCACAGTCGTTCGAAAGCACCACCATCCATCATGTTGAAGACGACCCACTTGCCATCCCCACACGGAAAACGATTGCCCGTGATGGACAACAGATCATGCCGCGCTCGACGCCGCACTGGCGCGTTATCGACAGCCGTGACGCCGTAATCGGAGGCCTGAGTCCACACCGCAGTTTCGTAAAGTGACGTTTCTACGACCTGACCTTCGCCCGATTTTTCCATGAGGCGAAGCGCGGCCAGGATCGAAGCCAGCATTGACAACCCGGTGGTGTGGTCGCCCTGTGCTGGGCGCGCCATTGGCACAGTGCCCGATTCACCTTCTCGCATCGCGTCATAGAGTCCGCTTCGGCCAAAGAAAGCGGTGACGTCATAACCCGGACGCCAGGCGTCCGGACCTGTCGTGCCATAACCCGTCAACGTGGCATGCACGAGATGTGGATTGGTGACAAACAACGACTTCGGATCAAGACGAAATTTCTGCTGGCGCTGAATCAGCAGGTTACACATAAAGATCTGCGCGCCTTTCACAAGGCGATGCACGACCTCGATACCCTCTGTTGTATCGAGCGCAACGACGATGGATTTTTTGCCGCGGTTGTCGACATCGAACTGCAGATCGTAATCCTTGAAGGCAGTATCGACCTTGGCAGGACGGCTGTTGTTGCGCATGGGATCGCCACCCGGCGGTTCGATTTTGATGACGTCTGCACCGAGATCGGCGAGCAAGGCACCAGCGCTCGGTGCTGCCATCCAGCTGTCGATTTCAACTACACGAATACCGTCGAGCGGTGCAGCCATCAAATACTCCGGGTGAACTCATGAATGCCGGGAGTATCCTATAGCCATTCAGTGATTGGGAGCGGGCATGGTACGTATTCGTAGTCGTTTGGCGGCATTGGCCGCTTTGGTGTTGTTGTCAGCATGCCAGCAGCCGGCGCTACCGCCTGCACCTGAACCTCCTCCGTTTGATTTGGGCTTCGATATGAAGATGCTGATGTCTCATGTCATTGAAGCGGCGGCAGAAGTGGTCTGGGATTCGGCGGGTGAAATCGTTTATGCAGAAGGAGTTCAGGACCTGGCACCCACCGATGAGGAAGGTTGGCATCACGTTGAAGCCGCTGGCGCGATGATCGTTGAAGCCGGAAATCTCTTGTTGTTGCCCGGGCGCGACCCGGGTAAAGCCGACTGGAAGCAGTTTGCCAGCGGGTTATCGGCGATGGGTCACAAGGTCATGCACGCCGCCAAAGCGAAGGACAAGGACGCACTCTTCCAGGCCGGCGCGGATCTCTACAGCATGTGTGTCGCTTGCCACCAGGTGTATGCCCTGAATCTGCCGGTTAAAGTCGACATTCAGGAAAACACAGCGCCAGATAACGCGGAGTAAGTGGGGTAAACGATGGCGGAGAGCTACCAACATCTTCGTGAGCGCGCGAAGGCAGTCAGTGGGCGATCAGGCAGCGTGCGTCAACGCATTCCCGTCGAACCTAACTTTGATCCTTGGTCGGTGCCGATTGGTGAACTCAACGTCGCTAATCCGGAGATCTTCCGTCAGGAACTCTGGCCAGCGTACTTCAAGCGCCTGCGGGATGAAGCGCCGGTTCACTTTACTGAGGACAGCCAATATGGCGCCTATTGGTCCATTACGCGCTTCAACGACATCATGGAGGTCGATAAAGCCCACGATACCTTCTCGTCAGATTTCACCATGGGTGGTGTCACCATTCAGGGTCGAGCGACGTCGATGCAAGAACTGCCGATGTTCATTCAGATGGACCCTCCGAAACACGATGCGCAGCGTATGACCGTGGCGCCGATGTTTACGCAGCGGTCACTCTCGGAGCTCGAAGCGGTGATTCGAACAAGAGCCGGCGAGATTCTCGACGCTCTCCCGCTGGACACCGAATTCGACTGGGTACCCGAAGTCGCCGTCGAACTCACAAGCCGAATGCTCGCAACACTCTTTGATGTGCCCCAGGAGGATCGACGCACCCTCATCCGCTGGTCGAACACCGTCAGCAATGCCGATGACCCTGACTACATCACCGATGCGTCCCAGTTCTGGGAAGCGATGGCAGAATGTGGTGACTATTTCGCGCGCATGTGGGGGCGCAAGAAGAGCGCCGCGCCGCAGTTTGATCTGCTCTCCATGTTGTCCCACGCGCCGGCGACGGCGAACATGGATCGCCGTGAATTGCTGGGCAACGTGATCCTATTGCTGGTGGGCGGCAACGATACGACACGCAACTCCATCAGCGGCGGTGTGCACGCGCTCAACCTCTTTCCCAACGAATTTACAAAGCTGCGCGTGAATCCAGGTCTCGTTCATTCCATGGTGCCTGAGATCATTCGCTGGCAAACACCGTTGATGCACATGCGACGCACCGTGATGAAAGATGTGGAGTTTCGGGGCCATGCCATGAAGCGGGGCGACAAGGTAGTGATGTGGTACTTGTCCGGGAATCGCGATGAACGCGTGATTGAAAACCCGGATCTCTTCATCGTGGATCGGAAGGACCCAAGGCATCACCTGAGTTTTGGATTTGGCCTGCATCGTTGTCTCGGGAATCGACTCGCAGAGATGCAGGTGCGGGTATTGTGGGAAGAGATTCTGAAACGGTTCAGCCAAGTTGAAGTGGTGAGTGAGCCGGTGCGTGCAAGTTCATCACTCTTCAGGGCGATACAGTCCATGCCAGTGAGGGTTGCCGCGTAACCCGCTCAGCATCAGTAGGACTTCGGCAGGTCGAGCACGTTCTCGGCAAGGAAGTTCAGAATCATCTGCTCAGACACCGGCGCGATACGCGCAATCATGGATTCACGGAGCAGCCGTTCTACCTGGAACTCTTTGGCATAACCCATCCCGCCGTGGGTCAACATCGCCTGAGTTGCAGCAGCAAATCCGGCTTTGCCGCCTAGCAGCTTGGCCGCGTTCGCTTCAGCACCACACGGCAGTCCTTGGTCATAGAGCGATGCGGCGCGCATGGCGAGCCAATACGCTGCTTCAAGATTGGCCCAACATTCTGCTAACGGGTGCGCTATGCCTTGGTTTTGGCCAATGGGACGGCCAAAGACCACACGCTCCTGGGCGTACTTGGAGGCACGTCGAATCGCGTCCTGCCCGAGACCGACGGCTTCAATGCCGACGAGAATTCGCTCCGGATTCAGGCTGTGCAGCAGGTAGTGAAAGCCGCGACCTTCTTCCCCGATACGGTCTTCTTCAGGAATGAAGAGATCATCGATGAAGGTGGCATTTGAATCCACCGCCGCACGACCCATCTTGGGAATACGTTCAACGGTGATATGCCTTCGATCAAGATCAGTAAAGAACAGCGTGAGCCCGTCTGTGCGTTTGTTGACGTCTGACTTCTTCCTGGTGCGGGTCAGCAGCAGGATCTTCGAAGCTTCCTGAGCGGTGGACGTCCACATCTTGCGCCCGTTAACGCGATAGCCACCCGGGACTTTGGTCGCAAACGTCTCGATGCTGGTGGTATCGAGACCTGCATTAGGCTCAGTGACACCAAAACACACCTTGTGCTGGCCGCTGATGATGGGTGGCAACATACGTTGCCTTTGCTCATCGGTGCCGAGCACGACGATAGGGTGAGGGCCGAAGAGATTGATGTGCACGCTCGATGCCGCAGCCTGACCACCACCACTTTTGGCGATGGTGTGCATCATGATGGCAGCTTCGATCACACCAAGACCTGAACCGCCGAAGGCTTCTGGCATGGTGATGCCGAGCCAACCTCCCTTGGCCAAGGCTGCAACGAATTCCTCGGGAAAGCGTGCTTCGCGATCACATGCGCTCCAATAGGTATCGTCAAAAGCACTACAGACTTTGCCGACATTGTCAGCTATGGCGTGTTGGGCTTCCGTGAAAGCGATGTGCATCAGACAAGCTTCAGACGCATGCCACACAGCATGATGGTGTCATCGTGGATCGCCAGGCCCCGTCGCTTAGCTGCAGCCAGGATTGCAGTCTTGTCATTACAACCAATGTCTATGCCGCCCAGCCCCTCAGGACGCCCGTCAGCACACCGCACGAAACGAACGGTGGCGTTGTCGAGGGGCAGGGTGATGCCATCAGCTGCAAGCGCGATCTCGCTGATTTCGCTCCACCGCGCGGCGACTTTTTTGGGGTCGTCAGTTTGAATTTCTGCAGCGACGATGCCCGCCACACGCGCGGTGTCCTTGAATTTCTGCCACTCAGGACCTGAAGGTTCCCAAGGGCCATCGTGATCATGAGCGTTTTCCCCGAGTGCTTCGTCAATCTCGAAGAACGAACCCCCCGTGTCCTTGGGGTGCAGCTGCATGTTGCGAAAGTGTTTGTTCTCGAACTGGTTGACGATGCGGACGCCGAGATCGGCAATCCGCTTGCGACGGGGCAGGTGATCATCACACTGCGTAATCACCATGTAACCGCCGTCACCACCGCGACGTTCAAGGTATCGGCCGCCGGCCGTGTTTTCACGCTTAGGTGCTACCACTTCCAGCAGGATGTTGCCGATGGGGAAGAGCGCGTTTTCGAGTCCGAAATGACCGACGCCCGGATCACGAAAGGCGACCTTCACACCAAGCACATCAATCAATGCCGCTTCGATGGGTGCCAGCTTTTCAGCGACCAATGCAATCTGACGAAGTCGTAGCCACATGCGCAATTCCTCCTGACAATTCTCAAACGAACACTATCCCTGCTGCAGACTGTTGAACGTCTTTCCTTCTGCCACCAGCTTCTCCAACAGCTTCGAAGGCTTGAAAGCAGTACCACCATATTCTGCGTCGAACTTTTTAAGGTCAGCGAGAATGTTCGCAAGCCCCTGTTTGTCCGCCCAGTGCATAGGCCCACCGACGGTATCCGGGAAGCCATAACCGTTGATGTAGGTGATGTCGATATCGCAGGGCCGCAGGGCAATACCTTCTTCCAGGACTTTCGCGGCTTCATTCACCAGCGGGTAGAAACAGCGCTTCAACACTTCTTCATCGCTGACGGGGCGACGGGTGATGCCAGCTCCGGCGGATACTTCTTCAACGATTTTTACGACTTCCGGATCAGGTGTTCCCGCACGGCTACCTTCCGGATAGATGTAGAAACCGCGGTTGTTCTTCTGTCCGTAACGGCCCATCTCTGCGAGTCGATCCGCCACACGTTGCGCGGGTGGAATATCTTCAGTTTTTACGCCGTTGAGTTTACGTGCACGCCAGCCGAGGTCGAGACCGACGAGGTCGTTCATGCGGAACGGCCCCATGGGCAAACCGAATCCTTGAATGACGTTATCGACCTGATAGGGCGTTGCACCTTGCAGAATGATCTCTGCCGCTTGGCGGGTGTATGCACCGAGGATTCGATTGCCGATAAAGCCGGGTGCGTTACCAGAAAGCACCGCGATCTTGCCGATTTTTTTGCCAATGGTCATAGCGGTAGCGATGGTCGACTTCGAAGAGTGTTTGCTTCTAACAACTTCCAGAAGGCGCATGATGTTAGCGGGGCTGAAGAAGTGCATGCCACAGACGAGCCCGGGACGCTTCGTCGCCATGGCGATCTGGTCCACATCGAGGCCAGACGTATTGGAGGCGAGCATCGCGCCCGCTTTTGCCACGCCATCGAGCTTTGTGAAAATCTCTTTTTTGAGGTCGAGGTTTTCGTAGACCGCTTCAATGATGAGGTCGGCCTTGCCGAGATCTTCATACTTCACCGTACCGGTGATCAGCGCCATACGCTTGTCGACGTCTTCCGCAGTCATGCGGCCTCGTTGTGCCTGGATGTCGTAGTTGCGTTTGATGACGCCAAGCCCTCGAGTGAGCGCTTCTTCAGTCATCTCCAAGACGGTGACTGGAATGCCCGCGTTGGCAAAACACATCGTGATTCCGCCACCCATCGTCCCGCACCCGACGACGCCGGCAGATTTCACATCATGCAGCGGGGTGTCTTTGGCGATGTCGGGGATCTTCGCGACTTCACGTTCACTGAAGAAGATGTGGATGAGCGCCTCGCGCTGCGGATGACGCAAGCACTGGCCAAAACGTTCTTGTTCGACAGCGATACCTGCGTCGAAGGTGCCGGCATTCACAGCGCCTTCTACACACTGAATGATCATCTCGGGCGCAAATCGACCCCGCATCGTGCGCGCCACCTGCTGACGCGCTTCCATGAAGACTTTGTCGTTGCCGCGGTCCGGATCTATCATCTTCGTTTCGTTACGGATCTTGCGTGTGGGGCTGCCACGGCCGACGAGGTCTTGTGCAAACTTGACCGCACCCGCAACGATGTCGCCTTCGATAACGGCATCAACAATGCCCAGCACTTTCGCTTGCGGTGCGGGAATGCCATCGCCGGAGAGCATGAACTTGAGGGCCTTCTCCGCGCCGATCAAACGGGGCAGACGCTGAGTGCCACCGGCGCCGGGCAATAGCCCGAGCTTCACTTCAGGCAAACCCACCTGAGCTGTGGGCAGTGCCACGCGGTAGTCGCAGCAGAGGGCGACTTCAAGGCCGCCACCGAAGGCGGTGCCATTCAGCGCTGCGATGATCGGTTTGGTGCTGTTTTCCATGTTGCGCAGGCATTCCGCGAGCCCGGGGCCTTTGGATTCACCACCAAATTCAGAGATGTCAGCGCCGGCGATGAACGCCCGTCCAGCACCCGTCAGGACGATGGTCTGTACCGCAGTATCAGCGAGCGCCTTGTTGATGCCTTCGTGCAAACCGGCGCGAACGCCGCTCGACAGTGGATTAACGGGTGGATTGTCGACGGTGAGCAGCGCGACATTGCCACGCACTTCGTAGTGCACTGTGCCTTTCATGAAATTCCCCCCGAAAACGTATCGGAAAACAGATCGTTTTGGCCGCGGCGGGTCCTTGAGTATGGAGCCGGTCCCGCGGGCGAGGGGGACAAACTAAACGGGGAGGATGATCAGTGCAACCGTGGGAAGCGCCATGGTACGAGCGACTTCCCGGTCGCGATTTTCTCATGAGTGCCGCGTAGCAGGTTCGCGGCCATGAAGCCGCTCCCACACGGACCTAAATCAGCACATCTTCTCGCCGCAGAGTTTCTGCATGACGATGTGGCCGAAGAAGAAGTGCACATCTTCAGAGAGTTGCATGTCGTTGACGTCGGCGTGGACGTGGTGTTTTGCCAAACCCTTGAGCTTGCCACCGGTATAACCACACAGCGCCAAGGTGACGCCACCGTTCTCGTTGGCCCAAAGTACCGCTCGGAGCACGTTTTCTGAGTTGCCGCTGCCGGAGATACCGAGCACCAGATCACCCGATTTCATCACGTTCTTGAGCTGCTCAATAAAAACATCTTCGTAGGAGATGTCGTTGCTGTACGCCATCACCATGCCGATGTTGTCGCAGAGGCTGCGACCGTAGAACGGGGTGCCGGTGGCGAGGAAGATGCTCTTGTTCTAGTCATTGATGAAATGCAATGCCATGAGCGCACTGCCACCATTGCCGAGCGTGATGATCTGCTTGGCTGCACGCCAGGTGCGCTCAATGAGGTCAACGCCTGCATCCATCTGTGCCGCATCGAGCGACTTCAGAACATTGCCAAGACGGCTCAAGTAGTCGGCGGAATTTGCGATTGGTGTTCTCATGGGACGTCGTGCTCCATCAAAGCCGGAGTTACCGGTTCTGTTTAGTGGTGTCAGTGGTAAAAAATGATGCGGCTGTCGCCGTTTTCAAAAGCGAACGGTACCGGACGCAAGTCAGACAACGCCGCCTTGACCGCTTCGTGACGATCCGGCGGTGCGTAAAACGCGAGGAATCCACCTGCGCCTGCGCCGAGTAACTTGCCACCCGTGGCGCCGGCTCCGATTGCTCGGCTATACCAATCGTCGATGGCGGAAGTGCTGATGTCGTCGCTGATGCTCTTCTTCAGTTCCCAGTTCTCATGCAGGATTTCACCGAACGCCGAAATGTTGTTGCGTTGCAGTTCGTCCTCGAGGGAATAGGCGAGTTTCACCATCGTCTGCTGGGTGTGTTGTTTGTCCCCGCTCGACTTCATGAGGTCCGATTGATTGCGTAAGAGGTTCGAAGCGCTACGGGTAATACCGGTATAGAAACAAATCAGACCTGATTCGATGGCGCGAATGGTCTCCGGCTTACAGATAATGGGGTCTACTGAAACCGGGTCGTCTGCGTGAAACTGGATCAGGTTGAAGCCGCCATAGGCCGCCGCATATTGATCCTGTTTGCCGATGGGTTCCTGGCAACGGCCGAGCTCAATCTCGCAGCTCTCCGCAGCCAGCTGTTCTGCGGATGCGTACTGGTCGCGGTAGGCATGCAAAGCGTGCAGCAGACCAACGGTAAACGAACTTGATGTGCCCATCCCTGTACCCCGAGAAGGGATATCGGAGATCGATGTGATTTCGATGCCACCTCTGATGCCTAACATCAGCAGGAACTCACGTACGAGCTGGTGCTGAATTTCCGAGACACAACGTACTTCTTCGGTCTTCGAATAACTGACGCGAATGTCGTTGTCGAACTTCGGGTTAACGGTGACGTAGACGTATTTGTCGACTGACTTGCTCACGACAGCGCCACCAAAGGAACGATAAAACGACGGCAGGTCGCTGCCGCCGCCGACGAAGCTCATCCGCATGGGGGTTCTGCTGATGATCATGGATAGTGTCGTTCCGTGTAGTAGTTCACAAAATCGGTTCTGGTGTCAGTTGAGCTGACCCGCGAGTACATGTTTCAGGATAAGCGGACATGGTTCGGATATCTTGCGTCCAGCGCACAAATTGTCCTTTGCAAGTTAGTCGGTCTTCTTGACCAATGGTGTAACTCGCTCTTCCTTCAGAATGAAAGTCACCGCCGCACCGAGATCCGCGCAGATCAAATCAGCGGCGACAGGATGTCGTCCATCTTTGCCAGCGTGTCCAGTCTCGACACATACGGAGCCAATGCCTGCGCGTTGCGCGGCGAGGATATCGACGGTGGTGTCGCCGATGAACCAGGAGCGCGAGCGGTCGATGTTGAGTTCGGCACAGGCGCGGTCAATCAACCCCGTCGCCGGTTTACGACAGGTGCACTCGATTTTCAGATCAACCCGTTCACCTGCAAAACCACACTCCGGATGGTGGGGACAGTAGTAAAGCGCGTCGTAATACGCACCTTCCCGGCCAAGCAGGGTCTCCAGCTTGTCATGAATGCGACGCAGGCCTGCCTCATCACAATCGCCGCACGCCACAACCGGTTGATTGGTGATGACCACAGTCCGATAGAAGGATCGATTGAGTTTTTTCAGCGCTGCAGCGACCCCGTCGATCAAGACCAGTTGGTACGGATGACTGATCCGATTCACTTCCTGATTGAGCACGCCGTCACGGTCGAGAAACACTGCGGGGGCAGGTGAGCGCAAGCTGCGTGCGTTGATCAGTCCGGAGCGCAAGTCGCCAACAACTTTGTCCACTCGCTCGGGTGTACCTGCATCTTTAATGTACTCCGGACTGTTGTAACCTTTGAGCCGTGCGCCGGCTTCGAGCATGCGTGGAAAGAGATGTTTGCCAAAGTCGAGCAATCCCGGTAGTGCCTGGAAGGGCAACAACGCAGATCGTTCGATCACATAAAGCGCGGCGTTGACGAGATTGGCAGCGATGAAACCTTCAGGATGGGGATAGGGAAAAACCCCGGTGACCTGCCCATCATCGGTGATAGCCACCAGATCGGAATCGTGGGGGTGATCATTGGGGTGCAGGAACAGCGTTGCTTCGGCACCCGCATGTCGATGTGCGTTAACGAAGCGGTTGAGATCCACATCGAGCATGGTGTCGCCGTACATCACCACCATCGTTCCGTTGACGGCATCGAGCTCATCAAGAATAGCACCCGCAGTGCCTCGTGGTTCAGTCTGACGAACGTAAGTGATGGCCACGCCGAATGCCAAGCCGTCACCAAAGTGATCCATGATCACGTCGCCGACCTAGCCCTTGGCGCCGCCGGGGTAGCGAATTCTTGCAGCGAGCTGCATGGCTTCGATCACCGACTCCGCGATGAATCGAACTGTCGCACCCGCATCGCGATTGCCGATGTTGAACCAGTTGAGCTTGTCTTGGCCGAGTTCAACGATGCTGAACATGGCCGCAACAAGATCACGCACGTGCAGGTAGTTCTTCTGCTGGTTGCCATCACCGAGCACTTCCAGTTCGCGAGGATTAGCTCGCAGCTTGCGAATGAAATCGTGAATCACACTGTGAGTGGAGCGATGGCCAATCACGTTCGGAAAACGGAACAACCAGGCGCGTTCGAGATGGCTTTCCACCGCGGCCGAGATGATCGCTTCTGAAGCGAGTTTCATGGCGCCGTAATTTGAAATCGGGAAGAGGGGGCCTGTGGTTTCCGTGAGCGCCACTGGCAGATCACCGTAAATGGCTGAACTTGAAGCGAAAGCCAGACGTCGAATGCCGTGACGTTTCATCGCCTCGAGCGTGTTGTAGGTGGTGAGAAAGGTATTGCGCAGATCGACGTTGGCATCAGCAATGCCCGCGCTGATATCTGAGTTGGCCGCCATGTGCCAAACCTGCGTGACCGGTTGCCGCTGCTGAACGGCGGCAAAGACGGACGCTGCTTCGTCGGCGTTGGCGAGATCCGCTTCGATCAACGTGAAACGGCTGTCTTGCAATGGTTCGACTAAGTTCTCGCGGCGACCTAGCAGGAAGTTATCGATGCCGGTAACGGTATGACCTTCTGCCAGCAGTCGATCAACGATATGGCTGGCAATAAAACCGGCAGCACCGGTGACGATGATGGCTTCAGACATGACCCGGCTTCCTGCTGTCGGTGAATGCCTAGACACCCAATACGTGTTTGTAAACGTCCACCGTCATTTCGACGGCGCGGTCCCAAGAGTAATTCCGGTTAACGAAGTCACGCCCAGGGCCTTTGAGTTTTTCCACCTGACAGGGATTCTCCACCAAGCGGCGGAGCTGTTTTGTCAGATCGTCCACATCTCCAGCGCGATGCACAAAGCCGAACTGTTCTTCACCGTGGCGAATGACGTCGAGACTTTCCTGGATGTCCGAAGTGAGCACGGGGCACCCGTGGCTTAGAGCTTCGAGAATCACCGCTGGCATACCTTCAAGGTCTGACGGCAGCGAGAAGAGAAACGCGTTGCTGTATATCTCGTGAACTTCGTCACGCGAGACATAGCCGGTAAAGATTATGCGGGGATCACCGTCGGCAATGTTCCTGAGCCTCATGGTGTAACTGCCGCCGGAATCGTCGTGTCCGGCGACAACGAGCTTCAAGTCGGTTTTGAGCGATTTGAAAGCCTCAATGAGTTAGTGCGCGCCTTTTTCAGGGACTAGACGATTGAGAAAGAGAATGAACTTGCCGGGCTCGAGTCCAAAATTCTTGTGGATCAGGTTGACCGGTAGCACCTTGGGAGCGCTGAAACCAACCGGCACAAAGAAACACTCTTTGCGATATCGGTCTTCGTAATACCTTTTCAAGTTTCGAGACACGCTGATGATCGCGTCCGCCGAGTGACCCATCATCCAGTCGCCGGACTTGATCACTGACCGTCCCACGCGGCCCCACTTCTCGCGTAGCCAATCGAGCTCGTGAACTGTCACAACAACTTTGCTGCCAGAGATTTTTGGAATGGCCGAAAAGAGAGCGGGTCCTAGCGCCTGAAAATGCACCAAATCAAATCTGTGTCGTACGGCATCCACCGCGCTGAAGAACGAGTGACTGAAGGCTTCGAGTCCCTTTGCCTGCAGGCTCGGCGCGTACAATTGATGGGTGTAGTCCACCTTCGTATCGCCGACATAGTGGCGCCGGCAGTAAGTCCACGTGTCCGCAAACTGCGCCGGTACTCGCCGCACGATTTCGTCGACGTAGCGTTCTACGCCACCGAATGTCGGTGGTACACCACGTTGGCCGATGTAGGCGATATTAAATGGGTTCATGCCTTCCTGGGATGACAAACGGGGTAACCTGCGGGGTACGTCTTCATCGACGTTCCTGCAGGATGTTGCGGTAAAGCCCTGAGATCGAATCGATGTACCGGGCGGAGGAAAATTGTGTCGTGATCCATTCGCGGCCGTTCTTTCCCTGACGTTCGATTTCAGCGTTGTTCATTGCTTGATAGTGGCCGAGCAGCCTGACCAGATCGTCCGTTGAACCACTTTCGAAGATGGCTCCGGTTTCGCCTTCGCGGATCAGCTCGGGGATACCGCCGATGCGGGCACCCAGTACAGGCTTGCCGAGCGAGGAGGCCTCCATCAACGAAAGCGGGGCATTCTCGTACCACACCGAAGACAACACAATCGCTCCTGCGCCAGCAACAAGGGCATGCAGATTCGCGCCGGTCTGAAAGCCGGCGAACTCGATGTCTGCGCCGAGTTCTCTGACCAATTCTTTGAGGTGCGCCTCTATGGGTCCGGTTCCGACGATGGTCCCTTTGGTGCCACTTTTGGCGATGGCGGTGACAAAAGTGTCCACGCCTTTTTCTTCAGAGAGGCGGCCGAAATACACGAATCGTTCACCCGCGGCATAACGCGGTTCTAGCGTCCGTGCATCGATGAAGTTGGGTATGTAGGCAAACTGCTCCCTGGGCCAACCCCACTCAACAAATTTCTCCAGAAAGAACCTCGAAGGCACAACGAAACGGTCAACACATCCCGTATAACTGCCGAGCCAGCGATGCAGGGTCGACTCCAGCCAGACGACTCCAGATAACGCCAGAGATCCTTTCATGCATCGACGCGCCAACAAGTTGCGGAATTTGCCGCCCTTGCAGCGTTCACAGATCTCATTGTTGCTAAGCATCTTGTAGGCCGGGCATGCGATTTTAAGATCATGCAGCGTCATCACCACCGGAACGTGACGGGCCTTGAGCTCATGCAGAATTGAAGGTGACAAGTGATGGTAGATGTTGTGACAGTGCGCGATGGTCGGTTGAGTTCGCTCGATGAGGTCACTGATCTTGCCTCGGGTCTCGAACGAATACACCGCCTTTGACGCCATTTTCACTTTTTGGAGTCACGGGTAGGGGTTGTCGAATTCCAGTTCTTCGATGAAGTGAGAAGACCAAGGGGATGGCAAATTTTTAGAGTGCTGCATGCTGAACGGCACGACGTTCCAGCCGCGTTCGGAGAGCAGCCGGTTGTGTTCAAAGAACACACCTTCGCCACCACCACGTGGGTAGTGGTAATTGTTGATCGCCAGCAGCGTGGACATCTCTAGATTCCGTTTCTAACCCGGGTTCTACCGGTTCTTTTTCCTTTTACATCCCGGTTGTTACCGGAACGTCTCGCCAACAACCGCTGGCAACGTCACACCCGTTTTTCGGCGGGTTATGTTCAATTCGATCCAATCAGGCTGCGAGCAGCTCGACCACAGTCAGCAGGTCAACCTCTTCGACATGCCCCGTTTCTTCATGGTATACGCGAACCACTCCTGATTCGGCGCCACAGAGCACGAGATAGTGTTCTCCTTGCTGTTCATAGCGGCTGCCCTTGATGGTCTCGACCTTCATTTTCTTCATCCGGGTACAACTTTCTCCTGGATCGACGGCATGGTAACCGCAGTCGGCTGACTGCACTGTGGCAGAGGTTCACGTCATTTGTGAGCGGGGTGTAACTCATATGTCTCACGACGCGTGAGACCTGTTTCACACAGGCATCGTGATCTTGTGCAGGTTGGGCGAACGCGGCAACATACGGTAGAACGTGTTTTAAATAGCTTCGGAACGTTCGCGAATCTGGTTTGTTCCCGCGTTCCCGTCACGGAGTCCTGCATGTCGACTGATGCCACCACTCAATCACCCGCTTTTGATCCAGAAACGCTGCGGCGCAAGTACCGCGAAGAGCGCGACAAGCGTCTGCGAGCGGAGGGCAATGCCCAGTACATCGAAATCAAGGATGAATTTGGTCACTACCTTGAAGACCCCTATGTCGCGCCGATTGTCCGTGCACCGAAAACGGACACGGTCGAATTCCTGGTGATCGGTGGTGGTTTCGCGGGATTGCTCGCCGGCGCCCGATTGCGAGAAGCCGGTGTTGAGGAAATTCGCATGATCGAAAAAGGCGGGGACTTCGGTGGCACGTGGTATTGGAACCGATATCCCGGAGCAGCTTGTGATACCGAGGCCTATATCTATCTGCCGTTGCTGGAAGAAACCGGCTATATCCCGACAGAAAAATATGCCAAAGCTCCGGAAATCCTTGCCCATAGCAAACGGATCGGTAAACACTTCGACCTCTATCGCGACGTACTCTTCCAAACACAGATCACTGAACTACGTTGGAATGCTGATGCCTCTGCCTGGCGTGTGACCACGGATCGTGGCGACAACTTCCATGCGCGGTTTGTGGTGATGGCCAACGGTCCATTGAATCGCCCCAAGTTGCCGGGTGTTGCGGGCATTGGTTCGTTTAAGGGGCACTCCTTCCATACAAGCCGCTGGGACTACGATTACACCGGCGGGGACAGTTACGGCAACCTCGAGAAACTCAAAGACAAACGGGTCGGAGTGATCGGCACCGGTGCTACAGCAGTGCAATGTGTGCCACATCTCGGCGCTTCGGCGAAGGCGCTTTATGTTTTTCAGCGCACGCCCTCGAGTATCGATGTGCGCGCCAATCGAAAGACTGACCCCGATTGGTCGAACACACTGCAGCCCGGTTGGCAGCGACGTCGTATGGAAAACTTCTCGACCATTACCGGAGGTGGCTTCGCCGAAGTCGACGAAGTGATGGACGGTTGGACCGAGATTATCGGCAAACTCCTGCGCAGTCGGAACATGAAGGGCTCAACACCAACCGAGATCATCCGCACCATCGAACTCGCTGACTTCGAGAAGATGGAGCAGATTCGTGCGCGCGCAGAATCGGTGGTCGAAGATCGCGAGACGGCTGAAAACCTCAAACCCTGGTACCGCCAGTTCTGCAAACGTCCCTGTTTCCACGACGAGTACTTGCAGACCTTCAACCGTCCAGGCGTGAAGCTCATTGATACCAACGGCAAGGGCATCGAGCGGATCACGGAGAAAGGCATTGTCGCGGACGGTGAAGAATACGAACTCGACTGCATTATCTATGCGAGTGGTTTCGAAGTCGGCACGCCCATGGAACGTCGTGCGGGTTATCAGGTTTATGGTGAAGGTGGTGTAGCACTCAGTGACAAATGGCGTGCCGGTGTGTCGACGATGTTCGGCATGCACACCAACGGTTTTCCGAACCTGTTGATCATGGGCCTCTCACAAGTGGGTGGCAGTGCCAATATTCCCCATGTGATCGATGTGCAGGCGCGCCACATCGCCTATGTGCTCAAGAACGCCGTGGCTCGGCAGGCGCGAATCCTGGATATCTCCAAAGCGGCGGAAGAAGACTGGGTGCAGAAGGTGGTCGCCGCATCGGTGATGAGCCTCGACTTTCTCGAGACCTGCACACCGGGGTATTACAACAACGAGGGCCAACCACAAGGTGAGCTGATTCGACGTAACGGCGCTTATGCCCCGGGCATCATGGCGTTTTCACGCATCCTCGATGCGTGGCGCGAAGAAGGTTCACTGGCCGGAGTTGAGTTCAACTAAGGTAGGTCTGATTAGGCAGACCTACCTATGCAGTGCAAGGATGCGCTGCGAGGCGCCCGGAGGGTGCCGACGTGATCAACTCGCTGGAGCGAATTGATCAGAGATTTCCTAACTAGCGGGTACACAGATGAAGGTTTATATCTCCGTCGATATGGAAGGTATCAGCGGCCTCGTTCGTTGGCCGGATGTTTCGCCTCGAGGTATCGACTTCGAGCGCAATCGCCGCCTAATGACACTCGACACGAATGCTGCAATTGCTGGCGCCTTTGCCGGTGGTGCGACAGAAGTGGTCGTCGAAGAGAACCACGGCGTAGAGGATCTGTGTGTACTGCTCATGGATGAAATCGATCCACGTTGTCGTGTCATTCGAGGGGCTGGGCGGGGTGGATCGACAACGATGGCGGGACTCAAAACAGATTGTGGTGTGGTGCTGCTGATCGGCCATCACGCTCGCGCCGGATCCAGGCCCGGAATCATGGCGCACACTATTTCTTATGAGGGTTTTCGACTCGTGTCGTTGCATGGATTACCCATCGGTGAGCCCGATTTTTTTGCGATACGCGCGGGTGAACTGGGTGTACCCATCGGCATGGTCAGTGGCGATCAGGTGGTGGCTGAACAAGTTGCGGCGATAAATCCCGATGCCGAATGTGTGATCGTCAAAGAAGCCCTTTCCAATCAGGCGGCCGACTGCATTCCTCCCGCTCGCGCTCGGGATCTGATCAGTGCAGGCGCTAAACGTACGGTACGACGAGCGCATTCAGGTGCGTTCAAGCCATACAGCGCAGTACCGGCGCCTTACGTTTTTGACGTCGAACTGAAAAGCGCAATGAACGATGCCATGCGCAAGAACCTCGAAGTGCAGAAGGACTTCGAGATCGTGAATGACGGTCATGTTCGGGTGATTGCGGCAAACATGGACCTTGGCTTTCGGCGGGTCGCCTATCTCGGCTACGCCAATCGGCCAGGTGTGCTCAAGTACTGATAGAGTGTGCTGAAGTGGTTAACGATCGCTTCAGCACGAAGGCCGCTACTTCTTGCGGGCGTTGGCAAACGCATCTGCCATTGAGCCCAGTGACCGTGTGTCTGCTGGCTTGTTGTTGCCACGTGGACGATCACGATTGTCGGCACGTGCGTTTGACGGCGCATCACGCCGCAGCTCACGCTGATCCTGTGGTTGTTGTTTCGGTGCGGCGTCGGCCAGACGCATCGACAGTCCCACGCGTTTACGCGCCACATCCACTTCGAGCACCTTCACCATCACGATGTCGCCGGCTTTGACGACTGCCTGAGGATCTTTGACGACCCGGTCGGCGA
>SXGR01212044.1_pt1 | contig 40799 bp, 32 predicted proteins | sample 3174711 | NCBI WGS metagenome assembly SXGR01 (sample SAMN11356860, study PRJNA531348) | freshwater metagenome | isolation source: freshwater sample F1-60 | place: China: Fuxian Lake, Yuxi | collected 2017-12-25
CCGCCAAGGCCCCCCCTCTCCCTCTGTACTCAGGGGGAGTGGGGTCGAGTATACCCTCCCCTCTCCCCCTGTACTCCGGGGGGGAGGGGCTGGGGGTGAGGGGGCTGAAGTCTCGGGCGGTCCTCCCCCCTCACCCCCGACCCCTCTCCCCCTGAGTACAGGGGGAGAGGGGAGGGTATACTCGACCCCACTCCCCCTGAGTACAGAGGGAGAGGGGGGGCCTTGGCGGCGCTCGCCCTTACGCGTGATTTACGAGGCGAGCATCGAGGTCCGCGGCGCGATCGTCTTCGGCACCATCATGGTAATCCTTGTCTTCATTCCGCTCTTCGCGCTGTCGGGCATGGAAGGCCGGCTATTCGCGCCGCTCGCTTTCGCGTACATCGTGTCGATCCTGGCCTCGCTCCTGATATCGTTGACGGTGACGCCGGTGCTGTCGTATTACCTCCTGCCGCAGGCGGACGCGACGCATCGGCACGAAGATAGCCCGTTGCTGCGAATGCTCAAATGGGGCGCGGCGCACCTAATTCGTTTCAGCATGGCGTGGGCGGGGACGCTGCTGGCGATCGCCTGGGCGCTTGTCGCTGTGTGTGCGTTGATACTGACGCAGATCGGCGCGGACTTTCTGCCGCGCTTCGATGAGGGAAGCGTGCAGGTCAATTTTACGCTCCCCCCCGGCTCGTCGCTGGAGGCGTCGAACCAGATTGCCGACGTGGTGGACGCCAAGTTCCGTGCCATGCGCAAGACGGCGCAGAACCCCGACGGCGTCATCCTGCAATTCTCGCGCAAGACCGGCCGGGCTGAGAACGACGAACACTCCGACCCCGTCAACAACACCGAGTACATCCTTACGATGAATCCCGATGCGACGCAATCGCGCGACGAGCTGCTTGAATTGTTGGTCAAGGACCTGAAAAAGGAGATCCCCGGCGTCGATATCGAGGACGAGCAACCCTTGCAGCACCTCATCAGCCACATGCTCACGGGCGTCAAGGCCCAGATCGCCATCAAGGTCTTCGGCGACGATCTCGACGTGCTGCGCAAGACTGCGGAGAGGATCCAGCACAGCATCGAGAAGGTTCCCGGACTGACCGACCCCGTCATCGAGGCGATTGGTTCGATCGAGGAGCAGCACATCCGGCTCCGCCCCGACAAGCTCGCGCAACATGGCGTCGATCGCATGTTCGTCGCCGAGTTCATCAGCACCGCCCTCAAGGGGGAAGAAGTCGCCCAGGTCATCGATGGGCCGCGCCGTTTCGATGTCGTCGTCCGGATCGAAGACAAGTATCGCACGGACTTCCCGAATCTCCGCAATCTGCGTCTGGAGTTGCCGGATCGGCGCGGCACGGTGTCCCTGGGCGAATTGGCGAAGTTCGAGGACGGCGGCATGGGCGCCAACGAAATCAGCCGGGAGAATGCGCGGCGGCGCATCACCATCCGCGCCAACGCCCTGGGACGCGACCTGGCGAGCGTCGTCGGCGACATCCAGACAGCGGTCGATCGCGACATCGTCAAGCCCGGCGTTCTTCCGTCCGGATACAACATTGAGTACGGCGGGCAATTCGAGAGCCAGGCGGAAGCGACCCGGCTCATCAGCGTCCTGTCGCTCATCTCGGTCGCCGGAATGTTTGTGGTCCTGTACATGCTTTTCCCGTCGACGCGCATCGTGCTGCAAATCCTGAACGCCTTGCCGACCGCGTTCATCGGCGGCGTACTTGCCCTGATCGTCACGCAGCAGACGCTCACCGTCGCCAGCATGGTCGGCTTCATCTCGCTGGGCGGCATCGCGGCGCGCAACGGCATCCTGCTCGTCACCCATTACTTCCATTTGATGAAGCACGAAGGCGAATCCTTCAGCGAAAAAATGATCCTGCGCGGCAGTCTCGAACGCCTTTCGCCCGTGTTGATGACCGCGCTCACCGCCGGCATCGGCCTGATCCCGCTCGTCTGGGGCGGTCAGGAACCGGGCCGCGAGATTCTCTATCCGGTCGCCACGGTCATCCTCGGCGGCTTGATTACGTCAACCCTGTGCGAGTTCCTGATTCACCCAGGTATTTTTTGGCGTTTCAGCGGCAAGGACGCCGAGGTGCTGGTTCGGGAAACGAATCACGAAGACGAGCTGTAACGGTTCCCCCCTCTCCGCCTGAGTACAGGGGGAGAGGGGTGGGGGAACGGTAACGATGAGCTGTCCGAAGGCCCGAGTTCGCCCCAGCCCGCGCCTGGTTTGCAGCGTGATTTTGCGTAAGGTATCGCCGTGAACCTCTCGAAAAGGAGTCTGCCATGAGTCGGATCATTCACCTGAGTTGCTGTCTGCTTTTCGGCGTTTTGATTTCGCTGGTCGCATTGCCTGGTTGCACCACGCCGCCGAGCGGCGCGAAGGACAAGGAGAAGGATAAGGAGAAAGACAAGGGGGCGAAGCACGACCATGACGAGGTGGGCCCGCACGGCGGTCCGCTCGCGGATTGGGACGACAAGTTCCACGCGGAATTCACCATCGACACCGCCAAGAAACAGGCTGTCGTCTATATCCTCGATGACAAGGCGAAACTCGCGCCGAAGATCGACGCCGCCAAGATCACGAAGGTCAAGCTTGCCATCACCAGCGTCCAGCCGCCGCTCTTGCTTGATCTCAAGCACGATGCCGCCCTCTCCAGCGACAAGGGCATCGCCTTCGTCGTGACGCACGATCAATTCGGCAAGCAGGTCGAGATGAAGGGCGTGATTGACGGCACGGTCGACGGCAGTCCGTATAGCAACAAATTCACCTACAAGCCCACCGACAAGGCCAAGGGGGCGTATTTGCGCGAACTTTACCTCAAGCCCGGCGGCATCTACACCGAAGCGGACATCAAGGCCAACGGCACCAAGACGGCGGCGGAGAAATTCGCCGGCAAGATTTGGGACCACGCTGACAAGAAGCCGGGCGATAAAGTTTGCCCGATCACCAACAATCGGGCGGAGAAGGAATGTGCCTGGACCGTCAACGGGCAGGCATACGAATTCTGCTGTCATCCCTGCGTGGACAAGTTCATCCAGCAGGCACACAACGAGCCGGGCAAGATCAAACCGGCCAAAGACTACGTTTTCAAGGGGAGTTGACGCTTGCCATTGGGCCCGTCATTCAAGGCGCGTTCGTGGTAACGACTCGAATGATGGGCCATTTGGATCAATGCGGGAGGAACAGCCCGAGCAACCCCGTCAGCGCCACGAGCGCCCCGACGACAGAGCTAATCAGCCCCGCGAACCAGAAGCCGCGGCTCTTCGTCAAGATCGCCAGCGAACACAACACGACGCCGAACTGCAAGCCAAGCTCGCCATAGTCGAAACGAACCGCCTTGCCATGCGCGGTATGACATTCCTGCATCTTCGCCTCGGCTTTCACCAGCAACTCCTTGGTCTCGTTCTCCTTGGCGTCTGCTTCCCTCTTGATTCCCTTGAGCTTTCCTTCGGCTTTCTTCTTGTCGTCCTCACTCAACCTGGCGCCTTCCTTGTCATCCTCGGGAAAACCCTTCCCTTTGTATTCGAGAACGTTTTTCGCGTATTTCTTGCGAATGTCCAGGTACTCTTTCTTGCGATCGTCGCGAACCGTGACGACGTCGAGCAGATCGACCGTGATTTCCGATTCGAGATTGAATACGTTCTTGCTCTGGTAATAGGCCCATTTGTTCGCGGTATCGGTGCTCAATTTGCCGGCGACGGTTTGCAAGGCGAGGGCCTCTCCCTGGTAAAAGAGCGTTTCGTTGTGCGTGCGGTGTCCCAGCATGGAGACACACGCCAGCACCGCCGCGACGATGGCGATCGACATCGTCACCTGCTTGTTGAAGTCGTCATGGGCGGCATGAGCGGCGTGCTCGGCATGTTCGATGTGGTGTTCGGGTCCGTGTCCCATGAAATTGCTCCTTCATTGGATGTTCGAGGCCACGGGTTCATCCTATGGCGGCGTCAAGCGGCGAATCAGATCCGCATGGGCGGGATACTGCGCCAGGAGTGTGCGCCGGTCGCCCGCCTCGTAATCGACGTAATCGAACCCCGGCGCCACGGTGCAGCCAACCAGCGCAAACGATCCGCCCGGCTCTAGCACGCTCCCTTGCCAGATACCCCGCGGCACGATTTCCTGAAGCTGCTGTCCGGCCAGCACGTCGCGGCCGAGGACGATCGTGCGTCCCGTGCCGTCAGGCGAGAGTTGCAACATGCGCATCGGGCCGCCGAGATAGAAGTGGAAGATCTCGTCCGTTTGCAGGCGGTGCAGCGCGGAGTAGGTGCTCGGCGTCAACAGATAGTAGATCGCGGTGCCGGCCGAACGCGGGCCGATGTAGCGCGTCGGTAGGGAAGGGCATGATTCGGCCGAGCGATATGTTTCGCGGAAGTAGCCGCCTTCCTTGGGGTGCGGTTGCAAATCGAGATGACGGATAAGTTCTTCCGCGGTCATGTTGATTCCTTTCCGTTTAGCCGCGGTAGGTAGAACCGAGCGGCTCTGCGAGCCGCGCCTAAACGGACTTGCGTATGCGAAAAATAACGTAGCCGCGATTCTCGAACAACTCCGGCTCGCCGAAGTGCTCGCGCATGATCGGCCAGGTCGCATCAACCTGCTTCGTGACGAGATAGAGCACACCCCCCGGTTTCAACAGGGCCCGGCTGCGTTCGATGAACAAGCCGATGATCGAGCCCTGTGCGTAGTAGGGAGGATTGGCGAGAACGACATCGAACGACGCGTCGGGCCAATCAGTCAACGTATGCGTGGCGCGCGTCTCGAAGAGGGCGACGCCGAGCGCGCGGGCGTTATGCTCGGCCATCGCGATGGCGCGAACGTTGCTGTCGGCAAAGGCGACGAAGCCGTCAGGGCCGAGCTGCCGCGCCGCCAGGATGCCATTCGTGCCGACACCGCAGCCCAGATCGAGCACGCGCTGGCCGGGCGTCAGTTCGAACGTCTCGACCAAAGCGCGGGCGCCGCCGTCGAAGAAGCCGTAGCCGAAAACTCCGGGGCGCGAGGCAAAGGCATAGGAAGTCGCCTCATCGACGCGGACGTGATAGGTCATTTCATGTCTGCGGCGCGGGCGGTCGCCGTCGCGTTGACACCAGAAGATCGTGTTGTTCCCTTCCATCGGCACGTGGACTTTGCCGAAGACCTTCTTTAACGCGGGGGCGAAGAAGTCGTCCGCATCGTAGGGAGACAGAACGATCAGTGTGCCGTGCGGTTTGAGGACGTGATACGCCTGCTCGATCATGTCGAGCTTCAGAGAGCGTTCGCCGCCGTATGCGACCGGGTAGACGAGCGTCTCGAATGTTGCCGGCAAGTCCCATAGATCGGCGCGCGTCTCGACATTGGCCGGATGGTTGCGCAACCGCAAAGCCGAGCGCAGCCGGTCCGTCTGGAAGAGGTCTATCTGATAGCAAGTCGTCTCACCGTCGGGAAGCGCATGCACCAGTTCCGCGACCTCGCCGGGCGAGCCGAGCACGACGCCGAACGGCGGTCGTAGCTTGTGCGCGACGATTTGCACCAGCTCGGCACACGGGCGGGCCCGGCGTTTGGTTTTCTTGCTTGCCATCGCGAATCGTTTCTCCGTGGTGCAGGCGAGATGCTCGCCCTACGATGTAGCCAGGTGCATCTCCACGACGCCGTGCCAGTGCTCGCCTGGTTGCAGAACGCGCAACCCCGCGCTCACGCCGCGCGGCGACAGGTTGACGGCGTCCGTTGTACAAGTATACGGCTCCAGGCAAATCGCCTCACGGTGCGGCGGGATGAACGCCACCACCTCGCGAAAATCGTCGCCCGCCCACACGGTCAGCATGTGGGCGCCGGAGGGGTGCTGCAAGACGCCGAGCATGCCCAGACCGTCAGCTTGATCGTAGGTGAAGTGATATAGGTCGGTCAGCACGTCGTCGAGCTTGAGCGGGGCGACGAACTGCCCGTGCCTGAGATCGCGCAGATCATCGACGTCGAGTAACTTTCCCGTCGGCAGGGTGTCGATCAACTCCCAGAACTTGCCGGCGCCGACCGCAACGATGGCCGCTTGTCCACCGAATGGAGCAAGCGAAAAATAGGGGTGATACCCGAGGCCGAACGGCAGTGGCTTGGAATCGGGATTGTCAGCTTCCGCCTCGACGCGCAGCACGCGATCGAGCAAGCGATAGGTGACGCGCAGCCGATAATCGGCGGGCCACAAGGCGAGTGTCTCCGGAGCGTCTTTCGATCCGTGGAACTCGCCGGTGATCCACGCAGCGCCGGCATCCGCCCCTTGATCGACGACACGCCACGCTCGCTTGGGCGTAAAACCATGAATCGCGTTCTTGCTGGTTGAATCATTGAGCGGCAGTTGGTAGGTTTTGCCTTCCCACATATAGCGGCCGTCACGAATTCGATTCGGAAACGGAAACAGAATCGGGAACCCGCTGCGCGTCGGCTTTTGCTCCGCAAAAAACTGCGGATTGCGATACAGCAACGCGAGTCCCGCCGCCTGCCAGTGATACGCATTGAAGCCGAGCGCCGGCCAAACTTCGAGGCGATTGTTCGCATCTGCAAGAACCGCGACGCGATCGTCGAGCCCGAAGGAGTTGGCGCGTTGTTCCCAGGAAAACTGAAACGGCACGTTCGTCTCCAAAAAAAAATGGTCAATGGTTAATGGCCAATGGCCAATGGTTAATGGTTAATGGTTAATGGCTACTGGCAATATACTATCGTTATTGGATCGCCTTGAGGCGCTGACCATTGAACATTAATCATTAACCATTAACCATTGGCCATTAACCATTAACCATTGTCCATTGCGAGGATCACCGTGCCAACCTTCAGCGCAGAGAAACTAACGACTTTCGCAAAATCAATGTTCCTTGCCGCCGGCGTACCTGACGAGGAGGCCGCTCGCGTCGCCGAGAGCCTGGTGCTCGCCAACCTCTGCGGACACGATTCGCACGGCATGATTCGTGTCATCCAGTATGCGGACGCCATCAAGGACGGCCGCTTGAAACCCGGCGCCCCGTTCAACATCGTCAAGCAGACCGCGGCGACGCTGGTCGTCGATGGCGGCTGGGGTCTCGGCCAGGTGCAAGCTCATCGCTTGCTTGATCGTCTTGTGCCGCGCGCCGAAGCGCTCGGCCTGGCCGCGGGAACGCTCAAGAACTGCGGGCACATCGGCCGGCTGGGCGAATATGCGGAAGCGGCTGCCGCGCGCAAGATGGCGTTCATCGCCAGCGTGAACAATCACGGCTTCGGCCGCGGCGTCGCTCCGCCCGGCGGCAAGGAGCCGCGCATCGGCACCAACCCGCTCTGCGTCGGCGTGCCCACCAACGGCGATCCGGTCGTGCTCGACATCGGCACCAGCGTCGTCGCCGAGGGCAAGGTCCGCGTCGCCTTCAACAAGGGCCAGCAAGCCCCCGACGGCTGGCTGCTCGATTCCGACGGCGTACCGACCACCGACCCCGGCGTCCTCTACAAGGAGCCGCGCGGCTCGATCTTGCCGCTCGGCGGGTCGCAGGCCTACAAAGGCTTCGGCATCGGCCTGGTGCTCGACATGCTCGTCGGCGGGTTTTCCGGCGCTCCGTGCAGCACGCCGGGGTTGCCGAACATGTCGGGCAACGCCGTCTTCTTTTTGGTGCTCGATATCAATCAATTCGCCGGCGCGGAGCACTTCTTGAAAGAAGTCACCGGCCTGACGCAGAACGTGAAGGCGTGCCCGAAGGCGGCCGGCGCCGGCGATATCCTCGTCCCCGGCGAACCCGAACGCCGATCGTGCGCCGCGCGCCGCCAGACCGGCATTCCACTCGACGACGGCACCTGGAAGCAACTGACGACACTCGCGGAACGGTTGAAGGTGACCGTGCCCGCGTAGGTCTTGCCGCTAGCGGCTTGGCGTTCGCGTGATGCCATGTGAACCCTGAGCCGCAAGCGACAGTTTTTTCGTTGGCTTAATCGCAATATGCGTTACGATGGACACTGCACCATAAGTCGAGTTCGCGTTGAGCATGTCAGCGCATGAAAAAGGAGGTCCTCTCATGAACCCGCGCCAACGTCGTCCCGCGTTCAGCATCATCGAGTTGATGGTCATCATCGCCATCATCGCCTTTCTGTTGGCATTACTGCTCCCCGCCGTGCAGAAGGTGCGCGAGGCGGCCGCACGCACGCAATCGTTGAACAACCTCAAGCAGATCGGCCTGGCGTTTCATAGCTTCCACGACGCCAACAAGCGCTTCCCATTCAATGGCTCCGATACCGCCGTCGGCGACGTCAAGTACATGAAGGCCGCCAAAGGAGATATCCCCACGAGCGGAAGCTGGGGCTTTCAGATCTTGCCGTACCTCGATCAAGCTGCGCTCTTTCGCGAGCCTGACCGCAAAACCGGCCTGATGGTCTTCATGTGCCCGGCGCGAGGCCGGCCGAAGGCGGAGACTTCCAACGGCGGCGGCCCGTGGACTGATTACTTCCTCAACAACTACATCAATGACGCCAAGAACGCCGACAAGCCCGACAACGCCGACACGAAACGCAACTTCGCCGCCATCACCGACGGCACCTCCAACACCATCATGCTCGGGCACGGCAACATTGTCGTGACGCAGTACACGTCGGCCGCCGACGTCACGCTGTCGTCGAACATCTACAACGGCGGCACGACGGGAACCATACGCGCCGGCAAGGGCGGCGCGGCCAACCCAGCCGGCGTCACGCTGATGCGCGACTCCGACAAGGCGCCCAGCGTCGGTAGCTGGGGCGGACCGTTCCCGCACGGCGGCCTGTTCGTCTTCGGCGATGGCTCCGCGCGCGTGATTTCCTACACGTTCAACGACCTCAACGCGCTCTTGACTCCGCAGGGCAACGAAGCGGTCGCGATTCCGGATTGAACGCGCTGGAAAACGCGGATTTCTCACGCAAAGGCGCGAAGAATACTCGCGCCTTTGCGTGAGAAATCTGAGAATCCAAATCGTGAGGTGCCTCATGCCAAGATTCCCCTGCCCGTCTTGCATCAAGCCCATCGAAGCCGCAGACGAATTCGTCGGCAAGAGCATCCTCTGTCCGCACTGCCAGCGCGCGGCGACCGTTCCGAACGCGGCCATCACGGCGGCAGACGTGTTGCCGATGTTTCCCACGTCAACCGGGCTGACGACGCCGGAGATCGCCGACGCCCAGGAAGCGAAACGGCGCCGCGCGGCAGAGGACTTCGACGTCGCCCTGCCGAAGATTCGACGAGACGACGCGCGGCGTTCATGGCTCAACGTCGGCCTGTGGATACTGTTCTGGGTCGTGGTTCTTTCGATCCTGGTTGCGCTGCTCGTGCCGGCGACGGAGAAAGTGCGTGAAGCCTCCGCGCGGACGCAATCAACCAACAACCTCAAGAACATCATTCTCTCGTTTCATGGCTTTCACGACGTCAACAACCGGCTGCCCTTCAACGGCTCGGATGTTGCGGTTGACGGCGTTGAGTACGAGAAGAAAGCACGTAGGCTAACGGCGACGAGCGGAAGTTGGGGGTTTCAGATCATGCCATATATCGACGCAAATCCGTTTTTCGCCGAGCCCGAGAAACATCCAGACATCAGCGTCGCGCCCTACCTGTGCCCTGGACGAGGGCGACCGCCGGGAGGCGCCTGGACCGACTTCTTTTACAACAACTACCTGAACGATCCCAAGCAAGCCGCCAAGCCCGACGCCGTCGACAGCAGACGCAACCTGAAGAGTATTACCGACGGCACCTCGGACACGATCTTCGTCGGCCACGGCAACATCGACACTCGGCAGTACGGCGCGGCCGCAAACGTCACCCTTTCGACCAACGTCTTCCTCGGCGGCACCGTCGGCACAATGCGCGCCGGCGAAAATGGCGAGAGTGCCCCGCGCGGCGTTGTCTTGAAACACGACTTCGCCGACGCCCCCGGCATCGGCAACTGGGGCGGTCCGTATCCCACCGGGGCGCTGATGGCCATGGGCGATGGCACGGTACGGATGTTTCCCTATTCGACGCAGAACTTCAGTTCGTTCTTGACGCCGACGGGCGGCGAAGCGGTCGCGGTGCCGGATTAGCGAGAGTACGATTGACGCCACTTGTTAGCCGGACGCGCAAGCGACGGATTGGAATAATCCGTCTGCGCGTCCGGCTAACAACATTGTAAACGAATTCACGATGAGAAAAAAATGAATTTCCGCCTTCGCGCTGGACGCACGACGTCAGCGCGGTACGATGGACGCCAATGCCAATTAATCTTCTCTCCGGAGGAATGTGTCGATGAAGCGCTTCCTGTTTGCAGTATTGATGCTCGTGTCCGCGTCCGTCGCGCACGCGGATCAAGGCAATCCCAAGCTGAAATCGATCGAAGCCATTCGATTCGGCCCGAATGGGCTCCTGATCATCGGCAGCGGCTCCGAGGTCATCACCGTCGAAACCGGCGACACCAAGGAACTCACCTGGACCGACGCCAAGGTTGACAATATCGATCAGGCCATCGCCGGTAAGCTCGGTCTGATGGCGAAGGACATCGAGATTCGCCGCATCGCCGTCAATCCCGCCTCGAAGAAACTCTACGCCGCGGTGCGTTCGCTCAAGTCGAATCAGTACGTGGTGCTGACGATCGACCCCGCAGGCAAGGTCGAGGAGTTCGCGCTGGAGAATGTGAAGTACCAGAAGTATCCGCTCGCGGTCGGCGAGAAGGCCGTCGTCAAGATCACCGATGTCGTCTATGCCGGCGGCCGCATCGTCGCGGCAACGCAGGCCAGCGATCAGTTCGCTTCGCGCGTCTTCACGATCTACCCCGGCAAAGCCGCGTCGCAGTTCTACACCGAGACCTTCCACACCGGCCACAACGCGATCGAGACGAAGGCGCCGATCCTCTGCCTGATGGCGTACGAAGACGGCGCCAAGACCAACATCGTCGGCTCCTTCACCTGCACGCCGCTCGTGAAGTACCCGATCGACGACGTGGAGCCAAACGTCAAGGTCAAGGGCACGACCGTGGTCGAACTCGGTAAAGGCAACCAGCCGCTGTCGATGTTCGCGTACGAAAAGGACGGCAAGAAGTACATTCTCGTCAACGTGCTGCGCAAGTTCTTCATCGGCGGCGCGGTCGGCCCCAACCCGAACTGGGTCTGCAAGGTCGATCATGAGCTGCTCAAGGAAACCGTCAACGTCGATCAGAAGGCACTCTGGCGCGTCGATCCGAAGGGGAAGGCGTCCGTGTCCGTCACCGATCGCGCAGTCGTCGCCACGGCTTACCACGGCGTGCTGCACATGGACAAGCTCGACAATGGCCGGGCCGTCGTCATCCAAGATGTTGACGGCAAGAGCAGGCGCTTGAGCGTGCTGCCGTTGCCGTAACATGGGCGTTTACCGTCAGAGCCTGAAGCGTGAGCGAAGGTTCCTCTTCGCTCACGCTTCAGGCTCTGAGAAATCTCGTCATGCTCACACCAAAGGAACCACATGAAAGCACGTATCACTCTCGTCTGTTTCGTGGCCCTGTGCGCCGCGTCGTTCGCACAGGCCGAACAAGGCAATCTCAAGCTGAAATCGATCGAGGCCATCCGCTTCGGTCCCAACGGCCTCTTGATCATCGGCAGCGGTTCCGACGTCGTCACCGTCGAGACCGGCGACACCAAGGAAACCACCTGGACCAAGACCGACATCGACAACGTCGATCAAGTCGTTGCCGGCAAGCTCGGCCTGATGGCGAAGGACATCGACATCACGCGCATCTCCGTCAATCCCGCCTCGAAGAAGCTGTACGCCGTCGTGCGTTCGCTCAAGTCGAACCAGTACGTCATCCTGACGATCGACGGCGCCGGCAAAGTCGAGGAATTCTCGCTGGACAACCTCAAGTTCAACAGGACTTCGCTGCTAGTGAAGGAGAAGGCCGTCACCAAGATCACCGACGTGATCTGGGCCGGCGGCCGCATCGTCGCCGCCACGCAGGCCACCGACACGTTCGCCTCGCGCGTATTCACCATCTACCCCGGCAAGGGCTCGTCGAACTTCTACACCGAGACGTTCCACACCGGGCACAACAAGATTGAAACGAACGCTCCGATTCGCTGCCTCATGACCTACGAAGAAAACTCCAAGGCCAGTATCGTCGGCTCCTTCACCTGCACGCCGCTGGTCCGCTATCCGCTCGATGACGCTCAGCCCGACGTCAAGGTCAAGGGAACCACGGTGGTTGAACTCGGCACCGGCAACACGCCGCGCAGCATGTTCGGCTATGAAAAAGACGGCAAGAAGTACATCCTCATCAACGCCGGCCGCAACAACAAGCAGCCTGCGCCCAAGGTGGGGTTGCCCAACGCCTTCTGGGTCGCCAAGGTCGATCACAACTTGCTGAAGGAAACGGTCAACGTCAACGAAAACGCCCCCTGGCGCGTCGGCGGCAAAGGTTCCGCGACGCTCACGGATCGCGTGATCGTGGCCAAGGATTACTTCGGCACGCTACACATGGATCAGCTCGATAGCGCGCGCGCCATCGTGCTGCGCGACACCGACGGCAAGTCGCAAAAGCTGAGCGTCTTGATGCTGCCGTAATCTCGGCGACTCGTTCCCAGGCGGGAGTCTGGGAACGAGTTGGTGCTGATTGGCGTTCGCCACCTTATGTTCGGAACGCTAGGCCGCACCCTCTTCAAACTCGAAATGCCATGAAATCAACGCTTGCACGTGTAATCGAGTACCCCGAAAGCAACGGCAAGCCCATGGCCGAGATACCCGTGCATGACGCCAGATGAGAAGCTGGCGAAGGCTCAGCGGCGGATTCTCCAGTTGCAGTCGGAATATTAAACCGAGATCGAGCGCCTGCAACGCGAGAATAAAATGTTGAAACAACAAACGAAGAAAGATCGGGGTGATGCATGATCATCCTGCGTTATTCGCTCGTGGCGATTGCCGTTGCGCTGCTCTTGACCGGCCGACTGTCGGCGGGCGAGGATGACGTGAAGGCAGAGAAAGCGATCAAGGCCCATGGAGGGAGTGTCGTTCGTGACGACAAGGCAAAGGGGAAGCCCATCATCGCTGTGCGCTTCCCTAACAGCATAGGGGACGACGCGACGCTGAAGGAACTTGCCGGTCTCAAGAGGTTGCAGACCCTGGAACTCCACAACGCGAAAGTGACGGACGCGGGGCTGAAGGAACTTGCCGGCCTGAATAGCTTGCAACACCTGCTTCTCCACGGCACGAAAGTGACGGACGCGGGGCTGAAAGAACTTGCAACTCTCCCGAACTTGTTCAGCCTGCGCCTCAGCAACACGAAGGTGACGGACGCGGGGCTGAAGGAACTTGCCGGTCTCAAGAGCTTGGGGGCCCTGTACCTCGACGCCACGCAAGTGACGGACGCGGGGCTGAAGGAACTTGCCGGTCTGAAGAAGCTTGTCGAGCTTAGCCTCGACGCCACGCCGGTGACGGACGCGGGGCTGAAGGAGCTTGCAGGTCTCAAGAGCTTGATGACCCTTGGCGTCAGCGACACGAAGGTGACGGACAAGGGGCTGAAGGAGCTTGCAGGTCTCCAGAGCTTGCACCACCTGGGTCTCCGCGGCACGAAAGTTACGGACGCAGGGCTGAAGGAGCTTGCAGGTCACAAGAGCTTGCGGACCCTGCACCTCGCCGACATGCAGGTGACCGACGCGGGGCTGAAGGAACTTGCCCGTCTTACGAAGTTGGAATTCCTGGACCTCAACGGCACGAAAGTGACGGACGCGGGCCTGAAGGAACTTGCCGGTCTCAAGAGCTTGGGGGGCCTGTACCTCCGCCGCACGCAGGTGACGGACGCGGGCGTTGCAGAATTGCGTAAGGCCCTGCCGACGTGCGAGATCACGGCGGACCCGAGGAAAAAATCATGACCATCTTTCTGTTCCTCTCACTCGGTTTGCTTGCGCAGCCCGGCGACACCCCGTTGCGTTTTCATGAGACGAAGGACACGCACCAAGTCATCGCCACGCTCCCCGCCCCGCAAGCCGCCAAACTACCAGCGGGCCGCTTGACGCAGGAAGCCGGCGAGGCAATCCTGAGCCTGTCGCTGCTTGACGACACGAAGAAGCCGGGCCCTGCCATGCTCGGCAAATACGAACGCAACGCCAGGGAACTCGTCTTCACGCCGCGCTTCCCGCTCGAACCCGGCCAAACCTATCGCGCCGTCCTCAAGCTCGACGGCGAGTCCTTCACCGAGGATCGCCGCATCCCTGAGTTGAAAAACCAGACGCCGCCCAAGGTGCTCAAGATCTATCCGACGACCGACGTGCTGCCCGCGAACCATCTCAAGTTCTACATCTACTTCGACCGCCCCATGCGCGGCGGCAAGGAACTGTTCAAGCTGATCGAACTGGTCGACGACAAGGGCAACGTCATCGACGATCCCTGGCTGCTCGACGAAATCTGGGACGACGAGAACAACTGCCTCATCATCTACATCCATCCGGGCCGCATCAAGTGGGGCGTCCTGTTGCGCGAGCTGCTCGGCCCTGTCCTCTTCGAGAAGCGTTCGTACGCGCTGGTCGTCCGCGGCGCGCTCTCGGACCCCGCGGGCAACAAGCTGGGCGCGGACGTCGTCAAGAAGTTCCGCACCACGCCCGAAGACCGTGTCCGCATCGACTTGAACGGCTGGAAGCTCACGGCGCCGAAAGCCGACACGCGCGAACCGTTGACGTTGACGCTCTCCAAGAGCATCGATCATCGCAGCTTGCAGCGGTTCCTGAAAGTGAGCGACGCCAAGGGCGAGCAGATCGCCGGCGTCATCAGCATCGGCAAAGAAGAGAAGACCTGGCATTTCACGCCGACGCAATCCTGGCGTAAGGGTAGCTATCGTCTCGATCTCGACGGCCAGCTCGAAGACGTCGCCGGCAACACGCCAGTGCAGCCGTTCGACCGCGACCTCAAATCGCCAAAGCTGCCGGCGCAGACGTTGCGCTGGGAATTAGTCGCGCAGTAGCACATCAAGCCACATACCCAAGGGACACCCATTATGTCCGATGCGGAAGTCACGCGCGGCATCGAAATTGTTCCCGGAGAAGTGGGCAAGGATCGCCTCTTCGCGGCGAGCTTCGACAATTTCTTCATCCTGGTAGTGGGTCTCGCGACGGCCATGGCCATTCCCAGCGATCAAGTCGTCGGGCGCGGCGCTGCATTGGTCGCAATTTACCTCGGGTATTTTTTTCTTTTCGAGTCGCTGGTCGGCAGCACTCCTGGCAAAGTGGTGTTTGGGCTTTGGGTCCGCCGCCTGGAAGGAGGACGCTGCTCCTGGCAACAAGCGGCGATACGCTCGCTCGCCCGGGTCGTGGAGGTCAATCCATTGCTGTTCGGCGCGCTGCCAGCCGGCATCGCGATCCTTGCCTCGTCATACGGTCAGCGTATTGGGGATATGCTGGCGGGGACCGTGGTGCGCAAGGGACGCGACTTGTAGTTTCACGTCCTCGCCATTGAGTTGACCATGAAATTCTAACGGTCACCGTTAGAATTTCATGGTATCCCCGGCGGCCCTATTTCTTCGCCGGCAGCTCCAGATCCTTCGCCGTGATCGCGACCGGCGCTCCCATCTCCGGCACGTCGCGATGAGCGGTCCACAGGATGCCATTGACCAGCGCCTGGCGAAACGGCTTCTCGCCGAAGTTCGCATGGAAGTGCCCCAAGACGCAGCCAAACGAACGGCCCCCCTTGGAATCCGGGCGTTCGTACGTCCACGCCACGGTGTGCACCTTCTTGTTCAATTCGACCTGCAGGATCGGCGTCGCCTTCTCCTTGAACTTGAGCTCCAGGTAGAACTCGTCGCGCAGATCGTATTCGCTCCAGCCCCGGCAAATCGGGTGCTTCGGATCGACTTGTTTGAGCTTCGTCGTCGTCGTGCTGAGCTTGGAGAACTTCGTGCTGAACCAACCGCCCAGGGCGTCGAGCCATTGTTCGCCAACTTGGCCCTCGGCGCCAGTGCTCCAGTGGATCGCGGTCAGGCCGACACCGTTCTTGAGCAGCAACTCGGCTTGCTCCTTGGCGAAGGGATCGAACAGCACGTTGCCGCCGTTGCGCGTGTAGAGAACGATGGCCTTCACGTCCTTGAAGGTGTCCGGATTCTTCGGCCAGCCGTTGGAGACGGCGGTCTCCACGCCGGGCGTCTGCCTGAGGCACGCAGCTAAAAGGGCGCAGTCGGTCATGTACTCGTGCGTGGCGTAGGGATGATCGCGATCCTTGCCGATGAGGAGGATCTTGGTTTTCTCCTGGGCAACGGCAGGCGAAATGGCGAATAGGGCGACGAGGATGAACAGAGCAACGCGTTTCATAATCAAACCTCCGCGGCAAGGGCTACCAGAACTTCCACCAGGGTTTTCGCGTCGGCATTCCCTTTCATTCTTCCCAGCCGTTCATGACGAAGGGGAAGGGAACGCCATCCATGTCCATGGGCGAAATGTATTTCGGTCCGCTATAGGTCGCGGCTTCGGTTGGCGTGACGGGGACAATGGCAAAGCGTTCACGATGCACCGCGAGCAGGACGACGATGTCGCCGCGCCGCACCAAGCCGTGCATCTCGACGATATCGCCCGCCAGCAATTTCGCGGAAGCAACGGCCGTCCGGGGTAGGGCATCGGGAGCGCCGCGCAAATCCAGGGGAAGCAGTTTGCCGCAGACGACGCAGCGTCCGTCGGCGCGTTTTTGTGGAACCGTGGCTGAGCAAGTAGGGCATGTCATTGCAGTCAAGTTCCGTTGGGAAAATCATTGCGAAGGACAGCGCTCTTGCCTTATACTATTAACAATGCCAATATCCGCTTGATTTCCTTTCGCAGGACCCGCCATGCAACGATGGATGCTGTCTCTTGTCGTTGTCTTTCTTTCCGGAGCATCGACTTTCGCCCAGTCTCCGGGCAAAGTCCAGTTCGCGCGCGATATCTTGCCGATCCTCTCGACGCACTGCTTCACCTGCCACGGGCCTGACGCCAAGCTGCAAAAGGCTGGGCTGCGGCTCGACCTGTTCGAGACGGCGACGAAGAAACTCAAGAGCGGCAGCCACGCGGTCGTGCCCGGCAACGTCAAGGACAGCGAGCTCATTGCGCGTGTCTTTGCCGACGATGACTCGCAGCGCATGCCGCCCAAGAGCGCCAAGAAGACGCTCAAGGATTCGGAGAAGGCTCTGCTCAAACGCTGGATCGAGGAAGGCGCCGAGTATCAACGGCACTGGGCGTTCGTCGCGCCGAAGCGGCCCGTCCCTTCCCTTACGGTAGGGGCTCATAAGGATTGGACGCGCAATCCGGTCGATCAGTTCCTGCGGGCACGCATGGAGAAGGAAGGGCTGAAGCCATCTCCCGAAGCGGATCGCTACACGTTGGCACGCCGGCTCGCCATCGATCTGACGGGATTGCCGCCGACCATCGACATGGTGGATCGCTTTGTCAACGACAAGAGCGCGGGCGCCTACGAGAAATACGTCGATCAACTCCTCGACATGCCAACCTACGGCGAACGCTGGGCGCACGTCTGGCTCGATCTCGCCCGCTACGCCGACTCCAACGGCTTCGCGACCGACAACGCGCGCACGATCTGGAAGTATCGCGACTGGGTCATCAACTCCATAAACAAGAACCTCCCCTATGATCACTTCACGGTCGAGCAGATCGCCGGGGACATGCTGCCGAATGCTACGCAGGACCAGATCCTCGCCACGGCATTTCATCGCAACACGCTGACGAACGACGAAGGCGGCACTAGCGACGAGGAATTTCGCGCGGCTGCCGTCGTCGATCGCGTCAACACGACGATGCAAGTCTGGATGGGCGTGACCATGGCGTGCGCCCAGTGCCATGACCACAAATACGATGCGATCAGTCAGGAAGAGTACTTCCGTATGTACGCAATCTTCAATCAGACCGAGGACGCTGACAAGGGAGACAATAGCCCGAACATGCTCCTCATCACGGCGGACGAACAAAAGAAGAAGACGGAGTTGGAAGGGACGATCGGGCGACTCGAAAAGGACTTGCTGATTGGCAATCCGAAGCTCGATGCGGCCCAAAGCGCCTGGGAGGCAGACAAGAAAGCGACCGACAAGGCGCCCGCGCCGATCAAAAAAATTCTCGCCCTCGACGGAAAGAAACGCAACGACGCGCAAAAGCTCGACGTGACGAAGTATTTTCGTTCGACATTGCCGGAGTTCAAGAAAGTTTCGGACGAACTTGCAATGTTGCGGAAGCAGTATGACGCCGTCAAAGGCGTGCCGACTCCGATCATGAAGGAGCTTCCTGCCGGCAAGCAGCGCGTCACGAAGATGCACTTGCGTGGCAATTTTCTCGACCAGGGTAATGAAGTCAAGCCGGGCGTGCCGTCCTTGCTGCATCCGTTGCCGAAGGACCAGCCCGCGAATCGTTTGACGCTGGCACGCTGGCTGGTGGCGCCGGAGAATCCGTTGACGGCGCGCGTCGCAGTCAATCGATACTGGGAGCAGATCTTCGGTTTGCCCCTCATGGAATCGCCGGACGATTTCGGCATCCGCGGCAAGGCGCCGACGCACCCGGATTTGCTCGACTGGTTGTCAGTGGAGTTTTCTTCGCCTCCGCCGAAAGGCGAAGGGCCGGCAGGCGGTCTTGGCTGGGATGTCAAGAAATTGCTGAAGCTGATTGTGTCGTCGGCTGCATATCGCCAGGTGACGACGGTGACGCCCGCTCTGGTCGAGCGTGACCCGGAAAATCGCTATCTCGCGCGCGGGCCGCGTTATCGCTCGTCGGCCGAGACGATACGCGATCAATCGCTATACGTCGCGGGCTTGCTCAGCCCGAAGATGTACGGCGCCCCGGTGCGGCCGCCGCGTCCGAAGAGCGGCCTGACCGCGGCGTTCGGCGGCAGCACTGATTGGGAGACCAGCGCTGGCGACGACAAATATCGCCGCGCTCTTTACACGCAATGGCGCCGCACCACGCCGTACCCGTCAATGACGACGTTCGATGCACCCGCCCGAACCGTTTGCACCATCACCCGGCCGCGCACGAACACGCCACTACAGGCTCTCGTGACGTTGAACGATCCGGTCTACGTCGAGGCGGCCCAGGCGCTCGGTCGGCGCATCGTGAAAGACGGCGGGGCGACGCTCGAAGCGAAGCTGCAATTCGGCTTTCGTTTGTGCCTGGCCCGGCCGCCGCGCGATGTCGAACTGAAGCGGCTTGTCGAGTTGTACACTCGAGCGCAGACGGAGTACGCGAAGAACCCGAAGCTCGCGCAGCAAATGGCGACCGATCCGATCGGGCCGTTGCCGGCGGGAATGCAGGTCGGTGAGATGGCGGCATGGACCGTGGTCGGTAACGTGCTGTTGAATCTGGATGAGGCGTTCGCGAAACGATAAGGTGATCCTCCGTATTCGTTTAGCGCTCGCATGGCGCCATGCGAGCGCTAAACGAATACCAAACGAATGTACCAACGCGGAGAAAATGATGAACCCAACGATGCTCCACGTCACGCGCCGGCATTTCCTGCGCGATTCCCAGCTCGGCCTCGGCGCCATCGCCCTGGGCGCGCTGATGAACGGCCAGGCGAAAACGCAGGAGCCGAATCCGCTGCGGCCACGCGCGGCGCATTATCCAGGCAAGGCCAAGAACGTCATCTACCTGCACATGGCCGGGTCGCCGCCGCACCTGGACCTCTTCGATTACAAGCCGACACTGGTGCGCCGCAACGGCGAGCCGTGCCCGGAGTCGTTCCTGCGCGGCCGGCGTTTTGCGTTCACTTCCGGTGTGCCGCGCCTGCTGGGGACGCCGCAAAAATTCGCGCAGTACGGGCAATCGGGGCAGTGGATGTCCGAGGCCGTCCCGAATCTGCACGGCGTCGCCGACGAATTGTGCTTCATCAAGTCGATGCACACGGAGCAATTCAATCACGCCCCTGCGGAACTTTTGCTCTTCACCGGCTCGCCGCAATTCGGTCGGCCGGGCATGGGCTCGTGGGTTACCTACGGCCTCGGCTCGGAAAGCCAGGATCTGCCGGGCTACATCGCGCTCGTCTCCAGCGGCACGTTTCCCAGCGCGGGCAACAGTTGCTGGAACAACGGCTTTTTGCCGTCGATCTATCAGGGCGTGCAGTGCCGCAGCTCGGGCGATCCGGTGCTGTATGTGTCGAACCCGAATGGCATGGACTCCGGGATGCGCCGCCTGAGCCTCGACGCCCTGCGCGATCTCAACGAGCTGCAAGCTAGCGAGCTGGGCAATCCCGAAACGCGCACGCGCATCGCGCACTACGAGATGGCTTTTCGCATGCAGACGGCCGTTCCCGAAGTGATGGACATCACGCGCGAATCGCAAAGCGTCATCAACATGTACGGCGCCCAGCCCGGCGCCGCCAGCTTCGCCAACAATTGCCTGCTCGCGCGGCGGCTCATCGAACGCGGCGTCCGCTTCGTGCAGCTTCACGACTGGGGCTGGGACTTCCACGGCACCGGTTCGGGCCGCGACATCAAGTTCGGCCTGCCCGTCAAGTGCCGCACCATGGACCGCGCGGTGACGGCGCTGATCCGCGATCTGAAGCATCGGGGCATGCTGGACGAAACGATCGTGATCTGGTCGGGCGAGTTCGGCCGTTCGCCGTTCCGCGAAGGCCGTACCGCCAACGGCGCGAATTTGGGCCGCGACCATCACCCGTTTTCGTTCACGCTCTTCGCGGCCGGCGGCGGATTCAAGCCCGGCATGTCCTATGGTGCGTCCGACGAATTGGGTTTTGACGTCGGTGAAAACCCCGTTCATCCACACGATTTGCAAGCGACGATCCTGCACCTGTTGGGCTTGGAGCACACGCGGCTGACGTATCGCTATCAGGGCCGCGATTTCCGGCTTACCGACGTGCACGGCCGCGTCGTGCGCGAGGTGTTGGCTTGATGATTCCGTGGCAGAAGGATTCCGATCTTGCCAATGCCGGTCGAAAAGTCATAGGGCTGGCGGGCAGCGATCGTTTCGTCGATTCTCTATGCGGAGGTGCTGCGAACTCCTTAACGATGATTGAACGGGATCGCCCAGCCCATTGACTTTCTCGCTACAAGTCTCGACAATCTCACCTGCACAGAACCGACCTCCACCCCGCTCATCCTCGGAGACCGCACCCATGAGATCCCTGCTTCTCGCCGCTTCCCTTCTGCTTTGTCCCGCCGTCGCGTCCGCTCAAGCGCCGGAGAAATTCCGCGTCTATATCGGAACCTATACCGGCAAAGTGAGCAAGGGCATCTATCAGTGCGAACTCGATCTCAAGGACGGCTCGCTGTCGGCGTCGCCGACGCTGGCCGGCGAGACGAAGAGCCCGTCTTTCCTCGCTTTTCATCCGAATAAGAAGTTTCTCTATGCGGTCAACGAAAACGACGCGTCGGTCAGTGCATTCGCCATCGACGCCAAGACGGGCAACCTCACATTCCTGAACTCGGAGCCATCCAAGGGAGGCGCGCCGTGTCATCTCGTTGTCGATGCGACCGGCAAGAACGTCCTCGCCGCCAACTACTCCGGCGGAAGCTGCATCAGCATCCCGATCGAAGCGGATGGCAAGCTCGGCAAGGAGTCGTCGTTCCAGCAACATGTGGGCAAGAAGAAGAACGGGCATTCGATCCACGTCGACAAGGCCAACAAGTTCGCTCTCTGTTGCGACCTCGGTCTCGACCAGGTCATCATCTACGGCTTCGACGCCGTCAAAGGGACGCTGACGCCGCACGGCGCGTTCGACACGCCCAAGGGGGCCGGTCCGCGCCACTTCGCCTGGCATCCCGACGGCAAGAACGCATACATCAACGGCGAATCCGACCTGACGATCATCGCTTGCGCTTACGACGCCGACAAGGGCGTCCTGACGCAGAAGCAAGTTCTCTCGACGCTGCCCAAGGATGTCAAACGCAAGGGCGGCAGCACGGCGGAGACCGTGGTCCACCCATCCGGCAAGTTCGTTTACGTTTCCAACCGCGACCCGTACAACTCGATCGCGATCTTCGCGATCGATGCGAAGACGCGCGAGCTGACCGCGGTCGGCCATCAAGGCATGGGCGTGAAGACGCCGCGCAACTTCGCCATTGAGCCGACAGGGCAGTACATGCTGGTCGCGAATCAATCGGGGGGCAACGTGATCGTGTTCCGCATCAACCAAGCAACCGGCGAATTGACGCCGACGGGGGCCAGCCTGCAAGTGCCCAGCCCGGTGTGCGTGCGTTTCATGGCGATGGAGAAATGACGTTCGACGACGCGTGTGGTTTCGCGCGATGTTACAGTCACGCGAAACCGCACGCGGACGTCGGCTCTATTTTTTTTTGGCCCGAACGCCTTTCTTCTTCGTTTTTTTCTTCGCTTGCTTGGCCACCTCCGCTTTGACCTCGCTCTTGCGGGGTTTCGTTTTCTTTGCGACGGTGGCTGTACCGCCGCTCGCTTCGTCCGACAATTCGATACCAAAGACGGCCCCGAGATCTTGCCCCTTCAGCGTGTCGCCGTCGCCTTGCAGCGCCGCGTCCAGATTGTCCGCGGAGACGGCCTGGCCGACGAGCTCCAGATGATCGACGTCGCGCAGCGTGAACAGCAACTCCGGCTCGACGTCGAGCCGAGCGCCAATGCCGTACATGACTGCGGCGAGATGTTTGCACAACCCGGCCCAATCAGGGCACGAACATGACATTTTGATTTCCTGCGGATTCGGAAACAAGCCGTCGTCTTGGCGCGACAGCCGTTCCATCACGTCCTTGTCGAACTTCCCGGTCAAGAGCTGCATGACGGAGCCGATTGAACAGGCGCAGTCTTTCTTGACGCGCTCCCAGTGGGCGGGCTTGAGCGTGTCGATGTTGATCTTGACCGTGTACACTTCCGAGCCGCTGACGAGGGCGTCGATCTGCCCGCGTTTGATGACTAGGTCGATCACGGAGCCGTTACGCACATAGGTCCGCCCGCGAGGCAAACGATTCTCATAGTCGCTATATCGTTCCAGATTCTCGCACCAGGCTTCACCCCAGAACGTGTGTGCGATCTTGCGGCCGTCGATCGTGATCGGCTGCATGGCACGGCCTTGCTTCTTGGCGAGTTTCTCGGCATGCTTCTTGGCATTGGCCTGACGTTGTGCGACGGGGACGTACGGCTTCCAGCGGTAGAACCAAGACATGAGTGAATCCTTTCAATGGATGAGGGCTTCGCCCCACGCGGACACGCTGCCGCAGCGAGGAATCTCGGGGTTCTAGGTAAATGTCCTAGCAGAACGCGTTGCCGGACGCAAGCGGTTTCGCGAGTTTTTCAGAAACCAGCCACAGTCGTGAGGAAGCGTTGCGGCTCTCCGCTCCTTTACCGTCGCGGCTCGTAATTCAATCGTCCGCCTCGGCACGCGTCAGGTCGAGAGCGACGAAACGCAGTAATTCCTCGTCGCTCATCTCGGTCAGATGCACGTCGGCGTCGTCCTGGAGGATCTGATCCGCGACGCTCTGCTTGGAGCGGATCATCGCGTCGATACGTTCCTCGACGGTGCCGCGACAGACGAATTTGTGCACGAGCACGTTCTTTTTTTGACCGATGCGGAAGGCGCGATCGGTCGCCTGATTCTCGACGGCCGGGTTCCACCAGCGATCGAAGTGGATGACGTGCGCGGCCGCGGTCAGATTGAGTCCGCTGCCGCCGGCCTTCAGCGAGATCACGAAAAAGGGCGGCCCGTCATCGCTCTGAAATTGCTTGACCAGGTCCGTCCGACGCTTCACCGGAGTTCCGCCGTGCAGCACCAGCCCTTCGCGGCCGAAGACCTGCGCGAGGTATGCCGCCAACGGCTCGGTTAACGATTGAAACTGCGTGAAGACAAGCGTCTTCTCCTGGCGGGCGACAATCGGCTCGCAGGCCGCGCGGAGACGCTCGAACTTGCCGCTGTCGGCAGGCTTGAACTCACCGTCCGCTAGGTACTGCGATGGATGATTGCACAATTGCTTGAGCTGCATGAGCAACGAGAGCACCATGCCACGCCGGGCGATCCCCTCGGCGTTTTCGAGCCGTTCCTCAAAGTCGATCAACACTTTTTGGTAAAGGACCGCCTGTTTCTTGGATAGGCCGCACTCGACGCGCATCTCGGTTTTCTCGGGCAGGTCCGGCGCAACGCTGGGATCGGTTTTCAGCCGGCGCAAGATGTACGGCCGAACGAGGCGGCGCAGCGACGCGAACGCCTCGGCATCCTCGCGTTCGTGCAGCCGTTTGACGAATTTCTTGAATTGGGCGGCATTGCCCAGCAGTCCCGGACAGCAAAAATCGAAAAGGGACCAGAGATCGCCCAGGTGATTCTCGACGGGCGTGCCGGTGAGGACGACGCGACTGGTCGCCTGCAGCTTCTTCACGCTGCGCGTCTGGCTCGACCCGGCGTTCTTGATCGCCTGGGCTTCATCGAGAACGACTAGAGACCATTGGACGTTCTGGAACCACTCCTCGCGGCGAATCAGCGGGTAAGTGGTGATAACGACATCCACGTCGGCCAGCTCCCGCGCGGGATTCTTGGCCAGCTGTGCCAGTTTGTCGGGCGCGCACTCGGAACGATGGGCGAAGACGACGCGCAACGACGGAGCGAACCGCGTCAGCTCCGCGCGCCAGTTTCCCAGGAGCGAAGCAGGCACGACGAGAAGATTGGTCGCCCCTTTGGCTTTGCCCGAGCGCTTGCGTTGCAAAAATACATCGATGATCTGAATGGTCTTGCCCAGGCCCATGTCGTCGGCCAAGCAGGCGCCTAGCCCAAGCTCGCTGAGAAACCAGAGCCAGCGCACGCCGTCGATCTGGTAGTGGCGCAGCGTCGCCTGTAGATCGCGGCCCGGTTCGCACGAGCTGTCGGCTTCGGGATGGCGCATCTGCTCCAGCGCGTCGCGCAGCCAGGGTCCGGAGACGACCTCGGACCAGTCGTGGTCGGCGCCTTCCTCCTCGGTCTTCGTGTCGAGGTCGGCGCCCGCGAGCATGCGCATGCCCTCGATGAAGCTGATGCCGTCGGGATGCTCCTCTTGTAACGTTCGCCAATGCTCGAGCGCCTCCTTGATCTTGTCCTGATCGACCTCAACCCATTTGCCGCGCAGCAACATGAGGCCTGCAGAGTTGTCGAGCAGGTTCTTGACTTCGGCGGGTGTCAGTTTTTCGCCTTCGAGCGCCATGCCTATGTCGAAACCGAGCAACTGATGGAATCCGACGGACGAGGTACGGTCCGAACCAATGCGCACCTGCACCGCGGGACGCGGAGGTTTGCGCGCGGACCACCAATCGGGCACGCGGACGACGACGCCGGCATCCTCCATTGCCGCCGTGTCTTTCAAGAAGGCGTAGGCTTGCTGGATAGTCCACGACTGCGCGGCGAACAACTTGCGGCTCTCCAGCAAGTCACGAACCAGCGCGCTCTTCTCGGCGACGCGGCGCACCGGCTCCAGTAAGGACTCGAGCTTGGCGAGGTCCTTGCTGGCTGCATACGTCTTGAGCGCCTCAGCGAGCGGAAGGTGCTGAACCTTCGATTGACTCGACAGCTTGTGCGAATACGTGGCCAGGAACGCGAACGGGCGCTCGGGCGTTTTCTTGTTCTCCGCCAGATGAAACGTGACCCGGCCGATCAGGTGCAGCAGGGGATGAATGTCGTGCAAGTAGTGGACGTATCCACCGTCATGTGCCGCCGCCTGTTGAGATGCATGGGTGCGCAACTCCGTCCACAGGTTTTCGAGATGCGGAACCGTGAGGTATTCCAGGCCAACCATCGGCGGCGAGGAAGCCGTGAGCCGAGCGAGTTCGTCCTCGCGTGGCGGCGCGATCGACGCCCATTGCCCGAACCCCGCTTCGCCGAGTTGACGCACCGCCTGAAAGAACTGCCACGCGAAGCCTCGCCAGAATGCGTAATCGCTGGGAAGCCCGTGAGCGTCATGCTGGCTGGCGAGCATCACCAACCCGGCAGCGCTCGATTCGGCGAACGCGGCTTCGAGCTTTTGGAAGTGGGAATCGGTGAGCGTGCTCTCTGTGGCGGCGTGAACGAGCTTTAGCTTCCCTGTGGGAGTGATGGCGATGCATTGGCTCATGGGGGAAAGAGTATGTCGAGGTGACGCTGCGGAGGAGAGGTCTGGTGAAGAAATCCCATTCGAGAGTTACTACGAGCTCCAAACGAAGAAGGGTCAGGACTCCACCGCGGGTGTATGCCAACCGCCCCACTCCGCGACGAGCAAGTCCGCCTCGCGCGGGCCCCAGGTTCCCTGATCGTACTCGAACACCGGCGTCGCGCTCGGGCCGAGCACGGGCTGTACGATTTGCCAGGCGGCCTCGACGGCGTCCTCGCGAGTAAACAGGATGCCCTCGCCGTCCATCGCGTCGCCGAGCAGCCGTTCGTAGGGGTCCATCTCGTCGGAGTTTTTCGCTTTCAACGCGGACAGTTCGACGGTCTCGCCGGTCCACGCCTCGCCGGCGTGCTTGACGCGGGCGCCGATGCCGATCCTTAACTGTGGGTTGAGGCGGAAACGCACGTAGTTGCCCAGATGTGGGAAGAACTTCGCGATGGGCGGCCGCTTCAGCTCGACGAGAACTTCCGTGACCGTGTGCGGCAAAAACTTGCCCGCGCGGATAAAGAACGGCACGCCCTCCCAGCGCCACGAATCAATGAACAGCCGCACCGCCGCGTAGGTCTCCACTTGCGAATGGGACGCGACGCCTTCCTCTCTGCGGTAGCCCTTGAACTGGCCGCGCACCAGGTTGTCGCCGTTGAGCGGGCGGATCATGCGGAAGACTTTGACCTGTTCGTCGCGCATGGAATCGGCATACGTTCTCGTGGGGGGCTCCATCGCCAGGAAGCCGACCACTTGCAGTAAGTGATTCTGGATAACGTCGCGAATTACCCCGGTCTCCTCGTACAACTTGCCGCGGCCGGCGATGCCGAAGTTCTCCGCCAAAGTGATCTGTACGCTCTTGACGTAATGGCGATTCCAGATCGGCTCAAGGAAGGTGTTGCCGAAGCGGAAGAAGACGAGGTTTTGTACTGCCTCTTTGCCGAGGTAATGGTCGATGCGAAAGATGTCGGCCTCGTTGAAGACGGCGTGCAGGACGCGATTAAGCGAACGTGCCGATTGCAGATCGCGGCCAAACGGCTTCTCGACGATGACACGGGCGTTGACGGCGCATTTTGATTTCGCGAGGCCCTCGATGACGGTGGGAAACAAGCTGGGCGGAATGGCAAGATAGTGCATCGGAATCTTGGCGTCCCCCAGTTCCACGCGCAGCTTGTCAAAGGTCTCGATTTTGTGATAATCGCCGTCCACGTAGCGAAGCAGCTTGGCGAGTCGGGCGAAATCGTCGTCGGACGCGCTGGGATAGAATTTCCGGACGCTTTCGCGGGCACGCTGTAGAAGCTGCTCGTTGGTCCAGTTCGAGAACGCGACGCCGATGATGGGGATGTCAAAATCACGGCGCAGCACCATCGCTTGCAGAGCGGGGAAGATCTTCTTGTACGCGAGATCGCCGGACGCGCCGAAGAAGACAATCGCGTCCGCGATGCCGATGGTCGGTTCGTCGGGATTGAAGGGGGAGTCGGACATGGGTGCGCGAACCTCTGCGGATCTGCCACGAAACGCCGAAGTTAATGTACTTCGCGCGAGTGAATTTGGCATAGCGGCTCGGCGCGGCTTGGACCTCAAGTTAAAGATTTGTTTGAATAATAGCCCGCTGCGCCAACAAGGGAATCATGGTTGATCCCTTGCTTGCGCTACGGGCTAGTAAGGGTCAATTGACAAGATTCAAATCAACAAGTTGTTTGCCGGCCTGCACGCGGATCGATAATCCCGAGGTGGCTTCCGATTCATAGCGAGCCGGCAGGGGTGTGCCGCCGATTTTTTCACCTGGGATCGGCTCGACCGCGACGCGATACTCGCCCACGGGAATCGGCGTCTTGAACGAGAAGGAGCCATCCTTTTGCAGCGCGCTCGAGTATTTTTTGCCGTCGCCGCTGACGAGCGTGACGAAGTAGCCACTGGGCTGGGCTTTGCCTTGATAGGTGATTTTACCTGCAACCTGGCCCTTTTCTACTTTGGGTCCATCGAGCTTGGGCCCGACGACCGCCTCAGACGGTTTGGTCTTGGCGCGAATGTCATCGAGCACGCTGCGTAAGGCGAAGGCGCGGTCGGCGTAGCTGGCCAGTCCGTCGCTTTTGCCAAACGCTTCGTCGATGCTCTTTTGGAGATCCGCGGCCAGAAACGGACGTACCGCTGTCAGCGCGCCTTTGTAAAGATGGAAACAGCCCGCGTGGTCGCCTTGGTCGTTGAAAAGACGCGCCCCTGAGTTGATCACGTCGCGCAGCGATTGGTTGAGGGCGGCCTGGTCGTGCTTGTCGTGGACTTTCTTGTCCTGACCCAGGCTGTCGCCAGCACAGACCAGCAAGACTAGGCCGATCGTCCCCACACCCGCGACCACCCGCCGAGTTGATTTCGTCATGGACATGACTCCGAAAAAATAACGTGGTGAATCCGCTCGCCTTTGCTCCCTCCCCGTAACCGATGAGTGAGTCTGGCAGCATTATGATCCGAATGCTGATTTCTGTGAAGGGGAATCTTGCCTTACCTGCGCAGATTCTTGGCAAACTGTGCCGTGTTGAACTAGATTTCCTGATCTTGCATCGTTTCACGCCGTCGAGATATACTCTGGATGAAGCTTGTTGGCGAGGTGGGGAAACTCTTGCGCCGTGCTTTCGCTCCCCGTCTTGCTTGATTCATGGATGAACGAGGAACGACAATGACTGTCACGACTTGCGATCGCACACCTACCGAAACCACCCTCGAAGCCCTGCGCCAGGCCGGCAATCCGTTTCGCAACTTCTTCGCGCGCAATCCCGACGATGACGTCTGCGCCCGCTATCACGTCCAGGAATTGTTCGCCACCGAACGCGACCAACTCCTCGGCGTCGTCAATCTCTTTCGCGCCAATCCGACCCTTCACTCCGAGCTAATCCCCGTGCTCGGCAACAAGGGCGCCGGCAAGACGCATCTCCTGCACTCCATCAAACACGGTCAAGGGGGTGCCGGGCAGATGCTCATCACGCCCGGAACGTATCAGAAAGACACCGACTTCCTCGAGTATCTGCTCTTCCAGATGATCGACACGCTCCTGGGCGGCGCCAAACAGCAAGGCCGACGCCCGCTCGAATTCATCAGTGAAGAGCTGGGCCGGCAGTTGCTCCTCGGCGCGATCCTCGGCATGAAGCGTGACGAACAACTGGATCTCTTTCCGACGCCGACCATCGGCCGCTGGATGCGCAGACTCGGTCTAGGTACTTCGGCGGCGCTCGAACGCATCCAGTGGTTGGTCGAGCAACTGACGCGCACCGAAGGCGCCACGCCCTTGCGTCGTCTCGCGACCATGGTCGAGCTCGACGCCGACAAGACGTGTGAGCTTCTGTGGACGCATCTCGACCGCACTCAGACGCACAACACTGCAGGGCTGATGCGCCGGCACATCCATCACGGTCTCGTGCGGGCCGCGCTCCTGGGCGACGAAGGCGAACTCGCGAATTTCTTGACCTACGGCTTCGCGGAGCTCGATTACAAGGTCAAACCGGGCCGGCAGGACCTCGTGCTGTCGTTGTTGCGCGTGTTGATGGAAGTATTCCAGAGCTTGAAGATTCCGGTCGTGATCGCGTTCGATCAACTCGAAGACTTGCTGCTGGCGCGCCGCCATGACGATGGGCACAAGGTTGCCGAGGCGTTCTTCGCGGGGTTGGTGCAGGCGATGCACCAGATCGACGGCATCTGCTTTCTCGTCTTCGCTGAGCGCGGCTTGTGGAACCGCTTCGTGCCGTCGCTCGACGGCTACATCCAGGATCGTCTCAACAATCCGGTTCACGTGCCGGGACATGGCACGATCAAAGCGTTGCGGCTCGAAGCGCCCTCGGCCGAGCTGGTGCGTCGCGTCGTCCAGGTCCGCATGCATGCCGCTCTCGACGGAACGCCGGAACAGAGCAGCTTTTTCGAGGTCTATCCCTTTACGGATGAGCAGGTGACGCAGATCGCGCGCACCGAGCCGACCTTGCGCGACATGCTTCAGGAGTTCCGCCGGTTGTTCGATCATGTCGTGTTCGGCGAAGTGCAAAAGGCCGCCTACGATATGGACCCGCCCGGCGTCACAACCACGCACCTTCCGATTGCTACAGTGTCCGGGATCGATGGTGTCGGTCCGGCGGTGAAGTCGGCGGTCGTTGTCGAGGTACCTGCAAGGTCGCCCGTCATGCCGCGCGCATCGGCGGATGCGTTCGATCTCGTCAGCATGTGGGAACACGCTCTTGCGGACGCGCAGGCCAATCTGGTGCCGGAAGGCTCCCTCACCGGGGCCACGCGCGAGTTGCAAGCGGGTCTTGGCGCTTTCCTGCAGGTGTGCCACGAGCACGGTGTCAAGGTAGGTCCGTGGCGCCTTCAGCATGTCGTGCCGGAGTTCATCTTCAGCGAGCATCCGACCTATGGCGTCATGGCGATCGCCCACTGGGTCTGCAAGGACGGGCAGCCGTGGAAGGTCGGCGTCGGCCTCTTCCTTGGCCGCGGCGCCGGCAAACCACGCGATCTCGAAATCAAGCTCGCGGCGCTGGGCATGACGCCGAGCGTTATCGATCATTTGATCCTGTTGCGGCCTGACGACGACGTGTCGTTGACGGGTAAGAGCAAGACTGTCTGGCAAGAGTCCGAGCAAAAAGGGCTGCACGGCCGCTTGGAGCCGATGCAAGTCGAGCACTTCACGATGCTCTACGGTTTTCCGCGCTTCTTGGCGGCGCTTGGGGAATCGTTGCCGCCGGGCCAGGCGTTGCCCAATCTCGCGGACCTGATTCAGAATCGCTGCGACAAACTTTTGGAACAGGTGTGCATGCCAATCTCGACGTAGCGAGACGCGGGTTCATGCTAGCCGGACACGCAAACGACGGAAGATTTGCTCCGCCGCTTGCGCGTCCGGCGAACACGCGTTGAAACGAACGCGATACTCCATAAGTCATCCGCGAGCGGCTCCCGGCTTGGCGAACGCCGAGCCGGGAGCGGCGCGAACAAGGGCCGCGGCGATGACCTATGCAGAGGCGATGCAATTCTGGTTTGCCCGCGTCAACTACGAGCAAAAATCTCCGCAGTTCGGCGACTTCAGGCTCGACCGCATGCGCCACCTGCTCGAACGGCTGGGCAATCCGCACCAGCGGTTGCGTATCATTCACATCGCCGGCAGCAAGGGCAAAGGCTCCACGTCCGCCATGCTGGCGTCGATCCTCGAACACGAGGGCTATCGCGTCGGGCTATTCACGTCGCCGCACTTGGTCACCGTCGAGGAGCGCATCCAGGTTGACCGGCAGAGCATCGCCGAGGACGAGTTGCGCAATCTCTTAGGTGAGATACGCGCGCGGACGCCCACCGCGCTTGAACGCGAGCTGACGTTTTTCGAGATCGGCACCGCCCTGGGTTTCTTGCACTTCCTGCGCCGGCGTGTCGACTTCGCCGTTGTCGAGGTCGGTCTCGGCGGCCGTTTTGATTCCACCAATGTCTGCGATCCGCTCCTGTCCATTATCACGAGCATCAGCTTCGATCACACGCAGATGCTCGGCAACACGCTGGCCAAAATCGCCGTTGAAAAAGCTGGCATCATCAAGCCGGGCCGGCCAACTATCAGCGGCGTGCGCGATGCCGAGGCGAGGCAAGTCATCGTCGACATCTGCCGAACGCGCGGCGCCACACTTCGGCAAATCGACGCCGACTTCCGCTACGTCCATGAACCGGCGCTGATCGACTCGGCATCCGAGCGCTGGCCGAGAGTCGCCGTCACCATCGCTCAGCGTGCCTGGCCGGCGTTCACGCTGGGCTTGATCGGCGAGCACCAGGCACGCAACGCCAGCGTCGCTCTCGCCGCCGTCGAGCAACTGATCGACCTGGGCATTCCGATCGGCCAACGCGCCATCGCTGACGGTCTTGCCAATGTGCGTTGGCCGGCTCGCCTGGAAATCGTCGCCCGTCGGCCACTGGTGTTGCTCGATTGCGCCCACAACGTCGCCTCTGCCCAGGCGTTAGTCGAGGCGCTGACCGATTCTTTCGCGCGCTCGACGCCGAAGGCGCGGCGCATGCTGATCTTCGGGGGCAATCGCGACAAGGATCTCGCCGGGATGCTCGAACTGCTTGCGCCGTTGTTCGAACGCATTTTTCTGACGAACTCACAGGGCACGACGCGCTGCGCCTCGCCCGAGCAACTCGCGACCATGCTCCCCGCCGACGCCAGGCCACGCAGCATTTTGTGCGCGACTGCGCCGGACGCCTGGCGCCGCGCCCACGCGGAAGCGAGTTCAGACGACCTGATCTGCATCACCGGCTCGGTCTTCCTCGCGGGAGAATTGCGCCCCCTCGTCGGCCCAGCGAATGAACCCCGGGGAACAAGAGGAATACCAAGAGGATCTGGTCAATAGCGCGCGAGCCGGGGCGTGCGCAGAATAGTTGCGTCATGATCGATAATTCATCTTGCATTTCTCCTGGCATTTTCCTCTGTTCCCTGCGGCTCACTCTCTGGCAGGACCCGTGAGCGGTGTCGCTTTTTTGCTGGCTTTCCGCAAGGAACCTGGTAACGTATCATCCAATCGACAATACCCACTCAAGGAGATCGCACCCATGGCGGGACTTGCGCGCATTTCTGTCGTCGTCGGCTTCCTACTCATTCTCACATCGGACGCCCCGGCATTTCATGGACGGTTCGGGATCTGGCATTCCTCGGCCTGGTCGTCGTCCTATTACGTGCCGGCGCCGTACTGGTATTACTGCCCGCCGGGCCCGCTGGTGGTGCCAGTCCCCAACGCGCCGCGTTCGACTTATGCGAAGCCGACTCCCGCGCCGCCGTCGCAAACCATCGAGCCGCCGCTGCAAAAAATGATTAGCGATTCGCGCGCGCCGGTCCTCATCACAACTCGTTCGTCCGAGCGTGGCGTCTCCACGGCGAGCGATCGTTGCCGGGTCGGCTTTTGGAACCTATCAGGCCGCGACGTGATGTTGACGATCGACGGCAAAGCCTGGTCGCTACCGAGTAACCACATGGTGACGCTGGAGACGGAGCGTCAGTTCGCCTGGCACGTCGATCGACAGGCGCAGAATCTAGTGCGCGTCACGGAGGGAATGGCTACCCATGAAGTGGTGTTGCGCGACTGAACGTGGCGGCATCAAGCGATGTTGATTGCGATCGCTAAGCGGGAACCGATCAGGAATTCGGCGGCGGTTCGAGCGGCACGAGACCGATGTCGTCGGGCACCTCCATGGCGAATGGGCTGGCTGCGCCGTTGCTCGCGGCCTGATTGGCCTGTCCTGATTCGGGCGGCTTCGGCTTCGCTTGCAGAATAAGGAAGGACTCGCCATCCTCGACCATCGGCATCGGCGCGTCATGTGATTGATCGTGATCGAGCACCCTGGCGGGAGGATCGCCGTTGGCCGCTTTGACGCCGTCCTGGCGTTCCTGCCCGGTCTGTTCCGCCAGCTTGACCTGATAACGCATGTTGCCGATGGTCAGTTCGTCGTCGGGCTGCAGGTTGCCTTCGACGACTTTGATGCCGTTGATGCGAATGCCGTTGGTGCTGCCCAGATCGCGTACGACGAGATGATCCTCGACGAGCGCGATGCAGCAATGCCGCCGCGAGATCTTGGGCGAAGGGATTTGCACGTCGCACTCTTTATGCCGACCCAACAGGATGATGGGCTTATCGAGGGAGATGTTCGTCCCTTCAAAAAGCGCGACCAAGTGGGGAGCAAACGCGGGCTTCACGGCGACGGCTCGATTGGAAAGGGATCTCTCCCACCATCCTAAACACTGCACTCGTCAAGTGCAATGGCGCGTTCCGGAAATCGGCTGTTCTAAATTCACAATATGCCCTTCGCCAGCACCGCCACAGACCCCGACGCGTCAGCGAGATATCGATGCGCCGCGCTACAACGTCCACCCCTTGCGATACTCCCTCCGCAGGTAGCGTTCCGCGTTGGCGTTGCCGGTAACGCGGCCAGTGCGGCCGTCGTATTGCAGTTTGCCGCCGGCGCGATAGGCGACGTTGCCCAGCAGCACCGTTTCGGCCAGGGCGCCGGAGTAGTCGAAATTGCACGTCGTCGCGCCGCCGGTGCGGATCGCTTGCAGCCATTCACGCTGATGGCCGATGGACGCTGCGATCGTTTGCCGGGGGCGTACGAAATCGCGCGGCTCGCGCAGGAAGCGATGCTGGCCGTAGTTCGCCAGGAGGGCGCCATGCTCGCCCTCGAAAAGGACTCCGGACGCGTAGCCGTCGTGCGTGATCTTGCCGTCGAGGTCGGGGCCGTTGACGCCGTGATACCAGGTGAGATGCACGCCGGCGAGTGTGCCGCGCGCGGGGTACTCGTAATCGACCTGCATCTTGTCGGGGATCGCGTTGTCCCCCTTGTAAGTTATTCTACCTACGGACGTGACGTTGGTCGGATGGCGCAGGTTCAAGGCCCAGTGCGGCAAATCCATGTAGTGGCAGGCCATGTCCGCCAAGACGCCGCCGCCGTAGTCCCACCACCAGCGCCAGTGGAAATGAACCGATGTGTTGGTGCCGGTGCGGAACGGCGGATAGCCACGCTCCGGGGCGGGGCCCAGCCAGAGGTTGTAGTTGAGCCCATTGGGCGTCGGCGTCCTCTCTTTGACGTGAAAGCCCGCTTGCAGTTGCGTATTGCACCAGACCTTGACGCGGCGAATCGAGCCGAGCACGCCCGACTGCACGATCTCGACGACGCGGCGATAATTTTCGCCGGCGTGAATCTGCGTCCCCATCTGCGTGACGACTTTCTCGCGGGCGGCCGCCTCCATCATCAGGCGAACTTCCTGGACCGAGTGCGCCAACGGCTTCTCGCAGTAAACGTGCTTGCGCGCCCGCAGTGCCGCGAGACCGGCGAAGGCATGATGATGGTCTGGCGTCGAGATGACGACGGCTTGCACGTCCTTCTGCTCGATGAGCCGGCGGTAATCCTCGTGGAAGCGCGCATTTGGAAAACGTTGGCGCACCGGGGCGGCGCGGTTGGCGTCAACGTCGCACAGGGCAACGATCTCGGCCAGGCCGGATTTCTCGACATGGTTGAGGTTGTCGCCCCCCTTTCCCGCGACGCCGATGATGCCGACGCGAATCCGCTCGTTGACGCCAGGCTGGCGCTCGCTGGCGCCTATCGGATTGACGAAAAATCCCGCCGCGCCGAGCGCGGCCGAGCCTTGCAGAAATTTGCGGCGATGCATGCGACGCGTCATGATGCGATTCTCCCAGAGTTGGAGGTATTATCGCACGACGGCGCGTCGATGCAAGCGTGATTGGCGTGAACTTGAGGACCGACTCCAGTGTCCTTGTTGAGGTGGGCAGGGCCTAGCGGATGTAATACACGATCACTTGACCCGTGTAGATGCTCGGGTTTGTAGTCTTGGTCTTGGTCTTGTTCTTCGACGAGGTCGGCTCGGTAGTCCCCGTGACATTTACCTGGCCTTTGTCCTGCGTCCAAGTGAAGGCGGGGGGCGTGTCATCCCTGGCCATCGGCTTGTCGTCCTTGACCTCGTAATACAGAACACGGCCGGTAACCGAGAAGGATCGCTTGTGCGTCATTTTCTTGGCGCTGGAGAAGCCGAATGAGAACGTTTGCGAATCGACGCGAAAATCGCTGCCGTGCGTGAAGTTCCCCTTGTCGAGCTGCATGTAGGCGGCGGGGACCGCTCCGGTGAATAACGCATTCTGATAGTCTTGCATGAACTTGGACTTGCTGAGGAATATCTTGAAATCCCCCTTGGGATTGATCAAGCCATTGACGGTCTGCACGTTGTTGAACACGATCGGCATCAGCCCGCTCTTGAGGAAGTAGTGCCCCGCGGGGAATTCCTTGCTCGACCCGAATGGAATGACGCTCCAGCCGGTATAGAGAAAACCTTCCGGCGCGGGTTTGACCCCTTTCATGGGCTCCGCATCGGGCTTGGCAAGTTGCGAGACGAAGGTCGCGACGTGAATATCCTGTCGAGAGACATTCACGATCCGCACCTGTGCCGGCGCGAGGCCGACCAGGACTGCGAGGAAAAGAACGGCGAGGCCGAAACGGACAACGGGTTTCATTTCAAGAACTCCCAGGGCGTGCACCAGCGCGAATTGCAAAGCAGCTTCCACCAAGTAAGATGGATTATACCCGCGAATCGTGGTTGAACCAGGACAATCGTGGTTTTGCAGCGCCCCCGTAGCTCAGGTGGATAGAGCATCGGTTTTCTAAACCGACGGTCGCAGGTTCGAGTCCTGCCGGGGGTACTATCTTCTCGCCGTTGCGAACGCTGATCCCCGCGGGTTTGCGACTTACCCGCGACAGGCGAATCTCCGCCTCCACGAAGAAACGCGGTTCCCGCAACGGGTTCCAGCATTCCCGTCGGTCGCCAACGCTCTCCTGATTGATAACGGAGACAAAGGCCGACTAGCGTTTCCGCACCTCTGGCGACCTTCCCGGCGCAAACTCTCGGTGTCTCTCTAGGCTGCACCGCTACGGTTTAGATAGTGGTTGTGGCCGACCCACCGCATGGAACGAACGCATGGGATACGCGAGGCGCGGTTAAAGATCGAGCGGTTCCTGTTCTTCGGTCATTTAGACGGCACGCCCAGTCGCGCGGCGAATGCGTCGAGGGCCGAGTCCACGGCCTGGCCAAACTGGAGCCGATTGTGAACGCTGGTGAGGCAGCCCAGAAAGACGAGGCTTGCCAGGTGCAGGCGCCCCCCGATCCCCTCCGGCGATGGCGACAGGTCGAGCAGCCCGAGCGACTCGTCGTCTGCCACATCGAAATGGCTGAATGCATCACCCGCGTGAGCCACTTCCGACTGGTCGCCGTAGACCATGACGTAATATGAGGCCACTCCTAAAGAGGCGGCAAGGTCCTTCACCGTCAGACCAGCCGGTCCCTTCTTGAGGGCTTTCCACCACGCCTCACCAACCGAGTTCCTTGCCGCTGTGGCCTGCGCTGTGATCGTCGCCTGGTCGCCGAGAATATCCATGCTTGCACTCAGTTCCGAGCGCTCGCCCCACTCCCGCAAACGCTTCTCGGCCATCAAAGCGGCGCGTGCACCGTAAAGCTGTGCGCGGAATCCCGTCGTGAGTGGCCGCGACGCGTCGATGTCAACTTCGGCGCCATCCCTTCTTAGAACCACGAGTTCCTTCAATAGGAACTCGAGCGCGAGTGCGGTCTCAAACAAGGCTCTCGTCAGGACTGTCACCTCGCTGCCGAAGCCAGCCTCACCCACCATAATGATCGTGCGAAACTGTTTGCAGGCCTTTGCATAGAGGCCGAGGGCCAATAACGTCGTCAAATCGCCGATGCCTGGGACCGGCGACGAAGTGACACGAAGGTTGCCATTGCCGTCGCTGCCCAGCATTTCCAAAGCCTGTCGTAGCAGTTCGCGGGCTTCGGCGACTTCTTTCTGGGCATTTGCCTTGACTTCCGAACGTACCTCGTCTTCAAACGGCAGCATGATTTCAAACCTCGTCGGGAATCCTTCTGGAAGCGAATACCTTGGAGACACGGAATGCTTAATCCGGTTCAGGAAGTAGCCAGTGCGGAATCCCAATCGAACGCAGCAATGTCTGAGATAACTGAGCACGAGTATTTCGTGTCGATGCCGCGTCTCTTTGCCAGATCTACCCAAAATCGCTCGGTCGCGACCACCTGGCAAGATGGAATCGCGAGAGACAGCGAGCCGATGTCGAGCAAGTCGTTGGCCTCCCAAACGCGCGATGTCTGGCGGTGCCGCTGCGTGTGCAGCTCAAGTTCAACGTGAAGGAATGGAATCGACCCCCAGAAATCCATGAGCCTTGCGGTTCCAAGGGTTGCCCATTGATCGAGGCTCTTGCCGACACTTCGCAGGCTGTTGCACAACTTGTCTTGTAGCTTAAGAGTCAGGCCAGCAGCATAGGCCCGTTGCAGAGTGTCCAGATCGGAACCCGCAGCGGATGCCCGAGCCGATTCATTGTTTCGTGCTCCGTCCGCGCCGATTCGGCGGACAGCCTCGAGCCCCGCGATGCGATGCGCGTTTTCGTGAAACGAAAGAAGGTCTATCCACGCTTCAGGACTGTCCAGAGCCGATCTCAACAGGTCGGCTCGAATCGGTGAGATTCCGAGTGCATGTCGGACATCGAAGTTGAAAGCTGCCTCGACTCCACGAGCAAATGGTGACGTGGGAGGTCCGGGTGATTTGGCGAATCCGAAAATCGTCGTCACGGCCCAGTCGAGGCTAGGCTGAATCATGTGTGCAGCGGCGCGAAGAACAACTCCCTGACTCAGCTCAGTCATTAGCTTGGCAAGGTGAATGCGCTGTTCTGGTTTGGGAGACTTCGCGGTCTCGATGATGTGAATCGCGGTCAATGGGAGAATAGCCCGGCCGAGGCGCACTGCTTCCCTTAGGGCGCTAAGCGCAGGCAAAAACTGAGCACCGTCAGGCTTTGCGGTAGCAGCCTTGGCGAGGTCAATCCACTTGTTCTGATCGAGAAAAACATATCGCATGCGGCACGTCTGGGCTGCGCGTTCACCGCGACAGCGTCTGCGAAATCATGAGGTTAGTTGCAGGACGACGCGCAGCGCTTCGTCTTCATCTGAAATAATCTGTGTGGCAAACACTCGCCCGAAATCCAGGAGCGGGCTTGTGCATGCTGTCCGAAGAAATTTCTCGGTGAAAAACACGTCACAATAGGGGATTGCCGCAGCGGCATGTCGGATATCGAAGAAATCCTCGAACTCGAATGGGCGCCGGCGCAGCCATCGTATGTACGAGTGCAGACCGGCCAGAATACGTATTAGCGGCAACGCCGAATTCGACTTCTTGGCGGTCGCGATGCTGTAGATCAGGTTCAGGCAGCTCTGCGCGGCCTCCGACCCATCGCGAATGTCATGGTTGGCGGTACTGGGTACAACCGTCGCAATGTGGCGAGCGACTGCATCAATGATGTCCTTGCGATGGTCTTGAATCAGCCCAGAAATCTCTTCATCGAAGACTTGGGGAAAACTCCGCATCGCTGACGCATGCTTTGCCGACGACTCCGTTATTCTGCGAGCAGTTTCACGGGATTCCTGATCACAGTCATCTTCGGGGACAGGAGTGTCCGTGAGCAAGTCCTCAAGAGATCTCGTCCACATGTACGACAGAAAGGCTTTGTTGATCGCGGTGTCTTCAGCCTCGCCCCAGCCCGATATTGTTGGGGTGCCAAGGAAACTGTAGGGCTTCACCCACACCGTGCGGCAAGGATGTTCGGGCAGCTTCTTCCTTGAAATCACTCCCTCCAGCAAGTGATTCAGCTCACATTGGAAGCGATCCAGGGAGTTCTTGATTACGACTCCTTTGCTGAGTCGATCTATCATGCGCACGGTCTGCATTCTGCGATCCGTGTTGCCTTGTCGGTCGAGTTCGAAGAAGACGCTTTCGGTGATCGGACACACGATTCGTCCGGACTCCACGCCGGCCACAAGGGCAGCGAGTAGTTCCCGATGAACGGCTCGCTGAGGCGAATCCAGATTCGCGTCTCGAAGGAAAATCCAATACCGGAGATCGAGGTAGATGCGCACCTTCTGAAGCACCTCGTTTGCCAGACTTTCCTCCAGGGCAGCGAGATGCGCAGCAAACGAGATATGCGGCTGGGAACGTTGGTGTTCCAGCAGCGCAGTCATGTCGTCGCCGAGTTGTAGATCAATTCGAGGCACCAACCTGCTCCTTCATTGCTTCTGATGCGCCCCGGATGTCCGTCTCCACTTCTATTATCTAATGACAAGCGTGTCGCCACAAGGTTCGTGTGCGCCAACCCGCCAGACACAAATCCATCGAGCTCGCATTCTTTGCGATTGCAGGAAAAAAGCAGTTTTCTGAAAATACCGGACATCTCGCGATTTTCGAGCATACATAACCGACAGGTCACTTTTTTCGTGGAGCCTGTCGCAAATGGTGGACTCACCTCTCGCTTCTGAATTAACGCCAGACGAACGTCTCAAGCAAGTTGCTGCCATTTTCGCTCGCGGCGTCCGGCGCTACCGTCGCCGGCTGCGTCGCAGCGAATCCTGCCCCGAAAAAGAAGTTCAAAAATCTTCGGCAAATGGCCTTGAGGTTGGCGACGACCCGAGGCTCAGTGTGTCTCGGCGTATCGGGGTTTAACGAACCGAGAACCAGAGGGCCTACCATGAAACTCGAGATCGAGAAGGAAGTCGCTGCGCTTCAGCAGATGCCAACGGGGCAACTCTGCGAGCGCTACGCCGAGCTATTCGGCGAACCGACGCGGACGCGGAACCGGACGTACTTGGTCCGCAAGATCGCATGGAAGCTTCAAACCCTGGCCGAGGGTGACCTTAGCGACCGGGCACGTCGGCGAGCCGAGGAACTGGCTCGCGGCGAGGAACTGCGAGTCATGCCGCCAAAGTCCACCGAGGCGGCGTATCCGGCGGCGGTGGTGACGCGCGAAGTTATTTCGACTGATCCGCGACTGCCCTCGCCCGGCACGGCGATTGTTCGCGAGTACAAGGGCCTGAAACTGCAGGTGCTTGTGCTGGCGGACGGCTTTGAGTTCGAGGGCAAGCGTTACAAGTCGCTCTCGGCGGTGGCCAAGAAGATCACTGGCTCGCACATCAACGGCTATCGCTTCTTTGGGCTGGAGGAGCAGCGATGAAGCGCACAACCACCGCAAAGCCCGCGGCGGCGAACGTCCGCTGCGCCATCTACACGCGCAAGTCCACTGAAGAGGGGCTGGAACTGGAGTTCAACTCACTTGACGCCCAACGCGAATCGGGCGAGGCCTACATCGCCAGCCAGAAGCAAGAGGGCTGGTCGTGCCTTGCCGACCGCTACGACGATGGCGGCTTCACCGGCGGGAACATGGAGCGTCCTGCCCTGAAGCGACTGATGATGGACATCGAGGCGGGCAAGGTCGATTGCGTC